>Ga0272445_1001246_pt1 | contig 20362 bp, 23 predicted proteins | sample YNPCB0031_FD_194404 | JGI IMG/M metagenome (GOLD analysis project Ga0272445, IMG submission 194404) | Hot spring sediment microbial communities from Yellowstone National Park, WY, United States - YNP-CB-003-1 | ecosystem: Environmental > Aquatic > Thermal springs > Hot (42-90C) > Sediment... | reverse complement strand
GTTTGATTTTTGATATGTCGAGGAGCATTAGTGGTACATCGCCTTTCCAACCTCTATTGTTACTGCCGAATTCAAGTCTTGGGGTTAAGTTTAATTCTTTACAGACGATTTCACTAATTTCTTTTACGCTTATCCAGTCTTCAGAACCAAGATTAAAAATTTCGAAATTGCTTACTTTTCTAGAGGCAAAAAGCATTCCATCAATACAATCGGTAATGTAAAGATAGGATTTCTTTTGGTTTCCGTCACCGAGAATCTCTAGTTTATTGGGGTTCTTTTTTAGTTTTTCAATAAAGTCGTGAATGACACCGTGAGTTGTTCTTGGACCAATAATATTTGCGAGTCTGAAAATTACTGCATTAAAGTCGAAGGTATGAACATAAGCTGAAATTAAACTTTCGCAAGCGAGTTTGGAAGCGCCGTATAAAGAGATTGGTTTGCATGGATAATCTTCTGGTGTTGGTATTTGTTTAGCTTCTCCGTAAACAGTTGAAGATGAAGTAAAAATTATTCTTTTAATATTATTCTTTCTCATTGCTTCTAGAACTTTGTAGGTGACTAAAATGTTTTGGTCAATATCAACTTTTGTATCTTTTAGAGCGGTTCTGGTGTCAGGATTAGCTGCTAAATGCCAGACTTCATCCACGTTTCTAAAATATTTATCAATATTATCAGTTAGCAAATCTGCTTGGTAGAATCTAAATCTTGGATTATTAAAATTATGTTGAATGAATTCTTTCTTACCTGTGGTTAAATTATCGAGAACTATAACATCATTTCCCTCATCAATTAACCTATCAACTAAATGAGAACCAATAAAGCCTGCCCCACCAGTAATCAAAATCTTCATTTGTTATAAGGTATAACAACTAAGCATATTAGCTTTAGGTTGTCAAGTTTAATTTCTGAATACTCAGGTTTAAAGAACTTTACCAAAAATCTCAGAAGCAACATCATAGGTGTGCTCTGCTAAAGAATTTCATAGGTTAGATTTTCTCAGCTACAATAATAATCCTATAAGCTAAGGAGGGGATTATTGTAAGAAGGTTGTCTATAAATGCTATTACTTTAAAATAATAATTCTTTCGTGGTAATAATGCAGAGCTACCTTTAACTTCAACTATTCTGAAGCCATGAAGCTCTATTAGTTTCTTTAATGCTCTTAGCGTGAATAATCTAATATGATCAAGTGATTGAGGTTCTTCTGCAGGTTCTATTAACCTACCAATATTAAACCTTAAACTAACGCCCATTGGGAATGGTTGATATCCAAGAAGCAGTGCAATTCTGTTGTGCAAGGAAGCAAGATTGGGTGTTGTAAGTACTAAAATCCCTTTGTGCTTTAGAACTCTATAAACTTCATCTAGGAAATGGTCCGGATCAAACAAATGCTCTATAACTTCTCCTGCGAATACAGCATCAAAGAACTCGTTTTCAAAAGGCAAGCCTATTCAACGGATTCGAATTTATGCTGTTGAAAAACGCATTCGTCCTCTGCTTGAACGATGAATACACAGACTCCACCAAGCTCCTCTCACCAAAGGACTCCACATAATACCCAAGCCTCTCGAGAACTTCCCTAAGCCACGGAGCCCCATCAACAACAAACATGAGCCTTCCATCACAGTACTTCAAAACATCCTCTACAAAGATCTTCGTGGTGAGCGCATTCCTGGATGGAAAAACCCTCATGGATAAAATTTCATTCCTGTCCACGTCTATGGCGGCGTAGACCCAGTATTTAAGCCCATTCACACGCACGCATGTTTCATCCAATGCTATGAGCCTTCTGTGTATCTTAGGTGGACTAATGTTTAGCTTCTCGCTGAGTTTTCTGACCCACTTCCAGGTGGCTGTTTTAGAGATTTTGTGGATTTCTGAGAGGGCTTTGGCTGCTCTTCTTAGGCTTGAGAGTTGTATGTAGAGTGCTAGTCCTAGTATTTTTCTAGTGGGATTTTGTTTCTCTCGAAGAGGTTGAGGTTCTCAATCAAAGACTTTATGCTTGTCATAGGGAACTTGTATCAGTAGAGCCTAACAAACCTTAAGTTGCTAGGTCTGTAAAGATTATCGTAAACTTTATTTAGCAATTGTTTCAAGTGATTTCTTTACTTTCTCTACTAGTCTTTCAGCAACAGGCTCAACAATGTTTTTTGAGGCCTGCCATATTTCTATGCCAACTATATTTCCTTCTTCGTCTAAGTCTACAAGTATATCGTCGTTAAGCGGCTGAGTATCGTGCACCTTTTTATCTGGAACTACATCTATGTAAAGTATGTCGTGTTCACTATCATACCTAGTTCTCATCTGATTTTTACCCAGTATTTCTTATCCAGCCTACTCCTTATAAGTTTAACTAGTTTAGAAGTTTTGAACGCAGTAACTATTTCGAAGTAGTCATTTTCAGGGTTATAAACAACCACGAGTGCTTGTTCGTTTTCCTTAATAGCTACCATGAGGCTCGAGCGCCTATCCAGGAAAACCATATCTGGAGATTTCACAACGCTAAGAATGAGAGACTCACCGATTTCCCTTTTAGCTATAACATCCTTAGCATGTTTCGTAAGCTTTAACTTAGCCTCAGGCATTAACTTTTTCTTTCTTCTTTAGTTTCGCTTTCAGTTTCTTTAGTTTCTGTTTCCTTTACCTCTTTTTCTATTTCCTTTTCAACTTCTTCTATTGGTTTTGGAGGCGGAGTAGTTGCTAGAGTATAACCAATCCAAGCTAGTATCCCAAAGGCAAAAACTACTGCAAGGAATGCTGAAACTTGATTTTATAGTATTAGATGTCTTGTTTAGATTCTTTTCTAGGTTGTGAGTGTTTGTTGGTATTGGTTTTGTTGTGTTTAATAGTGTAGTAGTGGGTTTTGTGCTTTTAGTCCTAGCCAGAAGATGTAGTTTTTGTCTGTTAACCATTCTAGGAGTTCGGGGCACCATGATAAATAACCCTTTTTGTATGCGGTGATTAATTCTTTGGCTTTTTGGAAGCCTAATTTCATGATTCTCATTTTGGGTGTTAATAATTTTTTAATAATTTCTAAAAGCTGGGTTATAAGGTCGGCGTTGAGGATTTTACCCTTCATTTTTGCTAGTATTAATGATGCTCTATATAATGCTCGCTCTAATCTTGGTAGTTTGAACCAAGAACCATTCCTCAACGCCCGCTTCATATAACCCAGCAAATCGTTATACGTGAACATGCTCACGCCTCACTATAGTTTGGTATTATATGTTTAAATACTTTACTATATTATATTATGTTTTTGTGCATATAATATATTTTATGCTCTTCTTAATATTTTAGGGATAAGTTATCTATTCTTACTAATAGAAATTTTTTAGTATAGTACTATCTTATTTAAGTTCATAATTTTAGATTTTTGTAAAACTATTTGGAAATTTGAGAATCAGTCATGACTAAACTCTTTAATTTAGGATGTTGTTAATTCATTTTTTAAATATTGTGTAGTTTCTTATTTCTTTAAGAATTCTGTAATATGTATCTTGTTATAATATGTTTGATGTAGTGGTATTTCTTTATGATTTTCTAATATGTAACTGGATGTAGTATTATGATTGTTTTTGTTTGGATAGTATATAGTTTTCGTATGATAGGGCGATTGTGAAGATTGTTGATGTGAGTTTGCTGTCTTTTGTGATTAGTGTTAGGTTGTTGATGTCTTTGTTTTCTATGATTTTCATTAGGGGTGCTAGTGTTAAGTATATTATGATAAATATGATTGCTGAGGTGATGAGTCTGATGAGATGGTGTGGGATGAATGTTAGGGTGAGTGCTGGTAAGGAGGATATTATGCTTATTGTTAATGTTTTGAGTGCATATTTTAGGTTGAGGTTTAAGTTATATTCATGATATGCTGTCCATCCTAAATAGGTTAGGCCTATTAGGCTGGAGATTATTGATGCTAGTATGAATCCTGGGACTCTATAAAACCATGTGAGGAGTGGTACTAATGAGATTATGAAGGGGAGTTGTATTGTGATTGTTTTGAGTGATATATCGGTTCTGCCTATTCCGTTAAAGAAGTTGCTAAGGACTAGTGAGAAGCATGAGAAGTAAAATGTTATGGAGTATAATGTTAGATATGGAGTTGCGTCGAGGTAATTTGAGCCGTAAAATGTTCTAATGAGTTCGGGGGAGTTGAAGGTAATGAATGTTGATGCAGGAATGATAAGGAAGAGGGCGTATCTTAGGGAGTTGGTAAAAATTATTTTTAGTTCGTTTTGGTCATGATTTATGTTGAATTTTGAAAATGCTGGAAATAATACTGTGGATATTGGGGTGATGAGGAGATTGATGGCTGTGGAGAAGACTGTGGCTACATAATAATTTCCGATTTCAATATTAGAAACTGAGCGGGCAAGAATGATGGATGCATATTGTCCTAGTAAACCGCTTATGAATCCGGATGTATAAAGGGGTATTCCGTATTTGATCATGGGAATTAAGTGGTTGGAGAAATTAATATCTCCATGATATTTATACATGCTGAAAACTAGTAATGTTCCTATAATGCCAGCGATTATGTAACCTGCGATGTGTCCAATTAGGGCACCAAGTACGCCAAGGCCGAGTATTATGAGCGTGGGACCTAATATTAGTTTGATGATTGCTTGGATTATACTAATTAAGCTGTAGTGGTTCATATGATCAAAACCGATAAATATGCTATTAACTGTGGTAACTAGTGTGCTGCCAATAATGACTAATGATGCTATTTGAATGAGGAAGCCGATGTCAGATCTACCTAATAGGTATGTGCCTATGATATCTGCAAATAATATCATTAGTATGAATATTATGGAGGAAATGAGTACTTCGAATAAAAATCCGGCTTTTATGAGACCGTTTATCATGTCATATTTTCTTTCGGTTCTGAGGTTGGCTATGAACTTGGTGAGGGCGAAGCGGACACCGAAGTCTGTGAAAAGTAGGGAGAGTGAGATGGGGATGAGTGTGATTGAGTATAAGCCATAATTTGATGGTCCGAGTAATCTGGCTATGATTATTGAGGCGATCATTAGGATAAAGGTTGAGAGTGTGTTACCAACAAAAACGAGTATGCTTCCTTTTGCTGCTGTCTTGGCGGTATCTATAACTTTTGCTATTTTTGTATCGTCTGAGGTCATATCGCTTAAAACAATTCACATAGTATATCTTTATAAAGTTTTTTAAGTTCTTTCGTGCAGTTTATGTATGATTTATTGGGTTCTTAGAAAATTTCTTTCATATGTGGTTATAAGTTTAAATGATGAATTTTATTTCTATTAAGTAATATTTTTAATCTTAAGGAATATTGTATGTTCATGATATTTGCATGAGTTCTTTTAAAGCTTTTTCAAGGTTTATTCTTGGTGTGAAGTTAAGCAGTTTTCTGGCTTTATTTATATTAGCATAACTGTGTTTTATATCGCCTGGTTTTGGGGTTGAGTAAATAGGTTCGCTGTTAATGTTTGCAATGTTCATAATGAGCTTTGCTAGTTCTTTAATTTTAGTAGCTGTTCCAGAGCCAATATTATAAACATTATTGGTATTTTTGGTTGTAATTGCTAATTCAACGGCATGACAGACATCGTTAACATGTATGAAATCTCTTGTTTGTTCACCATCACCAAAAATTATTGGTGGAAGTTGGTTTCTTACTCTATTGATAAACTTAGTTATTACGCCTGCATATTCTTCGGATTGTCCGGGTCCATAAACATTAAAAAGTCTTAGGATTATGTAGTCGAATGGATATAATCGTGAGAGGGTTTTAATGATTTCTTCACCGAATAATTTGCTGAGACCATATGGTGAGAGAGGATTTGTTGGGTGATCTTCATCTATCGGTAGTTTAATTGGATCTCCATATACTGCGGCTGAGCTTAAATAAATAAGCCTATGAACTGAAGCGTCAATGCATGCTTTTGTGACTGATGCTGTGCCTGTCGTATTGTTATCCAAGTATAGTGATGGATTTTTAATTGATTCTTCAACACTTATTAAGGCAGCAGTATGTATTACAGCATCAGCGTCTTTAAAAATTTCCAAGAGTTTATTGGTTTCTCTGATATCACTAATTATTAATGGTATTTTTTCTTTCTCAAGTGTTTTAATCGTTGATTTAGATGCTCTGGATAAATTATCTATACATGTAACTTTATACCCATGCTCTTTTAAATAAATCGCTAAATGACCCCCAATAAAACCAGCACCACCAGTAATCACTACGTGCATTTATTTACACCATCGCTATAGCATAACGCAATAAATATAAAAATAATTACCTAAAAATAGATTTGCAAAGTGCTTTAAATGTAAATAAAAGAGTGTTACTAAAAGATTCTTTGTGCAATTGAAGTTTTCTAGGGAGCTAATGAAGTGCTGTGTTGCATGGTTTGAGTGTGTAGTGTGAAGTTTTTAGTTCAAGTCTTCTCATATTCCTATGTTAAAGTATAATATTGACTTTTAATAATATTTTAAAATATTTTACTGATTTTTTACTAGCCTCTTTATGATGCTGATAATATTGTCCATATCCGATATTTCTAAATCAGGATATAGAGGAAGACATAGTATTCTTCTAGAGACATCAAGAGCATTATTCAGATTATATTTTTTAGTCAAATTTATGCCTTTGTTTTTAAAATAATTAAATTCTGTCGTTAATGGATAAAAATATTTTCTTGACTTAATTCTATTCTTAAGAAGCTCTGCATATATTTTATCCCTTTCGTTAACGTCTCTAAAGCAAACTGGCATATAGATATAATTATATTTAGATGCTATTATCTTCTGAAACTTTACAGGCAAATTAGACAATTTTTCTTTGTAGTATTCATAACGCTCTTTTCTAAGCTGAATTTTCTCATCAAGATATTCAAGATTACAAAGCCCCATAATAGCTTGAAACTCATTCATCTTTGCATTTGTCCCAGGAAGTACAACCTCTTCTTCGGATTTTATGCCATGATTTCTTAGCAGTTGTAATTTTTCAAGTAATTTTTCATCTCTAACAACAATAGCTCCACCCTCAATTGTGTGAAAAACTTTTGTAGCATGAAAACTTAATGTTGATATATCTCCGTAATTTAATACAGATTGATTCTTATATTCTACACCAAAAGCATGCGCAGCATCATAGATTAAGCTTATATTGTATTTTTCAGCAATTTCTTGTAATTCTTCAACATAACAAGGATTACCATATACATGTACGGCAAGTATTGCAATGGTCTTATTAGTTATTTTCCTCTTTACATCCTCTGGATCAATATTAAATGTTTCAGGGTCTATATCTGCGAAAACAGGCTTTAGTCCCTCCCATAAGATGACATTAGTTGTAGCTGAAAAAGTAAAAGGTGTTGTAATAACCTCTCCTTTAAGTTCAAGGACTTTAAGAGCAAGATGAAGAGCTAAGGTACCGTTAGAAACAAGTACTAAATTTTTAACTTTCAGATATTCTTTTAACTTTTTTTCTAATAATTGAACAAATTCACCATTATTTGTCAGCCATCTGCTTTTCCATATTACCTTCAGGTACTTAACATATTCTTTAAGAGGGGGGAGGTCTGATTTAGTGACAGTTATCATTTTTCTCATATTTATCTCACCTATAAGTATATTCTCCTTTGTAAAACAACTCTAAATTTTTTATATATATTCTATAATTATAGTATTTTTTACATAAATTATATTGCTCAGCTTGGTACGCTGCATATCTCTCACTATTATCTAATTCTTTAATATCTAAGCATATATTTTTCATTAAGCTATCATAGTTTTCATAAACTGTGCGAAGAGATCTAAAGTCTTCAGTAAAGAAATCTGGATTATATACGGCGAAACTGATACCACCGCTGAAGATGGTTTCTACAAAATATCCATCTAATCCTTCACCGAAGGTCAAGGCCCATTTAGCTTGAGAAATAACCTTCTTATAATCTTCATAAGCCAAATTTTTAATAATCTGTATCTTTAATTGAGGTAATTGTTTACGAATTAAGCTTAAGATTTCTATTTTTTTTGGATGACTATCATGGGAAACTATCATTAGATTTTCTTTTTCAATATAGCTTTTTCTGATATATTGTTCAGGGCTTACAAAAGTAGAAAGTTTATGTAATGGAACTCCTAATCTTTTTCTTATTTCTAAAGTTGAATATCGCTCGTGTGCTGTTGTACAGGTTACCGTTCCTAATTTTTTTAATCTCTTAATGCCTTCTATCGAAGAAAGGAGCTTTATATTTTGAATCATTATATTGAAATGAATATTCTTTATACTCTTTAATTTTGCATACTCTTGAACGGAAATATTCCTCATAAATTGATCAATACCATATTCTGGAATATGTATCATTAAATTTTTCAAATTTTGAAAATAGAATAGAACTTGTGATAATTTAAATATGTAATTTTGATTACTAAATTTTGTATATTTTAATAAGGGTGGATCGCCAGGAAGAGTACATAATAAAACCTCCGCTCCATGTAGATGTTTAAGTTTTATACTTTCCTTAGCGATAGAAGAAATTGATAAAATTCCTCCATTGACCCGGTCATATCCTGGAGTTAAGAAGATGATTAGGTTCTCGGTATCTGGAGAATAATTTTCTCTTAATAGTTCCTCTTGCCTTTTCCTTATCCTAAATTCTTTTATATGATTCTGTAATAATAGTAAGGATTTCAAAGCTAATCGCAAAGAAGGCTTAAGTGGTTCAGGGATTCTTTTTTTATATGATTCTAAAATGTCCATTTATAGCTTCCTCCAGTCAGATTCAGTTAATCTTCTTATTGGTTCTGCAGGAACTCCTACAGCTAAAACATTTTCGGGTATATCTTTTGTTACAACAGCACCTGCTCCTATAATCGAGTTATTACCAATATTAACCCTTGGAATGATTACTGCACCAGTACCAATGAAAACACCATCTCCGATCTTAACTCTCCCAGATATATGAACACCAGGTGATATAGTACAGTACTTTCCAATATACACATCGTGCCCTATTGTACAATCTAAATTTATAATGGTATGATCGCCTATACTTATTTGACTTGTAAATATATTTCCTGCACAAATTATGTCACCTTTCCCAAAAGTCACCCATTTCGATTTTATGACACTTGGATGAATGATTGTATCATAATCGTAACCGAGCTGTTCTGTATATTCAATGAGTCTCTTTCTTAACGGTGTACCAATAGCACATATTAACTTTATATTATGCCTTTCAGCATTCTCTAGTATTGATACATCATTAATAGGCTTCCCGTTAAGAAGTTCTCCTCTTCTTTGGCAATTCTCTTCTAAAAATCCTATCACTTCATCCTCTCTTCCTGCATCTATATATATATTCAAAACTTCTTTCGCAAATCCACCAGCACCTAATATGTAAATCATTTTCTAAACACCTTGGAGATAATACCCTAAAGTTTACTAGATTTTCTTGCTTAAATTTTTTATGTTAAATTAGATCTTTAACTGAGGATTTTAGCATGTTTAAAAGTAATTCATTAGAGTTTTAAGGTTCTAGGTTTACTTTATACATTCAGCTTTCCAGTCTAGGAGGATTGCTAAGGTTTTATCTGATGTCCACAAGATCTCTAAACTACTGTTTGGAAGTGATTTTAAAAACTAGACGAGAAGATCAATATTAAACCATACAAGGAGCATTACGGTATTAATGTTATTCATATTGATAAAAATAAAAATCTTTTGGGGTTATTATAGATAAGTGTTTAATAAGTGTTCTGATTATAAAGTAAAATGGTGTTATTCTTATAATTGATATGTTTCGTTTTATGAGGGGAATTTTATATATATCTAAAGTATATCCAATTTTTCTCAAATAATATCCTGCAGAAATACCGTCCCTCAAGCCTGAAATGAATGGTTTAAGCCCTGAATATGGAATTATTGGTAAGTATTTTACTAATGTTCTAAACATAAGGATAACGTATGCTATTAATGATTTTTTGAATCTGCTATTGCTGATGATTAAAGATGCCGTCCATCCTTTCACCCAATGATAATAAGCCCATCCCGCACTCGCTGTCCTAAATGTTCCTCTCCATAGATGTTTTGCTGTTATATGAGGTATGCATTTGACAGTATATCCCATATTCCATAGTCTTATGCCTAAAATATTGTCATCAAAGTATGCAAACATGCTCCAAATAAATGGCACTTTTCCCAATTTCTCTAATGCTTCAGCACGATAAATAGAATAACAACCATGACTATAGGAGATGTAATAGCCATCCTCATACTTTAAATCTGATCGCATAATCTCATATGTGAACATGAATTCGTCGATACCAACGCCAGCGGAGTATATTGAATCTTTTCCTAGCCATAGTATTATTCCTTGTAGCGCTCCACATTTTGGATCAGATTCCATTGCTCTAACCATTTTGGTTAAGCTGTCAGGATAGGCTATTGCATCATTGTTTAGTAGGACTATGTATTTTGATTTTGAATTGCGCATTAGGTATCCAATGTTATTGCCTCCTGTAAAGCCTAAATTATGTTTGGTTCTAATGATTTTAGCTTTAAGTCCGATGCTGTTTAAATAAGATTTAATTTGCTCGAAACTGCCATCGGTTGAAGCGTTATCTACAATGATTAGTTCATAGTTCTTGTAATTGAGTTTTTTGATGCTGAGGAGTGACATTTTTACAATATTTAGTATTTTTGAGCTGTTATAATTGACCCATATTATAGAGACTAGTGGATTATTGATCTTATTGTTTTTGGTTGTTTCTGGCATTATGTTTCATATTATACTTATGTATTAATAAAATAAAGTTAATGTTTTAATGTTGAATGAAATCATTTAGGTAGTTCTCAATTAGTTCGATGAGTTTTGTTGTTTGTTCTGTTTGTATTTTTCTGTAATGCATACTGAGTAGTTTGGCTTGTTCTTTATATTTGAGCAATTTATCTTGATCTTCATACAGTTCTATTATGGTGTCAACAAGTTCTCTAGCATCCTTGATAAATATTCCAGCTTTTTGGAATATGGTGTGGAGTGTATTGGTCATGCTGAGGATCATGGGTATGTTCAAGTATAATGCTTCCCAAGCGGCGCCCACTACTGTGTATTCTCTTGATGTTAATGCGAGCACTATGTCTGCGTTGCAAAGTAGGTTGAGGTATGAGTTTCTTGGTAAAAACCCTGTGTAGATTACGTTTCCTATTTTTCTTGGTTCATGGGGGCCTGTCACGTATAGTACTGCATTAATATGTTTAGCCTTTTTGTTGAATTCGTTTATTACTTCTTGTATTGGTTCATCTGGTAATCCTCCCGAAGGAAAAACTATTATAAAATTTTCCTTTCGCATTTTAGTCTTGCATGAATATTCGAGTGGTGGGTCGTAAACTACGATAGTGTTTTTTTGTGCTTGTTTGGGTAAGAGTTTTATTATGTGTTCATTGTGTGTGATTATTATGTTAAATTTGTTGAGTGTGTTTCTGAATGGTAATGTGAGTATGAAGCTTTTCCAGCTGGATGGTATGATGAATCCTGAGTGTAAGTCAATTAGGGAAATGTAGTGTGATGTATTCTGAAACGAGGTTGATAGTAGGGCTAAAGGGCCATGAGTGCCTTGAATTAAGATTATGTCATTTTTTGAGTTTGTAAGTGATTTTATGGTGTTTTTAAATGATCTTAGGTATGGTGGTCTTTCCTCGAATTTTATGAGTTTTAGTTTTAGGAGTTCAGCTAACCATTCTGTTCTCCGATGCACCTTACTCCACGCTATGGCTATACCCGAATATTTATTACTTTGTTGCACTTGATGGTTAGGCATTTCTATTCACTTAGATAATAATCACAAGATATTTAAGTACAAAGGTCTACCCCATTTATTTCTTAATTAGCTAATGAAGTAATAAGTAAACTAAATGAAAGACCAACTATCTTCTCATTATATAGACTTTAAAATTTATATAAAATCTCTTTTTCTTGTTGCCAAAATATAAATATTGTATAATACAGAATAAAACTAACGCTCATATCTCATGAGACTCTATGAATATACTTAAGAGAGCTCTATATTTTACTTCGTTATTAGAAGGTATGGAATCTAAAAGTATTTTTTAAAGTATTGTTTTGTGAAATTGTTTATATGGGCTGGTAAATTGTTATATATGTCTTTGTTCATTATAAAATTGGAGTATTTAGTGGCGGATGAAGTATTGCTTATTGGAATGTTAGGGTTAATAGTAATTGTAATCACGTCAATATCATCCTTAGCTTATTGGTTAGGAAGAAAGTTTGTTCATATTGATGAGAGATTCGCCCAAATCGATGATAAGTTCGCCCAAGTTGATAAGAGGTTTGCCCAAATTGATGAGAGTCTTGTTCAAGTTGATAAACGATTCGCTCAGATTGATGAGAGACTTGCTCAAATTGATAAGAGGTTTGCTCAAATAGATGAAAGACTAGTTCAAATTGATGGAAAGTTTGCTCAGATTGATAATAGATTTGAACATGTTGATAAACAGTTTGTCCAGATTGATGAGAGGTTTAAATATGTTGAGGGTGTGATGGAGGATATTAATGCAAGGGGTAGGCGTATGGAGGAGCGTCTTAATGTCATTGTACGAAGTATAAATGATATTATTGAATCTACGAAGAATCAGTTGGAGTTTTTTGCTGAGTTTCTTGGTTTTAGGAAGATTCTTGATGTGAGGGATGTGACGTTTGTTAAAAAATGAATTGGTTAGACTTTCTGCTATGTCTTTGGTGAATCCTTTAACTAAGGAGGAGGCGCAGAGGTTGAAGGAGTTAATTAATAAGGAGAAGTTGTCGCTTCAGGAGGCTGATGAATTGAGAAGTATTGCTAGGAAGTTAGTGAGTATGGTGGTAAGATACCTGAAGTGTGGAAGTTGCTTATATATGCATCAATAATGAGGGGTATAGCTTTGAGTGAGTTGGAAGAGGAGAAGAAGTAGTTTTCGTTGGATAATGTTTTTATTTGTTTTGTAATGTTTTTAGTATTATGAATGTTAATTTTATGATGTTTTGAGACTGAAGTTAGAGTAGTTAACATAAGTATGATGTATTATTTGATCATGGTTATGGTTGAGCCTGTTATTATTAGGATTCCTCCGATTATGTCGCCTGGTGTTAGAGGTTCTTTTAGTAGTGTGTAACCTAGTAAGGCTACGAATAGGGGGAGTAGGTTTGAGTATGGTGCTGCGGTGTTAGAGCCGACTATTGATATTGCTTTGTTCCACATGTAGTATGCTATTACACCTGGAGCTATGGCTATCCAGAGGAGGGCTAAAATAATTTCGGGTTTTGTAGAGAGTATGTTGAGATTTAAATATTGTGGGTATGCGAATATGAGCATGAATGGTATTGAGAGTATGAGTGATGAGTATGTGAGTGCTGTTCTATCTGAATTGGGGTAAAATTTGTTTTGAAGGACTGTGTAAAGGGCCCAGAGAATGCCGGCGGTTATACCACCAGTTAATCCTAGGATGTCTGCTAAGTTACCTATTCTAAGTCCTCTTGAGTAGAATAATAGTGAGACGCCAAGTACTGATAATAGGCTGCCAATGGTTTGGAGTTTTGTTGGTTTGAAGGATTCTATTGTTAGGCTTAGGGTTATGATTATTATGGGTGTGAAACCATAGGCGAAGCCGACGAGTGATGCTATTGTCATGGATAGTGCCCAATAGAGTGTGAAGTTGAACGCCATGAAGCCTGTTAAACCTAAGATTATGGTTTTTAGTTTAATGTATTTGAAGGCTTTAGGTATAACGTTGAAGCCGAAGATTAGGGGATAGAAGAGTGCTGCGAGTGTCCATCTAAAAACGGTTATGCTGAATGGGTCCATATATTTTGAAAGTAGTCTGCCGATGATGTTGTTAGTAGCCCATAGGAAATTGCATGTAATAAGTAAAAATAAAGCGTAGCGATTCAATGTGGTCACCTGATAAGCATTATAAGTGCAAGTATATAGATGTTTTTAAGAATAGTCATTAGTTTGAGGAAAGGGTAATGTTAGAATGCATGCTAGGAGGACTTCTTAGAGTATTTTTTAATTTTTCTTGGGATAAATTTATACTGTGTGGGTCTTTTTATTTTTGTGAATGATTTATTTAGTATATTGCAGGTTGAAGTGACTACTAAGTGTAATGGGTTATGTTTGATGTGTCCTCGAAGTGTGTTTAGGGATAGATGGATTTCTCAGGATATGGATGTGAAGCTTTTTATTAAGATGATTGATGGGGTTAGGCATGAGTTGGAGCTTGTATATTTGCAGGGGTGGGGGGAGCCTCTTTTGCATTCTAATATTATAGATATGATTAAGTATGTTAAGGGAAGGTTGAGTGTTGGTGTTGGTTTAACGACTAATGGTGTTTTTCTTAATGATGTTATGGTTGAACGTCTTTTGAGGTCTGGGCTTGATGTTATTGCGATATCTTTTGCTGGGGCTAGTAAGGGTGTTCATGATAGTATACGGGTGAATTGTGGTTTTGATGTGGTTTTAAGGAATGTGAAGTATTTAATTGGGTTGAGGAAAGTTTTGGGGAGTAATATAAGGGTTATTGCAAGTTATTTGATGATGAAGCAGAATGTGGCTGAGCTTCCTAGTTTTGTTAGGTTGTGTAATGGTTTAGGTATTGATGAGGTTGTTATTAATAATCTAACGTATATACCTTCTAGGGCATTGTATGATTGTAAGGTTTTTTCATGTTATGGAGAAAGTGTGGATAAGGGTGTTAGGTATTATGTGGAGGAGGCTAGACGTGTTGCTAAGGAGTTGGGGCAAAGGGTTTTTATATATAGTGTTGAGTGTGGTGAGCTTGCGAATTGTCCTGAGGAACCTACAAGAACTGTTTTTATTAATTTTAATGGTGATGTTTCTCCGTGTGTGTATACTAATATACCTATTCAGGGTGATGAGATTCCTAGGTTCTTTGTTAATAGGCAGTTGAGTGTTAATAAGGTTGTGTTTGGTAATGTTAGGGTTGAGAGTTTATATGAGATATGGGGTAAGGAGGCGTATAAGAGGTTTAGAGAAGTTTTTAGGAGAAGGGTGGAGTTAAGTAATGATCTTACTGGGATGTTTTTGTTGAGTGATGAAATGTTAATGAGGGATGTTTCATTGTCTGAGTGTTGTAAAACGTGTTATAGGATTCATAATGTTTAATGAAGAATTTTTAAGATTTTTAGTTATGTGATATATATGCTTATTTTGATTTTTAGGAATATTTATGTAAAAGGTTAAATAGTTTTAGGTTTATCAATTTTTGATTGTTATGAAGGGGATTATTCTGCATGGTGGTGCTGGTACGAGACTTCGGCCGTTAACATATTCTGGTCCAAAGCAACTTATACCGATAGCTAATAAGCCTGTGAGTCAGTATGCTCTTGAGGATTTAATTTCGGCGGGGATTAGGGATATAGCGATTGTTTTGGGTGAGACTTTTCCAGAGTTGGTGCGTGAGCATTATGGTGATGGTTCTAGGTTTGGTGTTCGTATAACTTATGTGTATCAGGGTTTGCCTAAGGGGATTGCTCATGCTATAGGTTTGTGTAAAGATTTTGTGGGTGATGATAAGTTTGTAGTGTATTTGGGTGATAATATGCTTCAGAATGGAATTAAAGAGTTTGTGAGAGAGTTTGTTGATAATAATTATGATGCGATGGTTCTTCTTAAAGAGGTTGATGATCCGACAAGTTTTGGTGTGGCTGAGTTTGATAAAAGTGGAAAGCTTGTTAGACTTGTTGAGAAGCCTAAGGTGCCGCCGAGTAAGTATGCGTTAATTGGAGTGTATTTTCTAAGTCCTGAAATATTTAGGATGATTGAGGAGCTTAAGCCTAGTTGGCGTGGGGAATATGAGATTACGGATGCATTGCAAATGTTGTTGGAGAGGAATTATAATGTTGGTTATAGGATTGTGAAGGGGTGGTGGTTTGATACTGGGAAGAAGGATGATATACTTAAGGTTAATGCTCTAATATTGGATGAGCGTTTGGAAAGGAGGATTAAGGGGGAAATTATAAATTCTGATGTGGAGGGTAGGGTGGTCATTGATAAGGATACGAAGGTGATAAATAGTACGATAAGGGGTCCAACGATTATTGGTAGGGGTTGTTATATTGAGAATGCGTTTATAGGGCCGTTCACGAGTATAGGGGATAATGTGAAAATTGTGAATAGTAGTGTGGAGTATAGTATTGTAATGGGCGGTGCGGTTATAGAAAATGTTGATAGGATAGAGGATAGTTTGATTGGGAAGAATGTAAAGATTCTTAGGAGGGAGGGGAGGAAGGCTTATAGGTTTAGTATAACTAACCATTCTGAGGTGATATTGTGATTGAGGTTAAAAATTATCCTTTGGATGGTGTTAAGGTTTATGAGTTAAAAGTTATTCCTGATGAGAGGGGATTTTTTGCTGAGGCATTACGACAGGATTGGGGAGAGCTTCTTGATGGTGAGTGGGTTGTTCAGGCTAATTTAAGTTATAGTTATCCTGGTATAGTTAGGGCTTGGCATAGGCATGAGAGGGGTCAAATAGACTATTTTTTGGTGGTAAAGGGTGCTATGAAGGTATGTGCATATGATGAGGAGCGTGGAAAGATGGTTGAGATTATAGGTAGTGAGTATAAGCCGAGTGTTATAAGGATTCCGGGTAAGTATTGGCATGGGACAAAAACTATTAGTGATGTGCCGTCTGTTACAATATACTTTACGAATAGGTTGTATGATTATAAAAATCCTGATGAATTGAGGAGACCATGGAATGATCAGACTATAATTCCAAGGGAGATAAATGGGAGAAGGGATGATCCTAGGGTTGGGAAACCGTGGGATTGGAATTATCCTCCTTATAAGTGAGATGGTTTTAGGGGGTTGTTTTGTTTGAGGTTTTTGGTGACTGGTGGATTGGGTTTCATAGGGAGTAATTTTATTAGATATATGATGGTTAAATATAATGATGTTCGAGTTATAAATGTTGATAATATGTCATATGGTTCTAATCCTGCTAATTTAAGGGATCTTGAAAATGATGAGAGGTATAAGTTTGTGAAGGGTGATATATCTAATAAAAAGCTTATGGAAAAATTAGTTAGGAATGTTGATGTTATCGTAAATTTTGCTGCAGAGTCGCATGTTGATAGGAGTATAGCGAATCCAAGATCGTTCCTAAAAAATAATACGATAGGTCTTGTTAATATTCTAGAGGCTGTAAGGTTAAGGAATCGTGAAGCTAAAGTAATACATATTTCAACAGATGAAGTGTATGGGGATATTCTAAATGGTTCATTTAAAGAGGATGATAGGCTTAAACCATCCTCACCTTATGCTGCATCAAAAGCAGCTGCTGATCTCTTTTGCTTAGCATATCATAGGACATATGGTTTAGACATAATAATAACGCGTTCAACTAATATTTTTGGACCATACCAATTTCCTGAAAAATTCATACCAAAAACAATAATAAGAGCATTGTTAAATCTTAAAATTCCTGTATATGGTACAGGCAAAAACATTAGAAACTGGTTATATGTTTTAGATAATTGTGAGGCGATAGACCTAATACTCAAAAAGGGTAAATCAGGAGAAATATATAATATTTCTGGAAAAAATGAGTATATGAACATTGATATTGTCAGAAGGATTCTTAAATTTTTAGGAAAAAATGAAGATTTAATAGAATTTGTTGAAGATAGACCGGGGCATGATATAAGATATAGTCTTAATACAACAAAAATTGAGACAGAGCTTAAATGGAGACCCAAATACGATTTTGATCATGCTCTAAATGAAACTATTGAATGGTATGTTAATAATGAATGGTGGTGGAAACCGTTAGCAACTGATGAAATACTTCATCCAACGCCATGGAAAATAAGGTGGTGACATGAGAATATTAGTAACAGGGGCAACGGGTCTTCTAGGTTCAAGGCTAGTAGAAAAACTTGTCAAAAAGGGATATCATGTCTATTCTGGTTATAATAGACATGAACCAATAAATGGAGAACCAATAAAAATAGATGTCACAAATGAGAATGATGTAGAAAGAACATTTAACATATCTAAACCAGATGCAGTAATACATACTGCAGCGCTAACCAATGTTGATGAATGTGAAGTTAATAAAGAACTTGCATGGAAAATAAACGTGATAGGGACAAAAAATATAGTTAATATGTCTAAGAACTACAATTCATTTCTCATTTATGTTTCTACAGATTACATTTTTGATGGTAGAAAGGGAATGTACAAGGAAAATGATGAACCTAATCCAATAAACTATTATGGTCTTACAAAACTAAAAGGTGAAGAGGAAGTTATGAGATTAAATAATTATTCAATCGTTAGAACTAGTGTAATTTATGGATCTACACCAGCCTCTGGTAAGGTAAATTTTGCATTATGGGTCATAGAAAATTTAAGAAAAAGAAAGGAAATAAAAGTTGTAGTTGATCAATGGAATTCCCCCACACTAAACATAAATTTAGCGGATATGATTATAGAAATTTTAGAGAGAAAATTAAATGGTATCCATCATCTAGCAGGCGCTACACGAATAAATCGATATGATTTTGCAAGATTAATTGCTAAAACTTTTGAGTTGGATGAGAACTTAATAATTCCAATAACTTCGGATCAAATTACATGGATAGCAAAAAGACCCCAAGACTCATCATTAAATATTACCAAAGCATTAAACGTTCTCATGAATAAACCACTAGAAATCGTGAAGGCTCTAAGCTTTCTTAAAAATGATATAATGATCTAACTAGTAATCTTCTGGCTTAAACAATGTTTTAATAATTTTAAAGACATTTGGTTCAGGCCTTCAAACTATTTCATCTCTACGTGGATTCTAAATTGCATGATAGTTGAAGGTAAAAATAACTATTTAAAATTGTATATTATTTTGATTGTTAATGCGGGATTCGGATGTTGCATTAAATAAGTATAAGGAGCTTCCATGGGTATTAATAATTATAAGTTATGATAAAATTATACGTTATGATAATATGTATTTGGTTGATGTTTTATCTAAGTATGTTAATACGATTGTGTATTTGGTTGATTTTGGATCGTTTAATGTGAAGGTTCATAATTATGCTGGAAGATTGTATAATAAGGTATCGAATCGAAAGTATGTTTCACGTGTAATGTTCAAAATTTTAAGGTCTGTAGTAAATAGGAAAGTGTCGTTAGAGAGGGTTGTGAAAAATCCGAATCTTATTGATTTGATATTTGTTGTGGATCCTGTGCGTGTTAATTTTGATTTTAAACCGTTTAAGAATGCTGTGAGGGCTTATTGGTCGCAAGATTGTATTCATGGTGGTGATTACTATGCTCAAGTTTTTTCTGATGTGCTGGATTATGATGTAATTTTTTGTGCGCATAAGCCATATATGTATCGTTTTCCATCGGGTAAGACGTATTGGCTTCCATTTGCTTGTAATCCTAAGTTTCATAGGAGGATAAATCTTCCGTTTGTGTATGATTTAGTGTTTGTTGGGAATGTTCCTTCTCAGAGGAGTAAGTATGGGTATAAAAGGCGTGAGTTGATTATGTATTTGGGTGAGAGGTTATCTAATTATAAAGTGTTTGTTGGTAATGCTTATCAGCATGATATGGTGTGGCTTTATAATAAATCTAAGATTGTTTTGAATGTTTCGAGGGTTGGTGAACTTAATTGGAGAGTGTTTGAGGTTCTTGGTTGTGGCAGATTATTGCTTACGGATCGTAATGCTGAGGTTGGTGAGTTGTTTAATGATAAGGAGCATTTGGTTATGTATTCTTCTAAGGATGAGCTTGTTGAGTTGGCTAAGTATTATATTGAGCATGATTATGAGAGGGAGAAAATTGCTGAGCGTGGATATATGGAATGTCATAAAAATCATACGTTGGATCATAGGGTAAAAACAGTTTTGGAAAGAACGATAGGTTTTAAGATAGAGGTAAATTGATGGTTTTATTGTGATGTTGTTTTACTGTGGTTTTTGGATGGGTTTTTGTTTTGGTTTGTTATTTATTGTGACCCTAGTTCCTATCAGATAAAGCTTACGTGTTAGCCTAATTTTTTATGTGGAAGGTGTTCATGAATTCCGCATATGTGTGTAATTATGACTTTTGTTAGATACTCTTGACTGTCAAGATAATTCTGTTCATACTATCTTTTAACATATGTCAAATAATGAGAGGAATATGATGGGAACTAGGGTTTATTGTGTTGTTTGTTGGGGGCCGAGTCCTATGGCTTTGAATTTGGTGTGTTTTGTGTATTCGTGTGGGTTGTAGATTCTTCTGCCGTCTACTATTGCTGGGTTTTTCATTAGTTTTGTGAAGTCTTCTGGTTTGAGTTTTTTGAATT
>Ga0272445_1001244_pt1 | contig 20403 bp, 19 predicted proteins | sample YNPCB0031_FD_194404 | JGI IMG/M metagenome (GOLD analysis project Ga0272445, IMG submission 194404) | Hot spring sediment microbial communities from Yellowstone National Park, WY, United States - YNP-CB-003-1 | ecosystem: Environmental > Aquatic > Thermal springs > Hot (42-90C) > Sediment... | reverse complement strand
ATATGGGACAAAAGGGAGGGAAAACAGGCTCCTTTGTGGGCCATTTTGCCCAGGTGTCATGGCGTTTTCCTCTCCCTTTTCATTTTTTAAAATATAATTTTAAACATTATAATGTATTTTTAACCTAGGAGGTATTATGGAAAAATTGAATCCCTTTAAAATTGCACAGGAGCAACTCGATGAAGCAGCAAAAGTTCTTGGAATAGAAGGAACCCCAGAACATATGATACTAAGAGAACCAATAAGAGAATTCCATGTCCTGATACCAGTAAGAATGGATGATGGTTCTGTAAAAGTATTTAAAGGATTCAGGGTTCAACATAATGATGCAAGAGGACCAACAAAAGGAGGAATAAGATGGCATCCTGAAGAAACAATTGATACAGTTAGGGCACTTGCAATGTGGATGACCTGGAAAACAGCAATAGTTGATTTACCATATGGAGGAGGGAAAGGAGGAATTGTATGCAATCCAAAGGAAATGTCAAAAGGTGAAAAGGAAAGACTTGCAAGAGGATATATAAGAGCAATAGCACAAATAATAAGCCCTGACAAGGATATACCTGCACCTGATGTATATACAGATCCACAAATAATGGCATGGATGATGGATGAATATTCAAAAATAGTCCAGTATAATGCTCCGGGAATTATCACTGGAAAACCTATTCCAATTGGTGGTTCCTTAGGCAGAGATGATGCAACAGCAAGAGGAGGAATGTATACTTTAAGAGAAGCAGCAAAAGCCCTTGGAATTGATTTATCAAACGCAAAGATTGCAATTCAAGGTTATGGAAATGCAGGACAATTTGCTCATAAACTTGTTGAAGAACTTTTTGGCTCAAAGGTAATTGCAGTAAGTGATTCAAAAGGTGGAATTTTAAATGAGAAAGGTCTTTCTTTTAAAGAAGTGAGTAAATTCAAAAATGAAACAGGAACAGTTTGCGGGTTCAAAGGAACAGATAGTATAACAAATGAAGAACTTCTTGAACTTGATGTTGATGTTTTAATTCCTGCTGCTTTAGAAAATGTTATAACTGAAAAGAATGCTGATAAAATTAAAGGGAAAATAATTTTAGAACTTGCAAATGGTCCAACAACCCCAGAAGCAGATAAAATTCTTCATGAAAATAAAAAATTTGTTGTTCCTGATTTTCTTGCAAATGCAGGTGGAGTAACAGTTTCCTATTTTGAATGGGTCCAAAATATAACTGGTTATTATTGGAGCCTTGAAGAAGTTCATGAAAAACTTGATAAGAAAATGACAAAAGCCTTTTATGAAACTTATGAGGAATATAAATCAAGAAAGGTTCATCCAAGACTTGCTGCCTATCTTGTTTCTGTCAAAAAAGTTATAGAAGCAATGAAATTAAGAGGTTGGGTATAAATTTTTAAAAAGGAGGGGGAAGGGGAAAAAATGGAAATAAATTTAAAAGATTTAAAAGAAGGAAAAAATGATTTTGATTTTGGAAGACAAAAAGGAGAATTACTTGAAATAGAAAATGAAAATTTTAAGGTTAAATATTTTAATGTTTATGGTGAAATAAAAAAATCAAGGCTTGAATATTTTTTAAACGTAAATGTAAAATCAAAAATGGTTTTTGAATGTGCAAGATGTCTTGAAAATTTTGAAAAAGATTTGGAAGAAAAAGGATTTTATCATATAAAGCTTGGAAAGGATAGGCTTTTAAATAAGAAGGAAGCAGAAATAGAAGAAGATGATATAAATACAATTTATCTTGAAGAACCAGTTTTAAATTTAATTGGAATTGTAAGAGAACTCATTTTGCTTTCAATACCTATGAAACCATTATGTAAAGAAGATTGTAAGGGTTTATGTCCTGTATGCGGAAAGAATAAAAATAAGGAAAATTGCAATTGTGAAACTCAAGAAAAATCACCACTTTCACGTATTAAGGAAATTTTTAATAAATGAAAAATTTTTCCTTATATCTTCCAACAAAATATTATTTTGGATGGAATTCAATTGATCTATTACCAAAAAAGGCAAAAGAAATTGGTAAAAGAGCATTTCTTGTTACAAGTAAAAAATTTTTAAAGGAAAAAGGTATTTTTGATAAAATAATAGATGGTTTAAAGAAAGAAGGGATTGAATTTTATCATTATGATAATGTTACTCCAAATCCAAAAACTTATGAGGTTGATGAGGGTGCAAAAATTTTAAAAAAGGAAAAATGTGATTTTATAATAGGAATAGGTGGCGGAAGTGTATGTGATGCTTCAAAAGGTATTGCAGTTATGGCAAAAAATAAAGGAAGTATATGGGATTATATGATGTTTAAAAAAGAAATAAAAAAGGCATTACCAATTATTCTAGTTCCAACAATCCCTGCATCAGGTTCAGAATACAATCCTGGTGGTGTTATAACAAATCTGGATGAGAAGAGGAAATGGTTTTTTAGAAGTGAAGTTACATATCCAAGAATTTCAATAGTTGATCCAAATTTTACAAAATATTTAAATTTTTCATACCTTTCAATGGGAAGCATTGATATAATTACACATGTTCTTGAGCCAATTCTTACATCAGAAGAATATGGATATTTACAATACAATTTTGGAAAAATTTTAATAAAGGGTGTAATTGAAATGATATTAAGAATAAAGGAAAATCCTAACGATGATGAAGCAAGAGAAAACATATGCTATTTTTCATCACTTGCTTTATCAGGAATAGCAACAAGAGGGATTGGTGGATTTGCTATAATGCACTGGCTTGAACATATTTTATCAGGATTTTATGATAATATTTCACATCCAGAAGGTCTTTGTCTTTTAATTATACCATTTATAAAATTGGTTAAGAAAAGATTTTCTGAAAATATTAAAAGATTTGAAAAAATCTTTGGAGAAGATATTGAACAGACCTTTAAAAATTATTTAAAAGATATTGGATTTAATAAAACTTTAAAGGATTTTGGGATAAAACAAGAATTTATAAAAGATTTTTTAAAGGAATATGAATTTTTGAAAACAAATTTCCCTGATTTTGGTTTTGATAAAATAGAAATTCAAGATGTTGAAAATATCTATTTAGAAGCCCTATAAGATGAAGGAACTTTTAAAATATTTGTGGAAATGGAAATTTAAAATTTTTTTGGGTGTTTTAGCCCTTTTCATTGTTGATTTATCACAGCTTTTTGTTCCCCTTGTTATAAGAAGTGCAATTGATAAATTAATTGAAGAAATTATGAATTTAAAAATTCTTTTTATTCATTTTCTCATAATAATTTTTCTTGCCTTATTAACTGCTTTTTTTAGATATTTCTGGAGATATTTTATAATGGGAAGTGCAAGAGAAATTGAAAAGGAAATAAGAGAAAAACTTTATAGACATCTTTTAAACCTTGATTTCTATTTTTACCAAAGGAAAAAGGTTGGTGATATTATGGCTCATTCGACAAATGACCTTGAAGCAATAAGAATGGCACTTGGGATGGGAATTGTTGGTGCTGCTGATTTTTTAATAATGTTTTTCTTTTCCCTTTTCTTTATGCTAAAAATAAGTCCATCTTTAACCCTTTATGTTTTAATACCATTACCTATTCTTTCAATAATAATGCTTTTCTTCGGAAGTAAAATACATCATCTTTTCAGAAAAGTTCAGGAGGGATTTTCATATCTTTCAGAAATTGCACAAGAAGCCTTTTCAGGAATTAAAGTAATAAAGGCATTTGTTAAAGAAAAAGAAGAAGAAAAAATTTTTTATAAAGGAAATGAATTATTTTTTAAAAGAAACATGAACCTTGCATATCTGTGGGGTGCTTTTATGCCCTTAATAACCCTTATTTCTGGAATATCAATTGTTTTATTGATTTTTATTGGTGGTAAAAAAGTAATATTAAATGAAATATCGCTTGGTTCATTTGTTGCATTTGTTTCATATATAGAATTTATGATATGGCCAATGATGGCAATTGGATGGATAATAAATGTGTTTCAAAGAGGGGCTGCCTCAATGGATAGGATAAATGACCTCTTAAGGGAAAAAAGAGTAGTAAAAAATGTTCCAAATCCCATTAAAATTAAAAAATTAAAGGGAAAAATTGAAGTAAAAAATTTAAGCTTTTATTATCCAAATGAAGAAAAACCGGTTTTAAAAAATATATCTTTTAAAATAAACCCGGGAGAAAAAATAGGTATTTTGGGGAAAATAGGAAGTGGAAAAACAACACTTGCTAATTTATTTTTAAGAATAATTGAACCACCAGACAATACAATTTTTATAGACGAAATAGATATTAAAAAATATGATTTAGAGGACCTAAGAAGAGAAATATTTTTATTACCTCAAGAAGCAGTTATATTTTCAGGGAAAATAAAAGAAAATATTGCTTTTACAAATCCTTATGCAAGAGAAGACGAAATAATAAAAGCAGCAATTTCCGCCCATATCTATGATGAAATATATCTTTTCCCTAACAAATTTGATACTATAGTCGGTGAAAGAGGAATAACACTTTCAGGTGGTCAAAGACAAAGGATAGCACTTTCAAGGGCATTTCTTTTAAATCCATCAATATTTATTCTTGATGATGCACTTTCACAAGTAGATAGTGAAACAGAAGAAAAAATAATAAATAATTTAAAGGAATATTTAAGAGATAAAACCACAATAATAATTTCATATAGAACATCTGTTTTAAAAAATCTTGATAGAATTATAGTTTTGGTTGATGGTGAAATTGAGGATATTGGAACTCATGAAGAACTTATAAAAAAAGATGGATTTTATAAAAAAGTATATGAAATACAATCAGCATTAATAGAAATAACAAAATGAGAGATTTTGATTTTCTTGAAGAAGAAAAATTAAAGGGAACACAGGATATAAGAACTTTCAAAAAACTTTTAAAATATGTTAAAAAACCTCATCTTAAAATAATATTCATAGTTTTTATTTTAATTATATTTACAGGTGTATTTGATTTAACATTGCCCTATTTAACAAAAACAGCAATTGATGAATATATTGTTCCACCATATGTAATTTTAAATTTTAAAGGAAATTTTGATTTGGAAAAGAAATTTTTAAAAGAATTTAAAGGAGAAAAGATAAAAATAGAAGAAGGAAAATATATTGTTAAAAAAAGAAATTTATCCTCTTATGAATTAAAATTTTATGAGAAAAAAGGAATTTTAGAAAAGGGGCTTTATTTAAGGGTTTATGAAGGGAAAGAAACTTTCATAAAATATGAGGATATAAAAAATTTACCACCTTCAAAAATTTTAAAAATAAGGAAAGGAGATATAAATGCAATTAAAAGAATTGCAATTATTTATCTTTTAATATTATTTTTCCTTGGTATCTTCACATATTTACATATGGTTTTGCTTGAATATACAGGACAAAAAATAGCAATTGATATAAGAATGGATTTATTCTCCCACATTTTAAAATTACCAGTTTCCTTTTTTGATAAAAATCCAACAGGTCGTCTTGTTACAAGAGTAACAAATGATGTAGGAGCTTTAAACGAATTTTTTACATCTGTTTTAATTTATTTTTTTAAAGATGCAATTTTAATAATAGGAATAAGCATAATAATCCTAAAAATAAATTTTCAAATAGGAATAAGCATACTTCTTTTAACACCATTTATAGCAATTGCAACAGAAATATTTAGGAAAAAAGTAAGGGATGCATACAGGGAAGTAAGAAGAAAACTGGCAACCTTAAATGCATACACTTCTGAAACACTTTCAGGAATAAATGTAATTCAAATTTATAATCAGGAAGAAAGTAGTTTTAAAAAATTTAAAGATATAAATGAAGGATTATTTAAAGCAAATATGAAGCAATTGTTTGTATTTGCAATATTTAGACCAATAATAGATTTTATAAGAGCATTTGCAATTGCAATTTTAATATTTTTAGGTGGATGGGGAATAATAAAAGGTTCTTTCACACTTGGCTCACTTGCTGCTTTCTTATATTATCTTGAAATGCTTTTTAGACCAATAATGGATTTATCAGAAAAATATAACATATTACAATCAGCAATGGCAGGTGCAGAAAGAATTAGTTTAATACTCGATGAAAAGGAAGAGGATAAAGGCAAAAATAAAGTTTTACAAAGGAAAGGAGAAATAGTGTTTGAGGATGTATGGTTAAAATATGATGAAGGTGATTGGGTTTTAAAGGGTGTTTCCTTTAAGGTTTCACCTCATGAAAAAGTGGCAATTGTTGGTCCTACAGGCGCCGGTAAAACAACTCTTATTTCAGCCATCTTAAAATTTTATCCAGTGCAAAAAGGAAGAATACTTGTTGATGGTCTTGATATAAGAGAATGGGATACTTATGAATTAAGGAAAAGGATAGCACTTGTTCTTCAAGATGTATTTATATTTTCAGGAAATTTTATTGAAAACATTACTTTAAGAGAAGAAAATCCATCCCTTGAAAAGGTTAAGGAAAGTGCAAGAAGGGTTTATCTTGATGAATTCATTGAAAGGAGAAAAAATAATTATTTTGAGGAAATAAGTGAAAGGGGGAAAAACTTATCACAGGGTGAAAAAGAGCTCCTTTCCTTTGCAAGGGCAATATATTTTGAGCCAGAAATACTTATTCTTGATGAACCAACTTCTTCTGTTGATTCTTATACAGAAAATTTAATACAAAAAGGCATAAAAGAACTTTTAAAAAATAGCACCTCTTTAATAATAGCACATAGATTATCAACAATTAAAGATTGTGATAAAATAATTGTTTTACACAAAGGAAAAATAGTTGAAATGGGAAAACACGAAGAACTTCTTGAAAGAAAAGGACTTTATTCAAAATTATGGGAATTGCAAGTAAAAGAAAAAGAATTAATTTTTAGATGAAATACTCTTATAATATTTCCATTATTGGTATATCAGGAGAGATTTCATAACTAATTTTTTATAAAATATTAATAATCTCTTCAGAGGATAGAAATTGAATTATATCAGCCACATAGTCCTCTATATCATAATCCTCTCCTGAGAGCCTAATTATTATTTCTGCTGGAACAGGCCTTATTTCTATCAAATTTTTATCATAATTCTTTATCATCTCAATTGTTTTATATGTAACTTCTTCTAATGTTTTAATATTTCTACTTAATTGAAATTTTTTAATTTCGAATAAAATGTTTTTATTGTTTAAAATTGAAATAACATAATTGTTTAATCTTTTATTCTTTTTAAAATTTTGTTCTAACACTGTCCTTTCACTTATCGTAATTATCTGTCCGAGCCATAAATCGTCATATAGTATTTCTTCCAACTGTTTTTTAAAATACTTAATATCATATTTTTGTTTTCCCACAAAAAGACTTCTAATAACTTCATTTCCATAAACAGCAATAATATTTACTTTTATATCCTCTACTACATACTTTATAAAAAATGCCCTTTCTGGTAACTTTTCTTCATCAATTTTGTATTGAATTTTTTTATCTTCAAGAGTTTTGAGTATATCATTTTTACCTCTTAATAACCCATTATAGCAAATTCCCCACTCTTCATCTTTCTGCATTGTAGCAGGTTCTCCCTGTATATCAAATAAAATCCCACCAATAAGAAAAACATTTTTTATACCAGCATTTTTAATACAACCTCTAAAAGTCTTATCTTCAATAATTAATTTTGTAAATTTATTAAATTTTTCCATCATTTCAATCCTTCCCGCAGTGCAACCAGAATAAACTTTCATTTTTAACTCACAAAAGACAAGATTTTCTTGACTTTTGTTAACAATATCAAATTTTTGTTTTGTAAGCTCTGATTCTTCCAATTTAACACTTTGTTTTAACAGTTGCGGCAATTTTATCAAAGCAAATTCAAAATCTATTTTTTCTGAAGTTCCTAATTCCTCTAACAACTTAGCAATTAAACTCCCCCTTCCTGCTTGACTATGTTGATAATAGGATGTAATTGTCAATAAAGATTCATAAAAACTATATAAGTTTTCATTCATAATTAACAATTGAGATAAACCATGAAAAATTTCGTCAAAAATATTAAAAATTGATTGCATAGTAAGGGTTCTCTTAAACATTTCTTGCACCCTTTTTAAATACATTCTTTTTAACACCGTTTCTATTTCATTCCTTGGTTCCGCACAAATAAGTAATTTCCGAAGTTGCATAATTTATATTTTCACGGTTTATAACAAATTATCACACTTTCTCCTCTTATTGCTCTATTACGAGCACCCAAAAGAGGATTAAATATAAGCTTTTCAAATTTAAACCCAACTTCTTCACAAAATTTCTTTGTCATCATCGTTGTTGGAATCTTTTTACCATTTACGGTGCTATCTCCCACTATGATTGCCAATTTACCACCCGGCTTTAATGCCCAAAAGATATTTTTTATTGATTCCTTTAAATCCTCGTAATACATAACAACTTTTGAAGGTAAACCATCATAATTATTTTTAGAACACAAAGCATTTTTCATACCTAAATATTTTGCTTCAATTTTCTTCGTATCTATTCCTAAATAATCATAAGCAATTTTATCTTTCCCTACATAATCTATAGAGAAGTAATACGGGGGGCTTGTAATACAAGCATCAAATTTCTCCTTAAATTCATTCATATTTTTAAGTTCAAGAACATCACCTTCTAAAATATGAGCTGGTTCAAATTTAAGAGCATACTTTTCCTTAACTTCCATAGTTTTTTTATAACAATCCTTTATATAATTAAACTTCTCAATAAATAATCCCAGTTTTCCCTTTTTCTCATATCTTGATGTTCTCATAAATGCGTCCACAGTGTCAAAATATATCACTAACATTAATTTGTGTATTACAGGATCGCTATGTCGCCATTCTTTATTTTCGATCGCATTTAAAATGTCTTTTAATTCCTTGGATGTAAAATTTAATTTTTCTTCTTTACTAAAAAGTAAATTATTTTTTAATTCAGCCAAAATAACTCCCATTGGGGTAACATCTATTCCTACACTTTTAATCCCCATAAGAGAAGCTTCATGAGTAGTAGTTCCAGAACCATTGAAGGGGTCTAAAAGCAGTGAATCATTGCTCAACTTGAAAGCATTAATTAAAGTCCGCACAACTCTTGGATAAAATTTACCTTTATAAGGATAAAGATTATGGAAAGCATACGCATTGGTGTCACCAAATTTATCTACAAATTCTGTATAGATGGTTATTTTTCCCTTTACTTTTTCAAGATGCGCAATTCTTAACCTTATATAGTCCTCATCCCCTTTCAATTCAACTATTCTATTTACTGCATCAATTTTATATTCTTCAGTTAAACCTTTTAATTCTAAATCTAAAAACTCCAAATCAGCTAAGGTCTGCATCCAAAAACCAAATATAGTATCTCCTTTTGGAAAAACATAATTCACAAATTCTTTAGCATAAGCTTCTATTATCTCTTCATACGATGGAAATTCATGGGTCCCAAACATAGTAGTTTGTTTTAAACATTTCTTAGACATTGTATCTTCCATCCTCTTTTATCCTTTTATAATTTTATTATAATTTATTTAAATTTAAAAAATCAAATTTTAATTTACATTCCTAATATTTCTTTAATTTCTTTCAATATTTCTTTTAATGGGGGGATTTTTTTAAACCATTCTCTTTGGGTTATTTCATTTGTGCATGCACAATAAACTTGAGAAATTAAAATTTTTAATCTTTCTGGTAAAGGTGGAGGAGATAATTTACACATTTTTTTCCAATCCTCTTTATATTTTTTCTTAACTTCCTCTATTTCTTTATACCAATCCGTATTTCTATAATATATCCTTGCAATTTCCTTACTCACAGGTATTCCTTCATATTTAAACCGACATTCATCAAGTGTTCCAACTACATCAACAACAATCAAATTGCGATTTTCATCAAAACCAAATTCTATTTTCCCATCTTCATTTATAAGGTTTATTTTTGAAAATTCACAAGTTATAATTTCATTTATTTTATTTGTTAATTTTTTTATTTCTTTTATTTCATCAAAAGTTAATCCTGAAATTTCTTTTGCCTCCTCCCATGTTAAATATCTGTCAGGATTTTCAAGTTTTGTAGAAACATCAATTATTGGCTTATCCAATTTTTGACCTGGTAAGGGTTCTTTTTCAAGACCAATATCTTCCGGTTTTAACAATCCTTCTTTAATTCTTTTGAAAATACTGCTACCTTCTGGCAAATAATTTCTATAAATAACTTCAAGGGGTATTAAAAAATTTCCCTTTTCATGTTTATAAACTGAATAATCATATTTATTTTCTTTAAAAATAGGTTTTATAACACGCAAAAGTTTAATTTCCATTATATTTGTTTTATCTTTAATTTCTGAAAGTTTTTTAACCTTATTTTCTTCTACAACACCTATATAATGATTTGGAATTCCATTCTCTTCAAGTTTTTCAAAAAAATATGAAGCAAGTAAAAGAGTTGCTTCGCCTTTTAAAGGAATATGGTCTGGCATTTCTCCCCAATCAAATACTGAATATCTATCTGAAAATATAAATCTTGCTCTTCCAGAATTTAAAGAAAGAGGCATTTTTAAAATTTGTAAATCCTTTACGCTTCCCATCTTTGAACCTCCTTGTCATCTTTCTCCACTTCCTCTTTAATATTTTTCTGATATTCTTTGACTTTTTCTCTTATATTTTTATCATAAAGACCTAAAATCTTTGCTGCTGCTAATGCAGCATTTTCAGGTTCAAGAATCGTCATTGGTGCTACACCCCTTGGCATCCTAAGAGTTGAAAATATATCAATTCCAGAAAATTTTTCACTATAAGGAGGGCAGGCAATAACAGGGAAATAGGTATTTGCATCTATAAAACCACTTAAAGCATCACTTTTACCTGCAACAGTAATAAAAACTATAAAATCTTCCTTTTCATACTCTTTTAAAATTTCGTAACATTTTTGAGGTGTTTTATGCGCCGAAGATATTCTTATTTTACTTTCAATTCCAAATTTATTTAACGCATCTTTAATTTTTTTCGCCCATTCAAAATCAACCTTTGAACCCATAATTATCACAACCTTTCCCATTTTCCCTCCTTTTAATTTTCCCACCAATTCATTGCCTTCTACGAGTAATAAATCTCAATATTCCCAAAATTTTTATATAAATCCCTTACTAAAACCGCAAACACAAATTAATTATAAGGGAAATTATTTAAAAAATTAAAAAAGATTATTCCAAATTTATATTTTTTATTTTGATTTAATGAAATGAAAATGTTGAAGGGATTTTGATAGGAAAAATTTATGCCAATTCCAAAACCTTTTAAAATTTTTTTAATTTTAAACTCCTCATAATTGCTAAAAGTATTTCCCATTTCAAAAAAAGAAAAAATTGAAATTTTTTCCAAAATTTTGTAAAATAAATTTATTTCATAAAAATGATAATTTTTCCCTTTTAACTCTCCAAAATCATAACTTTTCATCTCTTTATATCCAAGATAAACTATCCTATAAGGAGGAACTTTTTCTAATTGAAGGAAAAATTTTAATGAAGGAACTAAATCAAAATGTAAGGTCTTGAAAAAGAATTTTATTTCAAAAAGGTTTGAAATCAAAACTTTTTTAAAAGAATAGAAATCAAAATTTGTTTTTAAAAAATAATTTTGATAGGAATTTAAAAAATTGAATCCTGAATAAAATCTGAATGCCTTTTCATAATTTTTTTCTATTTTTATGAATAAGGGTCCTGAAGAGAAAAATGGGATAAAATTTTTATCTTTATAAAAACCAAACAAAAGATAAGATTCTTCAAAATTGAAATTTTCAGGGTGTTTATAATTTATGTAATTAAAAATTAAAAATGGGAAGGGGGATTTTTTAAAATTTTGAAAGAAAATTTGAAGGTTTTTCATGTTTAAAAAATAAAATCTTAATTTCATCCTGTTTTCTTTTTTTAAGAAAAATCTATCAAGGATTTCAAGACCAATTGTATATTTATTATTTGGAGTAATATCAGTTAAAAAATTGAAATTAAATCTTTTTTTCTCCTTTAAAATAACAAAAACGAGGATTGTTTCACCTTCCGTATTTTCTATTTTTAAAAAATCAAAATTATCTGTTTCCATTAAAATTTTCTCATAATATTTTGAATTGAAGGAATCAACTTCTTTTTTTGAAGGAAAAAATGATAATATATAATCCTTTGATAAATTTTCATTTCCATATATCTCTATGTTTTTAATAAATAGATTGATAAAAATTATTGAAAAAAAACCCATAAATTTGTTCCCTTTTTAAAACTTTAAAAAAAAATAATTTCATTTTTACCATCACTGTTGAAATCATCAATTATGTAGTTATCAGATGTTTTAGTTTTGAAAGATAAATTTTCCTTGAAACCTTTTTCACTCCCTTTATAAATAATTATTTCATCCTTTTTAAAATGAATAATATCATAAAAGGAATCTTTATCAAAGTCAAAAATTTTTACACTTTCACCTTCTGGTTCTTTTTTTGATATATCAAACGAAATATTTAATTTAAATTCATAAACAGGTGTTTTTGTAAATTGATTTTCCTTAAAAAAGTAAAATCCATAAACATTTTCTAACTTTTTAAAAATTAAAGATTTTATAATTACCCATATGTTAAACCCTGTTATGTTTGTAACAATGTCCATTTTCTTATCCTTATTTAAATCAACTATTTTTAATTGAGGGGTAAAACCTTCAAAAATTAAAACCTGGTCAGGGGAATTCTGAAAATTTCCATTTTTGTTTAAAAAAAGATAAATTGTTGATTGACTTCCAATTAATATATTTGTTGATTTACTCAATAAAAGGTCAGATTTCCCATCATTATTTATGTCTTCTAAAAAAATCTTTGGTGGAATTAGTGAATATTTATCCTCACTTTTTAAGAAGGAAAGATCAATCGCAATATCTTTAAAATTTGAGAATTTTTTATCCTTATAAAAGAAAATGAAAAGAGAATCCTTAGAATATTCAACAAGGTCATTTTTTCCATCACCATTTATATCTTTAAAAAATATAAGCGGTGAAGTATAAATTGTTTTCAATAAATATTCCCTTTTTGTTTCATAAATGCTTTTATCTTCAATAGTTGATATATCCTTCTCCATCAAAATTTTTATTGTATCAATTTTCCCATTTTCATGAATAATAAGCCCTTTTTCAGGATAAAAAAACAACAATTTTTTTGTTTCGTCTCCATAAACATCATAAAGAATTTTCCCCTTTCTTAAAAAACTATTTTGAGGATAAATTGAAGATTTTTCAAAATTAAAAGATTTTATCAAATTTAAATCATTATTTTCAATTTTAAAAATTTCTATTTTATCAGAACTCAAAAGAATTATCTCTTCACCCTTTAATTCCTTATAAAAATCTCCAAAATCTATTAAGACCTCGTCCTTAAATTGAAATCCCCTTAAAATTTCCTTAAAATCATTTTCATAAAAGGAAAATATTGAAATCCTTTTATCAGGATGCAAAATTATTATTTCTTTTTTTCCATCTCCATCAAGGTCATGGGAAAATATAAACCTTGTTTCAAATTCTAAATTTAAAGAAAGGTTAAAAATTAAAAATAAATTTAATGCTATCATAAATCCATCCTTTTAAATAAAAAAATGGAGAAAAAAATGAATATAAAAATATAAAGGAAATTTACTAAAATAAAAAAATATAAAAATGGGAAATAGGAAACGTCAACGCCTTTTACAATTTTTGAAAAATAATCCAGAAGAACATTTGAATAATAAGGAAATAAGAAATTTTGAATCTTTGGGAAAATTGATAATACTATTAAAGAGAAGTAAAAAATAAGAGTAATTAATACAGAAGGAAAAATTCTTTTAATAATCAAACTTAAAAAAAGACCCATTAAAGAAAATGAATAAACTGAAAAAATTAAAAGTAAAAATGTTAAAAAGGTTAAAAGCCACAATGAAGAACTCTTTTTTAAAACATAACCCTGTATTTCAATACCTTTAAAGTTTGAAAATATAAGACCTGAAAATATGTTGAATAGAAAGAAAATAAAAATTAAAAAGAAGGTAACAAAAAATAAAAAAATTATTTTATTTATTAAAATTTTTGTTCTTGAAAATTTTCCAAGTAAAAGGATTTTTAAAGTTTGACCTTCATATTCTGATGAAAATGTTAAAGAGCCAAATAAAGATGTAAAAATACACAAAAATGGATAAATAAAATTTAAAGAATTTGAAATTAAAAGAAAACCAGATGGCTTATCATCGGATGGAGAAATGATGTATAAGAGGAAACCTGTAAGGAAAGAGAAAAATGGAATGATTGTAAAAAATATTATGAATTTTTTATCCTTTAAAAATTTTAAAATCTCAAATTTTATGAGCATTTTCATCAAAAAATTTATTTATTTCTTCATCATCCTTTAAACCAGCAAATCTTATTTTCCCATTTTCCAAAATTCCTATTCTATCACATATAAATATGTCTTCTTTTCTATGCGTTGTTATCAAAATACCCTTATTTTGATTTTTTAATTCATTAATCCTTTCAAATATTAAATTTCTTGTTTCAGGGTCAAGATTTTCAAAGGGTTCATCAAGGATATAAATTGAAGCATCCCTCCATAAAAAAATTGAAAGAGCAAGTTTTTGCTTTGTTCCTTTTGAAACCTCCTTAAATTTATTTTTTAAAAAATCCTTTAATTTAAGCATTTCAAGAACATCATAATTTTCCTTATTTCCATAAATTTTTGAAAAAAATTTGTAATTATCATAAAGGGAAAGATGATTATAAAAAAATGGATTTTCAGGGCAAATACTTATATAAGAAAAAATATCAGGATAAAAAACTTCATTTCCTTTAAAAGTTATTTTACCTTTGTCCTTTTTTAAAATCCCCCCTATAATATTTATTATTGTGCTTTTTCCAGAAGCATTTTTACCAATCAATCCAAAAATTTCATTTTCCTTTATTTCAAAACTTATATCTTCTAAAACCTTTTTATTTTTAAAACTCTTTGAAACATTTTCAACTTTTAACATTCCAAGTCAAAAATCTCTTCAATATTCTGTGATTTTGCCCATAAACAATCCTTTTTCTCCTTATATTTTGAAATTGCCCTTGAAAAACAAAAAGCACAATAGGAAAAATTTTCACATCCATTACATATTTCTTTTTTAGGTAAAGATAGTTTGTACAATTTAAAAATTTTTTCCTTTTTAAATATTTCATAAGGGTCTTCCTTTAATAAATTTCCAATATTACATTCCTTATCTGATATAAAAACACATGGCTTTAAATTCCCCTCAGGGTCCATTACAATACTTTTCCATCCACCACCACAATTTTGATAATTCATCATTTTTTCATATTCTTCCTTATTTATGAGTTGAATAAATTCCTTATATTTTGAAACAATTTCACTTTCAATTTCAAATACATTTTTAACTTTTTCCCATTTTATATTCTTCCCCCTCCCAAATGGAAGAACAGAACTCCACACAAACTTTTTTGCCCCCTTTTCAATTACAATCTTTAAGGTATCCTCAATATATTCAAATGTATCAGGATAAACACTCATTGAAACCCTTACAAAAAAATCATTTTTACTCAATTTTTCAATTGAATTTATTGTTTTATCAAAAGAACCTTCTACTCCCCTTTTTTCATCATGTATATTTTTTGGACCATCAAGACTTACATTAAAAATAATTTTATCCTTATATTCTTTAAAGGCTTGAATATATTTTTCATCAATTTTTGTTCCATTCGTTGAAATTCCCACATAATCAAAATTCTCACAAGAAAATTTTAAAATTTCATAAAAATCAGGATGTAAAAATGGCTCACCACCTGTAAGTTCTATTACCTTACATCCTTTTTCTTTAAGAAAACTTAATATTTCCTTTAATTTTTCAAATGGAATTTTTTTATTTTTTTCAAAAGAACTTGATGCATAACAATGAAGACATTTTAAATTGCAGGAATATGTTAATTCTAAAACAGTATGAATTGGATAAAAGTGATAAAAGGAACCTGTTATTTTTCTATTTTTAGGAAAGGGGGAGGGAAATAAAAATATGTCCTGATTTTTTATTGCCTCTTCTAAAAATGGTTTTAATTTTTCAATTAAAAAATTATAATCATACTCAGGATAAATAATTTTTAAAATTTCCTTCAATCTTTTATTCCCATCAGATAAATAAAAAAATTCTGCTGCTTTTTTATTTACAATTGATGTCCCTTTTGGCAAAAGAATTTCACTTCCTTCTAAAAATTTAACATTTTTTGAAATTTCTCTAAAAACAAATCCACCTTCTGGAAATATATGCAATTCAAAAAAAGGATTAAATAAAATATATTTGTCTTCCATATTAAAAAACAATGTTTATCTTAATTTTTATTCCAAAAGAATTTAAAAGTTCAATTTTATTTTCATAATCTTTCCAATAATTGTAATTTGTTATGATTTCGTTTTTGTAAAGACCCCCATAATCTATATATCCTCCCAATCTTAAATATTTAAATTCTTTTATAGTTGTAAAGGGTAAATGCATATAAAAGTTTATTGAAAATCTTTTAAAGGGAGAAATATAAATTGAAGGGTTTAAAGAATAGGTTGTTTCACTTACCTTATTAAGTGTATCAAGTTGAAAATATTGAACAAGATTTAAACCGAATTGATTTCTTCCTAAGAATCTAAAAAATAAATTTAAATTGTTTTGACTTATATAACCAACATAATTTTTTAAATAATTATAGGTTCTTAAATTGGAACTTGTAAGAAGAATAAAAATGGGTTTTGAAGGATCAGTTGAAAAAACAATCCCAAAAGAGGGTGAAGAAAATCTCTTTCCAAGTTCATAATCCTTTTTATAACCAAAATAAGAATAAAAAATCCAGTTGTTTATAAAAGAGCAACCTGATGAAAATAAAAAGCCATTTACATAAGGTTCTTCTAATTCCTTAGAAACATAAATAGAAGGTAAAAGGTAATAGGTAAGGATTTTATATTTTTTCAAAAGGGTTGAATAATTGATACTAAAATTATAACTTTCATTTCCTATCCATGGAATAAATCCAATTTCTTGATCATTAAATTTATCACCTATTTTTTGGAATTCAAAAATGTATTCAAATTTGTTGACTCTTTTTGAAAAATAAATTTTTGAAGCAGAATTTTCAATTTCAATTTTTTTCAATTTATTTAAAATAAACTGAATGTTTATGAAATTATCATTTTTCTGAAAAGAAAACTCATATCCTGATAAATACTTTATTTCATTTTCATATTTTCTAATAGAATTTATTTGAGAAATTGAAAAATAAGAGAATTTATACTTTAAGCTTGTTATAAGATAATGTGTTTTTGGAAAATAAAAATAATAAAAATCTGAAGAATCTATTGTTTTATCACATAAAGAATAAAGAAGACCTGTCTCAAAATGTGAAAATTTAAAAAACATCTTACTCCCAAATATTATTGGAATTATTTTACCGGATGGAAGTGTTTTCCCTATCTGCCTTGAATAAAAAATGTTAAGGGGATTGGATGTTCCAAATCTAAATATTTCGTATCCTTCAAGGAAAAAGGGTCTTTTTTCTTCATAAAATAAAGCATATTTTGTATAATTTAATTTATAAGGGTCTGCTTCTATTTCACCAAAATCAGGCTTATATGTAAAAACAAATTTTAAATTTTCTATTTTGAAATTCCCGTCAATACCTATTCTATTTTCTTTTTCGCCATTAAAATCTCTTAAATGAAGATAAGTAGGTAATGCTTCAATTGAAAAAATTTTTCTTTTAACTTCTATCCCTTCAAGTGTTAAAAATTTTGAAACTCTCATCTTTTCACCAATTGATGCATTATAGGGAATTAAAGAATAAGTTGCTTTATCTCCGGGTAAATTCCTGATACAATTAAAACCCCAATTCTTTCCACCCATTACCCCTTTCCAGGGAATAAAAACTTCAATCTCAAATAATGTATCAGCTGTATAAGATACTTTTGCTTCCCATATCCCTTCAAATTTATCAATTGATTCACCATCATCTTTTAATAGATATGTATATCTTGCTTCATTTGCCCAAATTAAATAACAATATGCTTCTTTCCTTGTATAATGCATGTCAAGATAAAAAATTAAATAATCACCAGAAGGAGAAACATCAACCTTTCTATTCTTTGTAAAACATTTAAACCCAATATAAATTCCATCTTTATTTTGAAAGATTAAAACCTCTGTCTTTTCATCCGGCTCTTTTCCAAAATTTGGATACACCTCAACAAATTCTTTTATTTTTAAGGAATTTTTCCATGCTTTTTCATCAAGTTTACCATCAACCTTTACCTTCTCATTTATAAATGGACATAAAAGAGAAAATAAAAAACAAAAAATTAAATTATTCATTTAAAACTCCTTTCAAATTTTTCTACAAATTTTTCACAAAAAGTTTTATTTCCTTTTAAAGGAGCAATTATTCCTGCATCAACTGGTTTATAATTCTTTTTAAAAATAAGGTAAATGGGGGTAGGAGATAAAATCAAATCACCTATTTTTTTATTCTTATCCCAATATATTTCTGAAAATTCAAAATTTATCATTTTAAAAAGCATAATTTCTTTTAAAACAGGATGATCTGTTAAAAGCAAAATTTTTATATTTTTCCCCTTCAATTCTTTTATAAGACATTTAACTTCGTCAAGACAGGCAGGGCAATCATCTAAACGGAAAAAAATAAATAAAAGATTTCCCTCTTTTTTTAAATAAGTTTTTGTAAAACCATTATCTTGTATCTCTAAAAGTTCTATTTCACCATTTTTTAATCTTTTTTTAAATTCGCTTATTTTAAATTTTTTTTCTATCTCTTTTAATTTTAAATTATTTATCTTGTAATTTTGATAAATTTTTGCAAAAAATACTCCTATTAAAAAGAAAAAAATGATGAAAAAAATTTCTTTTATTTTTCCCATCATTCTTTAATCAAAATGTATTTTGAAATTTTCTTCTCAGAAGGGTTTATAATCCATATACTGTCTCCTTTTGCATCTCCAAATATTCCATATTCTGTTAAATCAAAGTCCTTTAATATCCATTTTTTATTTTTTGTATCATAGATATCTAAACCATAAAAAAGATTTTCTGAAATTTTTTTCAAAATTTTAATTTTTTCCTTATGAAGTATAAATTCCTTTATAAGCGATTTTTTAAAAAATTTTGCTAAAAGTGTATCTTCTATTTCTTTTGATTTCATGATTCCTGAGAGATAAAGATTGTTTTTATAAATTCTTAAATTTAAAATGTATAGCCAATTTCCTTTTTTTATTTCACCAATTACTTTTCCATAAAAGTCATAAATAATTATTTTATCAAAAGGAATTGCCTCATATATTATTTTATTTTCAGAATCAAGAATATAAGATGCTATAAGGGAACCTGTTTCACCTAAATCATATTTAATTTTTCCAAAACTTTCTAATAGGGTTCCATTTAAAGAATATTTATAAAACAAACTTTCTTTTTCACCAGGGAAAAGAGTTAAAATTAAATTTTCTCCGTTTGTCATAACATTCATTGCGGGTTGTGGTAAAACAAATGAATTCCTTGATTTTTTCCTTATATCATACAAAATTATGCGATTGTTGCCTCCGTCACTAATACATAAAAGATTTTTAAAAATGTCAAAATCGCACAATAATTTTGCTTCGTCAAGTTTGCTCCCAATTCCTTTGATTATTTCGGTATAAGAAGATAGGTCTATATCAAAAATGAAAATTTTTTGATTTTTAAAATCTCCAATTACTATATTTTTATTTTGAATTTTTATTTTGTCAGGATGAATTGGAATTTCTTTTGTATAAACTTCCTTCAAAATAAAACTTATAAGAATTAAAAAACTCATTTTAAATTTCAAGGGGGAGGAAAAACCTCCCCCATTTTTTTAAAATATATCAATAATGCAAAGACAATTTGGATTGAGTCTGGGACATGCGCATACAGGCACACCATTCGAAGTAACTCCCCATCTTCCCACCAATGTAATTTCCCACGCCTTTGTTTCTAATGGGAAAAGAATATTTTGTGCAAAAATAAAGCTCATTATAATAATTATTATACCTTTTATCAATTTCCCCATTCCTTCCTCCTTTTTATCTAGGATTTGTTGCAAAAACTGTTGCTGCTACCAAAACAACAAGTGCCCATGACCATCCACACCCCATGCACCCTGAACAAGACATGCATTGTTCCGCCATTATTCCCACATACCCCGGTAGTTCAAATCCTATCATTTTTACCTCCTTTTTTATTTAGTTTTGTTAACTTTTTTATGATGTTTAAAATTATATTTATAAAAATTTTAGGGGGAGCCATAAGACTCCCCCAAACAAAAAGGAGGTCACCTCCTATGAAAAATAAAATTATATGCCCCAAATGT
>Ga0272445_1001240_pt1 | contig 20426 bp, 22 predicted proteins | sample YNPCB0031_FD_194404 | JGI IMG/M metagenome (GOLD analysis project Ga0272445, IMG submission 194404) | Hot spring sediment microbial communities from Yellowstone National Park, WY, United States - YNP-CB-003-1 | ecosystem: Environmental > Aquatic > Thermal springs > Hot (42-90C) > Sediment... | reverse complement strand
CCATCGACGGGTTCTGGCTTGCATGTCTAGTAGCATGGATAGTGAAGTCTGCAATACTACGAATAGGCGGGAGCAGACTATACGAAGAATGGGTTGTACCGTTTGTTGGGGGCTTCACAATGGGATATGCTCTAGAAATCTTAACGACAACATCGATAAGCTTCATACTATTCCCACGCGCGCTCTAAACATCCCCCCACTTATTTTTCCCTAGACTTATTAGATGGTCGTTTTTTGCATAATCGTCTAATGAAATATACTGAAAACTACCAAAATATATAGCTAAGGCTTATAAATTTATCAGAAAAAAATTAAATTTGGTGGGAAGACGTCTACGTCGAAAGAGGTTGTTGAAGAGAAGATTCCATGGCATTTCCTAATACCCTTCATGATGGTTCTTGGAGTGCTTAGTATGATAGTAGAAGTCTTAACCCCTTTCTCACTGGGTAATCCTACTGGTTATATGGCGTCCATAGCAGTTGTGGTGATCTGCTATTCAGCTTTGACTGCTACACCTTTCATGAGCTTCTACTTTGCGGGTGCTCTTGGAAAGCTTGGCTTTTTCAAGAAGAGGATCAATATGACGACTATGACCTGGTTATACGCTACAACACTGTGTCTATCATTCTATCTCGGTAGGGGCTCCGTTACACCATGCTTCAGTTACGGGGTCTTTATAGGTAATAGAATTCTCAGCCCACCTGAATTAACCTACGAGATTGTTCCATGGTTTATGGCTCCACCTGTGGAGGTTGCGAAACAGATTGTTCGCGGTGGTGTTCCAACGCCATGGGCAGACCTAATGCCCATGATACTATTCTGGGGTACTGTTGCAACAGTCTATGGCCTTCTAATGTTGTCAATAGCAACGCTTTTTAGAAAGAACTGGATAGATGTTGAGCGTATTCCATTCCCCCACGCCTTGGCAGCCTACGAGCTTCTAATAAGGGCGATACCAGAGAGGAAAGTGGGGTTTAAAGGTCCGTTCCTAATCGGCCTTATACTAGGAGTCGTCGTTTGGGTTCCAACAATGTGTATAGGTCTCTTCCCCTGGTTTCCCGATGTATATGGATGGCGGGCTAACGTCTGCGGTTATGGCTCCTACTACGTTCAACCCGGTGAACCTCTAGCCAGTATAATAGCTATGGCTAGAATAGGGAAGGAGCCTTTAGGCGTTGCTATCGCATACTTTGCCCCTCTACACATACTCTTCAACGTATGGTTCTGGTGGCTTGTCTTAGTCATACTTGTACAAGTAGCCTATGTATTTGGATATTACACGGGGATTCCAAACACGCCCGGTTGCGGTAGAGCTTGGTGTGGTGAGATAAGCATATCCTATGGTGAACCGTTCAAGTGGACAGCCGTAGCGGTAGGAGGTATGTGGGGGTTAGCTGTATTTCTAATCGTTTTAGCTAGAGGCTATCTTAAAGATACAGTTAAGGCGGCTTTCGGAAGAATGGATCCATCTACTAGAGCCGGGTTTGAGCGGGATGAGCCCATAAGCTATAGAGCAACCTACCTACTGCTCATAAGCACGTTTATAGCGACGATAGTTATACACATCGTATGCGGCATGAATCCACTGTCGTCTCTACTGACCCCTATAAATATGATCGCTTTATGGATTGGGGCTGTGCGGCTCATAGGCCTTGGAGGAATATACTATCAGAAAACCGATAAGGGCTATGCTCTGCATAGGTTGCTCATATGGCCTAAAGCGCCAGAAACTCCAAATAGAGATTTCGTACTATCAGCACAATTCAACACGACATTTACAGACGCACCCTATGCGGGGCAGTCTGTAGGCGGGAACTTCTTAACAGCTCTTGAAGCTTACAAGATGTCCAGCCTCACAGGTGTAAGCAGTAAAAGCGTCTTCAAAATACTCGTCGCTTCGATAGTGATATATTCGTACGTAACGATACCGGCGTGGCTATGGGCAGCCTACACGTTCGGCGTTACAAAATTTGTGGGAGCTTGGGGCATATATGGATGCAACGAGTTGCTTGAAAGATCCGCAAAACCTGAAACATGGAACAGTTGTCCTGGGACGGAGCCTTGGATACCTCATTTCACGGCTGGATTCATATTCGTAGCACTCCTAAGCTGGCTCCATGCGAGGTTTGCATGGTTTCCATTTGAACCAGTAGGCTTCATTTTAGGCATAGGACCCGGATTTGAATGGGGCTTCTGGTCATACGCGCTTGTTGCTTGGGCTCTCAAAATGATAACGCTTAAAATAGGCGGAAGCAAACTCTATGAAGAGTTCGGAGTTCCAGTAGCTGCCGGATACATAGCAGGACACATGCTAACACTAATACCGGGAGCAATAATAGCTAGAATAAGGTTCTTCATACCATTCTAAACATCCAATTTTTATTTTTCCAGCATTTATTGTGGCGTCGTTCTTTTCTATAGTCGTCCAGCTCAACTCTTCCGGCTTCTCTACAGGCTCTTCCTTTTCAACGGGTTTTTCAGGCTTAGCTATCGTGTAGATAATGTCTATGAAGTAGTCCAGCTTGACGCTTTCAATGGGTACGAGTATTTTAACGAGAGCATCGGTGGTAGGCTTCCCCTCTTCTTTAAGCTTGAGCAGCTTCACCAACCAGTTCGTGGTCAGAAGCTTGACGTCGCCGTAGCTTCTAGCAGCCATAAGGTTGTCTTCTGTAAACTCCGGTGCGACGACAAGTCCAGAAGAAGCATGATACTCTTCAACGTAGTCGTGAGCCTGCTTGATCTGAAGCCACGTTGAGGAGGTCTTGCTCTCGACCACCATCTTAACGTTCCCGTAGCTCCACACACCATCCGGCCCCTGGGATTAGGAAGCGGAAGTAAAACAACGGGCAGAGTGAACCGGGAGTGTTAAAAAATGGACCGGGAGGGATTTGAACCCTCGGCCTCCCCCATGCCAAGGGGGCGATCATACCAGGCTGATCTACCGGCCCATCTGTAAGTTTTTACTTACACGGTTTCTCTTAAACTTTTCAGCTGGCTTGATGGTTAGGTTTTGCTTAACTTTAACGTTAAAGCTTAACTGGTTATCTATAGTAGTGGAGGCTGTGGAATTATGAAGATTGGTTTGAGAGTTAGTTTTTTAAAGCCTGGAAAGAGCGGGGAGCATCCTTTTGAGCCGGCTTTAAAATTTGCATCTAGGCTTGGACTAGATGGTGTTGAGCTTTGCCTAGACCCTAGGTCTCCATGGGGTGACGATTTCGGAGCTTGGTCTGAGGATTTAACTATTGAAGATAGACGTAGGATTGTTGAGCTTTGTAGAAGTTACGGTGTTGAATTGGCCAGTCTATCTTCTGATTGGGCTTGGGGTTATTCTAGGTATTGCCCTAAGCTTAAACACTGGAGTAGAGGCTTGGAGATTCTAAAGGAAGATATAAAGCTAACAGCCGACTTAGGTGGGAGGGTTCTACTTATACATTTCGGGGTGAGTAGGGCTGAGAATTGGGATGAAGCTAAAAGCATGCTATCATCTCTAGTGGATGTTGCTGAAGCCTATGATGTAAAGCTTGGTCTTGAAGGGGGGATTTGGGCCCGTTTAGGTTTGGGTGGGCTTTTAGAGCTCTGTAGAATGGTTGATGAGATAGCCAGCGACCATTTAGGCGTCTATGAGCACTGTTACTGGCCTAGGGGAACTATGAAGCCTCACGAGGAGATAGAGCTTGTCGGGCGTCGCATAGTGGCTTTACACTCAGGTAGGATAGATTTGAAGAACGTAGACTATGAGGCTATGTTTAAGGCTTTGAAGAAGTACTACGACTGGTATTGGATGTTTGAGATAGATGAATGGAGCGAAGTGGAGGAAAGCCTAAACCTTCTAAGAGAACTGATGAGAAAATACTGGTAGAGGGGTTCTCCCATGCCGGTTAGAATAGGCGTAGTCGGCTGTGGAAGCGTATCTCAAAGGGGTATACTCCCACACCTCTCGACGGAAGATGTGAAGGATAAGGTTAAGCTTGCAGCTGTCTGCGACGTAGTTGAAGAAAGGGCTAAAGCCTGTAAAGAACGTTTCAAAGCAGATGAATGGTATAGTAGCTACGAGGATATGATTTCCAAAGCCGGTTTAGACGCCGTTACCATAGCCACCCCGATACAGCTACACTACGAGCAGGCTTTAAAAGCCGTTAAGGCTGGGATACACGTCCACTTGAACAAGCCTATGGCTTTAACAGTTGAAGAAGCCGATAATCTTCTAAGTGAGAGGAATAGAGCCAAGGTTAAGCTTGTAGCTTCACCTGGAATAGCCTTTAGAAGAGACGTTCAGATGGTTCGAAGCATGTTGAAAGACGGTATTGTAGGTAAAATCTACTGGGCTAGAACTGGGGCTACGGCTGAAGGGCATGAGTATGAAGACTTCCGTAAACCGGGAGACCTTGTTGTAGAAATCGACCCATCATGGTATTATCGGAGAGGCGGAGGACCCGTTTACGACATGGGTGTGTACGCTCTGCATCTAGTAACTGGGGTATTGGGCCCGGCTAAGAGGGTTACAGCTATGTCTGGTATAGGGCTTAAACGTAGGATGATCTTAGGTAGAGAGGTTGAAGTCGAAGTAGACGATAATACTGTTATGTTGCTAGACTTTGGAGATTCAACCTTCGCCCTTCTACACTCAGCCTTCTGCATGGGCGATGGAGAACCCTTCTCAGGACTACACGTAGCTGGTAGTGAAGGCGCGTTAAAGTTGGAGTATGGCCGTATAGAAGTTTGGAGCCGTAGAATAGACGGTTGGCATCGCGTTGAAGAAGTCTCCAATAGGCTTCCATACGTTTCAGGGATTCATACAAAGCTACCGGAAGCCCACATATACTCAGACATAATGCATCTAGTAGATTGCATACTCAACGATAAAGAGCCAGCGATATCAGGCGAACACGCTAGACATGTAATAGAGATAATTGAGAAGGCATACCTATCTGCAAAAACAGAAAAGACCCAGCACCTTAAAACAAACTTCCAATTAAGACAATTAAAAGAATGGTGAAAGTGACAGCAATATCCTCACATTTTTAACGCCTATGCACGTCATTTAAGGCCTTTAACCGACAAATGCCGTACGGAGAAGCCTCTCGATTATGCTTATATTTAAAGTTTATAGGTTTATCTGGTAAATTTTAGATAGTGGTCGAGAAGTACAAATCCCTTCAAATGTCATTAAATGCCAATCGGTGGTAGTGTCGAAACATGATATCCCTTAGGCCAGTGAGACTTCAGAGGATAAAGATCTGGCTTAACAATAGGAATGATTTTGAAGCCCTAATGAAAGCGTTGGAGAGCTTTGGGAAATTTCATCTAAGCATCGTATCGCATCTTCCATCAAGCTTCGAAGAGACTTTTTTCATCGCAGGGTGGATTCCCGCTCGATCAAATAAGGAATTTATGGAAATGGTCGCAAAAACTACGGGCGGACGTTGTCGAGTAAGAGTCGAAGAACCTAAAATGGGCGAAGATGTTCCTACACTTCAAAACCATAACGAGATCTTAAAGCCTTTTGAAAAAATTGTAAACTCATTCGGGATTCCGTCATATTGGGAGGTAGACCCTACGTTTTTTGTAGCTTTTTCTTTCGCATTAATCTTTGGCTTTATGTTTGCAGACATCGGTCACGGTTTTATATTGACTCTCGTTGGGATCACCGTTTTCATCCTCCATAATAAATTTAAGTTGAGAGTTAGAGGGATTTTATCTTACGTTTTCGACAATGGAAGCCTACTCATCATCTGTGGTCTATCGGGGATTTTAGGCGGTCTTCTATTCTCAGAGCTATTTGGATATCACGTTCATCTACCAATACCTGAATTTACCATTCCTGACCCTATAAGGCTCAGTCTTCCCTTCAGACCACTTGAAAAGCCTATGAGTATGTTTAAACTTTCCCTACTCATAGGGGCAATTCACATTTCAATGGGCTTAATCCTGAACTTCTTTAACAGGCTTCTGAGGAGAGAGTTTCGTAAAATGATCTATGAGCCGGTATGTTGGCTTTGGCTATACTGGGGTCTCCTATATCTAGTTTTCTCCTTCAAGCTTAACTTTGAGGCTTGGATGAAAAGCCCAATTTTTCTCTGGTGCCTTGCCCTTCCATCAGCCCTCATGTTTATGGGGAAACTGACGACTGAGAGGCTTGATGGAATCATATCCTTCATTGAAGCACTCATATCGACTGTAAGTAACACTATATCATATCTCCGTATAATGGCTCTTTCCCTAGTTCATAGCGTTATGAGCCAGATGATCATAAGTATAAGCGGAGGGCACCCAGTAGTCGTTTTCATCGGAGCTCTAGCCGTCATAGTTTTAGAAGGGCTCATAATATTCATCCAGACGACAAGGCTTGTATGGGTTGAATGGTTCTCAAAGTTCTACAAAGGTGACGGAAGAGTATTTAAACCGATCAGCCTTAAAGAGATAAATGTAATCATGGTTAAACATATTTATCGTGATGTCAGCTTAAGATGAAAAGTCATCTAAGATTTTCGAAGAGATACGTGAGCGCTCTAAGACTTTCAATGACCGTATCGGCTTTCGCATCAGCGATGCGTATATCAGGATGTCTTAACCCCGAAACGATAACGATTGTGTGAATCCCCAAAGTTTTAGCTGCTTTTATACCGTCTTCATCTATGGCTACGAATGCCGCATTACCCTTTAAACACTTCATCTTGTCTAAACAGAGCTGAATCTGCTCCGGGTATGGTTTCATCCTTATTTTTGGGATTCTTCCAACAACGCTTTCAAAGTACCCCTCAATTCTAAACATCTTTAAAAGGCGTAAAACTATCCGCTCAGAATTTGAAGAAGTTATGCCCATACGGATTCCACGCTTTCTCAGCCATAATAGAGTTTCCTCACAACCTGGAACTAGTGTAGCTTTAAACAGAGCCTTATATTCTTCAAGTTCTAATATCTTTGAAGCCTCTTCCAGGGTTTTCAATGCATCTTCCTTCGGAAGAACTTTAAAGAGCTCATCGTATGTATTAGCTATTAGCGAGAGGGGATTGTAAGCATATCTATCAATAACATCCTTAGTTATTCCCCTCCTGAGGTAAAGGTCGACGATCTTCTTACGTGCTTTATCCCAATCTACGTAATCGTTAAAGTTGACGAGAACCCCATCGAAGTCGAAGATAATGCAACCAAACATTCTTCTTCACTGGAATCTTGAAGGTTATATAATAAAAGATTATCGGTTAATTACGTTTATTGAATTGAAAAACCGTAAAATTTAAGAAAACTTAGAAAAATTGAAATACTGATTTCCAGTTATCTGTGGTTGACATGAAACCTATCCACCGTTTTCTATTGTTCGCTATAGGTATGTGGATAATGGCTGAAAGCATAGTCGCTTTAATCCTCATCAATCCACCTACAGGCATCTGGCAAATCGTACGCTTTATCCGCATAGTTATTGGAGCAGTCCTACTTGTAGAAGCTCGACGGGTAAGACTTAACTTCCTCCTATCTAAAAAAGAAGATTCAAAGGTTGATCTAAAATACGTTATAGCTTACATAGACCTCTTAGACTTCATCGGGATATGGCTTATTGTAGATGGAGTTGGAACAGCCGTAATGGGATATGAATACCCGATTTTAATTTGGCAACTCATACGTGCTGTCAGAGCAGTAGTCGGCTTAAGCTTAGCCTTAGGCGTCCACCTCCTATGGTTTAAAGTATTTGGAACAATGGAAGGTGGCGCCGCCGGGCGGACTTGAACCGCCGACCAACGGGTTAACAGCCCGCTGCTCTACCGCGCTGAGCTACGGCGGCAATAGGGCTCTCCGCCCAGTTATTGTTTGAAACCGATTATTTTAAGCTTTACCTTCTAAATAGTCAATGCATGGAAAATCGCTTCGTATAGTTCACCAGCATTTGAATCCTTTAAACACGCAATTGCCCATGTTGAAAAGCACCGGTCTATCGTCTTCAGAAACGTAGGCTGTTAGTATCTCACCTACGAAAATTGTATGATCCCCCGTTCTAATAGCGTTAACGACTCTACACTCCATATTCACTGTAGCTTCACCTATAAGCGGAGGCTTTACGTACTTAGCCTTGACAGGCGTTAAACCTGTCGCTTTAAACTTATCTACGTCTCTTCCAGAGTGTGTTCCGCAGAATAGGACGGCATCTTCCATGCCTTCGCTTGGAAAAGCTAAGACGAACTCTCCACTTTCACTTATGAGTTTGTGGCTATACCTTGAGTTTCCAATAGATATGGCCACCATTGGCGGTCTTACAGAAGTCGGCATATTCCAGCCGAGCGTTATAATATTGGGCCTACCGTCTCTATCTACTGAAACCACTAGAACAGTCCTCTCGGGATACTTTCTCATCCAAGCCTCTTCCACCGAAACTTCTCTTAACAAGAATGTCACCCTAAATTCATCATGAGAGATATCAGGCTTTAAGCTTTAACGTTTCACGTTACAGTCGCGTTGTCTACGGGAGAAGAGCCGTCTAAACCGTTTTCCCCATACCCGTTGTATGTTTAAACAGATAAACGGTCTTCAAAGCTATAAGTACATTTAAAAAGTTGCATGTTAGATTTGTTATTCGGTGTCTAGTTGTTAGATTTTACGAGGTTTAAACCTTTTGAGGTTTGGGATTGCCACGTCCACTTTAGATCTGGAGAAGATTTAAATCAGCTTAAACGTTTAACCGACAAATACCTAAAGGTTGTTGAAATCTCAAAACTTAATCGAATTTACGCCTCAGCTGATGGATTAGGCCTCTATCTTAAAGCCGTCAATCCCAAGGTCTTCTACGCTGGTGCTGAACCGCCAGACCCTAAGACTAAGCCGAACTGGTATAGGTTTGTAGAGGAGGCGTTGGAAGCGGGCTTTGACGGCATTGGGGAAATGGGCTCTAAACCAGCTCCCAAAGCCCGGAGGATTCCATTAGACAGCCCGCTTTTCGAAGGCTTCTGGTCTGCATGTGAAGAGTTTAATTTCCCAGTTCTATGCCACGTTGCGGATCCTGAGGAGTTTTGGTGTGAGGAAACATGTCCAGATTGGGCTAAGAAGAGGGGTTGGGGACCCTACGGAGCTGACTACCCAACTAAAGAGGAGCTGTATAAGGAGATGGATAACGTTCTGGATAAACATCCTAAGCTTAAAATAGTGTTCGCCCACATGTACTTTCTAACGGCGGATATTGAACGTACCGAAGACTTCCTCAAAAGATATGGGAATGTAAACTTAGACCTCTCCCTAGGCATAGAGCTTATGTACAATATTTCCCGTAGAAGAGACGATTGGAGAGAACTCTTCATGAAATACAGCAACCGTATACTATTTGGAACAGATATAATGGATTGGCAGACCGTTGAAGAAGCTGCTACGAGGGTTTGGATGATAAGGCTCTTCTTGGAATCTGATGAAGAGTTCTACACGCCAGATTCCGCCGACGAACTTTTAACCAGGTATAAAGAGCCGTTCATAGGCCTTAAACTTCCAGATGAAGCTCTAAAAAACATATACTCTGAAAACTTTAAGAGGATATTCGGCAGTTCTCCCAAGCGTTTAAACGTCGAGAAAGCTGAAAACTTCCTGAGCAATATGGGGGAAAGCTTTGCTCTAAAAGCCCTTAAAGAGTTGTTGAAAACATAAACTCTAAATACTTCTAAACCTCCGTATTTTTACGGGGGTGGATGGCAGCTCTGGCCCTGGCGATTTAATGAGCGGGATCTTGAGTGTGCTAACACCCCCTTTAACTTCGCACTCCAGTTAAAAATACGGCCAATCCTATTAAGGCGATGTATAAGAAGGCTAGGGTATTCGTGTACATTGGATAGTATTGGGCTATAGCCCAGAAAACCCCCAACACGGCGATCATAGACCCCCATAGGAGCATGTAGAAGCCCCAATCTTCACTTATCTTATAAGACGCCGCCACCACGCCTCCAATCGTTATGAGAATTATCGGAATAAGCACATTTAAAAGCTCAGGCTGTAGTGTTGTAAGAGCTGCTATGACCCCCATCACTGTTACTCCTAAACCTATCGCGGCAACCACTCTATTCAAGCTTATCTAAAAGATATGAGAAGGTAAATCTGATAAGAATTTTAAACACTTAGAGCTTTAAAAATACGGCTTAAATCTCTACTTTTTGCCCACACTCTCTTAAAGTTACCCGCATATTAGAAGAACTCTCCACTGATATTCAGCATCGCGTTTCACATAAGGAGCAACCGATCAACCTTGCGTATTCTGGTAAATTAAACTTAAAGATTTGTTATGGTTAAACGTCTACTTAGATTTTTCAACTACAGTAATAGAGCTTTAATAATCGAGCCTCATTTGGAAAAAGATTAGAAAAAAGCTGGTTTTGTATCCAGCCTTAAAGGATTATCCTTTTTCCAATGTTTGAATCGATTATTCAACGATTGTAGAACTAAATAGTTTTCTAGTGCTGGAGGCGACTTCCCTCCATCCAATAACCTCAAACCTCCCAGTCAGCCTTATATCCTCAGAAGACCTACCCACCATAACCTTGAAGAAGCCGGGCTCTACTACAAGCCTCATATGCTCATCGTAGAAAGCCAGCTGATCCATTGAAATCTTAAAGCTGACCCTCTTCACTTCACCCGGTTCAAGTGATATCTTCTTAAAACCTTTAAGCTCTTTCGCAGGTCTCGCTACACTAGCATATTCATCTCTTACGTAGACTTGCACCACTTCATCGCCTTTCAAACGGCCAATGTTCTTAATGCTACAGCTTATGGATACTTCCCCATCTGGTTCAACCCTCTCAGGGGCTATCTTAAGCGAGCTGTATTCGAACTCCGTGTAGCTTAACCCATGTCCAAACGGGAACAACGGCTTAGCCTCCGTGAAGACATAGTTCCTAATGGAGGATGGCTTCATAGCAGAGTATAGAGGGATCTGCCCTGAACTTCTTGGAAATGTTACAGGCAATCTTCCACTTGGATTATAGTCGCCGAACAATACGTCTGCAACAGCCCTCCCACCCTCCTCCCCTGGAAGCCATGCCTCGACAATCGCTGCACACTGATCTACAATTCTACTCAAGGTTAGAGGTCTACCGTTTACAAGGATCAATATGACGGGTTTACCAAGCTCAAGTAAAGCCTCTAAAAGCTCCTCTTGAACACCCGGTAAACTTATATCATCTCTATCGCGGCCTTCACCTGAAACGTCGAGCTTAGAAAGCCCAGACCTCTCACCCATGACCGCTACGATGACGCTGGATTTTCCAGCGGCCTCTAAAGCCTCTTTAAACCCGGCTTTCGAATAGTCTGAAATACCGCATCCTTGAGCATAGTAAACTTTAGTTGTAGTTGAAACCTTAGCTCTAATACCTTCAAGTATGCTGATAACTTCGACTGCGGGTTTTTCAAGAGATAAGTGAGCTGTGTAGCTGTAATCTCCAAGGAGGTTTCTAGCTTCAGCTGCATTAGGTCCGATAACCGCTATGGAATCTATGGATTTGCTCAGCGGGAGAATACCATTGTTCTTAAGGAGAACTATGGATTCTCTCGCCGCCTGAAGCGCTAAGCTTCTATCTTGAACTGTATCAAAGACTTTAGAGGCTTCTTCAACATCTACATATGGGTTTTCAAACAGTCCAAGTAGGAATTTAATCCTTAAGACTCTTGAAACAGCAACATCTACGGTGGCTTCAGATATCAATCCATCTTTCAAAGCCTCAAGTAGAGGTTCCATGTAACACTGAGCCATTGGTAATTCAACGTCTACACCGGCCTCTAAAGCTTTAACAGCAGCTTGCTTCAAATCGGAAGCTATCATGTGGAAGCTATGAAGCATATGTATAGCTCCATAATCTGAAACAACGATTCCCTGGAAACCCCACTCACCTCTAAGAATATCGGTTAGAAGAGTTTTAGACGCCGTACATGGCACTCCATCAATGTCGTGGTAAGCGCTCATTATGGACAGTGCCCCGGCCACCCTAACAGCGGCCTCAAACGGTAGTAGGAAAACTTCTCTAAACTCTCTAACACCGACGTGTACTGGCGCACAGTTTCTTCCACCTTCTGGAAAACCGTGAGCTGCGAAGTGCTTCGGCGTAGCTAAAACCCTAGACTTCCAATCCTCACCTTGTAATCCCCTAACATATGAAACGCCCATAGACGCTACGAGATACGGCTCCTCTCCATACGTTTCCTCAACCCTACCCCACCTCGGGTCTCTTGCAACATCCAAAACCGGTGCAAGACCCTGATGTGCACCTACAGCTCTCATCTGACGCCTTATTGTTGAAGCAACTTTCTCAACTAGATCTGGATTCCATGTACTGGCTAAACCTATGGCTTGTGGAAACGTGGTGCCTCCCCAAGCCATAAGACCACTTAAACACTCCTCATGTATTATAGCTGGTATGTGAAGCCTACTCTCTTCAATTAGAAAACGCTGTATAGCATTTGCCGCTTCAGCAACCTCTCTAGGTTTCAACTTAAGCACGTGGTCTCCAGCTAAACGGGTTATCTGCCCAATACCATCTGCGAGAATGCTACGGGCCTTCTCAACGGAGAAGCGTTTCCCTTCAAATAGAGCATTAGCCGGTATCGAACACAACTGGGCAACCTTCTCTTTTAAAGTCATCCTTTTAAGAAGGTCTTCAACCCGCTTCTCTACTGGAAGCGATGGATTTAAATACGGAATTTCGCTCATGAAGAAGACCAAGGTAAAATATTTAGCCTATTAAACTTAACTTTAACTGCGAGTTCTCCATCAACATATCGCGTGGAGGGCTTTGTAGTATTCGTTTAAAACCCGTTGCACCAATTTAGAAGTTATAGGTAAAGCTTATATTGTCCATCATGTAAGGTGGAAACCGTGAGCTTCCTTTGAAGCTGGGCCTTGTAACTTATAATCTAGCCAGGAGTTGGAGCGTCGAGAAGATAATTGAGATGTGTAGCAAGACCGGCTTTGAAGCCGTTGAACTTAGAACTACGCACGCGCACGGAGTTGAACCGACTATGAAACCTGAAGAAAGACGTAGGGTTAGAGAGGTCTTTGAGAAGTCTCCAGTCAGACTTTTAAGCTTGGGAACAACTTGCGAATATCATTCGCCCAATAAGGCTGAAGTCGATAGGAATATAGAGACCACTAAAGCATTCATCAAACTAGCGTATGACGTTGGAGCTTTAGGGGTGAAAGTCAGACCGAATAGGCTTATGGAGGATTATGGCATTCCGAGGGAGAAGACGATTAAACAGATAGCTGAAGCTCTTAAACAATGTGGAGATTACGCTGAGCAGTACGGCGTTGAGGTGTGGCTTGAAGTACATGGATATGGGACGAGCGACCCGCGTTGTATACGGGATATCATGGAGCTCTCAAGCCATCCCTACGTAGGCGTCTGCTGGAATTCCAATGAAACGGATTTGATAAACGGCTCTATTAGGGAAAGCTTTAACATGCTTAGAAATTGGATAAAATCAGTTCACATACACGAACTATATGATAAAAGCTATCCCTATAGGGAGCTATTCCAACTCTTGAAAGATGCAAATTACAATAGGTACTGTCTAGCTGAGATAGATGAAAGTCCAGACCCCGAAAGGATAATGAGATACTATAAAGCCCTATGGGAGGAGCTTATAAAGTAGTTGAAGCATTTTGTGAAGCTGTTAAAACTCCATATCTGCAAGTAGTGGAAGAGCATATAAGCAGGATTTCCCTCTAAATAGGAAGGGGTGGCTCAATTTGTGTGATGTGATAAGAGTAACCGTTTGGAATGAATACCTCCATGAGAAGATGGATCCCAGAGTTGCTGAAATCTATCCGAAAGGCATACATAATGCTATTGCAGAGTACCTTAAAAAACAGCCGGGTCTAGAAGTTAGAACGGCAACTTTAGAGGAACCGGAGCATGGATTAACCGACGACGTAATTAACAGCACAGATGTCCTCATATGGTGGGGTCACATGGCTCACGATAGAGTTAGCGATAAAGTGGTCGATAAACTGTACAGGCGTATAGTGTTGGAAGGTATGGGGCTCATAGTCTTGCACTCGGCGCATTTCTCGAAAATCTTCAGAAGACTTATGGGTACTTCCTGCAACCTAAAATGGAGGGAAGCTGGTGAAAAAGAGAGGATATGGGTTGTAATGCCTAGTCATCCGATAGCTGAAGGTCTTGGCGAGTACTTCGAGCTTGAACATACCGAAATGTACGGCGAATTCTTCGACATACCTCCCCCAGATGAGCTCGTCTTCATAAGCTGGTTTGAAGGGGGTGAGGTCTTTAGAAGTGGGTGTTGCTTCTATAGAGGGCTTGGGAAAATCTTCTACTTTAGACCAGGCCATGAAACTCTACCAATATACCATGACCCTAACGTGCTTAAAGTAATATACAACGCTGTACGTTGGGCTGCACCGGTAAAAGGGCCGAAACCTACATTTGGAAATGTAAAACCTCTAGAGAAGCTTAAATAAAAATGGAGGGTTGAACAGTAGGGCATTCATATGAGTTTCTTAATAAACTCCACGTCTTTCTTTAAAACTTCTAGTCTCTCACGGCCTTTAAACATGTCTAAAGATTCATCTTCTATCGTTAGGTCATAGTCGTATCCCGCTTTTCTCAAAGTTTCCACAATATTCTTAAGATCTATATCTCCTTGATAGAGAGGAGCCATTTTAACGTCACCAGGCTTCCTAAAGGTTTCACGTTTACTTGCTTCAACAACAGCGTTTTTGACATGCGTATGTTTTACTTTGGAGGCGAACTCTTTCACAATATCGTATACTTCACTCAACGGATAGCCAAACCAGTAGAAGTTTCCAGTGTCTAAAGTTAGACCTAAGTGTTCATCATCAACCGCGTGGAAAAGCTTTCTCAGAAATTCACGCTTATTTGCGATAACCCCGTGGTTCTCAACGGCTAGATCAACTTCAAGGTCGCGGCAGGTCTTCATGCAACTTCCAACAGCATCAGCAACTCTTTTAACGTGTTTATCTAGGTCGTAGCCCGGTATTGGACGCATTACCGCGTTTATCCTGACAACGCCTACTTCAAGTTCTGAAGCAACTCTTAAAGCTGAAACTACGTAATCAACCTCCCTGTTTAGGTCTTCTGAGGAGAAGTCATTTTCCACGAGAATCGCGCATACATTTAATCCCTCATCTTTAAGCCGCTTTTTCAAATTTTCTCTAGCCTCTTTAGACGACACGTCAAAACCAAGTTCAGTAGTATAGCCCATGTCTAAGTAGGATTCAACCTTCAGCTCTCTACTCACGAAGAGCTCAAAGCTCGGTATGCCTAAAGCCTTCAAGCCTCCAAATACCGTGTCATAGCCTACCCATTTAACAGTAAAGTCTCTTATGGCTAGAAACATACCGCTCAATAACTCTTACTTAGGCATTTACTAAAAAGCATTACGCCGCCAGTAGGTTACTCAATTTTCAGTGACGTTTAAAACCCCCATCTTCTAATTATGGAGTTGAGTACTATGATAACTATACCGGGAGATATGCTTGAAGGTGGCGGTCAGATACTTAGAATGTCTATAGCCTTATCAGCCTTATTAGGTGAACCTGTTAGAGTAGTAAATGTTAGGGGTAAGCGTAAACCGCCTGGTTTAGCGAGACAACATATGACGGCTTTAAAAGTCCTATCCTCCCTATGCAACGGTCATGTTGAAGGTTTACAATTGGGCTCTACGGAGGTTACTTTTAACCCTGGAAAGCTTAAACCCGGGTCTTATAAGTTCGACGTAGGAACGGCTGGAAGTGTGACTTTAATCCTTCAAGCCGCCATGCCTGTTATGGCCTTTACGCCAGGTTACACGAAGCTTACGCTCATAGGGGGTACAAACAACCCCATGGCCCCTCCGGTAGACTACATCGAGAGTGTTCTGTTGCCGAATCTTAGACTCATAGGGGTTAAAGCCAACCTAAAGCTGAACAGGAGGGGGTTCTACCCTAGAGGTGGTGGAGAATTGGAATTTTCAACAGAACCTATTAGAAAACTTGAACCTATAACTCTCGATAAGCTGGGTGAAATATCGGAAGTTAGAGGATTAGTATATAGTTGCAGGCTTCCAGAGCACATAGCCAATAGAATGGCTTTAAGTGCCTCAGAAAAACTCAACGCAATCGGTTTAAAGCCGATTTTTGAGAAGGAAATCCTATATCCTCCAAACCCCAAGTGTAGCTTAGACCCGGGTTGCGGATTAGTCATAACGGTTAAGCATACCTACGGATATCTAGGTGTAGATCGATTGGGCGTCATAGGTAAACGGGCCGAGCTTATAGGCTCAGAAGCGGCTGAAGAGCTCATCAACATAATCAGGGGTGGCTATCCTGTAGATAAACACCTCTGCGACCAGCTCATCATATGGGCTAGCCTAGCGGATGGGGTAAGTAGATTTAAAACCGTAGAGCTCACACTGCATGCCCTCACCTGTATAGAGCTTAGCAGGATGATTCTGAAGGCTGATTTTAAAATCAACGGAGGCTTAGGTAAACCGAGTGAAATAGAATGTAAAGGAATAGGTTTTACGACTTAAAATACCATTTATGATTTGAAGCCGCTGGCCATGTGACGCCACTTTGTAATGATACGCTCCTTCTTAAGGCTCTTCTTTATAACCTTATAATGCTCTTTGCAAACATAGACCCTATCCTGGCTCGTCAACTCTAGGCCTGAACCCGCGGCTACCGTTTTTTCTAAGGATCTTACAGCGGGTCTATTGCATCCCTTAACATCGCACTGCTTACCTTTAGCTACTTTACCCACAAGCATACTACATAAAGCTGCTCGATTTAAACGTTCTCACTTGATGAGTGAAACCAAAGTTAAAATGAAGTCCCCTATTGGGAGACAGGCTAAACCCAACATTATGAACGTTATGAACGGTATAGTAGGTGAAACGAGTATTCCGTCTTGATAAAGCCCTTTGTCAGCATAAGGCTCCAATTTTTGAAGCAATTCCTCTTTATCTGTTTCAGCCTTCATGAAGTATATTGGGCGTCTGAAAATTCTCCCGTTTTCTTCATGAGGCTGTTCAGCAGGATAATATCCGGCTTTTCTTCTAAGCTCTTCGAAAGACGTGCGTCTAACAGTTAAGAATAACACGATCCTCTGAAACACCCCCTTGACGTACAAACCCCGTAGGGGATCCCTCCCTTCAACAAACTCTTTGACGTTTAGAATAGCTATAGCTAATGGATAGCATAGAGATAACGTAATGGCGTTGTTGAATACTGTAATCACCGGTATGTTTAGAGAGACTCCAAGCTGTTTAATCAACGTTGGATTTTCAGGCAATGTGAAGCTGAGGAAAATTAAAGCCTTTGAATCAGCTCCTCCGAAAAAACCAACGTAGAATAGTGAGAAGCCCATTACACAGCCTACTGCCAAAGATGTCAGGAGTTTCAAAATTTCAAGATGCCCCGTTAAAACCTCCACGATGTTTATAGCCAATCCTAAAATCAATCCGACAATCCAAAACTCATCAGGGACTTCCCTAAACTTCACATCTAGAACTGTAGATGGTGTTAAGATGGCAAAGGACAGTAGTAGCCTTAAGATGGATAAGTCCATAGCCTCAAACCCCGTGTACATCCTTCAATAAGTTAAATGCTTTTCTCAAGCCTAATACTTCTCAATCTATCTAAGTCTTCCGGTATCTTAAACACGCCTATCTCAGTTATTATAGCCGTTATGAGCTTTGAAGGAGTTACGTCAAAAGCTGGATTTAATGCTTCAACGCCTTCAGGAGCTATTCTGCGACCGTGAATTTTAACAACCTCATCTCCGCTTCTAAACTCTATAGGAGCATCGTCGCCGCGTTTGAGATTGGGGTCTATGGTAGACATTGGAGCTGCTACGTAGAATGGTATTCTGTGGTGGTTTGCAAGAACAGCCAAGCTGTAAGTCCCTATTTTATTTATAACGTCGCCGTTTAAAGCTATCCTATCAGCGCCAACTACGACCTTATCTATAAGCCCCCTACTCATCAAAAATCCGACAGCATTATCCGTTATAAGTTTAAATGGTATTCTATCCATAAGGAGTTCGAAAGCCGTTAACCTAGCACCTTGAAGTACTGGCCTAGTTTCAGTTACATACACCTCTATATGTAAACCCCTAGCTACAGCCGACCTTATTACCGCTAGCGCTGTCCCATAGCCAGTAGTAGCTAGTGCTCCCGCACTCTGCTGGCTTAAGCCATTTACAGTGCGTGAGCACCATATCTCCGTTTTCGAGCAGCATAGCTCCATGCTCTCCTATGCGTTTATTCACCTCATAATCCTCCATCCATATCGTCTTAGCCTCTTCTATAATCATTTTCTTAGCCTCTTCAAGGTCTTTGGCCTCGGAAATCTTAGCTACAACCCTATCGAGAGCCCAGAATAGGTTTACAGCCGTAGGCCTAGTAGATTTAAGCTTCTCATATGCATCCATAATTTCCCTTTTAAAATCGCTTAGATTTTCCGCTTTAGACCTATATGCGACCAATGCCAATCCGAGAGCCGCTGCAACACCTATGGCAGGCGCCCCTCTTATGGTGAGGTTTTTAATGGCCTCAGAAAGTTGGTCTATACTACGTATCTTAATATATTTAAACCTCTTAGGTAACAACCTTTGATCTACTGCGACTATGGCTCCATCTTCCCACAGTATCGTCCTAAGTGTGAAAAAACCTTCACCAGTCATCAATATTCAAGTTTCAATTTTACTATAAGAATTTAGCTAAAATCTGAGAGTATATTGTTAAAATTTCACGCCTCAAGACATCCGTGGCACGGTCTTCGACTCACCAACATCCATATCGCTATTAGCATCATTAGCCACGCCATCTTTAGACGCCTTCATCCTTTTCACTAAGCAAGAGACTAATCTCATTAAATCCATCAGATAGACATTTTTACCCCTCTTCTCTTCATAACCTTTACAGCTAGGGGAGAAATATCAATTACATGCACCTCAAACCCTTTATTTTGCAAATACAAGGCATGTCTACCCACCCCACCACCTATGCACCACCTATGTCTAACGCCCTTCCTCGAACATATTTCAAAATCTCTCTTTCACAATTATCCCATTGCTCATACTCGGTGGAATATTCTCCAGCATCATGCTCCTCTATGAGACCATTATCTCTACGAATAATATAGGGCGATTTATCCCCATTCAAATACCCCATCAATGCCTTTCCAAAAGCATCCACCATTATCTCACAAACCATCTCATGCCATTAAAGTTAAAAATACTTGCTGAATGACGCATACAATTTTGCGTAGTATTCTAGCGGCTAGGCGTGGCGGAAGAGAAGGGTTTATGAATGGTTACGGCTGCTGTAGGAAGTAGCTGTAGAATATCATGTCCATCTTGTGGTTGTGCTTCCTCATGAAGCCCTCCGGTACGAAGCCCTTCTTCACGTAGAGCCTTACCGCGTCTTTCAAATCCGCCACAGTCCAAAGTGAAACCTTGTGGGCTCCTCTACTCTTAGACCTGCTGATATACTCTTCCAGGAGGCTTGAGCCTATACCCCTCCTCCTAAACTCCAACTTAACACCTATGAATCCGAGGTGGCTTACACCACCTCTAACGTTTCCATAGGCTACCCCCAGGATGCAACCACCCTCTTCCGCGACAAGGGCTATCGTGTCTGGATTTTCCAAGGACTTCTTAAACCTCTCCCTCCACTCGGAAGACTTAAGTGTCTTCAACTCTTCGTCTACAAACGAATCCGGTAGAATACCTCTAAAGCTTTCAAACACCGAGATCTGGCAGTCGATTATCCGGTTCAAATCGTCCACACGGGCATCCCTCACCCTAACAACCATACAGACCACTCTGAGAAACTAGTCTAAACACGTTTAAACGGCCAACACATTTAAGGTTTACCGCCTCTCGATGAAGATGGAGGCTTGTGAACGCTTCATACTTCAACTGAAAACCAATCCAATGACTGACTATGTGAAAAGCCTGATCGAAGATATTGTGAGAGATGAATTGAAGAGGTTTTTGAAAAACGGGGCAGAACATGGGAAAAACGCCGTAAAAATATAATGGAGAAAAACTAGGGGAGGGGGGTCGAACATCCATAGTAACAGCCATACAATTTTCCATACAAAATCCATACAAGTTTTAACATATCCTCTTAAGAGAAGGAGTTTAGACGTTAAAAACAGTTTTAACTGTATTCTATATAGAATACGGTAAAAATAAAGGTATGGTAAAATATGCTTTAAACGTGGAAAGACATGTATAGTTTTTGATTGTCTGAATTTTAGAATACAGTTATTTAAAGCATATTTTACCCCTCCACATGGAAGACGGGGAACATTCAACGACGACAACGGTGACAAATATGGAAAACGTGCGGTTACATTCGAAGAGAGAATAGAAAACGCCTCCTTTCGTGAGTGGCCCGGGAGCTCTGTACTCGGTTGCAATTGGAGAGAGGATGGATTT
>Ga0272445_1001237_pt1 | contig 20440 bp, 17 predicted proteins | sample YNPCB0031_FD_194404 | JGI IMG/M metagenome (GOLD analysis project Ga0272445, IMG submission 194404) | Hot spring sediment microbial communities from Yellowstone National Park, WY, United States - YNP-CB-003-1 | ecosystem: Environmental > Aquatic > Thermal springs > Hot (42-90C) > Sediment... | reverse complement strand
TGATTTCAAAAGGGATTTTTGCCTTAAAATATCTCATCCAGAACTATGATGGTAAAAAATTGGAATTAGGGGAGAAAGAAGTTGGAGATCTTGGTGTCAAGATTGAAGATATGAAAAACATAAATGAAATAAAAGATATCTGAACTACTAAAAATACCCAAAATTACTATTGACAAGCAAGCTGAAAAACTAACTTTAAACTGCTATTTAAGAGCGTTAATAGTATTGTTCAGTGTTTGGAAAACAAAGGTTGGATTGTGAACTCCACCACCGCTACCATCTTTAATAAGGAAGTAATTCCATGCAGCTTTTACAATATCTCTACCACTTTTTGTAGTAAGATCTATGATGTAATTTGGATGAGGTGGTAGAGGAGCGGATGGTAATTTTCTTAAACCTCCAAGCTGAACCCAGATTGTATCTGTTGAAGAATGAGGATAACACCCTCCATCATTTCTTGTAGGAATAGGATAAGAAAATTTGAGAATTACAGATATCTGACCTGCAATTGAAGTGATTTCAACAGATCGGGGAATAGTGCTCACAGCAATATTTGAGGTTGCAGAAGAAGAGAAACACCCACTTGAAGGATCATAAGCTCTGACATAGTATGTCACATTACTTTCATAATATCCTTTCAATGTCTCATATATTTTTGTCTGAATTTCTGATTTAAGTATGTTGAGATAAGCTTTTGTCTGTTTTTCTAAACCTTCCATGCTAACTCCTTCCCCGTGACACTTGCGGCACAACAAATCAATATTTTCTTCTGAGATAGCAAAAACATGAGGTCCTTCTGGATTAAGCTTCATATGGCATCCTACACAAGTATCTTCTACAACTACATGCTTTGAAATATGTAAAGAACCAGCTGATCCCATAAAGTATGCGTTTCTACCCAAAAATATATCTCCCTGTGATGAGTAATGTGGTTCAGTATAATTAGGAGGATTACCAAATCTTGCGTCAGAATCTTCGTGAAGGAATACACCGGCACCGCTAATGACTCCATTTCTTGTGTTGTGGCACATGAAACACACTGCCCCTGCTCCCATACCATATGCCGCAAAACCAGCAGGTAGAGTTGGTGTATCCTGATAGATCCTCAATTGAGCTTCATAAAGGTTCTCATGAGGGTCGTGGCAGTTGACACAAGTTTGTGGATGAACGAGCGCATCTACCAAACCAAGATCGTTTGCTCTGGTCATATTGAAAGGAGATATAAGATCAGGATTTCCTGCTACTAGTTGTGGTAACCATGCTGCGAAACCTTGCCCGCTGTGACATCTTGCACAATGAGCAGTGAAAGCCCCTCTTTTTTCCCAAACTGCCTCCTCCCTTGCTAATTCAAGATTCGCATGCCCAGATTTTTTCCATTCTTTGTATTCTTTTTCATGGCATTGAGCACACACTCCTGCGCTAAAAGAAGTTCTTGGACTTTCATAAGAACCTTTCTTTGTTGATTTATGAGCAATACTGTTTTGGGGTCCATGACAGCTTTCGCAAGCTATATTGTATTTTGCATGTTTTGTCTTTTGCCAATTAGAAATTGTAGAAGAGTGACAATCTGAACAAACATTACTTAAAGTTCCTTCCCATTTTCCTGAATAAATAGATATGGAGCGATTAGATTTTGTTTCAGTGATAAAATATTCTCCTTCTTTTGAAGGTTTTAAGACAGGAGTTCGCAAATTAGTTCCACTAAATTCCTCCGGTGAGCATGCTTCGCCGCCGAACTTGCATGTCCATTCATTAACATCTGTTCCGCTGTTGAGATAAACCATAGAACCTACCGAAATATTTCTCAATCCAGAAGTTACGTCTGATGCTGTAATTGTTACTGATACTGTCGTAACTCCCCCCATCCCATCGCTAACCGTCACTTGAACGACATATTTTTGAATTTCCGGGAATATATGAACTACTCCAATTCTGTTATTTTCAAGATTTATATATCCCATTTCTTGAAGTTTTTGGAGAGATGGTATTGTAAATTTAGCATTAGGACCTTCTGGGATGAGTTCTCCGGTCGGTCCTCCAACTTGCTGCCACACATAAGAGAGTTTATCTCCATCAGGATCGGTTGCGGAAACGGTTATGCTAAAAGTATTCCCGAACCCCATATTTTTATATTCTCCGACTATAACAGCAGTAGGAGGGTTATTGATTTTTTCAGCAGGCTTTTCGGTAGGTTTTTTGGTTTCACATCCCCAAATAAGTGTTGCTGTTATACCTAATAAAAAGAAAGCTCCAAGTCTTAAATTTTTTCTCTTCATATTCAGCCACCTCATACCTTTTTATTAAATCAAAATTTGTTCCACTTTTTTTTTTCAATTTTTTGTTTTCATTTTTTAACCTTTATTGATCTTTATTGCCTCATTTATTCTCCTCATCGCTACTGATTTATAATCTGGGAATTGATCGGACTGGATTGTGAAACTCTTTTTTATAGACAGGGGAAAATTTATTTTTTTCCTTTTTAGTCTCAAAAATGAAACTGAGTTTCAAAAATGAGACTGAAAGCTAAAACAAAATTTTATCTCAATTCAACAATAAAATATCCCTTATATTTTATAGGAAAATCAAGCTCCGTAGAACAAAATATTTTATATCTATTCAAAAAACGAGAAAGAAAAAGGAAAAAAAAGGAAGGAGGTAATAAAAAATGAAAATAAAGAATGAAATAACACCAACAAAAAACAGCAAAGCAAAGGTCTGCATTATAATTCTTTTATTAGCCTCAGGAATAGTTATACCACTAAAAAATCAAGCACTATCATCAGAAGAAAAAACACAATTTTCTCTGTTCGGTCATTTCAGAACAAGAGCTGAATACAGAAATAACAGAGATTTTTCTTCCAAAACCCCAGACGAAATAATGTTCATTAATTCAAGATTAAGATTAGGAACAGATTTTAAAATCAACGAAAACCTCTCAGCAGAAGGAATAATCCAAGACGCAAGAGTTTGGGGAGAAGCAGGAAGAAAAGTCTCAGATACAGCTCCTCTTGAAGGAATAAGATTTTCAGCAACAAACTCTCTCTGGCTTGAAAGTCTTGATTTCATTTCTGCTAACATCACCGCAAAAAGTAAATTATCAGAAGATATAACAATATCATCTAAAATTGGAAGACAAAGATTAGCTTATGGAGAACATAGAATAATAGGAACTTTTGATTGGTCAAATGTCTCAAACTCTTTTGATGGAATAAAACTGAACACAAAAATTAAAAATTATAGTTTTGACTTATTCGGGTTTCTCATGAGAGAAAATTCTGTCCAAGAGGGTCCAACTGAAATGCCAAGAGGTGTAAGGCAAAAATCTTTCTTTATTGGAAACTACAACATCCTACCAGTTCCCACAGGTTACCTTGACCTTTATCTCCTCTACCTCAGAGATGATGTGAAGGTAAATAATAGACCTGCTGATATATTTGCAGTAGGTATAAGAAAAGTTGGAGAGGTAAAGCTTGAAGCAATTAATCCATTTTGGGCTTTTGAAGGTGTTTATGAGTTTGGGCAAGCTTGGGATAAAAAGTTGAGAGCGTTTGCAATATCTGCAAGAGCTGGCACAAAAATAATAGAAAACAAACTAAAAATATTCGCAGAATACGATGTCGCTTCCGGAACAACAAAAAACAATCAAGAAAAAGGAATAAGAGGAACATTTTACAACTTCTTCCCAACAAACCACTTGCACTATGGATATGCTGATCTTTTCTCGTGGAAAAATATGCACGGAATTAGAGGTAATATAACATCACCAAAGTTTCAAAACTTTGAGGTCTCTGTTGATGTATGGAAATTCTTTTTATTTTCAGAGTATGATAACTGGTATCACGCTGGACAAGCCCCACTCCTTCAAGAAAAACCTCCATATCCATCAAAAGATGCAGGAACTGAAATAGATATTACCATATCTTACAACTGGAAAAACCTCAACATATCTTGCGGATACTCTCCTTTCTTTCCGGGAGAACTGCCAAAGAAACTTGGTAGAAAAGACACTCAACAGTGGGTATTTATACAAAGCTCCGTAGATTTTTAGCACTAAAATTGCCCCCTCCACCTCCTATAACACCAGAGGAGATGGAAATAGCTAAACAGATATTCTTCAATAGGTGTGCAGGATGCCACGGTGTCCTGCGAAAGGGAGCAACGGGTCCCTCTCTCCTGCCCGAGAATAGAACAAGGTTATTAGGAACTGAGGGGATAAAAGTATTTATAACATATGGAACACCACGAGGTATGCACGATTAGGGAAGACAAGGAATAATCTCTGAAAAGGAAATAGATATTCTTGAGAGGTTCCTACAACATGACCCTCCTCCACCTCCGGAGATACCTATGAAACAAATGAAGAAAAGTTGGAAAGTATATGTAGAAACAGAAAATAGAAAGAAATCTCCATAGCACAAAAGAAACCGGCAAAACTTCTTTGGAGTTGTTCTCAGAAATGTCGGAAAAGTCGCCATTATGACGGAGATACAAAAGAGCTTGTCAGCATAGTTGAAACATAGATGTAAATGACGGGAAAATAATAGAAGAATTCAATATACCATACCCATCAGGAATCTTTTTAAGGCAAGCAAATTTTTCGGGAAAAACATCATTTAATTCAAAAGAAATACCCTCAAAAAGAAATGTTTCCATATATTTTTGTAGAAATTTTTGAAAAAACAGAAAATGTAAAACAGAAAAACAATATGAGAAAGAAAGTACATATAAGTAAGAATTCTTAAAAAAAGTTCGCAAAGAAAGTGAAGAGCCGAAAAATTTGATTTTTAAGAAGAGGACTATTTAAGAAAAGAGGTGAAGGAAATGGGAGAGATTAACAAAAACAAAGAGAGAGAAGAAGAAAGGAAAGAAGAGAAAACCGAAATTGAAATTCAAAAAGAAATAAAATTAACAAAGAAAGCAGGAGCAATAAAAAGCCTAATCATAATACTGTTCTTCTTATTCTCGTCCGTAGGAATAATTCTCGCAGCAAAAGAAATAAAAAATGAAACTCAACCTCAACAGAAAATAAAACCCGTAAAAGAAAAAGATTTTGATTTCTGGAAAGCAGTTTTTTCAGAAATCCCATTTCCGGAAAAGCCAACACAGCCCATAGCTTTTTCTCACAAAAAACACGCAGGAGAACTCGGTATAGATTGTAAATTCTGCCATTACTACGCGGAAAAATCAAAATATGCAGGGGTTCCTTCAGTATCGGTTTGTCTTGGTTGCCACAAATATGTAGCTTCCGTTATGCAAAAGCCAGAGGTTCAAAAAATCTTCAAATACGCAGAAGAAGGAAAGCCCATCCCTTGGGTGAAAGTGCATGACCTTCCTGACTTTGTTCGTTTCACACACAAAATACATATAAACAAAGGTATTGAGTGTTACGAATGCCACGGTGATGTTGCTCAAATGGACACAGCCCAAAGAGTTGCTCCGCTTACTATGGGATGGTGTCTTGATTGCCACAGAAAGAAAAATGCATCAACCGAGTGTTTCGCATGCCACTACTGATGATAAAAAGGAAATGAAAGAAAAGGAAAAATGAGAAAAAAATTTGAGAGATAAAAAAAAGAAAAAAATTTGAGAATTTAAAGGAGGTAAGATATGATAAACGGCAAAGAAATAAAGAACAACGGGAAAAAAGAAGAAAAGAGCAAAGAAGAAAAGGAGACTTTTGTAGAAGGAAAAAGCATAGATATAAGAAAAAGGGAAATTTTTAAGTTAGCTGGTAAATCATCTGTTGCGATAGGAACGCTTGCACTCATTGAAAGTTGTGTAAGAAAACCTAAACCTGAAAAACTACTACCCTACCTTGAAGTTCCAGAAACAATAATTCCGGGAATTCCCTACTACTATGCAACCACATGCTCTGGATGTCCAGCAGGATGCGGAATAGTTGTAAAAGTTGAGGATGCTATCCCAAGAAAAGTTGAAGGGAATAATGAAAATCCAATAAGTGCTGGAAAAACTTGTGCAAGAGGGCAAGCCATAATACAACAACTCTACTCTCCCGACAGGATCAAAAAACCAAGAATAAAAACAGGAGATAAAGTAGAAGAAATTGAAATAGAAAAAGCAATAGAAATCTTAACAGAAAAGATAAAATCAACAGATCCTAAAAAGATTTTCTTCATCACAGAAAACATAACAGGCAAAACCGAAAAATTCTACAGCGATTTTGCAGAAAAAATAGGAATACCCAAAGAAAACATAATAAGATGGGAAACTTTTTCCTTTGCTCCAATAAGAAAAGCATCTCAAATAGTTTTCGGAAAAGAAGGAGTCCCGCTTTTCAGAATAGATAAAGCAGACCTTATAGTATCTTTCAGTGGAGACTTCTTAGATGCTGGACCAAACACCGTTCTATATTCAAGACTCTTCGGGAAATTCCACTCAGTAGATGAAGAGAAAAACAAAAAAGGCAAATTTATCTATATATCTTCAAGACTTAATTTGACGGGACTTAACGCAGATAAATGGATAGAAATAAAACCCGGAGGAGAATTAATTTTTGCTCTCGCTTTGCTGAATAAAATAGCTTCACAATCAAACAAACCAGAAGCAGAAAAATTCAAACAACCCATACCAGGAAAATTTGAAGAACTCACAGGAGTAAGTCCCAAAGTAGTAGAAATCATAGCAGAAGAAATTTTGAAATCAGAAAACCCCCTAATTATACCTCCATTTACATCGGGAGACGAAAACGCAACAGCTCTATGTACAATATCTTTGCTGATAAACCACCTCATAGGAACAGCAGATAAAAATATAGTCCCCGATTACTTCAATTACACAAAACTTGCAAACCAAAAAGATATAAAAGAACTTGCAAAAAAAATTCAAGAACAAAATGTAGAGGTTCTCATAATTTCATCTTATTCCCCTATCTTTTCTGCACCGGAATTTACGGGATTGAAATCAGCGATCAAAAATGCGCCATTCGTCGTTCAGTTTTCATATCATGAAGATGAAACATCAGAATATGCACACCTTATAATACCAGATTACCACTCACTTGAAAAATGGGGAGATAGCGAAGTTGCAAAAGGTGTTATAACTTTTTATCAACCAGTAATTTCTCCTCTTTATAAAGACTCAAAACAAAAAGAAGATGTTTTAATTCAAGTTGCAAACAAAATAAAAGAAGGAAGCTTTACAGTTTCGAGTTTCAGAGATTATCTGAAAGCAGAGTATGGATTGAGCGATGAGGAATGGGTAAAATATCTTGAAAAAGGAGGAATTTTCAACCAAGGTATCCCCGAACCACAAGGCGAAATAAAAATAGAACCCCCAGAAAAAATAAATAATGAAGTAAAAATATCAATACCTGAAAGAAAAGGAACAGCCTTGATCATCTACCCATCATATCACCTCTACGACGGAAGAACAGCAAATTCTCCGCATATGCAGGAATTTTTTGATCCGGCAACAAAAATATCTTGGAGAAATACCCTTGAAATAAACCCAAAAACAGCCGAAAAACTTGGACTCAAAAATGGCGAAATCGTCAAAGTTTCAATAGGAGACAAAAAGATAGAAATTCCGGTTCAAATCTACAACGGCATAGTAGAAGATGCAGTAGCTATCTCCTGTGGACGCGGACACAAAAACTATGGTAGATTTGCATCAGGAAAAGGAGTAAATCCACTTGAAATAATCCCAGAAAAGTTTGATGAATCAGGAGAAATATCTTTCATAGCATACGGAATAGAGATAGAAAAAACGGGTAAAAAATTAAAAAGAATTCCAACAAATGAAGGAGTTCCAAGACAGCTTTCAAGAGAGGTAGCTCATTTTACAACCTTACAAGCCCTACCAAATCAAAAACGAGAAGAGAAAATAAAAGAACTTGAAAACATTCTCAAAAAAAGATTCCCAAGAGGAGATTGGGAAAAGTACGGCAAAGATTCGGCAAAACCGTCTAAATATAGATGGAAGATGGTTATAGATTTAGACAAATGCATCGGTTGCTCTGCATGCATGATAGCATGCCAGATAGAAAATAATATACCATTTGTAGGAGAAAGCGAAGTGGTAAGAGGTAGAGAGATAACTTGGATAAGAGTTGAAAGATACTGGGTATCAGCAGAAGAGATAAAAGAAGGTAAAGCAAAAGAACATAATGGAGTCAAGATAGGGAAACTTGAAAAAGAGAGCTTTGCTCCCGAAGCTAAAAAAGCAATTTTCTTCCCTATGATGTGTCAGCACTGCGAATATGCTCCATGTGAATATGTTTGTCCGGTGTATGCAACTATGCACACATCAGATGGTCTTAACGCACAAGTTTATAATAGATGCGTCGGAACAAGATTCTGCGCAAATAACTGCCCATATAAAGTCAGATACTTCAACTGGCATGACTACTTCAAAAACATTCCAGAACCTTTAAATATGTTCTTTAATCCATCTGTTACCGTTCGTTCAAAAGGAGTTATGGAAAAATGCACATTCTGTATCCAGAGAATAAAACAAGCAGAACATAATGCAAAAATAGAGGGAAGAGATATAAAAGATGGAGAGGTAATTCCCGCATGCGCCCAAGTATGCCCAACAGACGCAATAACATTCGGAAATATAAAAGATGAAGAATCCCAAGTCAAAAAAGCTCAAAAATCAAAAAGAATAAACTGGGCTCTGAAAGACCTCGGAACAGAACCATCTGTAACATATCTTGAAAAGGTCTTTGACATAGAAATAGATGAAAAATTTAATGAAACCTAAAAAATAAAAAAAGAGGAGGGAAAATAAAAATGGGAGAATCGGTAGGTTTAACAGGCGATAGAGAAAAAAGAAAAATATCTGTAAATATTCACGAAGGAATAACTCCTGAGGGGAAAAAGTACGGGGAACAATTTACTTTGTCAGAAATCTCAGAAGAAATTTATAGAGCCGCAACAAAACCATCTCTTGCATATTTTATAGCTCTTGGTATATGTGTAGCTTTGGTTCTTGCGGGAGTTGCAACCGTTGGTTATCTTGTTATAGTAGGAATGGGAGCAGCTGGATTTACTCCCCCGGTTTTCTGGATACATTTTATCATCAATTTCGTTTTTTGGGTTGGAATCGCGCACTCAGGAACTCTTATTTCAGCAGTACTACATCTTTTTAGGTCAAAATGGAGAAGAGGTATTTTCAGAATAGCAGAAGCTATGACGGTCTTTGCCGTAATGACAGCAGGTATTTTTCCTCTCATACACATAGGAAGACAGTGGTATTTTTACTATCTTGTGCCCTACCCTAACCAGAGGCAGCTGTGGGTAAATTTTAAATCTGCTCTCATGTGGGATTTCGTTGCTGTTCTGACATATTTCACAGTCAGCTTGATGTTCTTTTATGTAGGCATGATACCGGACCTTGCAACATTCAGAGAAAAAGCAAAAGGGATCAGAAGATTCATTTATTCTTTGCTATCACTTGGGTGGAAGGGAACAGATAAAGAATGGAGACACTACAATAGGTCATATATGTTCTTTGCAGCATTTGCAACACCGCTCGTTATATCAGTTCATTCTGTCGTATCTCTGGATTTCGCATCGGGTTTATTACCAGGCTGGCAAAGCACAATTTTCCCACCATACTTTGTTGCAGGAGCAATATTTTCAGGTATGGCTATGGTTGTTACAATAGTAACACCACTGAGAAAACTTTTAAAACTTGAAAAGTTCATAACAGATTGGCACTATGATCACATGGGAAAAATGATCCTTCTAACAGGTCTTATAGTAACTTATGCATATATAGTAGAGTTCGTTCTTGCAATTTTCTCAGGGAGTGAATATGAATATCAACAATTTATATACAGAGCAACGGGAGATTACGCATGGGCTTTCTGGCTTATGGTATTTTGCAACTGTGTTGTGCCACTATTTATGATATCTAAAAAAGTGAGAACTAATGTGTGGCTTATGTTCGTACTCTCTATATTTGTAAACATAGGTATGTGGTTTGAAAGATTCAACATAATTATGATGTCGCTATCTCATGATTTTGTACCATATGCGTTTGATACATATAAGCCAAGATGGCCGGAACTCTTAATCACAGCAGCGGCTTTCGGATGGTTCTTCATGTGGTTTTTACTCTTCGCTAAATTCCTACCTGTTATTTCTATTGCTGAAACAAAAGAACTTGTTCCAAAACCAAAAAGGGCAAAAGAAAGTTAAAAAAGGAGGTGAAGAAAATGAAAAGAGCTGTTTTAGGAAAATTCACATACATAGATGATGTAGAAAAAGCAATAGATGAACTCTTAAAAGCAGGATACAAAAGAGAAGATATACAATTTATTTCGTCTTTTCCAGTTGAGGAAATAATTGAAAAGCTTGGGGGACATGATAGTCCAGTAAAATTTTCAGTTTTTACAGGTGGAACTTTGGGGTTCCTTAGTGCAATCGGATTAGTTCTACTTACATCTTTGGCTTACATACTGCCAGTTGGTGGAAAACCAGTCGTAGCCTGGATACCTTATGTTATAGTCATGTTTGAACTCACAGTTCTTCTTGGTTCAATTTTCAACCTACTCGGATTAATTTTCTTGTCAAAACTTCCCGATATATTCTTGTTTTTTGGTTGGAGACCTTTTTTACCATCTTTTACAGATGATAAATTTGGACTCGTTGTAATAACAGAAAAAATAGATGACGTCAAAGCAATCTTGCAAAGAAATGGAGCTGAGGAGGTAAGAGATTATGAGGCGTAAAAAATTGTTTATAAGATTAGTCAAAGGTACATTAACAAAAGGCATACCAATGTTTTTTCCAATATTATTTTCAGCTCTCACTACTATAATTTACACAAAAGAGGTTTTTAGTTGGCCATGGTCAAGAGATATGTATCAAACACCAGTATCAAAATATAATACAGCTCCAATAAAAGAAACAGAAGCTATTCCAAAAGGGGGAGTAAATCCAGTAGTTTTGAAGAAAAGACAACTCCAAAACCCAGTCCTTGTAAAGAATTCTTTGCGAGAACTCAAAAATCCAGTTAAACCAGATGAAGCATCACTCAAAAATGGTGAAAGACTATACAGATCATACTGTCTTCCCTGCCACGGTGAGACAGGAAAGGGAGATGGTCCCGTTGCAAAAAAAATGGTTCCTCCACAAGATTTGACTTCTGATTATGCAAAAAATCTGAGTGACGGATATATTTTCGCCACAATATCAGGCGGCGGAGTAATAATGCCAGCACAGAAAAAAGGTCTTTCAGAAAAAGATATATGGGATATAGTAAATTTTGTAAGAAAGCTTCAAGGATCTAATGTTATGGAACACCAGAAAAATCAGCAGGAAGGAGGTAATATAGGGCAATGAAACACTTTGAATTTACAGAAGAAGAAGCCAAAATACCATTTTTTGAAAAGAAAATAAACCCGGTAGCCTATGTTTTATTTTTTGTTGGAGCAATAGTTTTCTTTGGAGGTTTATCGCAAGACCCAAAAAGAGTATGGGGAATATTCCACACAAACCTCCTTTTCTTTCTTGGATTAGCCCAAGGTGGAGCAGTCTTTTACGGTCTTGTAAAAACCACCAGAGGCTACTGGTCAATTCCGATTTTGAGAGTTATACCTTTCAGTATCTTGCTTTTACCGGTAATTTCTGTTCTGCTTATAATTGAGTGGGTAGTCGCAGGGCACACAGTATTTCCTTACTTTGAATCTCACGAGATAGAACACCATAGGTTCGGTTGGCTCTCCCCAAAATTTGTGTTTGCAAGAGATTTTATAGTCCTACTTATCATGAACTTAATTAGCATAAGGCTTGTATCTCTATCTTTATCACTTGATGATATAAAAATTCCATTTTTGCCAACTTCTAAAAAACCAAAAGAAAAAATAGAAAGTGAAATAAACCTTTGGAGCAAACTCATTTTGGCATTCTTCATAGTTGGATACACAATAATCGGGTGGGATCAGGCTATGTATCTTGATCCACACTGGTTAAGCACAATTTTCGGAGCAAGGTTTTTCATAACCATGCATCTTACATACCTTGCAACCCTTGCAATTCTGAACTCATCTCTTATGCTAAAAACTGAATTTAAAGAAAAAGTTGGAGAAAAATATTTGACTAATGTCGGGACTTTGCTTTTTGGTTTCTGTATTTTCTGGTCATATCTTTTTTACGCAGAACTTGTGGTAACTTATATGGGAAACATTCCCGAATTTGCCCACTGGTATGTTGAAAGGATCTACTCTCCTTGGAGCACAACATTCTGGTTAGAAGTATTTTTCGTTTTCATAATTCCGTTTCTCACTTTACTCCACATACCAATAAAAAGCAACCCAAAAATTTTACCAATAATAGCTTTAATAGTTCTTGCAGGACTTTTCATAAGAACATACGATGTTGCGTATTTCCAAATAGTCAAATCAGAAAAACCTATATTTGGCTGGATAGAAATAGGAATAACAGCAGGATTTATTTCTCTGGCTTACATATTATCAAAAATTTATTTATACCAGGTACCAAGATATCCCGTATATGAAGCGAAAAAGTTTTAGCCCTAAACTCTAATCAAATTTTTACTCCATTTACAATTTCACTTTCCAAGCATAGAAAAATTGAAAAAACTCAAAGCAGATCCTGCCAATAAAAATTTTTGTTCTATGAACGAAAAACAAGCAGTTCTATATCAAGAAATAGATGAAGGGAAAATAGTAAAAGTAGTTTTCAACAAACCAGAAAGAAGAAATCTTATGGATCCCGAGATAATTGAAGGCTTATCTGGTGCGATTGAGAAAATCAAATCATCCGACAAAGTAAGGTGCGTAATAATTACAGGGAGCGGTAATTCATTTTGTGCGGGAGCTGATTTTTCAACTTTACAGATGTTCGCCGCAGAGAAAGGACTAACAGGAGCAGCCGGAATGAGAGAAGGAATAATGAAATTTTATAACTCATTCATGAAAATTCTTGAAGTTGAACAGCCGGTTATAGCCTCGCTTAATGGATACACAATAGGAGGTGGGCTCGCCTTTGCACTCCTTTGTGATATAAGAATAGCATCGTCAGATGCAAAAATATCAGCAAATTTTGCAAAAGTCGGAATACACCCCGGAATGGGCTCAACTTACACCTTACCCCTAATTGTTGGACTTGAAAAGGCTTGCGAACTCCTTTTCACAGCAAAATTCATAACAGGAGAAGAAGCGGAAAAAATAGGGCTTGTCGCAAAGGCAGTCCCACCAGAAAAGCTTGAAGAAGAAACCTTAAATATGGCTCGCCAAATAGCTGAAAACGCCCCGTATGTCATAAAACTTACAAAAAAAATACTGAAAAGAGAATTCCATGTGAAAGCTCACTCAGAAATAGAAGCACTCGCTCAATCAATATGCTCACAGATGCAAGACGCAGTAGAAGGTGTAAAAGCATTCTTTGAAAAAAGAAAACCTGAATTCAAAGGTAGATAAAAGAAAAGAAAAAAGAAAAGAAAAAGTCGTAAATCTGCTATGCCTATAAATAAAAAAGATAGCAAAATCCTTTCTGGAATAATAGGTATCGGCTCATATTTGCCACAAAATACCCTTACAAATTACGACCTTGAAAGAATGGTTGACACAACAGATGAATGGATATATTCAAGAACAGGAATAAAAGAAAGAAGGATTGCAGGAGAAAATGAATTCACCTCAACGATGGCAGTAAAAGCAGCAGAAAAAGCAATAAAAATGTCCGAAATCTCACCCCAAAAAATAGACCTCATAGTCTTTTGCACAATAACACCAGATTATCCTATACCATGTACGGCCGGAATTTTAGCAAAAGAACTCGGAATAAAAAACGCAGGCGGAATGGATATAAATACAGCTTGCTCCGGTTTCATATATGGAATATCAATAGCTGATACATTTTTGAAATCCAAAAAAGCAAACTATGTCCTTGTTGTATGTTCAGATAAACTTTCCACAATAACGGATTATCAAGATAGATCAAGTTGCATACTCTTCGGAGACGGAGCAGGAGCAGTCGTTATGACAAGAACTGAAAAGTTTGGGCTTTTGGACTTCAAACTCGGACTCCTAGGAGATGAATACGAAAAAATCGTGATACCAGCAGGAGGTTCCCGAAATCCTGCATCCGAAAAAACAGTAAAAGAAAGAATGCACTTTATGAAACTGCAAGGGAGAGAAGTCTTCAAACTTGCAGTAAAGTATATGGGACAAACCCTCAAAGAAATTTTGGAAAGAAATGAAATAACAATAGATATGGTAGATTGGATCGTTCCACATCAGGCAAACAAAAGAATAACAGAAGCTATATGCGAACATTTCAATATACCAAAAGAGAAAGTCTATGATAACATAGAATTTGTAGGAAACACATCAGGTGGTTCAATAGCTATCGCACTTGATGAGATGCTTGAAAAAGGACTCCTGAAAAATGGACAACTTGTAGCTCTCGCAGCCTTGGGAGCAGGTATAACATACGGTGCTGCTCTCCTCTCCTGGGGAACAACATAATAAACTTACAATTTCAGAAAATCTCCAAAAAGCAATATCAAATTATTAAACTAATAAATTATTAAGGCAATAAGAAATAAAGCTTTAATATTTAAGATATATAGTCTTAAAGCTCTAAAATCTTAAAAAAATAGAAGGGGGAACTAAAATGGAGTTCGAAAAAATAGAAGATGTAATAGAAGAACAAGAAGGAGAAGAAGAGAAAAAAAATAAATCAGAACAAAAAAAGAAACCTACAACCCCTAAAAAATTGAGCGAAGAAAATAACTCACAAAATAAAGAAGAAAATAACTCACAAAATACACAACAGCAGAAAGAGATAAAAAAGACCAATTCGCAGGAATATTCAGCCGAACAAATAAAAATCTTAAAGGACCTTGAAGCCGTAAGAAAAAGACCCGCAATGTACATAGGTTCAACGGGTCCGCAGGGATTACACCACCTCGTGTGGGAAATCGTAGATAACGCCGTTGACGAAGCTCTTGCTGGTTTTTGCAATAAAATAACCGTCAGAATCCTTGAAGATGGTTCCTGTGAAGTTGAAGATAATGGAAGAGGAATCCCAATTGATATACACCCAGAAACCGGGACATCCGCCCTGGAAGTAGTATTCACAAAATTACACGCAGGAGGAAAATTTGAGAAGGGAGTTTATAAGGTTTCAGGTGGATTACATGGTGTCGGTGCATCTGTTGTAAATGCTCTTTCAGAAGAGCTTGAAGTTTGGTCAAAAAGAGATGGAAAGCTAGCTTATCAGAAATTCAAAAGAGGCAAACCAGTTACTCCAACAAAAATAAAACAAGAAAGCGGTGTTGAAGAAACAGGAACACGGGTCAGATTTAAACCAGACCCTCAAATCTTTGAAACAACGGAATTTTCGTACGATGTAATAAAAGAAAGGCTAAAAGAAATCTCCTACATAATTCCAGGACTTAAAATAACTCTTCAAGATAAAAGAACAGGACAAAAAGAGTCTTTCTTCTCATCAGAGGGACTAAGCGGACTCGTAAAAGAATTAGCTGCAAATTCCCAAGTTCTATTCAGGAACCCGGTAGAAATTGAAGGAGAAAAAGAAGATATAAGGTTCTCCGCTGCACTCCTTTATAGGGAAGAAAGCGAAGAGATTGTCCTCTCCTTCGCAAATACCATAAGAACGATAGATGGCGGAACACATCTTACAGGGTTTAAAACTGCTTTGAGTAGAGCTATAAACCAATTCGCTCCAAAAATACTCAAAAAAGACATCGTATTTTCGGGAGAAGATATAAGAGATGGACTTGTAGGAGCGGTATCCGTATTTTTACCGGATCCGCAGTTTGAGGGGCAAACAAAAGCAAAACTTGGAAATACCAAAGTAAAAAGTATAGCTGAATCAGTAGCATACGAAAAATTAATGAAGTTCTTCCAAGAAAACCCCAAAATAATAGAAACAATAGTAAAAAGGGTTTTCCAAACTCACCTTGAAAAAGAAGCGGAAAAGAAAGCAAAAGAGGTCGTAAGGAAAAGATCAAAAGAGGAAATTGTTCTCCCGGGAAAACTTGCAGACTGTCAGATAAAAGACCCAGAAAAAGCCGAACTCTTCATAGTTGAGGGTGAAAGTGCAGGCGGTAGCGCAAAGCAAGCAAGAGATAGAAAGTTCCAAGCCATACTACCACTCAGAGGAAAAATATTAAATGTAGAAAAAGCATCTCTTATAAAAATGTTGAACCACGATGAGATTCAAGCAATAATAGCGGCTCTTGGATGTGGAATAGGTAAAGATTGTTCCCCAGAAAAATTGAGGTATCATAAAATAATATTACTTGCAGATGCTGATATAGACGGCTCTCACATAAAAACACTTCTTCTAACATTCTTCTGGAGATATATGAGACCAGTTGTAGAAAATTCTCACCTTTTCATAGCTCAACCACCACTTTTCAGAGTAAGAGAGAAAAACCAAGATATATACCTTAAAGACGACACAGAGCTTAAAGAGTATATTTTAAAGAGAGGATTAACTAAAATTCTTAAAACCAAAGATGAAAAAGAACTTTCATCAATAGCAAAAGCTCTCATAAAAGGTAAATACGACGAGGTAAAAAAATATGGGGATCCTGATAAGTTATTGGAAGAAGCAGAACAAGCTGGGAGAGAAGGTATAATAGTTCAAAGGTTCAAAGGATTGGGAGAGATGAACCCAGAACAGCTGTGGGAAACGACTATGAACCCTGCAACAAGAGTTCTAAAAAAAGTCACAATTCATGACGCACAAAAAGCTGATGAACTATTCACTATACTTATGGGAGAAAAAGTTGAACCCAGAAGAGATTTCATAATGAAATATGCTATTGAAGCCACAAGCCTTGATATTTAAGAAAACACAAATAACATTCAAAACACAAAATATCACATGTAAAAATCCTTTCTCTACTTGAATTCAAAAAATTCTTACGATAACACAGACTAAATTCAACCTACCTAAAATTGAAGTGCTACCGAGAAAATAATGGAATAAAGCAAAGCGATGAAAGCTACAAAGGTAAAAGTTGCGAGATTCAAAACTCAAGAGAAAATAAAACCTCAAAAATCGTGTTTCCAAAGTTTAAAATGCCCTCCAAAAAAATTTTAGAAAAAATTCATTCACTATAACACAAATAAAATTCAACCTACCTAAAATTGAATTGTTATGGCAAAAATAAAAGTAGATGAAAAAGAGATTGAGAATAAATTGCGAAAACTCCCCGAAAATCTAAAAAAAGAAATCTTAGATTACATAGAATTCCTAATCAAAAAGTATAGAAGAGAATTAAATAAAAAAGAAAAAGGAAAAGAAAACAAAGTAAAAGGATTTAAATTTGACTGGGAGGGAGGACTTGCAGACCTAAAAGATAAATTTACATCCGTTCAATTACAGCATAAAGCATCAGATTGGAGATAATGTTTTTAGTTGATACAAATATTTTTCTTGAAGTAATCTTATCCCAAGACAAAAAAGAAAATTGCAAAAATTTCTTAAACAAAAACATCGGTAAAATCAACATAACTGATTTTTCCTTACACTCCATCTGCATAATACTACTCAGGTATGGCAAAGAAGACATATTTCAAAAATTCATCAAAGATGTACTACCTAATGTAAAAATCCTTTCTCTACCTTTGGAACTATATTCAGAAATAGTGAGCATTAAAAGAAGATTAAATTTAGATTTTGATGACATATATCAGTACAGTGTAGCTAAATTTTATAAACTGAAATTAGTCACAATGGACAGGGACTTTAAAAAGTAAAGGATATAGAGATAATTTTCATTTGAAATAAAGGTCTTTAAAAGATAAACAAAACATAAAATTTCCTTCATTCTGAACTCAAAAATTCTTACGATAACACAAACTAAATTCAAACTACCTAAAATTAAATTGCCATGTCAAAAATAAAAGTAGAAGATGGGAAACTTACAGTCCCTGACGAGGTTGATATACCTTTCATAGAAGGAGATGGAACCGGGCCTGATATTTCTCGTGCGGCAAAAATTGTATTTGAAGCAGCAGTGAAAAAAGCTTATGGTGGGAAACGGAAAGTAAATTGGATAGAAGCTCTCGCAGGTGAAAGTGCCTTCAAAAAAGTAGGAAAATGGCTACCAGAAGAAACAATTGAACTCATAAAAGAACACATCGTCGCAATAAAAGGACCACTCACTACCCCAGTCGGTGGAGGAATAAGATCTATAAATGTCACATTAAGACAAATTTTTGACCTTTACGCTTGTGTTAGACCCGTAAAATATTTCAAAGGAGTCCCCTCCCCCCTCAAATATCCAGATAAGGTTGACACAGTCGTTTTCAGAGAAAATACAGAAGATGTTTATATGGGAATAGAATGGAAATACGATTCCGAAGAAGCTAAAAAAATAAGAAAGTTTTTAAAAGAAGAATTCGGAATATCTTTGAGAGATGACGCAGGAATAGGAATAAAACCCATATCTGAATTCGGAACAAGAAGGCTCATGAGAAAAGCTATAAAATATGCTCTTGAAAAAAACAGAAAAAGCATAACAATAATGCACAAAGGAAACATAATGAAATACACAGAAGGAGCTTTCAGAGAGTGGTGCTACAAAACAGCAAAAGAAGAGTTCGGAGATAAAACTATCCAAGAAGCAGAACTCGCAGAAGGGAAACCACAAAACGGCAAAATAATAATAAAAGATAGAATAGCAGATAATATGTTCCAGCAAATACTCACAAGACCAGATGAATACGACATCATAATATGTCCAAACTTGAACGGAGATTATATCTCTGACGCATTAGCAGGACTTGTCGGTGGTCTCGGAGTAGCTCCCGGTGCTAACATAGGAGATTACTACGCAATCTTTGAAGCAACTCACGGAACAGCTCCAAAATATGCAGGTCTTGATAAAGTCAATCCAACATCCCTAATTCTTTCAGGAGCTATGATGTTTGAATACATTGGTTGGAATGAAGCTGCGAAAATCATTTACGATGGTATAAGCAGAACTTTCTCCAAAAAAATATTCACTTACGATCTCGCACGACAAGACCCAGAAGCCAAAGAAGTAAAATGCTCCGAATTCGCAAAAGCAGTAGTTGATAATATGTAAATTAGAAAGATAAGCATAAATAAATAAAAGAAATTACTTTATAAAAACTTATTTAAACTTAAACTTGTGAGAAAAATTCAAGTTTTGCTCGTATTAGGAGCTCAGTGGGGAGATGAAGGAAAAGGAAAAATAGTAGATTTCCTAGCTAAATACTTTGATTACGCTGTAAGATTTCAGGGAGGACCCAATGCAGGTCATACAGTAGTATTTGACAACAAAAAAATAGTCCTACATACAATACCATCAGGAATTTTAAGAGAAAATTGCTGCGCTGTCATGTCAAATGGAGTTCTCATAGATATAGATGTTCTTGAAAAGGAATTCAAATCTCTAAAAGATTTAGGAGTAGATTTTAAAGGGAGACTTTTCATTTCAAACCTATGCCACATAATTTTACCCATACACAAAAAATTGGACGCTCTTTTAGATACCAACCAAAAAATAGGGACAACAAAAATGGGAATCGGTCCAGCAGTTGAGTTCAAAGTCGCAAGACACGGAATAAGAATAAAAGACCTTTTCTCGCAAGAAATCAAAAGCCTTCTGAAAGAAAACATTGAACATGCTCAAAAACTTATAAAGAGCTTCAATTATACCGATTACGAAAACGATATCAATTTTGAGGAACTTTATAGCAAGCTTATGAAATTTGCAGAAAAAATACACGATTTCGTTACAGATACCCAAAAACTTCTCAGAAAAAAAATAGAAGAAGGAAAGAAAATTTTACTTGAAGGAGCTCAAGGAATACTTTTAGATATTGATTTTGGAACCTATCCATTTGTTACCTCAACAAACACATCCCCAGGTGGTTCAATTTGCGGAACTGGGATTAATCCCAAAAGTATAGATGCTATTTTGGGAGTAGTAAAAGCTTACACAACACGGGTTGGCGGAGGTCCTTTCCCATCTGAAATTAAAGATGAAAATGAAGCTCAAACTTTGAGGGAACTCGGAGGAGAATATGGATCCACAACAGGAAGACCAAGGAGAGTTGGATGGTTAGATATCCCACTTTTGAAATACTCAAAAAACATAGCTTACTTTGATTTTTTAGCTCTAACTAAAACAGATGTACTTGAAAAACTTGGAAAATCCTTTTATGTAGAAAAATATTTATACAGAGATGTAGAAATAGATGAACCAGATACAACAGTTGATATAAGCCAAGTGGTTCCCGTGCTTTGTGAGGTAAAAAGGAATTCTGAGATAAAAAATATAATTGAGGGTAAGCTCGGATTGAAAGTTGTGATAAATTCATTTGGACCAGACAGAAGTAAAATTGAAATTGATGAAAATTTCCTCTCACTCATCCAGTAGAAAAACAAAAATAACAAGAATAAAAATTCTATCTTTTTTTTATTTTTTCTTCGTA
>Ga0272445_1001235_pt1 | contig 20491 bp, 20 predicted proteins | sample YNPCB0031_FD_194404 | JGI IMG/M metagenome (GOLD analysis project Ga0272445, IMG submission 194404) | Hot spring sediment microbial communities from Yellowstone National Park, WY, United States - YNP-CB-003-1 | ecosystem: Environmental > Aquatic > Thermal springs > Hot (42-90C) > Sediment... | reverse complement strand
GCTGAATGGAAAGAATTAATCCAGCCTGCTGGGGGTTAAATCCCTTCAAGTACTGCAGATATAGGCTTAAAAGATAGCTTAAAGCATATGTTGAGCTATAATTTATAAGTGCAGCTATATTGGAGAATGTGAATGTAATGTTTCTAAACATTCCCAACTCCAAAACAGGACTTCTAACTCTTAAACTCCTCAATATGAAAACCACGGAGAAGAGTAGTCCAGTAGCTAGTATTGGGGTTGATGCAGGATTAGGATGTATTGAAGCTCCATAGATTAAAGCTATAAGCATTAAGGAGTAGAGAACAGATCCAGTAAAGTCAAAACCTCCGCTACCGGATTCACTATCCCCACTCTTAAGAATACTATGTGTTAATGTAAGAGCTAGTAGGCATACAGGTATATTTATTATGAATAGGCTTCTCCATCCGAAATTATAGGTTAACAAACCTCCTATGAAGGGTCCAGTACTTAAGCCAATGTATACAGCTGATGTATTTATACCTAACGCCCTCCCCCTCTCATTAGGTGGGAAGATTGAGGTAAGAATAGCTACAGCAGTGCTTGAAACCATAGCTCCACCAATACCTTGGATAAGTCTTGAAAATATTAGTAGATAGGTGGAGTTTGAGAGAGCTGAGAGGATGGAGCCGAACAGGTAAACAATTAGTCCAGTCCTAAATACCCTCCTTCTCCCCCTAATATCAGCATATCTACCGAATGGAATGAGGAAGATGGCTAATGAAAATAGAAAGGAGGTTACAACCCAGTTTAGGAGGAAGACATCCAGCTTAAACTCAGCCCCTATCATTGGGAGAGCTACATTAATAGATGAAGACATGAAGGGAATTAGGAAGGAAGCTGTACTGCAAACAAGTAGGGAAGCCCACTTAAAGCTACTCATATAATTAACGTAGAGATACTTTATAAATACTTAACTGTAATGGATGTAGCAGTTTAGAATGTTAATAGTGTTACATTTCATTGATATGGTTGTAGCTCTATTAACAGTTATCGAATATTTATGGTAGGTTTGTGGTGATGTTAACTTGAAAAGATATAGTAAAGCTGCTTATATGTTAAGATATGATTGTTACTATTATATCGTTTACATTTGTACCTGTTGGTCCTGTGAAGATAAGATCCCCTATTTTTGAGAAGAACGTGTAGGAGTCGTTATTTCTTAGGTAGTCTAGTGGGTTTAGGCTTAGCTTCTCCGCTTTAGCTCCCGTCTCCCCATCAGCTATAGCTCCAGCAGCATCTGTTGGTCCATCAACCCCGTCAGTACTTACAGCTGCAATAACTATATTCTCCATCCCCCTTATCCTTAGGGATGCGCTTAAAGCAGCTTCCTGGTTTCGACCACCAATACCGCTGCCGGTAACTGTTACTGTTGTCTCCCCTCCTACTATTATTGCGGCAGGTTTAGGAATTGGGTTTCCTGAGTTGGAGGCTTCACGTGCTATTGAGGCAAGCATTAAGCCTACGTTTCTCGCCTCACCCTCGATAAGTGAGGTTAGAATTAAGGTATTTAACCCATTGTTTTTAAGCTCTTGAGCAGCAGCTAGGCATGCAATTCTATTATTGCCTATGATGATGTTGTGGGTTTTCTCGAAAACCCTATCTCCAGGTTTAGGTGTTTCAGGAATTAATCCATTAACTCCTTTAAGCAGAATCTCCCTAATTGAATCTGGTGTTTTACTCCATAATCTATATCTCTCCAAAATATTAACTGCATCTCTAAACGTTGTTGGATCTGGAGCTGTTGGACCTGAAGCTATAACTTCAAGACTATCACCTACGACATCGGATAGAATTAGGCTAACTAGGGTTGCAGGATATATTCTTCTAGCCAGCATTCCACCCTTAAACTCGGAGATGTGTTTACGAACGGTATTGATCTCGTTGATGTTAGCTCCAGATTTAAGAAGCATTTCTGTTATTTCCCTCTTATCATTTAGGGAAATTCCCTGACGGGGCATAGCCATCAGGCTTGATCCACCCCCTGAAATTAGGCAAATAACTAAATCACTATCCCTAACATCCTCAACTAAACCCATAATTTTCAATACGCCATCAACACTATCCTCATCAGGTATTGGATGGGAGGCTTCATGAATCCTCACTCTTCTAGTTTTGTACTGGCTAGATGTTCCCTTCGGAACAACTACAACACCGTCCTCTATCCACTCCCCTAAAATGCTTTCCAAAGCTTCAGCCATGAATCCGCCTGCCTTCCCACCACCAACAACAAATATTTTTCTGAAGCTTGATAAATTAAGCTTTAAGCCGTTAATCTCCAAGGTTTTATTGGATAGATTGACTCTTGATTTTATAAGCCTTCTCGGATCTACAGCTTCTAAAGCCTTCTCAATAGCATTTAAAGCAGCTTCTCTAGCTTTTCTAGATATAGGTGATGAAGCATTACTTATCAGCTCCGCCCGATTCTTAACTCTAAACATATATTTAACTGTAGCCCTCCAATTTAAGCTTACTGGATTTTATGAGTTTCTACCCACCATACGTCGAATAGCGTTGAGGTAATGTTGGATTATTGGATTTTCACTCCATATGTTGAAGCTATATCGTGGAATGCGTTTACTACGTTTTTGACTTCATCCCAGCTTAAACCATATATGTTTAGCTTGAAGTGTTTTGATAGTCCGGGCTGTATTCCAACTATTCCTCTCCTCTTCAACTCGTCGTAGAGGTAGAACCCTCTCCTATGATGTTTCTCAGATACTTTATGTAGACCAATAGACTCCACATGTATTAATGTATGCTTCTTAGGCTTAACTCCGAGAATTCTAGTTCCCTCAATTCTTTCAATTTCTTTAACAAAGTATTGAACCTTCTCCAACTCCTCACCCCATCTTTTAACTCTTTCAACAACGTATGGGAAGGAAGCCATAAGGGTGATTAGAGGTGCACCCATAACCGTGCAGCCGAGAAGGGGAAGCTCCTTAACTCTAAAGCTTCTCCCACTCCAATCCCCAGTTATAGATGATGTTTTAAGTATTCTTCTAGCCATATCTTCAGTTAATGCAATAATGCCTGTAGGTGCGCTTGCAGCCCAGCTCTTATGGCCACTACTTACAATAACGTCGACACCAAGCCTTCCACCATCTACAGGCATAACTCCAGCTGTATAGGCTGCATTCAATATTACTGGAACACCGTACTCGTGAGCTATCTTCGAAACTACGGTAGCATCATTAAGATTACCGTATAAATAGTCAACATGAGTAATTAAGACAGCAGCGGGAAGCTTACCTGTCTCCTTCTTAACCTCCTCTATCTTATCCCTATACATCTCCATCAACACCTCAAATCTTGGATAGCCTGAATGCGGAACCTCCTTAACTCTAAGCCCTGCAAACTCAGCGGCTAAGTATGTTGAGTAGTGGGCTAAGCTATCCACTACCACATAGTCGCCGGGAGAGCCAAGCATCTTAAACGCTATAAACATAGCTTCACGGCATCTAGTAACAACTCTAGCAGTATTCATACCGAGGAATTCAGCTAGGTCCTCGTAGAATTCTCTTATTGGAGGCTTCTCGATCTTGTCGAGTCTAGCAAACTTAGGTGGACACCAATCACATGTTGAGTAGCCATCACCAAACTCCAGTAAAGCCTCCCTAGCCTCCTTACTGAGTATTCCCCCCCTCTGAATTGGATGTAGATTTATTAATCCAGGCTTATTAAACTCCCTTCTTAAACATCTATACTTATCCAACATATCACAGCAGCATACCACTATACCTTAAATAATTTACTCTTAAAGTATTAACAGTAGGTGTGGTAAGCTTACTAAGCCTAATCCCATCTAGAACATTGAGATAAGGTTCTCCACATAATCTCTGCTTAAGCATTCAGCTTTACGGCTTAACTTCAATCCGTAAATCATCCATACAGTAGAGATGAATAGATCCATTCCTATCTAACAACCTAAACTGGAAACTCCGATTATTCTTACGCTACTTAATCAGCAAGCTTATGAATTGTAGCTTCATCCAGCTGATAAGCTATTGTAAGGGTTAAATTTTTATTTTAAGCCTAATTGAAATATTAATGCATAGACCTAGCTATCTTGATCTGCTTGAAAGTGGGGAGTTGGATAGGAGGATTGATGTTCTCTACAGTATTTTAGAGTCCTGTAGGCTATGTCCTAGGAGGTGTGGGGTTAATAGATTGAGGGGTGAGAGGGGATATTGTAGATCGGGCAGGGAGCCTATGGTTTCAAGCTATGGTCCGCATTTCGGTGAGGAGGACGTATTGGTTGGGGTTGGAGGATCTGGAACCATCTTTCTAACCAACTGTAATCTTAGATGTGTTTACTGTCAAAACTATGAGATAAGCCATTTAGGAATAGGTGATGTAGTAAGTGAGGAGGATATTGCTAGATACATGCTTGATCTTCAGAGAAGGGGATGCCACAACATAAACTTTGTTACTCCAACTCACTTCGCCCCACAGCTTGTTAAAGCAGTTAGGATAGCTGCAGCTAAAGGGTTGAAGCTACCTATCGTATGGAACTGTAGTGGATATGAGGATGTTGAGGTATTGAGGTTGCTGGATGGGGTTGTAGATATCTACATGCCTGACGTAAAGTACGGTGATGCTGAGCCTGCAAGAAAGTATTCTAATGCTCCCGACTATTTTGAGGTTGCTAAGACGGCTTTGAAGGAGATGCATAGACAGGTTGGAGACTTGAAGGTTGATGATAGAGGGATAGCTTATAGAGGATTAATAATAAGACATCTAGTACTTCCAAACAACCTTGCAGGAAGCGAGAAAGTATTAAGGTTTATTGCTGAGGAAATATCTAGGAATAGCTATGTAAACATAATGTCTCAATACTGGCCTGCAGGTGAAGCCTATAAATATAGGGAGTTAAGTAGATACATAACAAGGGATGAATTCCATAAGGTAGTAAAGCTAGCTGAAGAACTCGGATTAACGCGTGGGATACAGCCTGACCAAATATTAAGGTTCCGATTTAAACTATAACCCACAATCAACATTAATACTTATCAGCTTAAATGCCATGAACTAATACAAATCAAATTGTTAATAATATTATAATTATAGTGAAGTTGAGAAACTGTTCATGGAGCCTATAGAACATTAGTTTCCAAATTAAAACTAAAAATTTAAATTTTAGTTTCCATAAGTATACTTATGAGACTTGGTGAGCTTTTAACTTTTCATAATGAATGGTGGAGAACTGAAAAGGTTGATGAAAGTTTAGCTCCTACTTATAGGAGAGATGCTTTTAAACAGCTTAAAGAAATGATTAATTTAAGGCAAATCATTGTTCTAACTGGGTTAAGAAGAGTTGGTAAAACAACACTTTTTTACCAGCTTATTAAGGATTTAATTGAGAATGGAGTTAAACCTACCAACATCATCTATTTTTCTTTCGATGAGAAGGTAGAGGATCTAAAGAAGATTCTGGATGAATATCAGAAAATTACTAGTGTGGAGTGGAAAAGGGAGAGGATATATGTATTTTTTGATGAAATTCATAAGCTAACAGATTGGAGCTTGAAGCTAAAACTACTTTACGATGCATTGCCAAACATGAAATTTTTCGTTTCCGGCTCAAGTAGTGTAGACCTTGAAAGGGAGGCTTACTCAAATCTAGTTGGAAGACATTTCCTAATAAGAATAATGCCTCTTTCCTTAAAGGAGTTCTTTGAGCTTAAAAAGGGTAAGCAAATCAAGAATTTCGAAATTTGGAGAGATGAGCTCTTCCTAATTTTTCCGGAATATTTAAAGAAGCCTTTTCCAGAAATAGTTAATGAAGATAATGAGAGAAGAATAATGGAATATATGAGGGAAAACGTTCTAGATAAAATAATCTACATAGATTTACCGGGGAAATTCAAGAACATTAATGAAGATCTGTTGATAAGCCTACTTGAAATATTTTACCAAAACCCAGGTATGATCCTGAATATCGATAACCTATCAAGAAACTTAAGAATATCCAAAAAAACCCTACTAAACCATCTCTTCTACCTGAAATTCTCGTACTTAATTAGAGCCGTTAAGAACTTCAGAGTCTCCATGCTTTCAACAAGTAGAAAACTACAGAAAATATATCCCTACCATTGGTCCTTAATCTTCGGCTTATATATGGAAATAGAAAGGGGGAAACTACTAGAATGTATAGCATCATCCCTACTAGACGCCAAATTCTACTGGAGGGAAAAAGGTAAGGAGATAGATTTCATCTTGAAAAACAAAGAAATAATTCCAGTTGAAGTCAAGTCTAAACCAGAACTTAAACAGATAATTAAATTTCTAGAAAAGTTCAATCTGAAAAAGGGATTTGTCCTCCATGAGGAAAAGGAGAAAGAAGTGAAAAAAATAAATGAATATGAGATAGAGCTACTTCCATTAGTTGAACTAGCTTTTTACAATGCTCTACGATAACCGTCCTAGTGTTAACCTCCATAACTAGGTCTTCATCAGAATCCAACTTAAATCATAGACTATAAGTTTGGAGGTTAGGAATTTGATGGGGAGTATTATGTTAAGAATGGATAAGCTATTGGTAACTACACATCATGCATTAGGATAGATGTGATGAGGAAAATGTGGAGTTCTTTAAATCAATAATGATGCTAAATAAGACATTGATAAATGGAGTAGTTAAAGAGAAATTCGAGAGAAGATACTATCCATGGTGGAGCGATTAACATGCTTAAGCTTGCAGAGCTGATTTGATTGTGGAAGGCTTAATAGTATATGTTTGTTTACTAGTTCTCTTCATAGATTCCGATAGTTTAAGTATCTTAGTTAGAAGCTCTACTCTAATTTTTGATAATCCCTCATATTTACCCTCATATGCTAGCTTCTCTAATCCGAGGTCGTAGCATGTTAATCCCTCCACCGTAACTATTAGTCCGGGTAATCCTATTTTTTCAAAGTCTTCAAAGTGTTTCTCATAGAATGCTTCACAGCAGCATCCAATCCATGCTTTTTCACCATTATCTCTCAGTCTAGCTAATGTTTTCTCTAGATGCTCGTAGTTTACTATTGTGATTGGTTTAAATCCAAGCTTCTCCGCAGCTAGGTATATTAGTGTGAAGTCGCAGGCACCGCATTTCATACATACGGTATCGTATCTGTAGCTGCAGTCTAGGGGTTTAGCGCAGTACGGTAGTAGGATGTAGTTGGCGTTGAGTAATGTATATTTAGCCGGCTTTAACAGCTCAATAATGTTGTTAGCTTCATCCTCTGTTAATCCAAGATCAAGTAGATGGATTTTGCTGGATGCCTTAATAATAGCGTTAACAATATCTTTTGGACATATGCCTGGAATGGTGGCGTTAAGTTTTTTAAAAACGTTTTCTACAATGCTTAAAAGCTCATCCTCATCGAGTAATGTATGTTTCAGCCTGGATTCAAGCTCATTAATTAATGTTTGCGGATATGTGAAGAAGTCGCCTGTTATAAATACGTTCTGTATGGTGTTTTCACAAATGCTAACTGAAGCTCTAATAAGTCCTCCAGGTGCTTTAATGCTTGAATGGAAAAGCCCCTTCTTCGGCACCTTAACCAGATATATCCAGCTGTTAGATTGAAAATATGGTAGTTGAGCTTTAAAAAGCTGAAGCTCATAATCCGTTAAGCCGGATTTTTCAGCATCTATGTTGAAGTGTTTACACATCTCCTCAACAATAATTTTCTCTATAAGCTCTAAGCTAGGTATATGGTTAAGCTCCCATCTTATCGTGGTGACACGGCTTCTTAAGGAATCTATCTCCTTACCGCTTAGTTTCTTAATGGGTATTTTTAAGCATCTAAGCACCTCCTCTATGTTCAGGTCGGTAAGTAATGTTCCCTGAAACAGGAATGCATTACGACGTGTAGTTCCACCGGTTCCAGAAATTTTCCTACCGTTAACTTCAATATCGTTTTTAGGTCTAAACCTAGCATTAACCCCAAATCTACGTAAAGCCTCAACTACGGGTTTACAGATAAATTCGTAAATGTCTTCAATACGTTCCGGGAATGGATGAATCCATGAGGAAATAACCTCCCATCCCAGATGGATTGGATGGAAATATATAGCGCCACCGCCAGTAATTCTCCTATTAATCTCAACACTATTCCTAACACAGTAGTCAACACGTACCTCCTGATCAACATCTTGATGATAGCCAACAAGTACGCACGGCTTTGAAAACCTGAGGAATCTTATAGTATTAGGTGCTTTACGGCGGGAGACAGCTTCCAACATAACGTTATCTAACGCCATGTTTTCAGCAGCATTAAGCAAACCAGTATCAACAACTCTCCACATATAGCTGGTTTATGAATACTTATATAAATAAATTAGCTAGAGTATATGGATGCTGTAATGTATGATGTTATAGTAGTAGGATGTGGACCTGCAGGAGCATTAGCGCTGCAGCGCTGCTCCGAGTTGGGGCTTAAAGTAATTGGTATTGAGAAGTATAGAATGCCTAGATATAAACCATGTGCTGGAGTACTGTATCCAAGAGTATTGGAGGATTTTGAAATACCTAGAGAAGCTGTAGCTTCAGAACTGCTGGGTGTAAGAATCGTAGCGCCAAGTGGGAAGACGGCGACGGTAAGCTTCTATGAGGCTGGAGCTGTAGTTTATAGGGATTTATTTGACTACTTACTAACGTTAAAAGCTATTAGGCTGGGGGCTAGAGTTATAGATGGGGTAGGTGTTAACAGCATTAAGGTGGATGGTGATAGATGCTTATTAAGGCTGGAGGATAATACAACTGTGGAGGGAAGGTTTATTATAGCATGTGATGGAGTATACTCAACGATATCTAAGCTACTTAATAAATCGTGGAGTAGGGAGGATTTAGCAGCTACAATACAGGCAGTAGTTAATATACCTATTGAGGATAGGGGAAGGATTGGGAAATACTTTGAGGCTTACTACAATAGTGAGCGAACACCTGGAGGATGGACGTGGGTTGTGGAGCGGGGAAAAGATGTTTTGGTTGGGCTTGGATACCCGTTAAAACATGTGGGAAACCTAGGGGAGCTTAAATATAAGATAGACGGCTTTTTAAAAAACAGATTTAGAAGATGTCAAGTATTGAGGTATGAATCATATATGATACCGATATCAGGTCCTAGACAGAATCTAATCATTAATGATAGAGTTATACTAGCTGGTGATACTGGAGGATTTGTAAGAAGCGATACTGGTGAAGGAATATACTATGCTATGTATTCAGGATTAATAGCTGCGGAATCGGTAGGGGAGCATATTGAAAACGGTAAACAGATAGGTGAGATATACTATGATAAGATGAGGGATTACGGATTAAATCAACTATACCTAACAAGCGAGTTTAGAAGCGTATTAACCAGCAATAGTGAAATTGAGAAGTATGTAGATAAGGTGAAAATGCTGAGTAGTACATAACTACAGCTATGCTTACATAGGATTCAGCGAGAAGTCTAACTTCAGGATGAATTACCTTGTAAACTTAAGCTTTATCTGAAACCCATACCTATGATGATTCTATATCTAGGATTATTAGGGGCTAAGTTTAAGCTTATGGCTTAATCCCGGAAGCTTGATAACATATAGTTAGCTACAGTATTTCTCCACTACTGTATTCAATGTTGGTATTTGCTTTATGCGAATTTGAAATCATCAATCCTCAAGCAGATCGACCATAACATATACTCATAGCATTATAGTTGCTTCTCTTAAATATGCTTTAGCTATGGAACGTATAGCAAGAGCATGTTCCGAATGGCAGTATAGCTTCAAGCATTAGGCTTTTGTGAGAGCATCAAAGCTTAATGTTAATTATCTACTTGAGGATATGCTGGTTATCCTGACGGTTTTTAAGATATTTCTTAAGGTTTTCCAAAGTATTTCTCGGCTTACTATATGTTTCAATCTGCTTCATAAATATCTTAGATTCACGACTGCTTGGCGGATATGGATAATTCCTTATTTGATCTCCCGGTCTCTCATTAGCGAACGGTCTTGTACATCCTGGACATCCTGAAGTTATGAATGGCTCACCTAACTCTACTATCTCCCTAAGCTTAATGCCTGAAATTCCGAAATCAATTATTTGTCCGTAATCGTTAAACATCATTTCATCAATTCTTGTAATTTCATTATTGATTAGGTAGCGGGCAAGCTGAACTCTTCTATACTGGCTTATTGGTGGCTTAATCCATCCCTCAAGAAGGGATCCCTCCTCAGGATAGAAGGAGAAGAGATGTGTTTCCGCTCCAATATCGTGAACTTCCTGAATAAGCTTAACAGCCTCCTCCTCCGTCTCTCCAAGCCCAACTATTAAATGTATCCCAACCTTCCCAACTCCAAAAACACTTACAGCCTCCTTAACCCCCTCCATATATCGATCCCAGCTATGAGGTCCTTTAGCTCCCCGTCCTCTTAACATATCAAATACTTCCCTCGTAGCACAGTCAATAGCAACTCCAACTCTTTCAGTACCTGAATCTCTAAGTTCCTTAATGCTGTTTAAATCAAATATTGTTGGACTAATTAAAGCACTTATTGGAAGCCTTAAGGAGCTATAGATCCTCCTAATAACTTCAACTTCAGCCTCCACAGCTCTCCTATTAGTTATTGATGCTACACATATCCTGAAAGGCCTTAAAGAACATCCATTAAGCTGAGATTTACGTATTCTCTCAATAACCTCACTAAGACTACGTAGAGGCCATTCAACACGTATAAGTGTTTTACATATAGGTCCTCCAGAGACCTCGCGTGCTTGACCACAATATAAGCAGTTAGCTTTACAACCATCGTTGAAATAAAGTAGTAGATTAATGCAGTAGGGCTTAACATTATGTTTAAATCGTCCAGCACTAAACCCTAAAGCTATATCAGCAGCTACGCTTAAACGAACATAACTAGGTGACTCCATGAAAGCATGGATAAAACCCAACTTATAAACATTACCGTTCCACAGATGTGTCTAATCACTGCTTAGCAATTCATCAGTTCCAAATCGGACTTACCTATAAAATTGCGGAAATTTATAGATATTTGGATATGTCCAGAAGGTTTAAAGTATGTTAGCAATATAAAATCCTAAACATCCCCTTCCTTACTAATACTTCACTATTACCCTTAATACTTCATCTCTTAACAGCATATGTTGATATGCATTACTATTACCTTATTTGTTTAGATTTTGTAATGATGATTATTGAGCCACATATCATTGCTACGCATCCAATCCATATAAGGCTTACAAGTGGAATATATCTTACAACTATCTTAGCTGAGTTTTCAGTAATTGAATGTAGGGATACGTATATGTCAATCCATCCCATGCTCCAAACATCAATGGTGCTGAGTATGGTGTTGAATTTATGGTGGTATTGTATTGATGGCTCCAGTAGTTTTGAGGCGTTGTTGGGGGCTGTAACCGTAATCAACGCCTTATACTCAGCTTTACTATCCGTAACTGTTTTATCTATGTTTTTCAGGATGTATGTGTAGCTATGGGATGTTGATGCCTCCCCAATTTTTAAGTTAATTACCTCGATCTGCTCACAGCTTGATGATGCTAGGTATCCTAAAAGTATTAAAGCTATACCAATATGGATTAGGAGGAAGCCTAATCTCCTAATTGTGGGTTTTCCAGCATTGATGATGAGGGATGATGCTGTAAAGCCTAAAGTAAATGCTCCAGCTAAAACTGCAGATTCGCTATAGCCTGCAATATATGTAGGGATTAGGGAGGCTAAGCCGCAGAGGGTAGAGATAAATATTCTCATCCGTTTAACGCTCTGCATCCATCCGGTAGATACACATAACCCCACTAATAAAACGATAGATGTGAATAGTGGCTTAAAGATGTTTTCAAAGAATTCTCGACTTACACCAATACGTAAACCGTAGGTAAAGTAGATAATTAATGGATATAATGTACCCCAAAGAATAGTAACAGCTATAACCGTGAATACTGTAGTGCTGGCTAAAACCATAAAATCCCTAATGGATAGGGGATGCCTAGTAGTATTTGATGTCTTACCATACTTTAATAGGAGGATTAAGGATGCTGTAAGCATAGCTATCATAAACCATAATATAGCTATACCTACATTCATCGATGCGAATGCATGTACAGATTCTACAATACCGCTTCTCGTTATGAATGATGCTAAAACTATACTTGTAAATGTAAATATAGCTAGTAGAATGTTTTGGGTTCTCCCACCTCTAACCTTAATGCTGTGGAGAAGCATTGTTGAGAAAATCCACGGTATAAGGGAGGAGTTCTCAACAGGATCCCAAGCCCAGTATCCACCCCATCCAAGCACTATGTAGGACCATGCAGCTCCAGAAGCTATTCCTAGGGTTAGGAATATCCATCCTAGTAGAATCCATACATATGATCTAGTAATCCATCCATCATCACCAGCAACCAATCCAGCCATAGCTAAACCGTAAGGTATGGATAGGGAGGCATATCCTAGAAAAACCATTGGTGGATGAATAGCCATATATGGATTCTGAAGTAGGGGGTTAAGCCCAAGCCCATCCTGAGGCGTAAAGCTAAGCCTTACAAACGGGTTTAAAACGGTAGCTAGTAGAGCTGTAAGGAATAGGTTAATAGATGATGCAGCTACAGATCCTATTAACGCTATCGAGTCTCTACGTTTAAGCATCAACACGATGAATACTGATTGAATCCATGACCAGAAGAGAAGAGAACCCTCAGAGCCAGCCCATAACGCGCTAACAACATACATTAAAGGTAGATTCCGATCAGTATAGCTAGCTACATAAGCAACGTGGAAGCTCCGAGTAATAAGATAGTAAAGCATAGCTATAACGGATAAGGTTAGGGAAGCCATATGTATAAGCAGTAGATAAACCCCAATCCTTAACCTCCCCCCAAACCCTAAACTTAAAACTAGAAATAGCAGTATAGATGTAAATGCTAAGTAGAGCAGTAACATATCAGGACTCATCATCACCACTATCCAGCTAAAACTCATCAAAAACAATCCTTAAATACTTAACCCAGCATATGTAGGCTCCGTAAACTTAAAGTTTAAGATGCATACGGAAATTTTAGGAGACTTACTTAACTAGAGCCGGGAATTCATGAATAAATATGATTAGTTAAATAATACATTATATTCCAGAAATGCTGAAATACCCATCAATTAATGAGTGGATGCACTCGTGTAGTTCATGATAATGCTACGGTATGGACTCCTCAATTCAAGCTAGAGTTAAACATGTAGTGGATTGAGAAATGTGTTTTGGAAGGCTTTGAACAATAAGGTAAAGAAGCAGCTCCTAAATAGTTAACTCTACATTTACACTATTGGATGCTTGATGTGTGGCTATTGATTAAGCCGAATGGGCATAGGAATATGTGAAGCTTCCGATGTGTCATCTTGCTGCGGCGAAAGCCGCTGATGAAGTCTTAAGGTGGAGCGGAATGTTAACTATCCGGTAACGGTAAATGGATAAGCTCTACTAGTCGAAGAGGGAGTATGCTTCACTTCTTGCCCTCCCTCTACATTCCTCAGTATTCACTACACCCTCCCTACAGTAGCCTTCAACTATGCATCTTGGTCCTATATGCTTCATTATGGTTGGGAATATGTTTGTTAGCTGCCTATGAAGCTCATAAGCTATATATCTTATCTCCGCCTGCGCCTTAATGCATTCTCTAAGTGGTAGGAAGTTGAAGGCTACCTCTCTAAGATTCATCTGAACCCATATTCTTGTTGCAGAAGCATTTACTGAGAGGTATCTTGCATCCTCAATCTTAACCCCCTCATCTATTAGTTGAAGATAATTTTTATGTACATACTCTATAAACCTATGGTCTAAGCCTTTAGGAATAATGTATCCTGAAATCTTCACTCTACGTTGACTCTCCTGCCAATAGCTTGCAACTCTATGTCTAACAAGCTGGTGGCTACATACTCTTGAACATACTACGAGAAAACTTACACCAGCAAACTCGAAAACAGACCAATGACCACGTTTAAGAAAGTTTAAAATCCTCCTCTCAACAAGCTTATCATCAACCCTACTTAAAGCATCCTTAATGCTGCATCCATGATATAAAACATCGGTTAATGCAGCTATTAAGTCCTCACTACCCCAAGTACATACAATTTCAACAGAAGGCTTAACTAGATTCACATCATAAATTAATAACTTCAAAAATAAATGTTACGGAGACGTTTACTCCATAAACTTAAGCCCCGATCTACTCCTCCAACTATTGTTAATTAACTGTATATGCCTCTCAAATTTCATCATTAACCTCTGGAAAGAGCAGGATGGGGCGGGGAAGCATCAACAACTTTACCCACTATGGCAGGGAAGAAGTTAAGATCACCATGCAGGAGGAGATATTTACGTGCGCATAATATGAATGCTTGGCTTAGTGAGAGGCTGATAAGAATAACGGATGGGGGAATAAGAGCTGTCCTCTCAGATAGATATAGAATAATGGATAGCTGCGACGCTGTACTCCTAGCCCTGGATGAGTTTAAGAGGGAGAAACTGTTGAAATCCGTAGGATAGACTTAACTGAAACCATGCTCTACCTGAAAGCAATAGATAGAACCTTAACAGATTCAGTAAGGGATGGAGACATAGTTTATGGTGGATTAATCATTAGAACTCTGAGATTGGAGCATCAGCATTAAGGGTTAAGCAATTCATGTTGAGGAAAGTTTGTAACAAGAGACCGGTACTTGAGCGCTCGCTAAAGAAGATACACTTAGAGAGGCAAACGATGGAAATTGGCGAGATAGATTGGTCTGAAGAAACTAGAGAACTTGAAGATAGGGATTTGCGATCTAAAGTGAGGGACATAATAAGGGCAACGTTTGATAAGAGGATATTTCAGTCATGGGTCGAGAGGCTCAGAGAAAGCGTGAAGGTCGAGATCGAAAAGCCAATTGAAGCGGTAAACAGCATAGTTAGGCGTCCAGGATTGACTGAAGAGCAGAAGTTATTGATGCATTTTTCAGAGCTCACAAAGTACGGATTAATAAATGCGATAACCAACTTGGCAAGGCAGGTAAAGGACGTTGAGAAGCAATAAGGCTTGAGGAGTTCGGCGGCAAACTCTTGGCTTCAGAGATTTAAGAGGGTTCTGAGCAGAAGAGGCGAAGAGTGTAGGAAGAGGCTAAGACCCTATTGACCTATTTGTGAGGAGTAAAACCAGAGAATGAGGCCTCCAACAGCTCTTTAAATAAAAAGGGCCAAGGGGCTATTGTGCCTCTTCGGCTTTCTTTTTAAATTATCATTGAGGTTGGCGGGATATGCTTGAACTTTACCTCTTCATTCTCAATGTAGATTCCATAGCTTTCCATTATATTTAATCCTATAATCACATCTACTGCTAAATCCTCGATAACACCAACAGTCTCCTCCTCGGGTAGAATATAGCCCTCGACCTCCAAGAAAACAGTTGTCCTTCCGACAACATTGGCAAATTTCCCCTTCACAGCTAAAGGAACTTTCTTTGGCTCCTTATAAGGCTCGTATCCAACCCTCTCAGCGAACTCCTTGCTGAGATAGCTCCTCCTCGATCCAGTATCGAACAAGGCTACGGCTTCTACAACTTTACCATCTTTATGCACTCTAATCCTCTTTTCAACCTTAACCATTGCTATCACCCTCCCAAAAACATTTTAAAATATAAAGTTTGGGGATAAAGTCAACAAACATGAGAGCGACGTAAAGATATTCGAAGAGGAGTTGAACTTAATTATCGGGATCTGCGATGAGAAGATAAAGCACTATAAGGCTTGCTCGAGGAATACCAGATGATAAGAGGCTCAGCTTTATCATTGCTCAACATGAACGACAACATGAAGAGAAAGGGCGTTTCATTGATTGATGCATTAAAACAGTTAAAGTATGCTCTTTAATGGAGAGCGAACATGAAGATAAGAACATACATTGTCCATTATGCCATCGAAGAACATATTTTGCGGGGAGAGTAATTTACGAAAGTGAGAGAACTCAAGTTATAGAGTGGAAATGTATAGATTGTGGCGTAATTCTAAAATCTAAACACATAAGCTAGGAGAAAAGTATAATCAAGTAAGAAATAAGGAAGGAGAGGAAGGGGAACTACAGGGACCTTCTCTACCTTGAAGTCCATGGAAAGCTCTACGTCTTCGCTCGGTAGATATAGAAAGAGATGAGATTTTGGCAATACCGGTATATCAAGTTCTAGGATAAGCGCGATTACTTGCTTTAGAGATTTACATCACTTCATTCTCCTCCTCTATTTTCCGCTCTTTTCACGGTATAATTCTATGTTTTATTTTATACTTACTGCAAATTCTAATTGACCTTTCTTGAAGTTCCTCTTGGTATTCTTTTGTTGGCTGAAAGAAAATTTTGAATAAGCTTTTATATTTTGGTACAAGTTCAGGGAAATATCTTTCCAAGAATTTGTAGTAAAGTGTCTTGCAGTCCGCAGGTCCATTTCCAAATAAGGTTAGGGCGCCGACAAGAACATAATCTGCCCCGTAATCTTTAGCAGCTTTTATCATTCCATCGAGTTGTTCTTCCGTATCTGAAATAAATGGCAAAACGGGAATATAACAAACCCCGGTGAGAAATCCTTCTTCTCCGCATTTTTTCATAGTTTCCAACCTTTCTTTTGGTACCGGGGCTCCCGGCTCAAGAATTTTTGCCAATTTCTCGTCAAGAGTTGAAATGGAGAAGGATATAATAGCTCCATGCTTCAGTTTCGGCTTCAGATCGCTAGGTAGAACTGCATTCTTATCAATCTCCTTCAATAAGTCCAGATCTCTCAATACAAGTTTTGATTTTGTTAAAACATGAAGAGGAAACCTGTACTTTAGAACTATCTCAAGCAATCTTCTCGTCAGTTTTAGTTTTTCTTCAATTGGCATATATGGCTCTGTTGATGATGAGAAAGCAATGATTCCGTATTCTCCTTTCCCTGCTCTTCTTGAAAGCTGTTTTTCCAGAAGCTCCGGCGAGTTTACTTTCGCTGATAGAGTCTTCGCCATGTTCTCCCCGTATTTGCTCCCCCTTATGTAGCAGTAGATACAGTTGAAAGAGCAACTCTCATAAGGATTTACCGAATAATCATCCAGGAACCAATCATCCCTCTTCTTATGCTTGTTTAAAATTGATTTCACTTGGATTTCGCTCACCATATTATTCACTCAGCAAAGATTTTATTTCCTCTTGCTTTTCCTTTTGTAATTTCTTCATTCCAGCTTTTATTATAGCCCTTACATTTTTATCCTTATCCTTAGCCCACTTCTGTAGAAGCTCAAAAACTGATCCGGGATCTTTCTTTGTAACCTCTCTCAAGGCCTAACCAATTGCTTTTTTAACATCTTTATCCTCCTCTTTATTCACTAGGGAGTTGAAGTTTCGGATGATAGTCTTCTTAGAGAATTTTCTCCCATAAACGGCTTCGGCAAAGCAGGTATAATCAGACCAATATGGATTCTCGCTCTTCATTTTGTTAAAAATCCTCTTTACTGACTTCATAATCTATCGTAAAAATATGATTTTCTTAATCCAGTTTATATCAGCCAATACGATTGTAAAGAGCGAAAATAAAAAGAGTCTAGGCTCTTTCTAGTGTTTTGACTAACTTTTAGTTTCCTTCTAACTCTTTTAATATCTTGAGAATTTGATCTTTGAGCTCAGGAGTTTGTTTTTGATAGTTACCCAAACTAGTTCCAAATTCACGCCAAAGTATTCGTGAATTAACTTATCCCTTATACCTGCAATTTCCCTCCATGGGACTTCGCGGTGCTTTGCCCTTAATTCTCTGCTCAAATTCTTCGTTGCCTCACCAATTATCTCAAGCCCTCTTAAGACGGCATACTGTTTCTCTACATTCTTAAAGAATTCTTCTTTAGTCAACCCTCTATAAACTTCTCTATGTTAGAAATAGCATCCAGAATGTGTCTTAAGTATGCTTTATCTCTTCTCATAAATGACTCGCATTTCCCTTTTTACATCTTCTATTACGTAGGGATTTAAACTGCTGAAAATCCCAAGATCAACCTTTCTTTTAAATATCTTTCTCAGCTCATTTTCTATCCTAACTAAATCTAAAAGGCTCTTTTTGCTATTTCGCTCAAATTCGATGGCTATATCTATATCGCTTTTCCTGTTCTGCTCCCCTCTAACGAAAGAACCGAAAATAGCCATGAACACTATGTCGTTCTTTTTACAGATCTCAGCCAGCCTCTCCTCTAAGCCCTCTCTCCTTAGCTTCTCTGGCAGATTTTGAATCTCAATTTTGATACTCATGCCTTAATTGTTAGAAGATTCCCTCAATTTAAGCCTTTCCCTCATAAAGTTTTCTGAAGTTCGGAATTCCTCAGCTAGCTCCGGTATTGGATCTAGGGATTCTTTAACCCAGTCTTCCTTCAATTTCTCATTTAACTTATCCTCAGAGATTAAAAGATAGGCTGCAAATACTTCAGCCTCTTTCTCCTGCCTTCTCTGCTTCCAATAGTTGAACCTGTTATTCCTCTCGTCCAGAAAGTAGTTCACTTTCGTGTTTCTGTGGAATAGGTGGTAGGCTAATCCATGAACGATTAAATGTCTCTTCTTGTATGGGTGCAGGTTAGGGTCTATCACAATGACTTCTTCATCCTTTATGTAAATCTCCTTAATTATTTTGCCGAGAGGGACCTCAACGACCTCAGCCTCGAGCTTTGAAGCCAAAAGCTCAAGATCATCAATCCTATACTTTTCCCTTATTTCATTTGCTTTCTCAATTATGTGCTTCATAGCTTCTTTTTCTTCATCCTCCTCTCCTTAGCCTTTAAGTAGGCATTGATTATAGCTCTATTATCTTTCTCAGGCAAGCTCGGAATATCCTTGAATAGACCGAGGAGCCCAGGCTCCTTTATCCCTAAAGCCTCAAGCCTAGACTCTAAGAGCATATCCTCAAGAACCTTAAATGGAACATCTAAAGCCCTAGCAATCTTCTTCAACTTATCCCTTGAAGGAATAAATGACCACTCTCAACGTCAGAAATATAGCTATTTGTCTTATAGCCAAGTCTTTCAGCCAGCTGCTACTGAGTTAATCCCTCCGGTATTCTTAATTGCCTCAATTTTTGACCGAAATTCATATCGCCTATAGATGATATTAACAAAGGCCAAAGTATCTGTCAAGTTTATTTTGCTGCTTCTAATTTCAGCTTTATGGCTTAATTCTTTGATTTAGACTCCTCTCCTATTTTTGGATGTTGCTCTTAATTTAGTTTTGCATGTTTATTGTCATGTTGTATATGCATGTTTAGTCATTATCTCCTAGCTATGTTTTCCATGTTTTAGTCATGGAGTATTCTCCATATATGCGCGCATTACGGATAGGCTGCTTCAGGAATATTACTACTCAATTTACTGGGGGTTGTGGAGGAAGCTGTATTGAAGTTTAAATAGTTGTAGGTGTTTACTCTGTTATGGATGAGTATCCTCCAAAGGGAGGTTTTTGCCGGAGTATATTCTAGGGGTAGGAGGCTATGCGAGTTTTCGGTTCGTTTAAGGAATGTTCCTGGAGCTATTGCTAGTATTTCGGAAATGATTGCTGGGATGGGGTAAACATTCTCTCAGGTTTTCATGATGCTAAGCCTGGGGAGGATGTTGCTCTATGGAGCTTCATCGTAGACCTCACTGGTCTAAGTGTTGGAGCTGGGGAGATTTTGGAGAAAATGAAGGGGTTAGTGAATGTCTTGGATGTAAGCCTTGCTGAGGCTAAGCTCAACGGATTAGTAATAGATGAAATACACTTTCCACTAAACGTTATGGAGGAAGAAGCATAACGTTAAGGGTTGAAACGTTGGGGGCAATTACGCTTAGGCTCTTTGAGGTATTCGGTACTGGAGCAGCTCTAATACTATTTGAGATGGGTGTAAGAGCTGGGGAGAATAAGGCTGAAAGAATTTCTGAGAGGTATGGGATCGGAGGTCTAAAAGCCCTAGAGGTAATTCTGGCTGAGAGGATAGCTAAGGAATGGGGGATACCTAAAATAGAGGTCTTCAATGAGGAAAAGCTTGAATCCACGATTACAGTTCATGAACTCTTCGAGTGCCTATCATTCAGGGGTGAGGGCAGGGAGGCGAAAAGCCACTTCTTCGAAGGATACCTGACAGGAGTCTTCCACAAACTATTCAAAAGAAAAGTCACAGTTAGGGGATTGAATGCATAGCTAAAAAGGATGAAAAATGCAAATTCAACATAAAGCAGGCATGATAGTTATAATCAATTACCATCACAACATCTTTCATTAAATGAAGAATCCCACATAAGCAATACGCATTAAAAGTTATAAACGGACCCATATATCTTAATGTGAATCTTATTTAAGAGCGGTTAATTTTTGCCTTATGTTGCAAAAATATACAAAAACCGATTGGAATATATATGATCGTAGTATAAAGAATTTCAGTAAGGAATTTCCTTACATAGAGGGGGTCTGAGA
>Ga0272445_1001232_pt1 | contig 20526 bp, 21 predicted proteins | sample YNPCB0031_FD_194404 | JGI IMG/M metagenome (GOLD analysis project Ga0272445, IMG submission 194404) | Hot spring sediment microbial communities from Yellowstone National Park, WY, United States - YNP-CB-003-1 | ecosystem: Environmental > Aquatic > Thermal springs > Hot (42-90C) > Sediment... | reverse complement strand
GATATATTGTTGATTGTGGCGATTGGGCTAGCGCTAATGCACTTCGGCTTCCCACTAACATACTACTGCTACTTGAAAAAGCTGTGGCTAAATAGGCCCTGGGATGTGAGGGGTGATTCTGAGTATAAGCCTAGGGTGTCTATTATTGTACCGACATATAATGAGGCGAAGTTAGTCAGGCAGAAGCTGGATGATATTGCCTCTCAGGATTACCCGAAGGACCTCGTGGAGATCATTGTTGTCGACTCTGCGAGCACTGATGGAACACTAGAAGTCGTTAAAGAGTGGATTGCTGGTCATAGAGATGTTAAGGCTAAGCTGATTGAAGAGAATGCTAGGAGGGGTAAAGCTCACGCTCTAAATAAAGCACTAGAAGTCGCTATGGGAGAAGTAGTTGTTACTACAGATGTTGACTCGACATGGCCATCTAGAGATACGCTGGCGAGTGCTTTATCGTGGTTTAGTGATCCACTAGTAGGCGCAGTTACGTGTCTCAAAGTGCCAACTAGAGGGGGCTTTATTGGTGTTGAGAGGGGTTATAGAGACTACTACAACGTCGTTAGGCTTGGTGAGAGCAAGAGGTTTTCAACACCGGTGTTTCACGGGGAGCTGGCGGCTTTCCGTAGAGACCTCTTAGTGAAGCTGGGCGGGTTTCCAGTGGATATTGGGGCTGATGATAGCCGCGCTGCGACGCTAGTGGCGATCAGTGGTTTTAGAGCAATAGCGGTCGACAACGCTACCTGCACAGAGCTAGTCCCGAGGAGGGGGTATCACATGTGGAGAATTAGGAGAGCTCAACACCTAATACAACACTTCGCCAAAGCCCTGGGCTTGCTATCAAAGGCTCCAAGAGAGTTCAGGCCTATTTTATTGGCTGAGGCATGGCTACACCTCTTCAACCCATGGCTACTACTAGTAGCCACAGTAATCCTGCTATACAAAGCATTGATGGGTTCGCTGACAGCATTAGCATTGCTAGTAATAGGGTTAGCGCTACTCATACTCAAGCCATACAGAACATGGGTAGCTACACAGGTGTACCTAATCACAGCAAGCGTTAGGAACCTATGGACAAAGGAGATTGCTTGGGAGAAGCAGGGGAAGAGCTAGCGATGTTGCTAGGAAACCTTACTAGTTGGTTAACACTGTGCAAGAATGTAATCAGTCGAGTTCAAGTGAGTTGATATGGCATTTCATGAAGCTGGTGAGAAGGCTCTTCAGCGTTTAGAGCTCGCTGAGAGATTCCTGTCTGAGGGTAGAGAGCTTATTGATAAGGACCCTGTTCAAGCTAGTGAGAAGCTCTACAAAGCTGCTGAGGAAGCTGTAAAGGCTATTGCAACCGCTCTCGATCTTGATGAGGCTAAGAAGGCTTTAGAGAAGGGTAGGTGGGAACTATCTCTACTAGATGACGCTGTTTATGCTATTTCTGAGAAGCTAGAGGTTGAGGGGCTTATTAATTGGTGGGACGCTGCATATAGACTATACGTTGATGGCTTTCACGAGGCGAGACTGAGAAATGATGATGTGAAGCTAAGGCTTAGAGATGTTGAAGCACTAGTTAACCTAGCGAAGAAGGTGCTCAAGGCGTGAAGCACTCTGCACACGACATGGATAGGGTAAGCAGTAAAGCTTTCTACACCCCTAAACAAAACTCTTATCGGTGCCACTGAAATGGGTCTTGTTTGAATTGACGCCATTATCAGGAATCCCTTCACAAATAAAGCTGTAGCTGTTAAAGCCCTTGTAAACACGGGAGCCACCCTCACCGTAGTCCCTAGAAAAATTGCTGAAGAGCTCCAGCTACCAGTGATAGGCAGGAGAAGAGCTGCTACAGCCAAAGGGGTTACAGAGCTCGATGAATGCGTAGGCATCGTGGAGGTCATGGATAGAAAGGCGTATTCACACATACTCGTATCAGACAACGTAGACGTCACGTTCATAGGTGCAGTAACCCTCGAAACCATGGGCCTCGAAGTAGACCCAGTCACAGGGAAGCTAAAGGAAGCCACGACATACCTACTCTAAACCAAGGCACCCAGGATAAGCACTGTGAAGATGATGTTTCATTTCAAAGGTATCTATTTGGTGTACCGTGGAGAGATAAAAATATCCATGATGTCCGCAGGTCATATAAGAGCCTTCACACTTAGAGCTTTGAAAGAGTTGCTGAAATATCACGGCTTTTAGATTATAACTGTAAGAGGAGCACCTGGTGTAGAGCCTAAAGAGCTTAGGTATGTAGATACTCCGTTGAGCTTCATACCTCCGTTAGCCCGAAGACTAATTGTACCAGCTCAGAAATTATGAGGATAGTTCACGTAGCACCATTTTATACCCCTGTTATTGGTGGTGTTGAAGAAGTTGTTAAGAGGGTAGCAGAATTCTTAGCAATGCGTGGTTATGATGTCTATGTTGTTACCTATAATAGGCTTAGACAAGGTAGTGTAGGCTCCCTTCCAAGATATGAGAGTATCAATGGTGTTCACGTAATTAGGCTTAGACCAGACTTCACATGGTCTCACGGAAGCTACAGTTCAGAACTACCTATAGTCCTCAGGGAGCTGAGGCCTGACATTGTTCATGTCAACGTGTGGAGGCATCTCCACGTCTTCCAGGTTGTCAAACTAAAGAGAAGATTAGATTTCAAAGCAGTATTACATGGTCATGCACCATTCCATAAACTCTCTCAACTAGGTCTTGTGACATGGCTTTATCATCGCTTAATTGATGTGTTTCTAGTTAATTATCTTAAGCTTTATGATGCATACATAGCTTTAACGCCTTATGAAGCCGAAAAGATTGTTCGGTTAGGTTTAGAGAAGGATAAGGTTATTATCATACCAAATGGGATTAGCGAAGATAATTGCAGAAAAGATGGCGTGACTGATAGGGATGAAGATCTAGTGCTTTATTTAGGTAGAGTGAGCAAGGCTAAGAATATTGACCTCTTGGTAAAGGCGATGGTGTTCGTATCAAAGGTCGCGAGCAGGGTATCTCTAGTTTTGGCAGGGCCTGATGAAGGTATAGCGAAAAACCTTATCGAATATGCGAAGAAAAAGAACACTAGGTTGCAGTACTTAGGCATGGTATCGGAAGCTGTGAAGCACAAGCTGTACATGAAGAGCTATGTGTATGCATTCCCATCGCTTTATGAGCCCTTCGGAATAACCCTCTTAGAAGCAGCACAACACGGTTTACCATCGATCATAACAGGGTTTGGAGGTCAGCTTTACTCTGCTCCACCAAACATTGCCAGTATATGGGCAAAGCCAAATCCTTCACACTATGCGCAAGGAATAGTAGAGTTGCTTACAGATAGAAACCTATGGAGAAAACTGAGTGAAAATGCGATGAAATGGTCCCAGGACTTTTTATGGAGTAGAATATTACCAAAATTTGAGAAGCTATATAACGATTTGACTACGTGAGAACACAAAATGAAGATTGTTCATGTGCACCACCATTACTATCCCGTTGTAGGGGGGATAGAAAGAGCCGTTCAAAGCCTTGCAGAAGAGTTTGCTAAGATGGGTCACGAAGTACATGTAGTCACAAGCAGGTTTGGTGCTGAGAATAGGCCGAAGGAGGAGGTTGTAAATGGGGTCTACGTCCATAGGGTAAAGGCTTTAAGGCCTCGCTTTCCTGACCTCATATACCCCTTGGAATATGTGGAGAAAGTTATTAGAGACGCTGATATTGTTCATGGTCATAGCCAAAACAGTTTATTCACAGTTAAAGTTATTGAAAAAGCTAAGAAGCTGGGAATCAAAACAGTTATGTACTTCATGGCAATTGATGCTCTTTATGACCATCCAAACTCTTTGGTTAGATTCGTAGGGCCTTACTATGCTAAATACATGCTTAAGAAAGCTATTGCATTATCTGATATTAAGCTTGTTAGGAGTTTGAGAGATCAAGAAATATTGAGCGAGAGGTACGGTGTTGAAGCAATATTTGTTCCTGATGGGGTTCCAGAGCTGTTCTTATCTCATAAATATTGTGAGAATGAGTTTAGGAGGCGCTATAGCATAGATCGTGATTATGTTCTCTATGTTGGTAGATTACATCCTCTCAAAGGTATTGATATACTAATGAAGGCTTTGCACCATATTGTTAAGAGCTCCATTAATTTGAAGCTTGTGATTATAGGTCCTGGAGATGTGGGTCCCTATAGAGAGCTTGCTCAAAAACTTGATATAGATAAGAATGTCCTCTTCCTGGGGTTCGTAGATGAAGAGACAAAGATTTGTGCTATAGATGGTTCAATAGCTGTTATTGTGCCAAGTGTTTGTGACTATGTTGAGGTGTACCCAATGATAATATCTGAGGCTTGGGCTCGAAGCAAACCTATCATAGTAACAAGGGTTGGAGGTATACCATATAGAGTTAAGCATATGGTAAACGGATTGCTAGTTCCGCCTAAGGATCCTAAAGCATTAGCTGAAGCAATGATAACGCTATTGCAAAACAAAGAACTTGCTACTAGGTTAGGTGCTGAAGGCAGGAAGGAGATTATAACGTGGAGTGAGGTCGCAACCAAAATGTTAAATATATACAAAGGTTATGCTTAGCTAGTTGATTAAGGAAAAATGCTATGCGTATACTAGTAACGGGTGGGGCAGGGTTCATAGGTATGGCTTGGCAGAAAATGAAAGGAACGAGCTTTTATGTAAGGCAAGAGCGTTGATGCTTCCATCAAGGTATGAGGCTTTGCCCTACGTTGTCTTAGAGTCTATGGCGTGTAGAACCCCGGTAATAGTCTCCAATGCTGTGCCGGAAGAGATTGTGGTAAACGATTTCAACGGTATCAGGGTGAGTAGTTTTAATCCAGAGGACTACGCAGATGCCTTGGAGAAGCTGTTAATAGATGAAGGGCTGTGGCTAAAGCTACCCAGAAATGGTCTCAAATTCGTTAAGCAGTTTGACTATATAGAGATAGCCAAGAAGTATGCTAATTTCATCAGTGAGCTTCTATGAATGCTAGAGAGGCTCTACTAAGCGTAGAGAGAGTTGTTAAGAATTTCGGTGATCAGAAGGCTATTGGTAGTTATCATCTAGAGTTTGGTAGGAGGTTAGAGGTTCTGAAACTTGTTGAGGAGTACTGTAAGCATGGCTCAAAGGTCTTAGATCTCGGTGCACAGCCTTTCATAGTTTCTTGCGCTCTTAAAATGATGGGTTTTAACGTCACCGCTTTTGATATCGATCCAGAGCCATATAGAGAGATTGCTGATGCTTGCGGAGTTGGTGTTGTCAGATGCGATCTTGAAAGAGATGAATTAAGTGTTAACAATGCTGATTGTGCCGTGTTCACAGAAGTTCTGGAACATTTGCACTACTATTATGTACCTATCATCTTGAGCAAGATAAATAAGGCTTTGAGGCAAGAGGGAGTTTTAATTCTTACAACACCGAACATAGCATCCTTATTTAGAAGACTGAAGCTTTTACTAGGTATGCAGCCTGTATACAGGCATCATGTGAGAGAATATACAATGAACGAAGTATTGAATATGCTTAAAGAAGCAGGGTTTGAGATAGTAAAAGCGTATTACTCAATAGTAAACGATTTAACATTTGTTGATGCAGATCCATATGACTACCTAAGGATCTCAGGCTTTAAGGAATTAATTAAAATAACTTTTAAGAAACCAACGAGGTTAAACATCTTACGCCTTTTGGCTTATCCTATGGTGAGGTTGAAACCAGATGTGAGACAACTTATAGTAGTTATAGCTTTGAAAGTTCGTGAACAGGCTTTACAAAGTTTTGAGAGATGGGGCTAATATTAAAGAAATGAGAAGCCGGATCAAGACAGGATTTTTGGAGACGAAAGACAGATAAGAAGCTATATATACATAGACGATGCAGTAGAAGCGACGGTAGTTGCATGGAAAACTGAGGCAAGCTATGGAATGTACAACAAGGCTTCAGAAAACTAGATAACAGTAGATAAGACAGTAGATGAAGTTGTCAAGACTTTGGGGTTAGACAACATGGAAAAGATATACAAACCAGTAATGCACGGAGTTGGGTGACCAGGAGACTTAAAGAAAACAGCACTGAAAATAGATAAAATAATGCAACTAAAATTCCAACCAAAACTAAATTCGAAAGAAGCCATGGAACTAACAGTCAATAAAATAGTTAACGAAATTTTGTGATTTAATATATGAATAGATTTCAATTCTTTACAATCCATACATTAAGTGGGAAGATAATTCTTGAACTTAATGAGATGCTTAAAAAATATCATAGGACAATGCAGGAAATATTTATGTCGATTCGAGGAAAATTGCGACCTATACATTTTCGAGGTATGCCATTGGTAACGATATGTATACCAACTAGAAATGAAGAGCGTTTCATAGGACAAGCCCTTTATGCCATTCAGAAAATAAATCTTTATCCTAATGCTGAAATCATAGTAGTCGATTCAGAGTCTACCGATAAAACTGTAGAGATAGCTAGAAGGTATGGTGCTAAAATAATAAATCTCGAGTATAAAATACCTCCTAAAATTGGTATGGCTAGGCATATATGTTCACTTGAAGCGAAAGGTGAAATAATTGTACAAATCGATGCAGACACTGTGATAACTCCTTTTGCAATTCCACGGGCTGTGATATACTTAACGCAGAACGATATAGGTATTTACCATACTTCCCATTACTATTATGATGGAGATCTATTGTTAAACTTAATAGCACATTATTACAATAAATACTTTAGAAAACCCCATAACACAACAGGTCATTTTATAGTATATACCAAGACATTATACAATATACGTACAGTTCGACCCAAATATAACTTTAGGAGAAGATTACGATTTTGGTAAGCGTGCATTTAAAAAATTCGGTGATAAAAATTTTAGATTTGATAAGGAGATTGCCGTCCTAATAAGTAGTCGAGGGTATAAGCGTAGGGGTTTGCTCACAAACTTGGATTACATGTTTCGAGAAGTATGAAAATAGAGCTAAGCAGATGAAGAGAACCTTTAGCTTGAGTAGAGAAAGGAATCACCTCTACATAGGGAACCATTTATGCATAAGCCATTTATAAGCATCATAGTTACAGCATACAATAGAAGGAAGTACATTAGGCAAGCTATTCAAAGCGTTATCAATTCCACGCTTTCGAGGGATAGTTATGAGCTTATTGTGGTTAAGAACTTTAGGGACGAGTTTGTGGATAACATTGTTGAGAAGCTAGGTGGTAAGAGTGTTCTTGTAGACATAGCCTCGATAGGTGCGAAGATTTCAATAGGTATAAGGATGGCGAGAGGTGATGTTGTAACGTTTCTTGAGGATGATGACATGTATCATTCAGTAAGATTAGAGATTATAGCAGACGTGTTTCGGAGAGACCCCTCGCTAATATACTACCATAATAACGTCCTTGTAATTGACGAATCGAATAAGCCTGTATATGACAATATTGTTGAGAGAACTAATATTCTGAGAGAGGTTGTAGCTAGAAATAGTGAGGAGAAACTCGATGCGTTTGAGCTATATAAGTGGTACCTGGGTCTTAGACTTAGTGCTATGGCTGTTAGTAGGGGCTTCATAGCTAGGTGGGTTAATGTTATTAAGCTTTTCTCGGATCTTGTAGATGTCTTAATATACTTACTTACGATGGTGAATGAGGGAACAGTACTTCACGACCCTAGGAGGCTAACTTACTATAGAGTTTCAGAAGCTAGCGCTAGTAGTGTTAGGTTCGTTGAAGATCCTGTAAATCGCTTTATTAAAGCCATTAGAAATGCAGCAAGGCATGCACTTGCTAGGCACACGCTTGTCGCTCTAGCCAAGTACTTAGGACTCGGTAGCTGTGTTGGTTACGATGAAGCAACAGTGATTGGATGCATCTACGGGAACTGTGGTAGATACTCTGCACATGTCATAGCAAACCTGGAGAACTATAAATCAATAACATGTCTCGGTGCAACCATACTAGGAGTAATGTATTTGCTTAACCCCACACTTGCTAAAAGATTAGTTTACTTATACTACACGAGGTTGTTTAACCTATGGGGATTAAGGTTCTAATGCTTCTCGGATATTACGAGCCTGGAGGGTTCAAAACGGTTGTTGATAGCTTAAGTAAATATTTAAGCATGTATGATGTTGATGTAACTGCTGCTGCCAGGGTTATAAGGGCTGATCCTCCTAAGCACGTTAATCTCATTAAGTTAAAGCCAGAGGAGTTACCCCAGGAGAGCAGATACTACGATGTTATTCATATACATACCTCATACCCATATACCAAGATAGCTGTTGAGCAAGGCCTTCATAATATTGTCTTCACCTGGCATGGGTATACCCCAACTATTTACGTACCTGGCCTTAGGAATAAGCTCATAAATATAACATTGAGATTCGCCTATAGAAGGCTCTTACCAAAAATTCGCTTTATAACTGCAGTTTCTAACTATGCAAATTCACAATTACATAAATTATTTGGAATATCGGGTGAAGTAATACCGAATGGTGTTGACCTAGATCTTTTTAAGCCCTGCCATAAGGTGAAGCAGGAAAGAAATTCTGAGCACTATCCCGTAATCTTGAATGTAACAGCATATAACAATTTTAAAGGAAGAGATATACTAATTAAGAGCTTTAAAGTAATAAAACATAAGTATAGTAAAGCACTTCTAATAGCTAGGGGTATAAATTATCGTTCTAATGACATAATAGACCTTAATTATATGTCATACGATGAACTTGCTCAAGTCTATTGTAAAGCCGATTTTTACTTACTAACATCAAGGTGGGAAAGTTTTGGTTTGCCTATTATCGAAGCGTTCGCCACTGGTACACCCGTTATAGCTTATGATAAAAATGATGCTAGGCGGGAGCACATAAATAATTCTAGTGCTGGTTTGCTCTTCAGAGATACCGGGACTTTGATTCAAGCTGTTGACGAGGTTCTAAATAATTGGGAGATTTACTCTATGAGGGGAATAGAGTATGCTAGGAAGTTTGATTGGAGGACTATAGCTAAGGAGTATGTCGATATATACAGGAAAGTCATTGAAGGCGGGGGAGAACCTTGAGCAGAAAATTGAGAGTAGATAACTTATCAGTACTCCTAGCAGCATCTCTGCTTACATGGTCTTTTACCTCATTAGAAAGTATGCACATTAACGTGATTACTCAAAGCCCGTTCTTTCTGTATGACAATGTAGCCTATATAGCCTCAATAATTATTAGTATGGTTGCAATTATTGCTGTGGCTTACCTACGTAAGTATCTCTTTGCATCTATAATCCTACTACTTACCTTATGGTCTCTACTTCTGATAGCACCCTACATGGTGTACTTAAAATCCTTACCTCTATATAATGATCAGCTAGGGTTTGTTTTAGAAGCACTTCAAGGGATTTTACATGGATATATCAAGCCTATACAAGGAGAGGCCTCTTCACTTGGTCATGCATACTTCACATCTACCTACACATTGATATGCGGATTTGAACCTCTGCAGGGGATAATCACCGTTCAAATTATGCTACCAGTACTTTACGCACTACCACTACTAGCTGTTAAGCATAGAATATTCTACGGTAAAATCTCTGCCGCACTAATAGTACTCGCTGCTATGCTAAACCCGGTACTCTACGGTAGAACTTCCTTCGCCTGGTTTTACTTAGTACTTCTAACATTTTATCTGTATAACACAGCATTAGGAACTGAAGTAAGGGGGTTGAGCATCTCTATGGTTACAGCACTTACACTTATATACGTTGCCTACGTGATCTCAGACCCAACTTCATTAATAGTACCAATAGCTTTATCCATAGCGACCTTGTTTAATAGGAGATTAATTCCACTTACGATTAGCACTATAGCGACTTGGTTTACAGCAAATTTAGTAATGTACCTCTCCGGGAGCTTTTACTCCGCAATGGTACAGTTAATGGCATTAATAGAGAGCCCTGTAAACCCCCTACCCTCATTAATAGCACCACCAGTTAACCCAATAATCAAGCTCTACAACTACTTTAGAATGCTAACTATGTTACTAAATTTCCTTATAGGCTTAATCTCGGCGGTGATAATAATCTCTAGGAGAGGTGTTGGAGAAGAAAATAAATTCTCATGGGTAATTTTGTATTTAGTTCTTGTAGCTTTGCAAGCAATGGCATTAGCTATGAATAGATGGGGTATGGTACCATATTGTATGTATGTATTAACAATACTTCCAATACTAGTGCTGTCGGAACTTGAGAATAAACTGCTTAAAATAATGATTCTACTTATTGCAATACCGCTACTAGCACTATCCCCTACCGTAAAGTGGGGTTTCTCCCCAATAGCCTTCCCAACACCATACGACCTAGATGAGGTAAGATACTTAGTAAGCTATACAGCTCAGCAGGCAACAACATGTGCTTCGGGAGCTCACGTAATAGCAGAGTTCTGCTATAAACTCTATAATGTGAGTGCACAGTTAATAACTCTCGACCCTCTACCGCAGCTTAAACCTTATCAAATACTGCGATGCAACTACATCGCAGTATTCTACAGGTCATTCAATATCTATAGGCTCGGCATCTCAGAAAATCAGTTGAAGAGCATTATAGCAGGGTTTGATCAAAACTATAGTGTTATTTACCGAAACTATATGTGGACGATATGGTTAAGGTGACATACCTATCCCTTAAAGCTCCACACATAGGGCACTTAGTTTGGCTGAGAGCACTTAAGGCTTTGGGTCATGAAGTTAAGGTTGCCAGTATTTACGATCTTAGGAGTGCTCTCTTAAGTTGTGGTGATATACTGGTTACCGAAGGGGTTAGACCCACAGTCTTCGGCAGTCTACAGAGAGGTTTTTACAGATGTTGGGCTTCAGTAGCGTGCTCTCCATCTATTTTAAACCCTTTAATTAACAAAATCTATAGCTTACCAGACTTGGTTATAGCTGTTTCAAGTCTCGTGAAGGACTTAGTGAAGAATAAGGCAGTAGTACTCTACCCAGCACCACCAGAGCTCGAAACCCTACTTCAGTTTAATGTAGATCACAAAGAGAAGTCTTGGGTTTGTTATAGTGGAGGCTTCATACCTGTAAAAGGAGTGCACATGATACCGGACATAGCATATAAACTAAGAAGGGAGGGTATTAAGGTGCAATTTATTCTTGCTGGTGGCACCGAGGAGGAGTCCTTGGCACGTTTAATTCTTAGTAAAGCAGAAAAACTGGGTGTTAAAGATTACATAAAAATTGCTGGAGTTCTCTCACGCGTGAAACTCTTCGAGTTATTAAGCAAGTGTTCTACTTATTTACAGCCGTCGCTTTTCGACGCAGCTCCGATTTCCTTGGTGGAGGCGATGGCTCTTGGCGTAGTTCCCGTAGTTACAAAATATGTAGGTTTTAAAGATATAGTGAGGCATATTAATCCGTTGCTTATAAGAAGCTTAGACCCTAGCGACATAGCACAGATTTTAATGACATTACTTTTAAATGACGAACTTTTAAGGGAGTACTCAACTCTCAGTAGAACAACGGTACAAGATATATTATCCTTCAAATCAATTCTGAACAACGTAGAACAGCTTGTAGAGGAATGCCAATCGATATGACTACTTTATATACATTATTTGAAAGCTGAAAATGCGGTGAGTATAGAATGGAGTTAAGCTTAAAGATAACTAAATTATTATATAAACCTTTTGCATTTCTCTTTTATAAGCTGGCGAAGTCTGTTACACCTCCTTATGAACGGGCACTTAATTTAAAGGTGCTAGGTATAAAGTCTCCTCCAACCGTCAAGCTTAAGTTAAACCCTCTTGATGAAGGTTTTTCCAGAGAATTTTCAATTTACGGTTTCAGAGAATACTTAAACACCGTCTTTGTTTGGTATATTACTAAAAAGTATAGACCTGTAGTGATTGACATAGGGGCTAATTTAGGATACTATGTGCTAATAGAACTTCTGGCAGGGGCGAGGAAGGTTATTGCAATAGAACCTATACCCATTACTTACAATTACCTCAAAGAAAATGTTAAAAAATACAATAATGTTATAGCACTTAATATAGCCATACTAGAGAATGACAGGGAAGCGAGCTTTGAGGTTCCTAAAAGATTCAATTTAGCACACATAGTAGAGGATAGCACTTATTTAAGCTCCTCGCAAATAGTTCGTGTTAAGGGTCTTTCCCTTAAAACACTTATAAAAGAGTTTAATTTGCATAACGAGAACAATATTATGTTAAGAATGGACATAGAAGGATATGAATACAGAATACTGAAAAATATCCCGGAACAGGTCTCGTTAATTAATGTGGAGATTCATCCCAGTAAGTACGATGTAGAAGAGCTTTGTAAAGAGGTAATAAACCAAGGGTTTATCATTAGATATTTCATCGGAGATATTCCTTTCGGTTTGTACCCAATAGTTAATATTCTCGGCTTAAAGGGCTTAAGATTCTTAAAGCCTTATTTAATCGTGGATGAATACGTGAAGTGTGATAAAATAAAAGAGCTGATGAGAAAGGTCGTACATCCTTACATATTTTTCACACGATAGTATAATGATCTATAAAGCCTATAGAGAACGAAAATCCGAGGACATATGCTTTAGCTAAGAATGATATTAGATCAGCATGCTTTTACACTTTTAGGGGTAAAGTACTGCTTAGACGATGAAAGTAGATGAACAGCGTTGTTAGGGCGTAAGTCAGCAATCACATAGTGATACCTATATATTCTCAGTGAGCTTACGGAGAATAAAAGCATTTTGCTAAGTTCTAAGAAGATTTTATTAACATATTCTTATGGCTCTCGCATTAATGTCATCAACGAGCTAGCTAGATTTTTATCCATGACCGGTGTGCCACTCTATTCATTTTCTCCACGAGGGTTCTAGGCTAGTAGTTGTTGGAAGCTTTGGCTTACGAAACTTTCGTCGTTAGGTCTGAGGAATTTATGCTAATGGAGCTATCAGGAAGCGCTATAGTATCAGGTAAGCCTACATCTCCTAAAGAAGCTACTGAGGCCGTGGACAGCATACTTAGTGATGAACATTATTATTAGTTAAAAGGTTAGGGAATTTGCTGGAAAAGACTGTTAAGGGTCTATAGATATGTATACTAAAAAAGCTTGTGCAGTAGTAAGGCATCCTACTGTTAGAGAAGGTCAAACAGCGCTTGCGAGAGGTTTTCTTAAAGTACTCAAGGCTATATATAGAGGAGACATACACGTTATCGATACGACCATGGGTACTAGGATTAGCGATAAGTATATGTTTTATATTCAGGAGCTTACAAGGATTCTCTCACATTCCTGCTGTAGGGTAATGCACTTCCTGAATATAAACAAACCCTTAACTTCTATTGTAGGTTTAATGAGGATATGTGATATAGTAACCTACCAGTTCTCATACCTTCCCGAAGTGCATAGTCTCTGGAGGTTTAAGAGGACGTTAATAGAGTATGGCTCTAAGCTAGTTATAGGTACCTCGAAGAGAATTGCTGAGTTATTTAGTAGGGGTTTCTTCATAAACCCGCCGGTAGATACAGAACTTTTTAAACCTAGAGACAAGATTCTTGCCCGACGAGTACTTGGGCTGCCGTTAAGCAAAATAATTGTGGGTTACGTAGGCGACATTGACGATAATAGAGGTTTCGATGTAGTAGCTAAGTTAGCGGCTACCCTAGGTAATGATAATGTTAAGTTTCTCATATCATATCTACGTATCGACTTCACTAAGAGAGAAACTATCAAGAGTCTCAAAGAGGCTTCAAGGAGAAACGCATTGATAGTTAGGAGGCTATCACCTATTTGGTATCTGTACAATGCGATCGACATACTACTTTTACCTATAGACAGGACTTACCCCACAGAGCCACCGGTAACACTAATAGAAGCAATAGCCTCAGGAACACCAACTATAGGTGGCCCTAGCCCTTCAATGCAGGATTACGAAGGTCTCTATATAAAAGTGAGGAGCAATGATAATTATACTGATGTAATAACCAATGCGATAACGGATAAAGGCTTTTTAAATGAGCTAAGTATAAAATGTAGAAGATTTGCTGTAAGAAACTTGAGCTATAGCTCAGTAGCTAGAAGGCTTGAACAAGTATTTGAGCATATGAAAATAATTGAGCTTGCGTAAACTATCGTTCTATACCTCTGGTTGATATTAAGAAGTTCTTAAGGCAATCCCCTATGAAGATTGCTCTAACTTTCGATGACGGCTTTAAGGAACACCTAAAGATAGCACGTTTTTTAGCTAGACGCGGTATTAGAGCTACTTTCTTCGTAATCACAGGTCTGAGAATGTTTATGGGTAAGGAGTTACTTAGCCCTAGTGAGATTATAGAGATAGCATCGCTGGGTCACGAAGTTGGTAGTCATACAGTAACTCACATAAATATGACTCACGCATCTGAGGACATCATGTTGGAGGAGCTTGTAGAGAGTAAGAAGTTTTTATCAGAGTTATTAGGGTATGAAGTAAACTCATTTGCTTACCCTTATGGCCCTCATAGCGATACTGCTGCTAGACTAGCTAAGCAAATCTATAGAGTTGTTAGAACGACTTACGTAGGTTCAGCTAAGGGTTATAGGTTGTTCGATAAGCACGGATGCCTTGTCGCATTTAATCTAAGGCTTTCAAATCTTTATGAAGTATTTAGATTAAGAGAAATAGACATTCTTGTCCTCTATACTCACGTACCAAGCATTATGAAGCTGAACCTAGTATTATCAGTCCTAAAGATCCTTAAACCCGAGTTCGTAACATTGAAGGAGCTCTTATGACAGTAACTATTGTGATAAATCTATTTGGTAATGTAAGCATCAAGAAAGTCATAGAAAATCTTAGAAACATCGGAACATTCGCAGAGCCTATAAACATTCTAATATCTTGGAGTGACCCACCTTCAAACGCTACTCATATAGTTCACTCACTTCGAAAGCATCTAAATGGCAGGTTTAACTTTAATTTAATTTACCTGCCACTACCAAGAATGGGCTTAGGTAAACAGAGAGATCTAACCCTAAAGTATGTTTTGAAGAAAATTGGAGGTACGGAAGTAGTGGTGTTTATGGAGGAGGATGTGGTTGTTAAAGAAGGCTGGCTTTCGAAGCTTCTAGAGATATTCAAAAAGCTTCCTAGTAGAGTAGCGATACTATCTCTTGATGCAGGGAGCAGGCTCTGCATTGATTTCGTAGCAACAAGCATATCCACTAGTAGAAGACTGTACATAAGCTTGGCTGGTGGAAGCGGGATATTCGCGGTGAGATCAGAGGCGTTAAGAGAGTTATTAGGGCTTGGTTTAGACACGTACTCACCCTTCATGTACTTTCACTGGGAAGATATGGAATTTGTACTTAAGCTATGGCTACTAGGCTATGTAACCGTTAGTTATCGGGGGATAAACTACATTCACCTAGGCAGTACGTCTAAAACAAAACCTCTTCATAGAAGGTACACCGAGTATCTCGGTCCAATGATCGCAATGATCGTAAATGTACCGCTGAAGCTCTTGTTATTTATTGCTCCACTTAGGATATTACGCGATTTAATAAAGTCTATACTAAAGAACGAAGTTCCATTACTGATACGAGCATATTTATTTATAGTTAAAAACTTGAAATACATAATGACGATTAGAATTCGCAGACTAAAGATATGGAGAGGTGGTAAGCATTTCGCCAGTGTTCTCAGCAGTTGCCTTAAGTGAGCATTGGAAGGTACCTATATATATCTTTAGCCTTGCGTAAGGAGGTTCTTAGTTAAGAATAGAGTAAAATAATGGCTACATCAGGTGTATCTGATGCTAAAGTTCTTTAAGAGGATTTTGTCAGTTCGTTACTTATTTGACGACTGGTTCTTAGTGTTGCTCAGATACTTTCTAATTAAGCTCGGTCTCAGTGTTAATCTTGAAGCCAAGGTCGATGACTGTAAGATTAAGATAAACCCTGACGCTTTTGCGAGATTAGTTAGTAGGTTTTCACGAGGATTAATCAACTCTGTCAAATGTGTTAACGGTAGAGTATACGTGAACAATGTCGAGGTCTCTCACATCAATGAGGTCATCTATAGCTCTGAAGTCTGGGGTAAGGTAAATGGCTGGGGTTACGACAAATCTTGTGATTGTTGGTCTAAAAATAATGTTAAGTTCAGACACATGTACGATACCATAGTTGAAGTCTTCGATTGTGGAGTTTACGAGTCTTTGAACGTTAAGGGTAAAGTAGTTGTCGATATAGGTGCATACATTGGTGACTCAGCCATATATTTCGCTTTAAGAGGTGCTAAGAGGGTTGTCGCCATAGAGCCTCATCCAGAAGCTTTCAGGGAGATGATTGAGAATATTAGGCTCAATAACCTTGAAGGAATCATAATACCAGTCAATGCTGGTCTTGCCAGTAGACCTGGGGAAATATGTATTGAGAATGTTGATGTTAAAAGGACAGCGGTTATCTATCATAAGCCTGGCGGGTGTGGTACGCTGGTACCGGCAATAACTTTAGCTGACGTAATAGAGGGATATGCAATCAATCATAGTGCTATCTTAAAAATGGATTGTGAAGGTTGCGAATATGATGTTATGCTCAACGATTACGAGCACATAAGTATATTTAAAGAGTTGTCATTTGAGTATCATGCTTATGTTACAGGTATATCTGTGTTGAAGCTTCTCAAAAAATTAGCTAAAGACTACGACTGCAATGTTATAAAGAGAGGCAAAGGCTTTGGCTTGATACATTGTCTCAAAAGGAGCTAGAGATTGACAGAATCTGGCTGTCTTAACATATCGAAGTCTACTGTTTTATGCTTCTTCCAAGGGTACATATATTCTATAATAGCATCCATTATACTGACAGGTACGTAAGGAGCCTTATAGAGGTCTAATGTCCCAACTTTTCTTTTAATATTCTTAGCAAGCTTTAATCCCTCTTTAACTCCCCTAAGTATCTCTGAATACCTCTCTTTATTTCTATAATCAATTATGCTAAGAATAGAATAACCTATTAATCGTCTAGCTATATATAAAAATCTAAAGACATAGAACTTTGTCTTCAGCATATTGATGCAAGCTGTTGAGGCACGATAGCCGTAATAGAGGCTCACACCGGGCTTTTTGTAGATAATCCTTCAAAGTGGATCCCAGCTCTCACCGGTACATAGGCTACCTTATAACCTTTATTCCATAGTATTAAACCTAGCAGATAATCATCTAAGTAGAGAAACGTTTCATTTATAAAAGGCTTTCCATTGGGACATATCTTACTTATGACGTTCGCCTTAGCCACCGCATAGGCTCCATCAGCATAGGTCACATAGTGTGCCTTATCTATACCATGACATTCATGCTCAAAAGCGCCATAGCAGATACCGCCAAAGACCCAGTGTTCGGTCCCAAAACCCCCTGCAGAATATACTCTCTTGCCATCTCTAGAATATATTAAGCCACTTGTTGCAGCAAGTGTTTCGTCTCCTTCCATGAAATCAATTATTTTTCTTAATGATTGTTGTTCTACTATTAAGTCGTTGTTTAGAAATGCAACATACTTTGACTCCGGATCCTTAGTCTCCCAACCTAGGTTCATACCACCAGCATAACCTCTATTTACATCGCTAATTACATATTTCACTTTAACGTTGCTTGGTTTACGCTCATCAATGTATCTCTTAATCCTCTGGAAGCTACCATCGCTAGACGCATTATCTACTATAATCACTTCATAGTCGTCAAAGTCGAGGTTGAGAACCGAGTCGATAGACGTTAAGGCTATGTCAATGAAGTTCGAACTATTGTAGTTAAGCCATATCATCGACGCTTTAACCATGCTACATCCTAATGCCGATATGTATTTTAAGCATTTAAATGCTTATTTTAGCATTGTTTCTAGCTCTCGATAGTTAGTATTGTGTTTGCCCACAAACTCCGGACATTATAATATTCAACTATTATACCCAGTGACTGAGGGAGGTATTTGCCTCAACATAAGAAGTACGCCAAGCAACGTGATCTAGATTTCATGGTCAATAAAAAGTTTTAAGCAAGAAGAATAGAAGTGTCTTTCAATAAGAGATAACTGAGATAATGTTGATTAGAGCATTAAGCGTCAGTCATAAAGTGTTAGAAGGTGCCTTAATACCATGAAGAAGGAGTATATTACATTTTCTGGTGCTGATGGCTCTGGTAAGTCTACTACTACTAAGCTCTTGGTTTTGTATTTCTCTGGATATGACAATGTTCGTGTTCATTGGTTTAGGGGTTCTCATTTACTTATCTCGGTTCTTGCTAGATTTCTCTACAGATTCAAGTCTTTTCGCGGTTCTTGCAACCCTTACTACGAGATTTGCGTATCTGAGAAGTTGATGAGAGTTTGGGTCTTCCTCGAGTTTGTATCTCTTCTCCCCCATCTCTTCGCGAGGTTTTTGCTTGGGAGGGTTTGCAGGGTTGTTGTTTGCGATCGCGGCTTGCTCGATTTCCTTGTTTGGCTTATTGCTACTCTTGATGCTCCCTGGGTCCCCAATTCTTTGATTGGCAGGTTTCTTCTCGGGCTTGTCTCTAGGGAGAATGTTGTCTATCTCTATGCTGATCTAGATACGCTCGTTAAGAGAACTGATGCTCCGAGAGAGTTTATCGCTAAGGAGCTTGCCGTATATAGTGTTCTTGTCAAGTACTTTGCTAGGTGCTCTATTAATACCGGTAGGAGTGGACCTGTCAGGGTTGCGGCTGAGGCGATTAGATGCATCGAGAAACAGACACGGTAAAGCTATTGAAGACCCTGCTCGGCTTGTATAAGCCTAGTGGTGGTGAGGTTTATAGACTCGCCGAGGTTGCTAAGTTGAATAAGCTTCTCTTAGCATACCTCAGGAGAGTTGGGGATGCTTTAAGGGATGAGCTTACTTGTGAGGAGGCTAGGTATGAGTGGTTTACTGGGAATGTAGTTGAAGTTGTCGGGGTTTTAGAAGGGGTGGAGGCTAATTACGCCTTGTATAAGTTTAGGAGGCCATTTAAACACGTCTCTGTAGATCTAGACATACTCATAAGAGTTGATGACGTTCCCAAAGCTGTTAAAGCCCTGATCTCCAGGGGCTTCAAGGTTGCTATCTGGGAGCCATACACAGTCACCCTCGCTAGGGCCGGGTTTATAGTTGACCTCTACACACACCCATCGTTCGCGTGGGTTGTCTACATGGATGGTGGGGGGCTCTTAGATTGCTGTGTTGAGGAAGTTGATGTTAGGGGTCTAGTCGCGAAGGCTCTGAGTATGGAGGCTGAGGTAGCTGTTGCCGCTGCACACGCAGTGTACAAGGAGCACATTGTTCTACTAATGGATTGCCTATTAGCCTGGAGCTGGATGAACAAGAGGGTTTGGAGCCTAGCAATAGAGTATAATGTTGAGGGGGCATTAGAGGCTCTTATAGAGACGTGTAGCCTTGTAAAAGCGGGGCTCGTTGAGGCACCATATAGGCTGAAATCGCACGTATTGTTCAAAACATATACTCGTAAGGCTCTACACGACCCGCTCTTCCGTAGCACACTACTCAATATACTCAGATACTTGGCTAGGAGGGATTTGGGTTTAGGGATCTCGGCTAGATTAACTAGGAGGAGCTACTAGGGGCCGCTGTAAACACGGGCTCAGAGCCCTGTAGCTAAAGTGGTAGTGTATTCAACCCTGGTAGCGTGGTGTCATTTGGTGAAGCTGGGTGTGCTCTGACGAGGCTTCATCTTGGGGCATTTTCTAATCAAACTTGGCGCGGCTACTAGACCAAATGTGACCTTGGGAACCAATGCTATCTCAGTTATAGATGATACCATGCATGGGCTCTTACACTCTACATCTACTACCATGACAAACCACAATGTTACCGCTAATTAAGGGGTATTACATATGGTAACATAGGGCTCTAGATGGTAGCGATCGGTATCAATAAGGGGGAACTAGTCTCCCGGGTTAGAGAGTTCTTGAGGGGTTTAAGTAGAGAGGAGATTAAGCGGCTTAGCCGTGAGGAGTTCGCCAGGGCTATAGGCGTAGACCCCCTCAACATACCCTCCGAGTATAAGCGAGAGCTCGCGAGGATATTGTACAACGAGTTCAAGCTACCATACAGGAAGATCTGCGAGCTACTGGCGATGAGCGCTAGAGACGTGGCTAAGGCGGTTAAGGGTGGAGTGGAGGCTGAAAAAGCCATAGAAGAAACCACGGTGCCCAAGGTAGATGTCGAGGTTCAGGCCAAGGTGATAGAGCTAGTGAGATCTGGCGAAGCGAGAAACCCCAACGACTTAGTGTTAAAGCTGAAAATACCACTAGACATAGCCGAGAAACTATTCAACAGGGTTGTGGAGAACGAGGGTATAACCACAACACTCATATTGGACGCGGTTCGCGAATTAGGTGACCTAGTAGAAGAGGCGAAAGAGCTCAAGGAGGCATTGAGAGGCGAGAGATCAAAGCTATTAGGCGAGATATTGAAGCTACAAGACCTCATAGATGAGGCTAGAAAACTCGTCGAGGAACTTAAAGAGTTAAAGAAACTCGGTGTAGAAA
>Ga0272445_1001230_pt1 | contig 20533 bp, 25 predicted proteins | sample YNPCB0031_FD_194404 | JGI IMG/M metagenome (GOLD analysis project Ga0272445, IMG submission 194404) | Hot spring sediment microbial communities from Yellowstone National Park, WY, United States - YNP-CB-003-1 | ecosystem: Environmental > Aquatic > Thermal springs > Hot (42-90C) > Sediment... | reverse complement strand
AGCCTCAGCTGGGCTTCACGTATCCCTCCGCGGCGCCTCGCCTTCCTAAGCCTGTAGGGTGAAGGCTCCAGCCCTCCTCCACGGCTCCGCTCACGCTTAGCTAGGGAGAGTAGGAAGTGAGCTGTATCTAGGGGGCTGGCTGAAGGAGCTACGTGAACCCCAAGCTCGACGAGGTAGGCTAAGGCTCCTTGAACCTGAGAGGGCGTAAACCTACGCTTAGAGTAGAGCTCCTCGAGGGAGCCTTCAACTAGGAGCACTGGGAGCTGGAAGGCCTTGACTAAGGCTTCGGCCTGCTCGAAGAGCCTACCGTCAGCTATTGAGGACGCTAAGTCCATCACGGTCTTACGCTCCACGCCAGCCCGCTCAGAGGCTATGTAGTCGGCTACATCGAGGCTCCTCACCTTAACCTCCACGCCGAGCGAAGCTAAGTGATGCACTACTTCGCTAGATCCCTCGCGGTAGTCGGCTATGATGTACATGCCCCTCGCATAGGTCTTCAGCGCTGAGCCTTAATAGTCTGGCGAGCTGAAGCGGGCTTGGATGTGGAGGCGCGTCGAAGACGCACTGCGCCCTCCTCACTACATAAACCTATCCCAGTGGGAGCCCCCTAGGAGCCCTCTGCTAAGCTTTACGTAGTTCAATCCCCTCCGCCTTAAGGCCTGGAGGAGCTGGTTTGATCAGGTGGTGGTTTGGTCAGGAACCTCCACGTCCAGCTTGACGACAGGCTGTTCAAGGAGCTTAAGATGAAGTGCGTCAGCCAGGAGGTTAAGGTAAGCCAGGTGGTTAGGGAGCTCATCGAGCGGTGGGTGAGGGGTGAGGAGCATGCTTAGGGCGCTGATGGTCGTGGTGGCCGCCAGTCGAAGGTACCTTAAGCTCGACTTAAGGTATAGGTTCGAGCTAACGGTCAACGCCCTCCTGCTCATAGTCAACATAGTGAGCTTCGGCCTCATGGGCCACTTCGTGATGGCCACCAACCCGGAGCTCGTCAGCTACCCCTACCACCTCTTCCTCCTCACTGGGATCTTCTACTGGACGGTGGTGTCCAACGGCTTCACCTCAAGCATCTTTACGCTCCGCGAGGAGATGGAGCGTGGGACGATAGGCTTCCTCCTCAGCAACGGCGTGTCGCCCGCTGTGATCACGTTGAGCAGGATGATCACCACCACGGTCGTGGCGCTTGGGCTCTCGACGGCCATAGCCATCCCAGCCCTGCTGATCTCAAGCGGGGGAAGCTGTCCAGCCCCACCGGCTTCAGCTGGCTGGGCCTTGAAGCTGGCTACATCCCTGATGCTTCCATGGCTCTTCATGCTGGCCGTAGCCATATCCTTTACAGCCCTTCAGCTCGTGTTCAAGAGGACTGGGGGGTTGGCTGGAGCCGTACATGGTGTGTTGGGCATCGCATCAGGCCTCAACTTCCCACCTCAAGCCATACCGCTCCTCGGGGAGGCGCTCTCCAAGCTCCCCACGGCTGTAGGCCTTAGGGCCTTCAGGGAGCTCATGGTCTTCGGCGAGTCCCCCAGCCTCCAGCCTACCTTAAGCAGGATCCTGACCCCGCTCACAGCTGAGTGGTCCCTAGTGTTCGTCACTGCAGCCTTCCTGGCTGCGTCGTTCATACTCCTCGCTAAGGTTGAGGAGGTGACGAGGAGGTGGGGTACCATCGAGCAGTACTAGAGGTGTCGAGGCTTGATCGAGGGGGCTTGCGCTGAGGAGGAGGCCGTTAAGGTGGTGGGGCTAGTAAAGGAGGTGAGGGGGAAGAGGGGGGAGAGGCTGAGGGTCTTGGATAACGTCAACCTCAAGGCCCCAGCCGGAGCCAGGGTGGCTGTCATAGGTCCAAGCGGGTGCGGCAAGACCGTGCTCTTCAAGGTGCTCTCCACCATATATGCCCCAGACCGCGGCGAGGTTAAGGTGCTAGGCCTAGACGTCGTTAAGCAAGCTGGGAAGGTTAGGAGGCTCGTGAGCTTTGTGTCGCCGAGCCTAGGCTTCCACAAGAAGATGAGCCTCGATGAAACCCTCAAGTTCCTCTCTAAGGTGCAGGGCTCCAACCCGGAGGTGGCTTACCGCTTTCTAGACTTCATCAAGATGGATGGGCTCCGCGAGAGGATGATAGAGGGTTTCAGCGCAGGACAGCTGGCAGCGGTTAGGTTGGCTGTGGGGTTGATGAAGCAGCCTAAGCTCCTCCTCCTCGATGAGCCCACCGCCAACCTAGACGTAGCTAGGAAGGAGCTGGTGGTCGAGTACCTTAGTAGGAACGTGGGGGACGCGACGATGATGATAGTCGACCACGACCCCAAGGTAGTTAATAGGCTCTGCAACCAAGCGGTGTTGATGCAGGCTGGAGGGAGGGTTGTTAAGACCTGCGACTACCAGAGCCTCCTCAAAAGCTTTCCCTTCAAATATCGATTTAACCTAAAGGTCTACTCGGGGCCTCGGCTGTCTAAGGACGCCATAAGTAAGCTGGGCTACCCGTTTCAAGTGATGGGCAACGTAGTGCGCTTCCTCCTATCCAGCAAGGAGGAGCTCAAGGGCTTGGTTGAGAAGCTCATAGATAAGAAGGGGCTGCTCTCCTTCGAGGTCTCCTCCATAAGCATGGAGGACATCTACTACTGGATGAGCCAGCAGGTGAATGAAGCGGCGCCTAGCGTAGCTGAGCCCCTCGTGGGTAAAGCCGCGGCGACGGCCTGTAACTCTAAAGATGCTAAAAGCCCACCTGCCTGAGCTGCGCATTTAAAGCTGGCGATCAATAGCCTCAAGCAGGCTCAGCTGGCGAAGAAGGTTGAAGCTTAGGGACCGCGATGCGGTCGAGAGCCCTGAAGGCATAGTGTTTAGGGTCTACGGCTACGACCATCCGCCAGGCGCCTACATATGCGACGTCGAGTACGCCCATGAATCGATCTATAGGAGCCCCGAGGCCAGGTCGCTTAGGGAGGGGAGGCGTGGGAGATACTATAAGTTCTATGAGGATGAGGGGCTACGCTTCGTTGAGCGGCGCTTCCCTCAATACATGGTGCTTCATGAAGCCCTTCAGCGGAGGCTCGTAGCTGTAGGGGAGGGGGTGGGGGAGGTTAGGAGGGCGGATGAAAGGCTGAGGGAGCTGACGGAAGGTGATGGGGACCCGCTGGTCGAAGCCTTGAGGGAGCTTATAGAGCTATTGGAGGGTCGAAGCTGGCTTAAGCTAAGCCACTTCGGCGTCTTCGGCTCACTGCAACACGGCTTCCACCATCCATCCTACAGCGACCTAGACCTAGTGGTCTATGGAGGGAGGGCCTTAGAGGAGCTGAGGGGGGTGTTGATGGAGGCCTACAGGGAGGCTTCAATCCTTAGAAACGAGTTCGAGGGGCTCAGCCCGCCTAAGACTTGGAGGTTTCAAAACTACAGCTTCGAGGAGTTCCTTAAGCATCAGCGTAGGAAGCTCGTCTACGGGGTCTTTAAGCCTAGAAGCCTGCCGAGGTGGGTGAAGGTGGAGTTCGAGCCCGTGAGGGCATGGAGTGAGGTGGTCAACGAGTATGGAAGGTATCGAAGCATAGCCCAGCGAGGCATGGTCAAGCTGGTGGCGAGGGTCATGGACGACGCGGGCTCCAGCTTCATGCCCTCCATCTATCAAGTGGAGGTCGAGGAAGTGATGGAGGGGCCTAGGGAGGCCTTCGAGGTTCAACGCGTCGTGTCTTACGTTGAGGAGTTCAGGCTTCAAGCCTTCAAGGACGAAGAGGTGCTAGTCAAGGGGTGGCTCGAAAGGCTTGTAGGCGATGAAGAGATGCTCCAGGTGACGTTGACCAGGAGGGAGAGATACTACGAGCAGGTGATCAAGCTGGCTGAAGGCATAACGTAAGCTTTTAAGCCGGCAAGCTCGAAGTTACGTGGTGGCCGCAAGTGACCTTCGGCTTCATCGTATTCTACAAGGTCAGACGCTTGACGCCCGAGGAGGCCAATAGGGCGAGGGAGGAGTGGATTAAGTTCAGGAGGCTGACCGCTAGGGAGGAGCTAGCTGAGGCTCCCGGCAGCGGAGGAGTGAGGATTGTCGGTGAGTACTCTCACTGCTGGGGCATGCCCTACTCGGGTTTCTTAGTGGTTGAGAGCGAGGACTTGAAGAGCTTCCATGAGTGGTGGCATAAGTTTAGGGAGCTCACGAGGTGGTACGTGGATGAAGTACACACAGTGATATCGCAGAAAGCTGAATATTAATTAAGCTCGCTCCTTCTTTACCTACGCCGCCTTGGCCCTTACGGTGGCTATGCTGTTGTCGGCCACCCCCTTGGTTTTAGCCTCCATCGGGTTGAGCCACACCTCGTTGACGGGCACGGCCTCGCTTAAGACAGCCTTGAAGGTGAGCCTCCGCTTACCTCCCACCACGGCCTCGAGCAGGTCCTTGATTCCTAGGAAGGATGCTGTCTTAGGGTTTATCTTCGCCTCCCCCTCCACCACCCCCTCCATCCTTCGAAGCCTCAGCCTCTTCTCCACCCTACTCATGCACGCAACCTCCCTACAGCGGCACGCCTAGCTTCTCGAAGCTCAGCCTCCCCGACAGGTAGGACTTAAGGGTTTCAGGCAGGCCTTCAATGGGCGCCCTCACCTGCCTCCATGTATCCCTATCCCTTAAGGTCACGGTGCCGTCGGCTAGGGACTGATGATCTATCGTCACGGCTATGGGGACCCCGACCTCATCGGCTCTAGCGTAGCGCCTACCTATGGAGCCCGACTCGTCGTACTCCACCCTCAGCCCAGCGTCGGCGAGGAGCCTGTAGACTCGATGCGCCAGCTCAGGCATGCCGTCGCGGCTTACGAGGGGCAGCACGACAGCCTCGAGGGGGGCTGCGTCGACCGGCAGCTTCAACACCACCCTTCCCTCCCGCTCGGTGTAGGCATACTCCATGGCCACGTATATGAGGCGCTCAGCCCCGAAGGAGGGCTCAGCCACGTGCGATATGAAGCGCCTACCAGCCTCCTTAACCTCCTCCCTCACCTCTAGGTGCTGTCGCGTAAGCTTGAAGCCTCCAACCTGAACGAAGCCCTTAGCCTTAAGTTCATCCTCAACCCTTCTGGCTTCAAGCTTTGAGAGCTCCCTCAACACCTCGTCCGCCTCGTTGCCGAAGGAGGCCCTCAAGGCCTCCACGAGCGGCTTAACGACGAGCCTCGGAGAGGCTGAAGGAGCCTCAGGCCTAGCGTACACCCTTAGATCCTGGCCGCTGGCCTCCATATGCCTCCTCAAGTCGTAGTCCGTCCTGTAGGCGTGGCCCGACACTTCAACCCAGCCCCACCGTTCCAGCTTAACGAGCTGGTCGTAGACTTGAGCCGCGTAGTGAGCCCGCTCGCTGGGCAGCTTGGCTACAAACCTCTGGCACTCAGCTGGCACGCCGAGGGACTCGAGGAAGGCCTTGGATATGGCCATGAAGTAGGCATTCCACTCAGTCTTGATCAACCCCTTCTCCACGGCCTCTCCAGCCCTCACCCTCCTAGGCTCGCTCACTCCAGCCCTGACGTCCTCCTCCGTGAGGAGGGGCAGCTCGACGTCAGCCACCTCGCTGAGGAGAGGGCATGAAGGGTTCTGAGGGTCGAAGAAGAGCTCAACCTCCATTATGGTGAACTCCCTCAGCCTGATGGGCCCCTGCCTGGGGGAGATTTCGTTGCGTAGCACCTTACCTACTTGAGCTATGCCTAAGGGTAGCTTCCCCCTCATCACCCTTAGGACCTTGCTGAAGTTGACGAACATGCCTTGAGCGGCCTCAGGGCGGGCGTAAGCCACGTTCTCCACGTAGGGGCCTATAGAGGTCTTGAAGAGCAGGTTGAAGGAGTACACCTTACCCAGCCGGCCCCCACACTCAGGGCACTTAACGCCTCGCTCCTCCATCAACTTGGAGAGCTCCTCCGCCGATAGGCCCTCGAGGCCCTTGAGCCTCGTAGCCTCCTCAACTACGTGGTCCGCCCTATACTTGCGGCCGCAGTCGATGCAGCTTACTGCGTGGTCCGTGAAGTGATCGACGTGGCCTGAGGCCTTAAACACGACCTCAGGCATGATCACTGGGGTCTCCACCTCCACGATGAAGTCTTGATGCCTGAGCACGAACCAGCGGCGCCACTTCTCCTCGATCTTCCTCTTCAAGGCCACGCCAAGGGGGCCGAAGTCTAGGAAGCCACCGACCCCTCCGTAGAGCTCAGTGGAGGGCCAGAAGAAGCCTCGCCTGCGGGCTAGCTCCATGACCTTCTCGGCTTTATCCAGCCTACGCTCCACGACGCTCGCCCTCAAGCTCAGCCCAGCCGCCTCCCACTAGCCTTTTAGCTTCACATGGCAGGCTTACACAGCTAAAAGCGTACATCCGCGGGCGGCACGCGGCTGAAGCCTTAACGCATGAGCTTTTAAGCGCGCCGCTTCAAGCGCACCGGGAGCTGCTTGGAGGAGCTCGAGCTCTACCTCAACCCCTCCCCTCTATGCTTCAAGGGGGCTCAAGCCCCATTCACCGCTGCGAAGATCGTGGTCGTCGGAGTTCCCTTCGACTCAACCTCGACGTATAGGCCGGGCTCCAGGTTCGCTCCTTCAGCCATAAGGGAGGCTAGCGCCAACCTTGAAGGCTACAGCTGGAGGGTTGGGGTCGAGGCTGAGGCTATAGCCACCCACGATATGGGGGACTTGAACGTGATCCACGGGGATGTCAAGGCTACCTTAAGCAGGATCGAGAGGGTTGGAGCCAAGCTGAAGGAGGCTGGGAAGACAACTATAATCCTAGGCGGCGAGCATACAGTGACTTATGGAGCCATCATGGGCTTAGGCAAGCCAGCCCTGCTATGCTTCGACGCCCACCTAGACCTACGAGACGTGTATCCAGATGGAGTCAAGCTCAGCCAAGCCACCGTGGCTAGGAGGGTGGTGGAGGTGGTAGGAAGCGAGGCGGTTTTCATGGTGGGGGTGAGGGCAGCTTGCCGAGAGGAGGTAGAGTTCGCTGAGCGTAGAGGCGTGAAGAGGCTTACGAGCTGGGAGGTGGAGGAGCTAGGGGTGCTTGAGGTGGCTAGGAGGATTAAGGAGTGGTGTAGGCGCTTCGATGAGGTCTACGTGAGCATAGACCTCGACGTCCTAGACCCCTCCTACGCGCCGGGGGTGGCTAACCCTGAGCCTGAAGGCTTGAAGCCAACAGCCCTCCTCAACGTGCTGAACTTAGCTTTAGACCACCGCGTAGTGGGCCTAGACGTCGTAGAGGTGTGTCCACCCTACGACAACGGCTTAGCCTCGATCCACGCGGCCAAGATCCTCCTAGAGGCTATCGCCTACCTACATAGAAGGCTGCGGTAGCTAGACCGCCTTAATCCTCTTGACTACTGGAGGCCTAACCTTATAGATGATCCTGGAGTCGCAGTATGGGCACCTAACCCAAGGCAGGCGTTGAAGCTCCTCCAACGTAAACACCCTGCTGCACCTGCTACACCTATAGGGCATCGCTCCCCCCGCAGGTCAAGGCCAGCCGCTATTTATCCTTCACCACTCACAAGGCGTCACGGCGCGTAGGCCCAGCTCCCTTAAGCTTGGAGGGGGCGCGAATAAGCAGCTGGTGAAGCTTGATGGCGAGAAACGATGTGGACTCCAGCCGCTAGAAAACATTAAATACGCACAGGGTGTCTAGGACCTGCAGAGGCGGATGAGTGAGACCTGCCCGGTCTGCGGGCTCCCTAGAGAAGTTTGCGTCTGTGAGGCGATAGCGAAGGAGCAACAGATCATAAGGGTCTACGTGGAGAAGCGTAAGTGGAGCAAGGACGTCACCGTTATCGAGGGGATAAGCAGTAAGGACATCGACTTAAGGGAGGTAGCCAGCAAGCTTAAGGCGGCATGCGCATGCGGAGGCACAGCTAAAAACGGGAGGATAGAGCTTCAGGGGGATCATAGGGACAAGGTCAAGGAGTTCCTAACGGAGCTCGGCTTCCCGCCGGAGAATATAAGCTTGGAGTGAGCACCGCATCGCTTTCTTTTTTCTGCGCTCTCCCTTCACTCCACCTTAATCCTCTCGCCTCTCGGCCTCTCCTCCAGCTTGTTGAGGATCACTTCTAGGACCCCGTTCTTATAGCTTGCCTTAGCCCCCTTGGGGTCCACCTTACAGGGGAGCCCCACCACCTTCCTATACTTACGCCTCTCCGACTCAGCTGAGATCGTTAGTTCGTCCTCAGTGGCTTCGAGCTTGATGGCCTCCTTCTCCACTCCAGGCATCTCAGCTACGACTTGAACCACCTTATCCCCCTCGATGACGTCGACCAGCGGCTCCCTCTCCTCGCTGGGCCTCGCGAAGCCAGTGGTGGTCGGCCTGACGTTACCGAACTCCCTGATCACAGGCTTGCCGTCTGGGCCCACCGTCATCGTGTAGCCGTAGACGAGGGGGCCCATGGTCCTGACCGTGCTTCCATCAGGCAGCTTGAGCTCCCGGTATAGCTCCTTGGGGACCTCCTTGAAGGCCTCCCTGAAGGCCTCCTCAATCATCCTGTCGATCTCCTCAAACCATGAGGAGAGCCATCGCCTCCTCCTCCTGAACCACTCGTCCCAGAAGCTCATAGCGCATCGGCGTAACCGCTGAAGCGGCTCCTTTATAAAGCTTGATGCATGTAGGGTGGGCCTGGCAACTTAACACGTTGCGCCTGATACCCTAGTTCCAAGTTCCGCGGCTTTAGGGTGAAAAGGCTTTTCTAGCTTAGGGGTAGTGGGGCCTTCACGGGGTACGTGTAAGCTTGGCGGCTAAGCCTAGGAAGAAGGTCTTCGGCTCCCTCGTCGCCGAGGTCATTAAGCCGGGCCTCTGTACGTGCTGCGGAGCCTGCGTAGCGGCCTGCCCGGTGGACGCCTTAGTGATGGAGGGGGAGCAGCCAAAGATAGTTGGGCAGTGCGCGAACTGCGAGGTTTGCTACCATAGCTGCCCTCAGACCGAGGTGCCCTTTAGCGACATAGAGAAGGCCCTCTTCGGTAGGGCGCGCACCTCAGAGGACGTTGTCGGCGTCTACCGTGAAGCATACGCGGCTAAAACCAAGCTGGATGAGGTCGGCAAGGTGGCTCAGGATGGAGGGGCCGTAACCACCATGCTCATCCAGGCCCTCAGGGGAGGGGGGGCTGACGCTGCCGTGGTGGCTGGGGTGAGGGGTGAGGCTTGGAGGGCTTGGCCTCATGTAGCGCTCAGCCCCGAGGAGGTGGTGAAGGCTGCCGGCACGAAGTATACGCCCAGCCCCAACTTAATCGGGCTGGGGGAGGCCGTCAAGGGCTATATGAGGAGCCGAGTGGCCTTCGTCGGCACACCATGCCAAGTGAGGGCTGTTAGGCAGATGCAGTTCAACCCTAAGGGCTGCCTTAAGCTAGGTGAGCGCGTAGCGGTCGTGATAGGGCTGTTCTGCATGGAGAGCTTCAGCTACGAGGGGCTCATGAAGGAGTTCCTCAAGTCGAAGGGGTACTCGCCCTCCGATATAAGCAAGTTCGCTATAAGCAAGGGCAGGTTCATAGCTTACTCGGCGGGCAGCGAAGTAGTGAAGGTGCCGCTCGCTGAGGTGAAGAGCTACGTTAGGGGCAGCTGCCACCACTGCCGCGACTTCACAGCTGAGCTGGCTGACGTCTCAGTGGGCTCTATAGGCAGCCCTGAGGGCTGGAGCACCGTCCTCGTTAGGACGGAGGTGGGCGAGAGGCTGTTTAAGGCGGCGGTGGATCAAGGCCTCCTGGAGGTTAAGCCCATCTCAGAGGTTAAGCCAGGCTTAAGCGCGGTGGTTAAGTCGGCGGCGAAGAAGAGGGCTCCTGAGGCGAAGGAGGCCGCTTAAGAGCAGCAGCCTTATCGCTTCTAAGTAGCTCGCGTAGCCTCTCGACGCCGCCCACCTCCTTGATGAAGGATGCCACGCTGGGGGGAACGCAGCTCTCCCAGTCGCCCCCCTCAGCCATTAAGCTCCTGATCCTCGTCGCGTCGTAGAGGCCTCGGTTGAAGTGAGGTATGGAGGATACCTTGAACCCCGCCTCCACAAATAGCCTCCTGGTCAGCGGCTCATTGGTGTAGACTTCGTCGAAGCTCGGGCAGTAGTGGCGCACTACGCTTACCCATAGTGAGTGCCGGCCTATGTCGGGTATGGAGGCTATGATGCACCTATCGGCGACGCCCTCCTCCTTCAAGGCCCTCCTAATCATCTCGATGCGCTCCCCAGCCGTGAAGGGGTTGTCGAAGCTATGACTATACTGAGCTGAGCCTACGCCTATCACCACCTCATCGCACCTAGATAGGATCCACCTCAACGCCTCGAGGTGGCCCTTATGGAAGGGCTGAAACCTACCTACGTAGAGCCCCCTCTTCAACTCGCTGGCCACCTTGACGCGGGCTTTAATTGCCTCGACTTATAAGGGCTTAGCGTACTTAGAGGCTGAGGCCTTGACCCTATACTTCATAGGTTTAGGGCTCTGTAGCCCTCGAGACCTGTCGATGAGGGGGCTTGAGGCCGCTAAGCGCTGCAGCAAGGTGTACGTCGAGCTCTACACGAGCCCGACGCCCAGCTTGAGGCTTGAGGACCTTCAAGCCCTCCTGGGCAAGGAGGTTAAGCTGGTTGGGAGGGGCGACGTGGAGGGGGCGTGGGCTGAGGGGCTGATGGAGGAGGCTGCGCGCATGGACGTAGCCCTCCTAACCCCTGGAGACCCCTTCATAGCCACCACCCACAACGCCCTCCGCCTAGAGGCCTTAAGGAGGGGTGTGAAGGTCTACACGATCCATGCAGCCTCCGTGGCCTCAGCCATCCCTGGAGCTACGGGCCTATCCTTCTACAGGTTTGGAAGGGCTGTAACACTAGTCCGCCCTGAGCCTGGCTATGCGCCTGAGGCCGCCTACGATGTGGTCAAGGAGAACCTCTTGAGAGGCCTCCACACACTCCTCCTCCTAGACCAAGGGGTGGAGAGGGGGGAGGCCATGAGCATCCCCGAGGCGTTACGAGCCCTCCTAGAGGTTGAGGGGAGGAGGGGTGAAGGCTTATTGACGGAGGATGCGCTGGTGGTGGCGGTGGCTAGAGTGGGCTGCGATGACATGGAGGTGAGGGCTGGGAGGGCTGGGAGGCTCCTCAAGGTAGACATGGGGCCCTCCCCTCACTCCCTCGTTGTTCCAGGCCTCCTCCACTTCCTGGAGGAGGAGGCCTTGAAGCTCGTCGCTAAGGCCTCGGAGGACGACTTAAGCCTCCATCGATCTAGGATGGAGAGGCTGGCGAGGGAGGCTGACCCCCGCATGCCCAACCTAAAGCTGGGGAGGTGAGGGGGGTTCGCTACCTTAAGAAAGCTCCCCCTAACCCCCTCGATGATGGAGGGGCTGAGGAGGGGCGGAGTATCCTCAGCCTTCCAGCTAGCTCTAGCTCGACCCAGCTTTGTGGCCGACCTGCTGAAGGTAAGCTACGAGGAGGCTAGGCGCCTCATCGAGGAGGCCTCAAGCCTAGTGGGCGTTGAGAGGCAGTGGCTAAGCCTCATTAAGCCTCGAGCTGCAGCTAAGGTGACGACGGGCAGCTTCAACCTCGACTCGCTTCTTGGCGGTGGGGTTGAGGTGGGGGGCATCGTGGAGATCTATGGAGCCTTCGCCACTGGTAAAACTCAGCTCTGCCACCAGCTCTGCGTCAACGTCCAGCTGCCTAGGGCTAAGGGAGGGCTGGAAGCTAAGGCAGCCTACATAGACGCCGACGGCTCCTTTAGGCCTGAGAGGGTTAAGGAGATGGCTGAAGCCTTAGGCTTAGACCCCAGCGAGGCCCTCCGCAACGTCTTGGTCTTCAAGCCGAGCACCGTGGAGGAGCAGGCGGCCATCGTCGAGGAGGTTAAGAGGTTGGCTGAGAGGGTTAAGCTGCTGGCGGTAGACACCGTGATAAGCCTCTTCAGGGCTGAGTTTGGAGAGGATGTAGTGGCTAGGCAGTGGAGGCTCCTCCTCCACTTGAAGCAGCTTGAAGCCTTGGCGGAGCTGGGGGTTGCCGTGGTGCTAGCCAACCAAGTCGTAGTTAAGCCAGGAGTGGGGGAGCTGCCAGCTGGCGGAGTAGTCTTAGACGCGGGGCTGACGAAGGTGAAGCTAAGTAGGCATGGAGGGCTTTGGAGGGCGATGCTTGAAGCAAGCCCCTACCTGCCTGAAGGGGAGGCGCTCTTTAGGATAACTGGGCAGGGCGTGAGGGACCCTTAGGGGGGAGGAGCTACGTCTAAGCTTGAGGAGAGAGTTGAGCAGTACGTGAGGAGCCTGTTCTTTGAGGCCTACCCTGAGGCAGCTAGGCTGCTCGACAAGCTGAAGGAGCTTAAGGAGAAGGGAGAGTACTCTGAAGGAAGGTATCTGGCTCTTCAAGGCCTTCTCGCAGCCGTCCAGCGGGGCGATAGAGGGGCCCTCTTCCTCAAGGCGAAGGAGGAGATGACGGTTGAGGAGCTAGAGGAGGTTAGGAGGGGGATCGAGGCTAGGCTCTCAAGCCCAGTGATAGATGACTTCGATAGAGGGTTCTTCGAGCAGTGGATCGAGGTCATCAAGCTCCTCATAGATTTAAAGCGGGGGTCAACGAGGCAGGCCGAGCCTACGCGTAGTGAGCCTAAGCCTTAAGGCATTTAGGGACTAACCATATACTCGATGCATGTCAGAGGCGTCAGGCCAGCCCAAGCCTATATGTTAGCGTCCCTGGAGGCCTTACAGCTACTAAGGAAGCCACGGTATGAGCAACGAGGAGACCAGCGACCAAACCATGAGCCAGAGCAGGATGAAGGTGAAGAGGCCCCCCCTCTTGAGGTATTGAGGGTTATTGAGGTCTTCAGCCTTGACCCCCGCGGCTCTCGATAGGAGCATGGAGAGGTAGTAGATTAAAGCGGCTATCAGCATCGAGGCTGCGTCGATGACTTGAAAGGGGAGGAGCCCATGGAGGCTGAAGGTGAGGAGCCCGCAGAGCGCGCCTGCTAAGCAGCCTAGCGCAGACCTGATGTAGTAGACCTTGGAGCCTGGCTTCAAGACCTCCACCGTGGCTTAGCCCAGGTGGAAAGGGCATCTTAAATAGACTGCGACCAGCCAGGCTCAAGGACCTCGGGGGCGCGCGTTGAAGGAGCAGATGACGTCGCTTGACGTGGCTGCCGCCGTGAGGGAGCTTAAGGAGCTTATAGTGGGCGCGGTCGTGGATAACGTCTACCAGGCTTGGGACGGCTCCATCCTCCTGAGGCTTAGAAGGCCTGGGGAGGCCTTGACGCTTATCGGCGACGCCCTCGGGAGGGTGGGTTTGACGTTGGCGGAGTACTCCAAGCCCAGCTCACCGCCCTCCTTCTGCGCCCTCCTTAGGAGGAGGTTGAGGGGCGGTAGGGTGGCGGGGGTTGAGCAGCTAAACAGGGATAGGCTCGTGGCGCTCGACGTAGCTAGGGCTGGGTCGACGTGGAGGCTGGTCTTCGAACTCGTGAGGGGCTTCAACGCCCTGCTACTAGAGGGCGGCGTTGTGGTCGGCTGCCTGAGGCCCAAGAGGATGAAGGATAGAGCCCTCATCCCAGGGGCGTCTTACTCCCCGCCCCCCTCAAGAGGCCTAGACCCCTTCACCTGCAGCCCAGGCGAGTTCATAGAGGGGTTGAGGAGGGCTGGAGGCAAGCTGGCATCTGCCCTCGTGAGGGCCTTCAACCTCTCTAGGGAGGAGGTGGAGGAGGCCTGCTTTAAGGCTGGGTTGAGCAAGGAGCTTAAGGCCAGCGAGGTAGACGTGGAGGCCGCTAGGAGGCTTCAGACGTGCATCCAGGAGCTTAGGGAGAGGGCGGAGAGGGGCGAGCTTAAGCCCCACATAGTCTACTTGGACGGCGAGCCCGTGACGGCCCTCCCCTTCGACTTAGCCTCTGTGGAGGGCAGGAAGGAGTACTTCCCATCCTTCAACCAGGCCTTGGACAGCTACTTCACGTGGCTGAGGGGCAAGGTGGAGGAGGAGAAGGCCAAGGAGGAGGCTGAGAGGGCGTGGGAGCGCGCTGAGAGGGTGAGGAGGCTGCAGCAAGCCAAGCTGGAGGAGCTGAGGAAGGCCGCCGCTGAGATGAGGGAGGAGGCTGAAGTCATCATGGCCAGCCTGCCTCTAGCTCAGCGAGCTGTAGAGGCCGTTAAGCAAGCGCTCGCTAAGGGCGTGAGGGGGGAGGGCCTCTTGGAGGAGGCAAGGAAGCTGGCCCCCGAGGTGGTAGACGTCAATCCGGCTTCTAGAAGCGTCTACGTAAAGCTTGGAGGCCGAGTGGTTACCTTAAACTTCTCTACCTCAGCGGCTCAGCATGCCTCAAGGCTGTACGAGGAGGCTAAGGAGGCTGAGCGTAAGGCGAGGAGGGTGGAGGAGGCTTTGAAGCGCGCCGCCCAGGAGGCTGTAGGGGCGGGAAGCGAGGCGCTACGGGCTAAGCTGAGCTTCAAGAGGAGGGCATGGTATGAGAAGTTTAGGTGGTTCTACACCTCCGGCGGCTTCCTGGTCGTAGGCGGCAGGGACTCCCTTCAGAACGAGAGGCTTGTCGATAGGTACCTTGAGGAGGCAGACGTCTTCATCCACGCCGACATCTACGGGGCTCCAGCCGTCGTGGTCAAGCTCGGCGGAAAGGCCAGTGAGGATGACTTGAGGGAGGCATGCCAGTTCGCTGTAGCCTACTCCAGGGCTTGGAGGGAGGGAAGGCTTCAAGGAGACGCCTACTGGGTCAAGCCCAGCCAGGTCTCGAAGGAAGCCCCTTCAGGCGAGTACCTATCAAGGGGGGCCTTCATGGTTAGGGGGGAGCGCAACTACGTGAGGGGGCTTCCCATGGAGGCAGCCATAGGGGTCGACGGGGAGGGGAGAGTTATAGGGGGGCCTACGTCGGCGGTAGCTAAAAGGGCTAAGGCTTACGTGGTGCTGGCTCCAGGCCAAGCCCCACCGTCTACCTTAGCAAAGGAGGTTGCAGCTAGGCTAGCCTTGCCCCCAAGCGAGGTCGATGAGGTCGCTAGGTTCATGCCTCCCGGGCCGAGTAGAATTATTAGGGTAGTGGGCTGTCGGTAGCGGGGGTTTGGATGAGCTCGACGAAGCTTAAGGTAGCCGACGTAGCCACCTTAAACCCTCTTACAGCCCCGATGAAGATGACGGTTAAGGAGGCTGCCGCCCTCATGGCCCAGGAGGACATAGGCAGCGTGATAGTCGTCGACGATGAGGGTAAGCCGGTGGGCATAGTCACTGAGAGCGACCTGGTGTCGAGGGTCGTGGCGAAGGGCCTCGACCCATCAACCACGGCGCTCGAGCAGGTCATGTCGAAGCCCCTCATAACCATCAAGCCTAGCGTCGACGTGGTAGAGGCCTTGAGGCTCATGTCAAAGATGAAGGTCCGCCACCTAGTGGTCGTGAGGGAGGGGAGGGTGGAGGGTATTGTTACCGATAGGGACGTCGTGAGGGTCGCCCCCGCCCTCGTGGAGATCCTAGCTGAGAAGGCCTACATGACCATCGAGGCTCCAGCCATCAAGGAGGGGTTGGCAGGCCACTGCGATAGCTGTGGTGAGTGGTCTGACAACCTAGTTCAAGTAGATGGCCAGATGCTCTGTGAGGAGTGCAGGCTGGAGTATGGAGTTGAGAGGGTTTAAGCTTGAGTGAAGGGAGGGTTCTCGTGGACTCCATGTGTGGGAGGCTGACTAGGTGGCTTAGGATGATAGGCGTCGACGCGGCCTACCTTAGGGAGGCAGATGATGAGCAGCTCCTAGACCTAGCTAGGAGCGAGGGGAGGGTGTTGGTGACGAGGGATGAAGGGCTTCATGAAAGGGCCGTCAGGGGAGGGGTTCGAGCCATCCTATTGAAGAGCGGTAGCTTAACGGAGCAGCTAGCCCACGTAGTGAAGGAGCTTGGCTGCGAGCTAACAGTAGTCTCAGACCGCTCGAGGTGCCCTAGCTGCAACTCCCCGCTTATGAGGGCTTCAAGGGAGGAGGTTGAAGGCCTCATCCCCGAGGGGTCGCTGAAGCGCCACGATGAGTTCTGGAGGTGCGTTGAGTGCGGCAAGGTGTACTGGAGGGGTAGACACTTCTTAGACATAGAGAGGACGCTAAGCGAGGCGAGGGAGCTGGCCTTCAACCTCAAGGGTGGCCCTAAGTGACGGGAAGGGGGCATATGCTGAGCTTAGCTGAAGGAGAGCTGCTCGTAAGGCTGGCTAGGAGGGCTGTTGAGGCATACTTGACGGAGGGGCATCAAATAGAGCCCCCAAAGGATGCGCCCGAGAGGCTTAAGGAGCCTAGAGGGGTGTTCGTCACCATCAACAGCTTCGAGCCGATCGAGGGCAGGGTGTTTAAGAGGCTGAGGGGGTGCATAGGCTACCCTGAGCCCGTGGCCCCTCTGGTGGAGGCTGTTATAGATGCAGCTATAAGCTCGGCCACGAAGGACCCTAGGTTCCACCCGCTCACGGTTAAGGAGCTGCGCAGCGTAGTCTTCGAGGTTAGCGTCCTATCGCCGCTTGAGCCGATTAAGGCCTCGAAGCCCAGCGAGCTCCCAAAGAAGATTAAGGTTGGGAGGGACGGCCTCGTCGTGGAGAGGGGCTTGTTTAGAGGCCTACTGCTACCTCAGGTCGCTGTGGAGTGGGGCTGGGATGAGGAGACCTTCCTCTGCGAGGCGTGCATGAAGGCTGGGCTCTTCCCAGACGCCTGGCTCCTCGAGGGGACCAAGGTCAGCCGCTTCGAGGCGGAGATCTTCGAGGAGCTGGAGCCTGAAGGCAGGGTGATCAGGAAGGAGCTTACCGCCTCAAGGTAGGCGGGATGAATCTTTACATAGCTACCTGCGGGATGGGCTTGGGCCATGCCTCTAGGTGCCTAGCGCTAGCGGAGGAGGCTAGGCGTAGGGGTATCGAGGTAACCTTCTCGACGTATGCCGGTGAGGCAGCCCGCCTCCTCAAGTCGAGGGGGTTCGAGGTCTACGAGGCCCCCTCCCTGTCCTACCTGCTCAACGGCGAGGGCGACCTCGACTTCAAGCTGACCATAGCTAAGGGGCCCCTGGAGCTGCGTAAGCTCGCCGTCCATGTAGCCCTCGAAGCCAAGTACCTGAAGCGCGCTGAACCAGACGTTGTGATCTCCGACTCGAGGCTCTCGACGGTGATAGCTGCCAAGCTGCTAGGCCTGCCTTCAGCCCTCATCATCAACCAGCTTAAACTGATAATACCTAGGAGGAGGCCCATCGGGGGGGCTAAGCTCTCCTTAAAGCTGGGGGTGGAGCGCTTAGGCTGCGAGGTCTTAAGCGTCGCTTGGAGCCAATCCTCAAAGATAATCATCCCGGACTTCCCCCCTCCGCTAACCATCTCGACGGATAACCTATACATACCTAGGAGGCTGAAGGACAAGGTTAAGCTGGTGGGCCCCCTCCTAGGTGAGGAGCTGAGGGGGCTTGAGAGGAAGGAGGAGGCCAAGCGGAGGGTTGGGGTCGAAGGGCCCCTCGTGTTGATGTCGGCTGGGGGCTTGAGGGAGGAGAGGCTTAAGCTGCTTAGAGCCGTGGTCTCAGGCTTCAGCGACGTTCAAGGCCTGCTCGTGCTAGCGTCGGCCAGCCTACCTGGGCGTCGAGGCCTCCTCCTGAAGAGGGGGGGCTTAAGGGTTTACGCTTGGCTACCTGAGCGTGGAAGCCTCCTTAAGGCAGCTGACGTCCTGGTCACCCATGGAGGCCACACCTCGATAGCTGAAGCTATGTGCACGGCGACCCCCATGGTCATAGCTCCGCTCAAGGGGCATACGGAGAGGCTCGGTAACGCTAAGGCCATGGAGAGGCTTGGGGTGGCTCGAGTCGTCGACCTCGAGCGGCAAGGAGCTGAGGGGCTTAGGGAGGCCGTCCTGGAGGTGATGAAGGACGACTCTTACAGAGCGAGGGCTGAGGAGGTTGCGAGGGAGGCGTTAAGGTACTGGGGCGTCGATGGAGCGATGAGGGAGGCGGTGGAGCTAGCTGGAGCTAGCCTCCATTAGTAGCAGAAGTCTGCTTCAAGGCCTCTTTCCTCAGCTAGCTCAAGGACCCTCCCCTTAAGCTCCTCGTAGTAAGTACGACGCTGAGCCAGCCTGAAGGCCAAGCTTGGATCCATGAAGTGGGAGAGGGCTGGAGCTAAGCGCTCCTCCATCCTAGGCCTAAGCCTCAGCTTATCGACGACCACGCGGCTGCAGCCAGCGTTAACAGCTAGGTCTAGGAGCTGAGCTAGCTCATCGTCGACAAGCCTCGGCATGAGCGGGCCGAGGAAGAGGAACGTCTCGAAGCCCTCCCTAGAGGCCTCCTTGAGGGCTTCAACCCTCCTCATGGGTGGAGGCGAGCCTGGCTCAAGCCACTGAGGTGCCTTCAAGGTGGTTACCGTCACTCCAAGCTCGCACCTCCTCATCGACTTAAGGATGTCTAGGTCCCGCTTGAAGAGGTCCGACTTCGTCAATATCACTACCTCCACCTCGCTCCCCTTAAGGGCCTCAAGGCAGGCCCTCGTTACGCAGAGCCTCGCCTCCAGCGGCTGGTATGGGTCTGTGATGCTGCTAACCAACACCCTAGCCGACCCTAGGGACGCAGCCTCTCTACGCAATAGGCGTGGGAGGTTCACCTTCACCTTAACCTCCCTACCCCATGCGGAGGGCTCTTGAAAGCGGTAGGTGTAGGGGACGTAGCAGTAGGCGCAGGCATGCTGGCAGCCTATGTAGGGGTTCAGGGAGAAGTCAACGCCGTATATGCCGCTGGCTGTGAGGGCCCTCCTCGCCTTAACCTCCACGAGCCTCAGCACTCCACCTCTAGGAAAACGTATAAGGGAAGTTAGCTATAGCCTTGGTGGAGGATGGGGTCCAGGAAGTTCGTGAAGCTAGTGAAGCGAAGGGTCCCCTGGCTCAAGCACGTAATTGAGAGCGAAGCTGCAGCCCTCGACTTAAACCCTGAAGGGGGCCTCGTAGCTACAGCTCCTCGAGGAAGCCCCTGCGTTATATGTAAGGCGTCGAGGATGCTTTGCGGCAAGGTCAGCTGCCCCATACTACTTAAGCTCAAGAGCCTAGTTAAGCTCGCCCCCAGGCTTAAGGAGCCGATAATTCAAGGCTCAAGCCCGCCAGCGCTCTTCGTAGGTAGGCACGGCTACCCATACGTCAACGTAGGCCCCTTGATTCCACCCACGCTGGGTGACACCAGCCTCCTCGACACACCTGAGAGGTGGCTTGAGGAGGGGCTAAGCTTAGAGGGCTTAGTGGACCTTAGGGTGAAGCTGATTAGAGGTAAGGCGAGGGCCAACGTGAAGGAAGCCTCCGACCCGAGCGGAGTGGTAGCTGCAGTTCAGGAGGCTGCGCTCTCAAAGACCTCAGTCGAGGCTGAGGTTGAGTTCGTTAAGAGGCCCGTGGCCTCGCTGGTGCTGGACGACGAGGTTCAGCCCATGGGGCCCTCGGGGGTCATAAGTAGGCTTAGGCTAGGCTCCACGTCAGCTCATCACTGCGTGGAGAAGGTAGCTAGCGACCTGGACCTAGCGGCTGAGGAGGGGTTGATGAAGCTCTACCTTAACGGGGTCCCGATGTCGCAGATCCAGAGGGCCTTCAGCGCCGGGCTGATGGGGGTTAAGGGGAGGAGGAGGCTGGTCCCGACTAGGTGGAGCATCACGGCTGTGGACAGCGTCATCTCGAGGAGGCTTAGAGATGAGGAGGTGAAGAGGAGCCCTGAGCTAAGCGAGTATAGAGTGTACTCCCTAAACGTCCTCGGCAACACCTTCCTCATCCTCATGATGCCGGGCCGTTGGAGCTACGAGTCCATAGAGGCATGGTATCCAGGCTCAGCTTGGAACCCAGACGTCGAGTCCATATCCTTCTGCGGCGACTGGGAGCCCTATAGGGGGAGGTCCACCTACGCCTCCATGGGTGGCTGCTACTACGCAGCTAGGCTGGCCGCGGTCGAGGCCTTAAGCAGGGAGCGCAGGCAGGCTCAAGTGCTGGTGTTGAGGGAGGCTGGGCCAAGCTACCTGCTGCCCGTAGGGGTCTGGGTAGTGAGGGAGGCTGTTAGGAGGGCCTTCAGGGGGAGGCCCGCGGTCTTCAGTACGGCTGAGGAGGCCTTAAGCTTCGCGTTCTCCAAGTTGAAGGTTAGGGCTGAGGAGTGGTTTAAGGTGAGTAGGCTGCTCGACGACCTTAAAAGGCAGGAGAGGATTGTGAAGTATCTGTAGGGGCTTGAGCCTTGTCCTGCTCGACTTGCCCCCTCATAAGCCACCCCTGGCTTGAGCTGGAGTACTTTAAGTGCTTAAGGTGCGGCAACGCTTGGCTGGACCATCCCTTAGAGGCTGAGGCTTGGAGGTGCCCAAGCTGCGGGGCTGAAGGGGTTCCATTAAGGCGCTCGAGGATGGCCGAGCCGCGGAGGTGAGGGTCGAGGCTAAGGACTGAAGCGTGGGCAGCAGCCAGCTCCTCAACGTAAAGCTTTAGCTCCGCCAGGCCTACACCACTCAGCCCTGAGGTGGGGAGGGTGAGGCTCTACGAGTTTAGGAGCCTCAACATGCCCATACTAACAGGCGGAGGGGTCAGGCAGATACTGAAGGCTAAGGAGGAGGGGGTCCGTAGCTTGCCGCTCACCTTCAACCTCGGCCTCTCAAAGAGCATGGTGGAGCTACTCAGCGACGAGGTGGTGCTTGAGGGACATCATGTGAGCTACGAGGAGCTACGTCAGG
>Ga0272445_1001221_pt1 | contig 20656 bp, 21 predicted proteins | sample YNPCB0031_FD_194404 | JGI IMG/M metagenome (GOLD analysis project Ga0272445, IMG submission 194404) | Hot spring sediment microbial communities from Yellowstone National Park, WY, United States - YNP-CB-003-1 | ecosystem: Environmental > Aquatic > Thermal springs > Hot (42-90C) > Sediment... | reverse complement strand
AAGGATAGAGCAGAACAAGAAGGTCGTGAAATTCTTTGACTGGGCCTTTTCACAGAAGGGTGATGAGATAGCAAAGGGCCTTGTTTATGCACCCCTTCCAGAGTCCTTAAAGAACAAGGTGAGGGAATACTGGAAGGCGAATGGGATATATTAGTGCGACAGTGCGGTAGTCTGTAATAACTCCCCCTTACCCCCTCTTACCTTAAGAGGGGGGAGTAAAAGGGGGAGTTATAGTCGCACCGTAGCACCATCGCTCTAAATTAAGGAGTGACTATTGTTTAAAAAGAGAAACCCTGTTGACCTGACCTTTTCATTTATTACGGGCATTGCATCCGTCTCTGTTATCATAATCGTCATTGGCATTTTATATGTCCTTTTCTCGGAGTCCTCTCTATCCATAGAAAGATTTGGTCTTTTAAAGTTTATTACCTCTGTTGAGTGGGATCCTGTCAGGGAGTCCTTCGGAGCCGCTGCAGCCCTTTATGGAACGCTTGTAACAACTGTTTTAGCCCTTGTTATTGCCATACCTGTTGCCATAGGCATTGCCATATTTGTTACAGAGGTTGCTCCGAATTTTTTGAAAGGTCCTGTAGGGATTGCTATCGAGCTCCTTGCTGCTATACCGAGCATCATCTATGGCATGTGGGGGCTTTTTACCCTTGCCCCTATTATGGCAAGGTATGTAGAGCCCTTTCTGCAGAAGACTATTGGAAAACTGCCCTTAGTTGGTATATTCTTCGAGGGCACTCCTCTCGGCATAGACCTTTTTACAGCAAGCACAATACTCGGGATAATGATAATCCCTTTCACAGCGAGCATCTCAAGGGAGGCCTTTGCCCTCACCCCTTCTGTGGTGAAGGAGTCTGCCTATGCAATTGGTGCAACAAAATGGGAGGTAGTAAAGGATGTGGTGCTTCCCTATTCAAAGCTTGGTGTCTTTGGCGGGATTGCAATCTCCCTTGGAAGGGCCCTTGGTGAGACAATGGCAGTTGCCTTTGTCCTTGGAAATAAGAACCAGATTACAACATCTTTGCTCGATGCAGCTGCTACTGTTACAGTAAAACTCGCAAATGAGTTTACCGAGGCTGATAAGGATGTTTATCTTTCATCATTATATTATCTGGCGCTCCTCCTCTTTATTATGAGTTTTGTTGTTCTGGCGATAGCAAAATTCCTTTTATTAAAGGCAGAGAGGAGACCCGGGAGATGAACCGCGAGAGATTGAGGGTTATGCAGAGCCGTATCGCCTTTGTCATGAGCACCCTTACAGCCTTGTTTGGGATATTCTGGCTTGTATTCATTATAGGTGATGTCCTTATCCATGGAATTGGGGCATTGAATATAAATCTTTTTATAAATGACCCTGCACCAGCAGGCGTTGAAGGAGGAGGCTTGAGGAATGCCTTTGTAGGACATCTCCTCATCACCCTCTTTGCAACATTGATTGGCGTGCCAATAGGTGTGCTTGGTGGGACATTCCTTGCAGAATATGGCAGAGACAGAGGTATTTCTCGTTTTATAAGTGCCCTTTCAGACATAATGGTGAGTGTTCCTGCCATTGTTGTCGGGACCTTCGTTTATGCCCTACTTGTAAAACCCCTTGGTCATTTCAGCGGCTGGGCAGGGTCTGTTGCCCTTGCAATAATCATGATACCTGTTGTCCTGAGGACAACAGAAAACATGCTCTCCCTCGTGCCATGGACAATAAGAGAGGCTGCCTTTGCCCTCGGTGCACCATATTACAAAGTGATTATACAGGTTGTCTATCGTGGTGCAGCCACAGGGATACTTACAGGTATACTCCTTTCCATTGCAAGGGTTACAGGTGAGGCAGCCCCCCTTTTGTTTACATCATTCAATAACGCCTTTTTTTCAATAAACATGAATGAACCTATAGCCTCGCTTACAGTATCAATATTCCAGTATGCCATGGGTCCCTATGATAGCTGGCATGCCCAGGCATGGGCTGCGGCATTAATGATTACAGTATTTATTCTCTTTATTACGCTGATTGGAAGGCTTATTATAAAATGGAGGTATAAGAGGTGATGGAGAAAGCCCTTGAGGTAAAAACTCTTAATTTCTATTATGCTGGCAAGACCCATGCCCTGAAGAATATAAACTTCCCTGTTTATAAAAATAGTATTACAGCCCTTATAGGACCTTCTGGTTGCGGAAAGACAACGCTTCTTAGATGTTTTAACAGGATGCACGACCTTTATCCAGGTAACCGTTATGAAGGTGAGATAATCTTTAATGGCATTAATATCCTTTCTGACAGGATAGATTTAATTGACCTCAGAAGCAGGATAGGAATGGTCTTTCAGAAACCAACGCCCTTTCCAATGACTGTATTTGATAACATAGCCTATGGCCTGAGATTAAAAGGGATTAAAAAGAGGTCTGAACTTTCAGAGAGGGTTGAAGAGGCCCTTAAACATGCGGCCCTCTGGGATGAGGTGAAGGACAAGCTCCATGTGAGTGCCTATGAACTTTCAGGAGGTCAACAGCAGAGGCTCTGTATTGCCAGGGCATTAGCTGTTAAGCCTGAGGTCCTCCTCTTTGATGAGCCCACCTCTGCCCTTGATCCCATATCTACTGGTAAGATAGAAGAGCTTGTGATTGCCCTGAAAAAGGATATAACAATTATTATAGTTACCCATAATATGCAGCAGGCTGCAAGGGTATCGGACTGGACAGGCTTCATGATGCTTGGAGAGCTCATTGAATTCGGCAGGACAGACAAAATATTCACCAACCCATCAGAGAAACTTACAGAAGAATACATAACAGGGAGGTTTGGATAATGTCAATATTTGATGATGAATTGAGAAATTTAAAAGAAAAGATCCTCAAGATGGGTCTTCTTGTGGAGGCAGCCATAAGGGACTCCATTAAGGCCCTTGTTGAAAGGGATAGTGACCTCGCAAGGGAGGTTATTAAGAAGGACCACCAGATAAATGCCCTTGATGTGGAGATAGATGAGGAGTGCATAAGGCTCATTGCCCTGAGACAGCCAAAGGCAGGTGACTTGAGGTTCATAACAACTGCCATGAAGATAACAACAGACCTTGAGAGGATGGGTGACCTTGCAGAGGACATCTGCGAGAGGGCAATTGAACTTAATGAAGAGCCACCCCTTAAGCCTTACATAGATATTCCGAGGATGGCAGAGATTGCCCAGGGGATGCTCATAGATGTGCTGGATGCCTTTGTGAGAAAGGAACCATCAATAGCCTATGATGTTATAAAGCGGGATGATGAGGTGGACAGGCTCACTGTTCAGGTCTTTAATGAACTCCTGTTCTTCATGATTCAGGACCCGAAGACTGTATCAAGGGCTGTGAAGATAACATACATTGCCAAATATCTTGAGCGTATTGCAGACCATGCAACCAATATTGCCGAGATGGTTGTTTACATGGTCGAGGGAAAAATGATAAGGCATACAGCGATTTCATAATCAAGGCAGGTTGATATTGAGTTCATAAGTACCAATGCCGACTTTCCCAGCCAGACCAGTCTGCCATAAAAGCTCTGTTGCCCTTACCTTAAGTTCCCTGGGTACTATAACATTAAGCTTTGTGCCTGTATCTGATATCTTCTTCCAGATTTCAGCCTTTTCTTGAGAAAGAGAACTTTCTGTTTCTACTTCAATAATAAGTATGACCATTCCATGATTGGATATAATTATGTCAGGGTATAGGTCTTTAAAGGCGTGAGCTTTCTCTCCGTAGAGATTTACCTTGATATCCCGAAACTCCCTTGAGAGCTTCTTTTTGAGATTATTCACTACAAGGTCATGAATTAGTCTGTCTTCTGACATCTGACCTCAGTTTTACCACCAGTAAGGATAGCGGTATCTCCACCAGGGGTCCCAGGGATAATACCAGGGGTCATACCACCATGGTGGAGGAACCTGATAGGTCTTTTCCTCAGGCCAGAGGTATATCTCCTTTATCTCAAAAATCGGATAATCATATTCCATTTCACCAATCTTGCCTTTTTCAAAACCCCTGAATTCTCCTGCTATGGTTACAGACCTGCCTGTCTTGTATATCACGGGATCAAGGAATTCCTTTGATTTTGCAATGAACCTCCCTCTGTATTCGCCTTCTCTTAAATACCCCTTTCTGTCAGTCAAGACATAAACGCCTTCGAGCTGAGAGCCTTCCTGCTGGTTCTTCACATTTACAACCATGCCTCCAAATAGAAAGAGCCTTCCAATGAAGGATTCGGGAGACTGCCTTAATTCTGCAGGTTCTATAACATGTGCCTGAGTGACCAGTTCCTTTTTAAGCACAGGAGGTGCACAGGAATATAGAGGGATTAAAAGAAGAGCAAGGATAAAAGTTAAAGCCTTTAATAAATAAGATTTCCACATAGTTTTAATTTTGATTTTTGCCAGTTTTACATTTCAAAACTCTGAATCACTATTATTCCGCTCTTTTCCATCTCCCTCTTAACTCCTCTTGTTGCATAATGGGTCAGGAGAAGCTTTAAGACCTCAACATCTCCATATTCCTTTTTAACCGCCTCAACCTTTTCATTAATCTCCTCTATTATATCCTCTATGGACTCCTCTCTCCTTTCATCAAGCCTTAACTTTGACTCGCCCACAATATAAATCTCCTTGCCATTTTTTCTTGCCTTTCCAAATATATTTATTTCTTTCCCTCCTATTTCTGCCCTTATAAACCTTTCTGTAAACTCAAGGCCATATCTCTCTTTCAAGAATCCTGGAAGCATTCTGAAGGACTCGTTCTCAAAGGCATAGCTCATACTGAGTGAAAGGCCTCCAAACTCTCGCCTTAATCTCTTTAAGTCATCGGCAAGGTCTGCTAATTTCTCTTCAGTCTTCTTCTGAGCTTCTACAAGCTCAATCAACTTCTCTTCAGTCTTCTTCTGAGCCTGAGTGAGCTCATCAATAGACTTCCATACCTTGTTGAAGTTTTCTTCGGTAGCCTTTTTGAAGGACTCGAGACTCTCTTCAGTTCTTTTTTGAGCCTGAGCGAGCTCATCAACTACTCCTTCAAGTCGTGTCAGCCTTTCTTCGGTCTTCTTTTGAGCCTGGGCGAGCTCATCAACTACTCCTTCAAGTCGTGTCAGCCTTTCTTCAGTCCTTTTCTGAGCCTGAGCGAGCTCGTCAACTACTCCTTCAAGTCGTGTCAGCCTTTCTTCGGTCTTCTTTTGAGCCTGAGCGAGCTCATCAATAGACTTCCATACCTTGTTGAAGTTTTCTTCGGTAGCCTTTTTGAAGGACTCGAGACTCTCTTCAGTCCTTTTCTGAGCCTGAGCGAGCTCATCAATAGACTTCCATACCTTGTTGAAGTTTTCTTCAGTAGTTCTTTCAAAGGACTTAAGGCGCTCTTCAGCCTCCCTCTGGGCTTCTGTAAGCTTCTCTATAGCATCTCTGAGGCCTCTAAGCTCCTTTATCTGGGCCTTTCTGACCTGCTCATCAACTATCTTTACAATCTCTGCCCTCAGAGGTTCAGTAAGCTTTGGACTTTTCTGTCTTGCTGACTGCATATTGACTCCTTTTTATATCTTCTCACAGGAACTCAGGGTTTTTCAAGCACTCTAATCCCTGTGAGCCTCGTAGGTCTCATTAAAGTCCTTATGAAGGTCCTTGAATATCTCAAGGATAAGAGGGTCAAAATGTCCTGGCATAGTCCTTCCATCACCATCTGTAATAATCCTGAAGACCTCATCGTGGGGTAGAGATGGCCTGTAAGGCCTTTTTGACCTGAGGGCATCGTACTGGTCTGCAAGGATCATTATCCTTCCTTCGATAGGGATTTCTTCTCCCTTCAGACCTCTGGGATAACCTGTTCCATCCCATCTTTCATGGTGTGTGAGGGCAATCCTCTCTGCAGTCTGGATTATTGGAGAGGGTGAACCCGAAAGGATCCTTGCACCAACTACTGGATGGGTCTTCATGAGGTTATATTCTTCAGGGGTAAGTTTTGCAGGTTTAAGCAATATCTCTGCTGGAATAGCAACCTTTCCGATATCATGCATAGGAGCGGCGTATCTGATAATATCAATCCTGTCCTCAGGCCAGCCAAGGGCCTTTGCTATAATAGCACAGTATAAACCGACGCGCCTTATGTGGTTTGCCGTCTCCTCGTCCTTGTATTCTGCAATAATGGTAAGCCTCTCTATTGTGTCGAGGTAACTCTTTCTCAGCTCCTCTGTCCTCAACCTTACCTCTTCCTCAAGCCTCTGGTTATATTCCTTTAAAAAGTCCTCAAACTCCTTTATCCTCAGGAGATTCCTTGTCCTTATAAGGAGCTCTGTTGGGTCAAAGGGTTTTGTGAGAAAGTCATTCGCTCCTGTGTCAAGACCTTTGAGCCTTGAGTCTTTGTCTGCAAGGGCGGTTATGAGTATAACAGGTATATGGCTGAATCTCTCGTCAGACCTCAGCCTCCTCAATACCTCATAGCCATCCATCTCGGGCATCATAATGTCGAGGTATATGAGGTCAGGCAGGAGTTCTTCTACCTTTTTAAGGGCCTCTCTACCATCCTTTGCTGTCTCATAGGAATAACCATAATTTGAGAGGATCGCTCCGAGGAGTTTCAGGTTTCTCTCCTCATCATCAACAACGAGGATCTTTCTTGTTTTTTCCTTCATATTACTCCTTTTTTACCTCAGGTATAGAAAAACTGAAGATGCTCCCTTTTCCTAACTCACTCTTTACCCATATCCTTCCTCCGTGGAGCTCTACAAGCCTTTTTGATAGATGAAGGCCAAGGCCTGTTCCTTTAACCTTTTTTGTTAAAGGACTCTGGAGTTGCTCAAAGGGCCTGAAGAGCCTCTTCTGATCCTCCTCAGAGATGCCAGGTCCTGTATCCTCTACTGAGAATACCACCTCCCTCACTGCCTTTTGAACCTCTACTGTTATAGTGCCACCATCAGGCGTGAATTTAAAGGCATTGCTGAGGAGATTCACAAGGACCTGTTTAACCTTCCTTTTGTCTGCATAAAGCTCACCAATCCCCTCACCAAGCCTTTTGTGAACCATGATATTATGCTTCATTGCCTTTTCCTTAAAGAATATCAGGGATTCCTCTATGAGGTCTTCAATACCAAACCTCTCTAACTCAAGCTCGAGTTTTCCTGCCTCTATCTTTGAGAGGTCAAGAATCTCATTTATCAGATTCAAGAGATGCTCTCCACTCTGGTATATGTCCTGTAGATATTCCTTCTGTTTTTCATTCAGGTTTCCAGGCATCTCCCTCAAGAGGACCTCTGAAAAACCCATTATCGCTGTAAGGGGTGTCCTCAGCTCATGGCTCATATTTGCAAGGAATTCAGACTTTGCCCTTGTGGCTGCCTCTGCCCTGAGCCTTTCGAATTCTGCCTCTTTCTGCCTGAGCTCTAATTCCCTGTTTAATGCCCTGAGCTCCTCAAGGGCCCTTTCAAGCTCTGCTGTCCTTTCCTTGACCCTCTGTTCAAGCCTTTCTATGTGCCAGTTATTTTCTATCTGTGCTCCTGCCTGATTTGCAAAGGTCTGGATAATCTGGACCCTCTCGGGTGTAAAATAATAGGGTCTTTCAGAATATAAGTTCAGCGTCCCTATGACCTGACGATCTGAGAGCATTAGAGGTGCTGCCATTGAGGACCTGTATCCCCTTTTTAATGCCTTCTCAGACCAGGGCTTATAAACAGGGTCTTCTAAGTTGTTCATTACCTGAGGACTTCCTGTCTTGATAGCCCTTCCTGTTGGACCCATTCCCTCAGGTGAGTCGTCCCATCTCAACTTTATCTCTGATAGATAACCCTCTTCAATGCCTGCCCATGCAACAGGCTTAACAGAAAAATCAGGTTCCTTTAACCCAAGCCAGACAAACCTTAAGTTTAAAATACTCAGGGCATTCTCACAGATAGCCCTATAGAGCCCTTCTGAGTCTTTAATACCCATGATAGAATTGGAGGCATTATAAAGACCGAGGACCTGTTCTGTCTGGGTTCTCACTTCAATTATAAGGTTGTTAAGACTATCAGCCATCTCATTGAAGGCCTTTGCAAGGACCGCAATCTCATCCTTACCCTTTATTGAGACCCTTTCCTTAAGATTTCCCTTACTGAATTCCTCTGTCACCCTCTTCAGTTCCCAGATGGGATTCAGGACACTTTTCCTCATGTATATAACAGAAAATATGCCAGCTACAAAGAAGAAAAAGAGTATCCCTATCCTGAACCTGTCAAAATCCCTTATCTCCTTTTTATAGTCCTCTTCAATGAGCTTTACGAAGTCATCTACCTCATAGACAAATCCATGAATCCTGTTATTAAAGGGCTCAAGGAGCCTCCTTCGAGACCTCTCAGGATACGCCTCAGGAAGGGATAGGAGATTTAAGAGGATAGGCTTCAGTTCATTATTCCATTTATTAGAAAGGGCATCAAGCCTTTCAAGGTGTTCTTTATGCTGAAAGGGTCTAATACCATCCTCTGTCCTGCCCTCTTTGAGGTCCTTTATGATATCGTCAAGTCTTTTTATCTCTAATTCAAGTTCAGCCTTGAGGAATCTCCAATCTTCAGGGCTGAGTTTTTCAGTCTCTTCAACAATCCTGTTTGAAAGCCAGGCAGTCTCAAAGGAACGAAAGCGGATCTGACCTGCAAGGTTTATCCTTGTTGCCTCATCATAGATGTGGTGGGTAAACCTGAATCCCGCATAGATAAAAAGGCTAAGGAGACATAAGAAGGAGCCACTAAGGAATATGAATTTTCCTGTAAGAGACCTTACTATAACTGTTACTTTCGCCACTACCTTGCCACCAATCCCCCTATATCATCTATAAGGATTATATCAAAAAAGTAAGAGGGAATGGATGGGTCAGAATTCCCTCAGGAGTGACAAATTTGGGTTAATAAAGGTGTCAAAAAATGTCAATTTATTTGACATATATGCTTCTGTTTTAAGTTTTGAGTAAAGACTTTATTGGTGACGAAAGTAACAGTTGAGGAATTAAAAAACCTTAATACTCAAAACCTTAAATCCAGAACATTGGTGGCGAAGGTTACAGTTGAGGCCTCTTATATCTCTATCACTGGTTCAGGCATGAATTGTGCTATCAGTATTTTGTGAAAACCTTATTTGATAAAATCTTCATAGGGAGGTAAAGGTTATGGGAGTATTCAGAGGTATAGATGGCTATCTCGGTCTTTTATTGTTTGAAATAAGAAGATTTGAGGAGGAATTTTGTATTCCCTCTGAGAGGACAGAGGCACTTAAGACCCTTGTCACAGAGATGCTCTTAAGGGATGAGGAAGAAGATGAGGTCTCATCAGGCTTCACAAAGGATGGTAAACCTGTTATCTGGCATTAAGGTCCGAGCACTCAATTGTGGTGCTCAAAAGCCTGTCGCCTTTAGCCTGTTTTCAGGCCTGATATGGTGAGCCGTGGAGGATTCGAACCTCCGACCCGCTGATTAAGAGTCAGCTGCTCTACCAGCTGAGCTAACGGCCCACAGTATATAGTAAAACAAAAAAACGCCTTTTTCGTCAACTCGCTTTTATATCCTGCTGTCTATCCTGAATATCTGTCCGGTGATGGTCTCTGTATTTATGAGAAAGGCAATAAATTCTGCCACTTCTTCTGGATTTGTAAGGGTGTTGAGGAGACTTTCCTTTATAGCATTCTCAAGGGCCTTTGGTGATGACCTTCCCATGTCTGTATCCATATATCCTGGGGCTAAAACATTAACCTTTATCCCTCGCATGGATAGTTCCTTTGCAGCGCTCAGACTCAATCCAATCACTCCTGCCTTTGAGGCACTGTAGGCTGTCTGGCCAGGCTTTCCTCTTATGCCAGAATAAGATACTATGTTTATAATATGTCCTTTTGTTTCAGCAAGAAGGTCTGAAAAGGTTGAGATTGTGTTGAAGACCCCTTTTAGATTTACATTAATCACATCCTCCCAGTCCCTTTCTTTCAGTTTGATTAAAAGCTCATCCCTCAGGATTGCTGCATTGTTTATAAGTACATGTAAGACACCGAATCTTTTTTTAATGAACTCTGCCATCTTCAAACATTCTTCTCTTTTTGATATATCTGCCCTGAAGGTGAGGCAATGGCTTTCGAGGGACTTTGCTTCCATAGTTGAGCTGAGATAGTTTACTACTACGGAGTATCCCTTTCTCAGGAGATTTAATGCAATGACCCTCCCGAGGCCCCTCGTTCCACCTGTTATAAGACATATCTTTTGATTCATTATTAACAATTAAAACTTTCAGGTTAGAGAAGTAAGGGCTGGTATAATTTTAGCCAGGGCCTTTTCGAGAAGGCCAAAGTCTTCTTCTGTATGGGATGCTGTAATAGTAAACCTTATCCTTGGTATCTTTACTGTTGGTGGTATTATAGCGGGCGCATAGATACCCATGGAATAAAGCATAGTAGAAAATTTAACTGTTTCTTCTATATCTGGAAAAAGTACAGGTATTATGGGTGTCTCTGAGGGACCGATCTTCAGGTGGAAAGACTTAAATATCTCCATTGCCATTTCTCTATTGGACCATAATCTCCTTATGGGTCTCTTGTCTTCCTCTATTAGTTCAAGGGCTTTAAGGTTTGCACCGATTACTGAAGGAGGGAGGGCAGTAGAGTAAATAAAGGGCCTTGCCTTATTTATAAGCCATGAAATAAGAGACTCTTCTCCCGCCACATAGGCACCAAAGGAGCCAAGGGCCTTTGAGAAGGTTCCCATCTGTATAACATTCGGTCTATGGGATATTCCAAAATGTCTCAGAGAACCATGACCATCTCCAAGGACACCTGTTGCATGGGCATCATCGATATAAAGAAGGGCATTATATCTTTCAGCAATCCTTATGAGCTCAGGGATTGGAGCAATATCGCCATCCATGCTGAAGACAGAGTCAGTAATAATCAACCTCCTGCCCTTTTCCTTTCTTACTGAAAAGAGGAGTTCTTCAAGGTGAGTTGTATCTTTATGTCTATAGATAAAGACCTTTGCCTTTGCAAGTCTACAGGCATCTATTATACTTGCATGGTTTAGTTCATCACTGAAGATTAAATTTCCAGCTGTTTCTTCGCCACCAGCATCTGCAAGGCTAACTATTGCTCCTATATTTGCGGTATAACCTGAATTTAATATTAGTGCCGAGGGTGTACCTTTAAATTCAGCAGTCTTTTTTTCGAGAATCCTGTGAAGGTCTGTACCTCCAAGGAGTAGCCTTGAAGCCCCCGCGCCTGTCCCGTATTTATATAATGCATCAGCTGATGCAGATTTTAAGATATCTTTATTTGAGAATCCAAGATAATCATTCGAGGCAAAGTTTATAAAGACCCTGCCGTTTATTATTATCCTGGAGCCCTGGGGGGACTCCCTTTCCTTAAGATTCCTCAAGAGTCCTTTTTCTTTTAAATCCCAGAGTTCTTTTTCAAACATCTTCGTGGCGAAGTAACCTTTGATGGCGAAAGTAAAGGTTAAAGCCTGCCTTATGCTTATGTTATAATAACACATGTCTGGTGGCGGAAGTAACAGTAAAAATTCCATCAAAAAGGCAGTGCTACCAGCAGCAGGTCTTGGCACAAGGTTTTTGCCTGCTACCAAGGCATCTCCAAAGGAGATGCTTCCTATAGTGGATAAACCAATGATTCAGTACTCTGTTGAGGAAGCCCTATCGTGCGGAATTAATGAGTTTATAATAATAACAGGTAAACACAAAAGAACTATAGAGGACCATTTTGATTCAGCCTTTGAACTTGAAGAGAATTTAAAGAAGAAAGGGAAGAGGGAACTCCTTGAGAAGATAATTATGCTTAATCACATCGATTTTGCCTATATAAGACAGCGAGTTCCTCTTGGTCTGGGACATGCAATACTCTGTGCAATGCCTTTTGTAAAGGATGAACCCTTTGCTGTACTTTTAAGTGACGACATAATAGACCCTGATGATACCCTTCTTAAAGATATGATAAAGATTTATGAAAAGTTTGGCTCTCCTGTAATCGCCCTTGAAGAGGTTCCAAAAAAGGAGATTCATAAATATGGTGTAGTGGCCATTGAGAAGATAAGTTCATCTGGTCCCGTCTTCAGGATTACAGATCTTGTTGAAAAGCCAGCACCAGAGAAGGCTCCTTCAAATCTTGCAATAATAGGTAGATATATCCTTACACCCGACATATTTGAATCTCTTAAAAAGATTAAGCCTGGCAAAGGAGGAGAGGTTCAGCTTACTGATGGATTGAAGGACCTTTTGAAAAAGAGGGAGATCTATGGTTATCTCTTTAAAGGTAAGCGATACGATGCTGGCAGTAAGCTCGGATTTCTTCAAGCTACAGTAGAACTTGGACTTAAACATCCTGAACTTTCAAGAGAATTTAAAAGATACCTGAGGGGGATATTAAACAGGACAAAATTAGAGCAGTAGGATATTTCCAACCTCTGCTGTTAAGAATAGGGATGAGAAAATATTTTTAGTGGCAAAGAAGCAGTGAAGATTGATTTAAAGTCTATAGATATTGACCTGGTGACGAAAGTAACGGTGGCAGAGCTTACTGGACCACCGGTAGATGTGTATGAGACAGAAGATTTCCTTATAATAGATATTGATCTGCCAGGTATCAAGCCTGATAAGGTCCTTATAAAGGTCTTTGGAGAGATTCTTATAATAGAAGGCATAAGGGAGAGACTTCCTGGTGATGATATAAAATATCTCTGTATGGAAAGAAGTAGAGGGGCCTTCAGAAGGATAATAAGGCTTCCCGTGGAAGTAGAATCTGACAGAGGAGAGGCCCTTTATAAAAGGGGTGTTATAACCATCTGTTTCCCAAAGACCAAACCAAAGGTTGTAAAGATTAAACTTTCAAAATAAATGGCAGGAATAAGAACAGCTGGGAGGTAATAGATTTAATGACCCAGAAAGAAGAAAAAGAGATAGTGATACCGGATACACTGCCGGTACTTCCTGTAAGGGATATAGTAGTATTCCCTTATATGATAATCCCCCTTTTTGTAGGAAGGGACATTTCTATTAAGGCAATAGATAATGCCCTGAACTCGCACAGATTAATTCTTTTATTAACTCAGAAGGACCTTTCTGTAGAGACGCCTGGTCCTGACGACCTTTACCACATTGGCACCGTTGGCATGATAATGAGGATGTTGAAGCTTCCTGACGGTAGAGTGAAAATCCTTATTCAGGGCTTAAGCAAGGTAAAGGTAATCAATTTCTCTCAAACAGACCCTTTCCTCATTGCAGATGTAGAAAAGCTTGTCGAGCCAAGAGTTGAAGAGATAACAATCGAGATAGAGGCATTAATGCGTTCTGTGAAAGAGCTTCTTGATAAGGCCGTTTCTCTTGGGAAGACGATTCTTCCAGATGTAATGGTTATAATCGAAAATATTGATGACCCGGGTAGACTCGCGGACCTTGTAGCATCGAACCTTGGGCTGAAGACAGAACAGGCACAGGAGGTTCTTGAGATAATTGATCCCGTTCAGAGGCTTAAAAAGATAAGTGAGATACTTACACGAGAGACAGAGCTCCTTGCTGTTCAGCAGAAGATTCAGTCAGAGGCAAGAACAGAGATAGACAAGGTTCAGAGGGAGTATTTTCTCAGGGAACAGCTCAAGGCCATTCAGAAAGAACTTGGAGAGATGGATGAAAGAACTGAGGAGATAGAGGAATTCAAGAAGAAGATAGAAGAGGCAAAGATGCCTGAAAAGGTTCAGAAGGAGGCTGAGAAACAATTAAAGAGACTCCAGAAGATGCATCCTGATAGTGCCGAGGCTGCCACTGTAAGAACCTATCTTGAATGGCTTACAGAACTTCCCTGGTCAAAATCAACAACGGATAATGTTGATATAAAGGTGGCAGAAAAGGTCCTCAATGAGGACCATTATGACCTTGAAAAGGTAAAAGAGAGGATTCTTGAATATCTCAGTGTAAGGAAGCTCACAAAGAAGATGAAGGGGCCCATACTCTGTTTTATTGGACCTCCTGGAGTTGGAAAGACCTCTCTCGGAAAATCCATTGCAAAGGCCCTTGGAAGGGAATTTGTAAGGATGTCCCTTGGTGGTGTAAGGGATGAGGCAGAGATCCGTGGTCACAGGAGGACCTATGTAGGAGCCCTTCCTGGAAGGATAATCCAGGGTATTAAACAAGCAGGTACTAATAATCCTGTTTTTATGCTCGATGAAATTGACAAGATAGGTCTGGATTTCAGGGGAGACCCTGCTTCTGCCCTTCTTGAGGTCCTCGATCCTGAGCAGAATAATGCCTTTGTTGACCATTATCTCGGAGTACCTTTCGACTTGAGCAATGTAATGTTTATCACAACTGGTAATGTGGTGGATACAATACCCGCACCTCTCAGAGACAGAATGGAGATAATATATCTTAGCGGGTATACTGCAGAGGAGAAGCTCAACATAGCAAAGAAGTTTATTATCCCGAGGCAGTTGAAGGAACATGGCCTGACCGAAAAGGATGTAAAGATTACAGACCAGGCTATAATGAAGACAATTACGGAATACACAAGAGAAGCAGGCGTCAGGAATCTCGAAAGAGAGATTGCAAATATCCTTAGAAAGGTGGCTAAACAGATTGCTGAAGGGAAAAAACAGGCCTTCTTGATAACTCCCAGAAATCTATCAAAATACCTTGGTATTCCTAAATACCTTCCTGAAGAAGAGGTAGAAAAAGACCTTGTAGGAGTTGCTACAGGGCTTGCCTGGACAGAAACAGGGGGAGATATTATCTACGTGGAGGCAACGACGATGAAAGGTAAAGGAAACCTTATCCTTACCGGTCAGCTTGGAGATGTTATGAAGGAATCTGCACAGGCAGCTTTGAGTTATGTGAAGTCCCGTGCAAAGATTCTTTGCATCGATGAAGATATTTTTTCAAAAACAGATATACATATTCATGTTCCAGCAGGTGCTATCCCGAAGGATGGTCCCTCAGCTGGTATAACCATTGCCACTGCTATTGCCTCTGCTCTTACAGGAAGGCCTGTGAGGCGTGATGTGGCAATGACAGGTGAGGTTACCCTGAGGGGAAGGATATTGCCTATTGGAGGCTTAAAAGAAAAGGCCCTTGCGGCAAAGAGGATGGGAATAAAAGATGTGATAATACCAGCAAGAAATAAAAAAGACCTTGAAGATATCCCTAAATATGTTAAGAAGGATATGAATTTTATCCTTGTGGAAACAATGGATGAGGTTCTGAACATTGCTTTGAGGAAAGCCCCTGAACCAAAATCGAACAAGAAAGCTAATAAGAAAAAGTAACATTTAGTGGCGAAGTAATAGAGGAGAGAAAGTAACAGTTTTGGACGAGCTTGAGCTCATAGAAGAGATCAGGAGGAGATTCGGTACTGAAGCTTCCGACAGGATAAAAAAAGGCATAGGCGATGATGCAGCTGTCCTTTTACCTTCCAGAGGCCTCCTCCTTTTAACAACGGATATAATGGTTGAAAATCTTCATTTCGACCTTTCTTTTATGTCTCCTCGAGATATTGGATTCAAACTTGTTGCAAGAAATGTGAGTGATATCTTTGCCATGGCAGGAGAACCTGAATTCATGCTTCTGGATTTGTGTCTTCCTCAGCAACTGTTACTTTCGCACCAGAAAAGAACAGTTCATGAATTCGTTGAGGCTCTTTTTGATGGAATAGAAGAAGGTTTGAAGAGATACAGTGTAACTCTTATTGGAGGTGATTTATCTACATCACCAGGAAAGATTTACCTTTCCGCTACCCTTACGGGAAGCTCTGAAAGACCTGTCTTCAGGTCAGGGGCAAGGCCAGGGGATTTGATTTATGTGACAGGTACTCTTGGTGATTCTTCCTGCGGTCTTGAGATACTTAAGAGAACTATAACTTCCATGGGTGGCGAAGTAACAGTTGGTGGCGAAGTAACAGTTGTAAAAGACACAGAGATTCCATCTGAGATAAAAAAGCCTCTCTTGAAGAAAGCCCTTTCACCTGAGCCAGAGCCCGTTCATAAAAAAATTAATAAGATTAATGCGATGATTGATATTAGTGATGGCCTTGCTATTGACCTCTGGAGGCTTTGCAGGGAGAGCGCTGTGGGGGCCGTTATATATCAGGATAAGATTCCTATTTCTAAAGAAGTTAGAGAGGCCTCGAGACTACTGGGTCTTGATCCATTAAGTTTTGCCTTATCAGGTGGAGAGGATTATGAACTTCTCTTTACAACGGAGAACCGTATAAAAGAAGAGGGAATTACGGAAATAGGTTTTATTAAGGAGGGTGATAACTTAAGCATAATAGATGGCAGTGGTATTGAAAGGCCTTTAAAACCTGAAGGCTATATCCATAGATGGGGGCAAAAATAACACCAAGATTTCATGAGAGGAAAGATAGGGGATAAGATAAAGTTGATATTTTATGTCAAAGACCCTCCCTGGAAGATTGCCCTTACCTTCAGTATAGGGCTATTTATTGGGATGTCACCTTTTATCGGATTCCATACAGTTATCGCAATTGGAGTGGCAATCCTCTTCAGGTTAAATAAGGTTGTAATTCTGCTGGCAACTTATTTTACTAATCCCTGGACAATAGTCCCGATATATACATTCTCAACATTTATAGGAGCCCGCATACTTCACAAGGAGATAAAGATAAATATAGATTGGGCTCATATTACCCTCTCGGAAATTGCAAAAAACACGAGAGAGGTCCTTTTACCATTTATCTTTGGTACCCTTGTTGTTGGCTTTATCTCCTCTGTGTTAAGCTATATAATTATCTATGCAGTGCTCACAAAGAGAAGGCGTTTACATAGAGACTCTGGGCTGTCCTAAGAATGTGGCAGATTCAGAGGGCTTTAAAAAGAGGCTCGTCCTGGCAGGTGTTCCAGTTAAAGATTCACCGGAGGAGGCAGAATTTATCATCGTCAATACTTGTGGGTTCATAGAAGATGCGAAGAGGGAATCTATTGAGGAAATATTAAGGCTTGCATCTTTCAAACAAAAAATTCGGACCAGAAGGTTTACTCATGCCACTAATACCTCAACGGTTACTTTCACCAACAATAATGTCGAAAAGGCAGTTCCAAAACTTGTGGTGATGGGATGCCTTGTTAAGAGGTACTTCAGAGAGCTGAAGAAGGAGTTACCTGAAGTAGATGCCTTTTTTGGGGTAAATGAAGAGGATAATATTATAGCTTATCTTAAATCAAATTCATCTACCATTAGTGGCGATAGTAACCGCTGTGACTCTTTTGGCCTGGAGACTGTTTCATTTGTCACCAATAAGGTAAAGGCAGGGCTTAAGTCCAGCAAGGGCTTCCAGCTGTTGCCTTCTCCTCCTTATGCCTATTTAAAGATATCCGATGGTTGTAACAGGAAATGTAGTTTCTGCGTTATTCCAAAAATAAAAGGGCCTTACTGGAGTATTGAGCCCGATAAGATTATTCGGGAGGCCCAGGAGTTAATATCAAAAGGATATAAAGAGCTCATACTGGTAGGACAGGAGATAAGTTCTTATGGCAGGGATCGCAGGGATTTTCCTTCTCTTAGAGATTTGATAAAAGAGATTACAGGAATACCTGGAGATTTCTGGGTTAGACTTCTTTACCTTCATCCTGCCAGCATAACAGAAGAGCTTCTTGAGGAGGTTGCCTCAAACAATAAAGTATGCAAATATCTTGATATACCCTTACAGCATTCTGAGGACAGGATATTAAGATTGATGAGGAGGCCCGGGTCAAAGGAACAATACAGAAGGCTTATCAAAAGGATAAGGAGCATAATACCTGATGTAACCATAAGGACTACCTTTATAGTAGGCTTTCCAGGGGAAACAGATGGGGACTTTAATGGTCTTATAGATTTTATAAAGGAGATAGAGTTTGACAGACTCGGCGTCTTTAAGTATAGCAGGGAAGAAGGTACACCCGCCTTTAATTTTAAAGGTCAGCTTCCTGATAAGATAAAGAAGAAAAGATACGATGAGATAATGAAACTGCAAGCTGAAATATCTCTCAGGAAGAACCTTTCTCTTGTTGGCAAAAAAATGAGGTGCCTTATTGATTATAAAGGTCTGGGCAGACTTCAATCTCAAGCACCAGAAATAGATGGGATGGTTCTATTAAATTCAACATCTATATCTGATTTTGTAGATGTTATAATTACCAGGGCCTATGAATATGACCTTGAGGGTTTGGTGGCGAAGTAACAGTGGGTGAAGAAGTAAGAGTCTGGGCAATAACAAATTATGGCAAATTTATTCCCTAAAAAGTCTATTGTTCTATTGTCTGAGCCATTGATTCCCCTTATCCTTTTTATTCTTACGATATTTACAACCCTTTCAGCTGGTGCTATATGGGAAGGTGTGGATATATTTTCTGAGCCTTCAAATATTTTGAAAGGATGGCCCTTTTCTTTAACTCTTTTATGTATTCTTCTCAGTCATGAGTTCTCTCACTATATTGCCTCGAGGCTTCACAAGACAAAGGCAACCCTTCCCTATTTTATTCCTGCTCCTACTGCCATAGGGACATTTGGAGCAATCATAAAAATGAAATCACCTATTAAAACAAGAAAGGCCCTTATAGATATTGGTGCGGCAGGCCCACTGGCTGGTTTCATTGTGAGTATCGTTGCTTCAGTGATAGGACTGAATCTATCACAAGTAGTGAAATCTGCTGAGATAAAAGGCATAGGTTTCGGCACATCTATAATATTCTGGATTTTATCCAGATTTACCATAGGAGATGTACCCGATGGTTATGCGATTCTTCTTCATCCTGTTGCCTTTGCTGGATGGATTGGCTTTTTAGTTACTTCTTTAAATCTTCTACCAGTAGGTCAGCTTGATGGTGGTCACATTACTTATGCCCTCTTTGGCCAGGCTCATAGATACATCTCAAAGATTTTCATAGCTATACTTTTTACCCTTGGCGTTATCGCCTGGTACGGCTGGCTTGTCTGGGCAGGGCTGTTGCTAATTCTTGGTATTAAACATCCCCCAGTGCTTTTCTGGGAGGAGAGATTAAATCCATCAAGGCGAATTATTGGCATGCTCTCCATTATAATCTTTATTCTCTCTTTTATTCCCGCACCTCTTCAAACTATTTCCTGACAAGATCAGGAGTAACAGTTTAGTTTTCCCAAAAGAGTACAGCATGACTGTCTTCAGGACAGCCCCTCTTTGCCAGGACCCGTGAAATTTTGCCTCAAAGCCAGCCATGCCATACCCTTATTCAGGTTTTTTAAAAAAACTTACCTATTAGAAATTTTACTTTTTTATAGAGAATTAAAAGGCCCTCTGGGGGCGGAGGGCCTTTTGCTGGGCGGTGGGGGACCCCCAGCACCTGCGCGAAATGGGAGGGTGCATCTCAGCGCAGGTATATTTAATTTTACAAAATAGAGACCCGAAATTCAACCCACTTTGTTTATTCAATCTGGTGAGCCGCCTGGGATTCGAACCCAGCACACCCGCCTTAAAAGGGCGGTGCTCTACCGACTGAGCTAGCGGCCCGATTGTTGCTAGGATGAAATATAATTTAACCTTTCGATATGTTATTTGTCAAACACTCCCCTCTTTCGGGTCAGGATCCCTCTCTTCAGGCTGAGCTTTTGTCCATCTATACTGCCATGACTGCTTTTATGCCAGGAACATGTTTTCTTAGTTCAGCCTCTATGCCACCCTTCAGGGTCATTATCGACATAGGGCAGGCACCACAGGCGCCTACCAGCCTAACCTTAACAATATCGTCTTCAGTAATCTCAACAAGTTCCACATCTCCTCCATCTCTCTGAAGAAGGGGTCTTACCCTGTTAATTACCTCTTCCACCTTTGCCTTATCGAGCATATTTTTTACCTCCTTTTTGTTTGATATCTTATTTTAACTTAATTTACATCCAAAAAGGATGACCTATATCATATTAACCTGTTATAATTAAGACCATGATATTTATAGCTGGGGGTGCTGGTTACATAGGATCTCACACAAATAAGCTCCTTAACCAGAAGGGCTATAGTACAGTGGTATTTGATAACCTTATTTATGGTCACAGGGAGTTTGTTAAGTGGGGTGAGTTTTTCTTTGGAGACCTTTCAGACAGGGAGGTCATAAGGGAGTGTTTTAAGAGATATCCCATAAAGGCAGTGATGCATTTCTCAGCCTTTGCCTATGTAGGTGAGTCAGTGGAGAATCCTTCTAAGTATTATTTCAATAATGTTGTAAATACCCTGAATCTCCTTGAGGTTATGAAGGAGATGGGTGTAAGGCATTTTATTTTTTCTTCTACCTGCGCTGTTTATGGTATCCCTGAAAGACTTCCCATAAGGGAAGATCATCCTAAAAACCCTGTTAATCCTTATGGCAGAACCAAGTTCATGATTGAAGAGATCCTGAAGGACTATGAAAGGGCCTACGGAATAAAATATATAAATCTCAGATATTTCAATGCAGCGGGTGCAGACCCCGAGGGAGAGATTGGTGAGTGGCACGATCCTGAGACACATCTAATTCCACTAACTATATACACAGCCCTTGGTCTGAGGGATAGTATAAGGATATTCGGGACAGATTATCCAACAAAGGATGGCACATGTATAAGGGACTATATCCATGTTATGGACCTTGCTGATGCCCATATAAAGGCCCTGGAATATCTCAAAAGGGAGGGTAGAAGCGACTCCTTCAAT
>Ga0272445_1001219_pt1 | contig 20682 bp, 22 predicted proteins | sample YNPCB0031_FD_194404 | JGI IMG/M metagenome (GOLD analysis project Ga0272445, IMG submission 194404) | Hot spring sediment microbial communities from Yellowstone National Park, WY, United States - YNP-CB-003-1 | ecosystem: Environmental > Aquatic > Thermal springs > Hot (42-90C) > Sediment... | reverse complement strand
TTTCCTTGAAAAGAGATTAAGGTCATCGTATCTATCAAATTCAAGTTCTCCGAATTCTGAAAGAAGTGGATCAACATACTTAACACTGCCAGGAAGGGAATAGGCATATCTTTCAGAGAATGCTGTAACCTCTTTAAGAAGCCTTGCTCCTGAAGTGCTGACCTCATCAGAAATCTCAAGGGCTTTTTTTATCTTCTCAAGCAGATAGTTCTTTTTTATGGTAACCTCTCCTATAAGGTTGAGAACCTTCTCTACTTGAGAAATATTAATCCTCACGAAATTACCCGATAGTAGCTCAAGGTCTTCCTTTCTCCTGCCAGGGGTAATCCTTTTTTCGGGTATTGGAGGAATATTAACTCCCTGAACTGTTACTTCAATTTCCTGTTGCTCTACTGCTCTGCTGCTCTTCTGCTCTGTTTCCGACATCTGTTTCTCTTCAACAGCCTCAACGGTTACTTCCTCCACCGCTATCTCTTTTAATCTATCTTCCATATACCTTATAACTTCCTCATCTCTTCCCTCTGTCTCTTTTTCACCACCTGCAACCTTTCTTATCTGCTCCTTTATGGAATCAAGTCCATAAAGAAGAATCTCCTTCAAAGATGGAGAGACCTTTCTCTGACCATCCTTTATCTCTTCAAGGATGTCTTCCATCCTGTGGGCAATCCTGCTTATGACATTAAGTTTAACAAGGGCTGCTGCACCTTTAAGGGTATGGGCAGACCTGAAGAGGGACTCAATTGCTGAAGGCTCAGCCTGCTCAAGGCCTGAAATCCCTTCCTCAAGATTATTAATATGCTCTTCTGCCTCGGCAAGAAAGAATTCAAGAAGACCTGAGGTGTCGTAAGCCATTAAACACCCTCCCTGATCATATAAGTCTCAAAGAAGTTCTTAAGATCAATAATCTCTTCTTCTGGTATCTCCTCTTTATTGTAAACAAAACTCGGGAGGCTATCTGAGAGGAAACCAATAGATTCCTTTAAAACATCGACGACAATAAGTATTCGGGTATCCTGACAGGCTAAAGAAGGACTATGGATAGTTGCAATATCTATAACAGGAATAACCTCACCCCTCAAAGGTATAGCCCCTTTTATGTATTGAGGAGCAAGGGGCACGGGAAATATCTCCTCAATCTCCACAACCTCTCTGAGATACTCTATGGGAATATAATAGGTCTTTCCTGCCCTTATAAAAGAACAATAAGCAGGCCTCTCTATCTCCCCTTGATCAGGCTTATTTAGCTCCTCATCCACCAAGATGTTTTTTTACTGTTAAAAGGAGGTCAAGGGGCTCGCAGGGTTTTGTAAGGTATTCATCAGCACCCTGTTTTGTCCCCCAGAGTTTATCACTCGGCTGGTCTTTCGATGTAAGAAGTATCACAGGGATATTCTTGAGTTTCTCATCCTTCTTTATTTCTCTACAGACCTGAAAGCCATTCTTCTTGGGCATAACCACATCAAGGATTATGAGGTCAAAAGGCTCAGACTTAGCAAGTCTCTCAGCCTCCTCACCATCCATTGCTATAACAAGTTCATGGCCTGTCTGGGAAAGGACACTCTTTATAAACTGTATATCCGTAGGACTGTCTTCTGCAATAAGTATCCTCGACATCTCAAGCCTCCTTTACTTTGTCTTTCTCTTAAGAATCCCTGCACGAGTAAGGGTATAAATAATCCGTTTTACCTCATTCTCATCCATTCCGCTCATATTAATTATATCATTCAGGGTTCTTCTTCCGTCAATGAGTGAGAAGATCCTCAATTCATTGTCATCAAGGTTAATATCCTCCATTGCCACATCAGTCATCAGTCTTATAAATACCATGTTTGGATCCTGGAACATCTTTGCAGCATATTTTCTCTCATCAACCCTTCTTGCGCCCTCCAGTATCAGATGAGAGGCAGGTATCCTTATCTTTATGTCACTGAGATGTTCGGGTATCTGCATCTTTTCAAAAAAGAAATTACCGCTGTCAAGCTCCATAGAAGAATAAACAGCCTCTCTGGTTCTGTCCTCAAGGATCTTCATTATCTCATCCTCTGTGAGTATCCTCTCATTAACAAAGGCCCGCAGGATTGGAATCCCTGATTTCTTTGCAGTCCTGTAGGCCCTGTAAAAGGCCTCTTTTGATATCTGCATCTTCTTCTCTATAATCTCCCCTGAAAGAAGACTCTTCCCCTGCTTGCTTGTTGAACCATAATAAATATTCCCTTTATCAAAATATATCTCTGCTGTCATTAGTGGTGAATAAAGGGAAAGTTTACCCGTAGCCTTAGTTGTATCAAGAAGCTGCAGGAGGTCAGAAACACTAAAATCAGCAAGGTCACCAGAAAGGATAATACTTGAAGTCTTTATAACGCCAGAATGTTTAAGAATATCTGAGATTATCCTCTGAAGTAATACAGGAAGGTCTTTGTAGAGATATCTGCTCAGAAGCCTGTCAATGGTCTCCTCAACGGAGACCTCAGTGACAATACCTGCCTCCTCCAGTGTCTCTGCCCCTGCCTCAAGTTCTTCCTCAGGACTCAGGATTGAATTGACCTTCTCAACAAGCTCCTCTGGTTGAAAGGGCTTTATAAAATAATCAACTACACCGAACTCTTCAGTAAATTTCTCACCAACAGCCTCTCCCTTGGCAGTTATTAAGATTATAGGCACATCCTTAAGAAGAGGATTCTTTCTTGCGAGTTTACAGAACTGATAGCCATTCATCTTCGGCATCACAAAATCAACAAGTATTAGAGAGGGAGATACCTTCTGGGCAATCTCGAGACCCTTCTCACCATCCTCTGCGGTATAGACATTGTAGCCGTTCTCCTTAAGCACTACCTCTGCAAGTTTTCTTACAGTAGTACTGTCATCAATTACTACTACATTGCCTTTAGCCATAAATTACTTCTTCCTCAAAATATCCATTGCCTTCATTAAGCTGAACCCTGTCAATTTGGGAGATTATCTCTATTTTTGTGTTAATCCCTCGAGTCTTTCAAGTCTTATAAGGATGTCATCTATAATCTCCTTTGTCGATAAGGCCTTCTTTACCTCTCCCTTTACTTCCGACATCTCAGAAGACAAATAATCAATCCTTGTATTAAGGGCATCTATCCTGTTAATGGTCTCTACTATCCTCAGTGTATTCTGGTTTATCTCTGCCTTCAGCTCTACTCTAAGGTCATCAATCTTTTTATTTGTATCATCGATTCTCTTATTTGTATCATCGATTCTCTTATTCACCTCGTCTATCCTCTTGTTTGTATCATCAATTCTCTTGTTCGTCTCATCTATCCTCATTGTATTCTGGGCTATCTCTGCCTTCAGCTCTACTCTAAGGTCATCAATCCTCTTGTTTGTCTCGTCTATCCTCTTGTTTGTATCATCAATTCTCTTGTTCGTCTCATCTATCCTCATTGTATTCTGGGCTATCTCTGCCTTCAGCTCTACTCTAAGGTCGTCAATCTTTTTATTTGTATCATCGATTCTCTTATTCACCTCATCTATCCTCTTGTTTGTATCATCAATTCTCTTGTTCGTCTCATCTATCCTCATTGTATTCTGGGCTATCTCTGCCTTGAGTTCAATTCTCATTTCATCTAATCTTCTTTCAAGACTACCCTGCCGCTCCTCCAGGGCACTCATCCTTTTATTCATTGACTCTATGGCAATCCTGAAACCATTCAGCTCTCCTGTTACAGAAGCCTTAAAATCCCTGAATTCTTCCCTTATCTCTCCAATAATTATGTCCCTTAGTCTTTCGGTTACCTTCTCCCATTCCATAAAAACCTCCCTGAAGGTTTAAAAGTATTATATCATAAATCCGCCAACACAAAAAGATGTCATTGGGCAGGAATTAACCATAGGTGAGTTTTATTGTGGTATAATTACTTTGTAAAGTCTTCAAGATAAAGGAGGACAGGATGCCGGTAACACTTCCCTTAGATATCTATGAGGTCTTTGAGAGGAGTTTTGGAAAAGAAGAGGCCAGAAAACTAATAAAATCCCTCGAAACTACACTTTCAGAGGTAACAGAATATAAATGGAAGGTTACAAAGGATGAGCTTATTGATGCAATGAAAAAAGAATTCGTCACAAAAGAGGAGTTCAAACCTTTCAAGGTTGAGTTCAAAGAGGAAATCCTTGACTCCATGAAAAAAGAGTTCGTCACAAAAGAGGAGTTCAAAACCTTCAGGACTGAGTTCAAAGAGGAAATACTCAATTCCATGAAAAATGAGTTCGTCACAAAGGAGGAATTCAAAACATTCAGGACTGAGTTCAAAGAGGAAATACTCAATTCCATGAAAAATGAGTTCGTCACAAAGGAGGAATTCAGAACCTTCAGGACTGAGTTCAAAGAGGAAATACTCAATTCCATGAAAAATGAGTTCGTCACAAAGGAGGAATTCAGAACATTCAGGACTGAGTTCAAAGAGGAAATACTCAATTCCATGAAAAATGAGTTCGTCACAAAGGAGGAATTCAGAACATTCAAGGCTGAGTTCAAGGCTGAACTCAAAGAGGAAATACTTGATTCCATGAAAAAAGAGTTTGTCACAAAGGAGCTCTTTGAAGAACGGACAAATGCCTTAAAAATTGAGCTCCTTGGCAGGATAGAAGCCTCAAGATTAGCCCTTGACAGAAAATTCACAGTAATGTTCCTGATACTCCTTTTTACCGTCATCTTTTTAAACCAGAATGCCCTTGAGTTTATATTAAAGATAACAGGATTGATAAAATAGAATACACCAGTATGCCAGAAGACCTTGCGGTGGTGCTGTGAAAAGGATATCTACAGATTACTACAAGCTCCTTCCAGAGGGAGCGCCCTATCAACTCATAGAAGGAGAACTCGTTATGACGCCAGCACCAAATCCATGGCATCAGATCATACTGGGAAGGCTTTTTATTGCCCTTTCTGAATTCGTAAAAAAGGAAGAATCAGGAATAGTCCTGTTATCACCTGTTGACCTATATCTCGATGATGAAAATGCCTTTCAGCCTGACCTGATCTTCATCTCGAAGGAGAGGAAAGATATTATAAAAAAGGATGGTATATATGGTGCTCCTGAAATTGTCATGGAGGTACTCTCACCTTCCACAGCCCACTATGACCTGAGGGAAAAATTTAAGGTCTATGAAAGGACAGGGGTTAGGGAATACTGGATTGTTGACCCTGACATGAAAACTGTAGAGGTCTATCTAAAAGGTGCAGGTGGATTTTCCCTCAAATGTAAGGCAGAAACAGAAGGTGAGATAGGCTCAACAGTCCTTCAGGGTTTCAAAATAAGACTTGAGGAGCTCTTTGCTGACCTGCCAGTTTGAATGGAAAAATGGGGAGAGTCCCTAATTTTCAATTTTGATATAGGGCGTGATTCTTCTAAGCCTTGCAGAAATAAATTCCTCTAAAGCCATACGCGGTTTTTATTGTGGTATAATACTTTATGAAGCCTGCAGAAGAAGGGAGGTATTATCATGAAAACAGAAGAACTTAAAATAAAATATCCAGCCGGACTCGAATTCTCTGTTCACATGACAAAAGAGGAGATGGAACAGCACATCCGTTTAATGGCTGCTTTAAAAATGTTTGAACTTGGCAAAATCTCATCAGGCAAAGCAGCAGAACTGGCAGGAATGTCCCGTGTTGAGTTTCTTGAAACCTGTGGAAGATACCGTGTCAGTGTCTTTAACTACCCTCCTGAGGAAATAGAGGAAGAGATAAAAAGGGATATTCAAACCCTGCAAAGGATAAATCCTGAGTGAAGGTTGTTTCAGATACAGGCCCGATAAATGCCGCTAAACTCTACGCAGGCGAGGAATGACCCAGCGATAGAAAGGTAAAAAATTATAGGATAAATGGGGGGAGTCCCCAATTTTTACTAATACCCAACTTTTTATCTTTCTTTATGTAATTTCCTTCATAACAGTGTGTAATTCATTACACACAAAAAATGGAAGAGTCCCCAATTTTATTTTTAAAAAATTTATTAAAAATAAGCAGTTATGGTGTTGTGAATTGTAAAAAATGGGGAGTGGCCTGAATTTATTTCTGGCATGATTTTTGATATGGGGAATATGTCAAAGGAGGTTATTGCCATGGCTGGGAGTCTTAAAAGGCTGGAGGATAAAAGCAGGTTATCCCTTATTTTGATAGTAATAACTATTTCTATCCTTGTCCTTGAGGGGCTATCCATTGCCCAGGATATGCAAAATTACTGTGTAGTTCCGCCTTATGTGAAGAAAAATGTGCCACCAAACATTATGATATTAATGGACAACTCTGAGGATATGCTAAATCAAGCCTACCAGGACGCATACGATAGAAATAAGACGTATATTGGTTATTTTAAACCTGATAAATGGTATAGATATTCAGGTCAGACCTTTTATGAATGTAATTCTCAGTTACAGGATTGTAAGTTTTATGGCAATCTAATGAACTGGGCAACGATGTCGAGGTTTGACATCTTACAAAAGGTCCTGCTTGGTGGAAGAACCGCCTCCCGTCAGGAAAATGCCCATACCCTTCAAAGCTTAAGCGGAGAATGGACAAAGACTTATGGAAATTGCCAGTTTGATGTGAGTAATGGTACTGTCACAATCTCAAACTATGGAGGTACCTGCGACCTATCTGGCGGAACATCTTCGTGCCCAACTCCTACTGACCCCAACAGTTGTACAGATGACCCAACAGACCCCTTTCACTGTTCTACAGGAGACGGTGACAACAAATATGACCCGAGTATAATAACAAATCCCAACCTGCCAGATGCAACAAAGGGCGCATGTTATTTATTCCGCTTTGAAGCTAAATGGGGCACTCCCATACCAACTGCAAAATATACATGGAGCATTATCAGTGGTTCTTTACCTCCAGGCTTATCTCTTCACGGGCCTTCAGGCACGATTTATGGCACCCCAACTCAAACAGGAGCATATTCTTTTACCATTAAGGTCACAGATTCGAGTGGCCAGTATGATACAAAAAGTGTTAATCTTAAGGTAGTATCAGGTGGCGGGAGCAATTATAGAGTTAGTGTAAACCTTCCTGAAGAGCCACTTACGGATCAAAACGGCAACGATATATGGGACCCGGGAGAATCCTACACAGACCAAAACGGTAATGGTCAGTGGGATGGTAAAAAGGGTGTTATTCAGGAGTTCTGGGATAATAATAATCCAAGGGCAAGATGGGGTATGGCTGACTTCTTTGGGAACGATGCAAGGGTTGATATAGAAACCTGCATACCTGCATCACCAGCCTCAAGCTTCTACACAGCTATCCAGAATGCAACTGCTCAGCCTTCTTCTTCTCTTGCAAAGGGAATTTATGGCATAACTCACTATTTTATAAACAGCACAAATGGAAGAGCAGAATATGATTCAACTGCCTATCATGGATGCACAAATAGTGACCCCATAGATAATACCTCTTGCAGACTTAACTTTATCCTTGTTATTACAAGTGGAACAAATCTGGGAGGGCCTAAGCTACCAAACCAAACAACAACAAACTGTTCTTCTAATGATGGTTCTTGTTTAATATCCAACACCCAATGGGCATTCCTAAACGACTTAAGAAACGACAAAAATGGTAAACAATTCATCTCCACATATATTGTCCATACCTTTGGTGGTAATCAACAAAATGTAGATGCCTTAAAACAAGCAGCCCTCCAGGGTGGCGGAAAGTTTTATTCAGCAGATGTAGACAATCTTGAAGCTCAGCTCAGGCAGGCCCTTCAGGACATCCTCCGCAGGGCAGCCTCTGGAACTGCAGCATCTGTCCTTGCCTCTGGTGAAGGTCAGGGAGCAAATCTTATTCAGGCAGTCTTTTATCCAAGGACAACCTCTATCCAGAGGGGCGGAATCTTTGACAGGGAAATCTCCTGGATTGGTAGGCTCTCTAATTACTGGTACTATGTTGACCCATTATTTAGCCAGAGCACAATCCTTGAGGACACAGATCAGGACAGGAAGCTTAATCTTGATAATGACTTAAAAGTAACCTTCAGATTTGACCCGAGCCTTGAGACTACCTTTGCAGACCGTTACAAGTTTAGTTCATCAGAGTATCAGGGCTCTGTTCCCTTTGAGAGGACAAAGGTCCTGTGGGAGGCAGGCCTTGAGCTATGGAAGAGGGATGTATTTAGCTCACCAAGAACTATTTACACAACAATTGACAGCAAAAATCTTATCAATTTCTCACCTGATAATGCAACTTCTCTTCGCCCTTATCTCAATGTCATCTCTGACAACAATGCTAAGGCCTTGATAAGGTATATCCATGGAGAAGAGGATTCCTTCACCATAGGAGGTGAAACCTTCCAGTTCAGAGAAAGAAAAGTCGCCATAGACCTTGATGGTGACGGTGATACTGCAGATAGCGGAGAAGAACAAAAGATCTGGAAACTGGGTGATATCTTAAACTCCACTCCAAAAGTGATGACCTGGATACCCCTTAACAGTTACCACCTGAAATATAAAGACAGTACCTATGAGGAGTATATAAATAGTTCTAACTACAAACAGAGGGGAGTTGTCTTTGCAGGTGGAAATGACGGAATGCTCCATGCCTTCAAACTCGGCAGACTCGAATTTCCGAACCAGACAGGTACAACCTGCTCATTTGGAAGTGGAGACAAGGCATGTCTGTCAGGAGAAGACCTTGGTAAGGAGCTCTGGGCATTTATTCCAAAGAATGCCCTTCCTTATCTAAAATATTATGCAGACCCTGGTTACTGCCATATCTATACCATTGACCTAACACCCTATTTGTTTGATGCAAGCATAAACAAACCGTCAGGTTGCACAGAGTCAGACTACTGGAATTGCCAGAAGACAGTTAATAGCTGGCGGACAATCCTTATTGGAGGAATGAGATACGGAGGAGCCTGCAAGAAAACATGCTCATCGTCTGACTGCGTGCAAACACCTATAACAGACCCTTCAGATACTAACAAGGGTCTGGGATATTCTTCCTATTTTGCCCTTGATGTAACAGACCAGAACAACCCAACCCTTCTCTGGGAGTTTTCTCGTGAGGACCTCGGCTTTACAACTACAGGCCCTGTTATTGTAAGAATAGGCCCTTCTGAAAAAAATGGCAGGTGGTTTGTCATATTCGGCTCAGGTCCAACAGGCCCTATTGATACAACAAATTATCAGTTCCTTGGCAGGTCTGACCAGAACTTAAAAATATTCATCCTTGATTTAAAGACAGGTGAGGTATTGAAAACGATAGACACAGGCATACGAAATGCCTTTGGAGGTTCTCTGCTAAATAGTGTTATAGATACAGATAGGGATTATCAGGATGATGTAGTCTATATACCTTATGTAACGTCAAGTTCCGGTACATGGCAGGGTGGAGTTCTAAGGCTCAGTACCCTTACTGTAGAAGACGATGTTTTAAAAGAGACAGGAGATGTTTCGAAATGGACAGTAAGTACTGTAATTAAGGACATAGGTCCTGTGACCTCTGCTGTTACAAATCTTTTAAACCAGAAGACAGGAAAACTATGGCTATATATAGGAACAGGAAGATACTTTTACGCAAGGCCCAATGAGATTGATGATGCCACGAGCCAGCGCCATCTCATTGGCCTTACAGAACCTTGTTATGAAAATGGGTGGAAAAGGGATTGTACAGAATCGAGGTCCCTTTCGGATCTAACAAATGTGACCGTCATTCCAGAGGGCTCTCAGAATGACAAGGGCTGGTATATAAACCTCGATAATGCAGATCAGTATACCTATTGCGAAAGATACAACCAGGACGGCACCTGTGCCCTACAGGTCACGAGATATTACTTAGCAGAAAGGGTTATAACAGACCCCCTTGCTGTAACAACAGGGGTGGTCTTCTTTACATCCTATAAACCCTACAATGATATATGCTCCCTTGGTGGAAAAAGTTTCCTCTGGGCAGTAAAATACGATACTGGTGGTGCGCCAGGTGGTTTATTAAAAGGTATTGCTATACTTCAGGTCTCTACAGGTGCAATAGAACAGGTAGACCTCTCAAAAGCCTTTACAGGAGCAGGTGGCAGAAAATCCTACAGCCTTGAAGGAGTACCTCCTGTTCAACAGGGACTCTCAATGATGACTACTCCATCTCCTGTAAAGAGGGTCATCCATATGATAGAAAGATGAAGGCTCAAGGTGGCATAACCCTTATTGAACTCGTCGTGGTAATTGGTATTATCACTCTCCTTCTTGCCATAGGTTTTTCCTTTCAGGGATGGCTCAAGAGATATAATGTTGAAAAGACCATAAGGGAACTCCAGACAGACCTCCAGTTAGCAAGACAGAAGGCTCTCTCTGAAAAGAGGGTATATTGTGTAAACCTCAGTCAAAATTCCTACACCATTCGTGCAGATGACTATCCTCCACCAGACGGAGACGGAGAATGCACAGAGAACGATAAAAAGTTTATCGAAAAAACAGGACTCAGATATAATATAATAAATACTCTTGATGATTCATTTAATTTCGACAAAGAAGGCCTTACAGATAAAAATGGTCATATAAGGATAGATGAGGAAGCCTATATAAATTGTATCGATGTATTTCATACAAGACTCAATCTTGGAGAATTTAAAAATGGCAGTTGTGTTAGTAAATAAAAAGGGCGCAACCCTTGTTGAGGTAATGATAGCCCTCTTGATATTTCTCCTGGCAACAGTAGCTCTCATGCAGGCATCTATCATCTCATTAGATAACAATGTAAAGAACGAGCTAAGGGATGAAGCTATAAGGATTGCAGAGGCAAGAATGGAAGAGGCAAGGAATATACCCTTTGATGCCCTTCTCAGTGACACTACGCCTGGAGCTAATCTTGAGCTACCTGCATGCAAAAAACCTCCTGTAAATGACCCGAATAACTATCCTGTAAAGATAACAAGGAGGATAAGGAACATGGATATTAACTTTGGCTCGAGAAGAACGGTAAGCAATACTGGCTCAGATACAAAACAGATAACAGTCCTTGTAAGATGGGAATACAGAGGGGCCTGCTTCTCCCATATAATCGCTTCAATAAGGAAGAGGTCATGATAAGGCTAAAAAAAGAGGGCTTTACCCTTGTGGAGCTGATTATCACCATGTCTATATTCGTTATCGGAATCATGCTTGTGAGCAATCTCTTTATTAACCAGCTAAACCTCTCCAGACAGCAATCCGCCATTGTAGAAACAAATGTGGAGGGCATAATCGGCCTTGAGATTCTCAGAAGGGATATAGAAAATGCAGGATATGGATTGCCGTGGAATGTAAAAGGAGTTGATAGTTGGAACAAACTCTCTAACTATACAGAAGCTAAGTCTGTTAGTTGTAGCCCCAACCCTGCTGAATTTAATGATGCACCAGATAACCCCCCAAGGGCAATCTTAAGCAAAAATAATGCAAGTTTCAGTGGCTGTGGTGCAAATAGTGTGTTTAATGGATCGGATTACCTTATAATTAAATCAATCAATGTTGCAAGAAATAATACAGTAAAGAAGTGGACTACCTTAAAAAAAGGTGATATAAAAAACAATAGACTCTCTGATTTTGATAATAATGAGAGGGTAATTGTAATTTCACCTGGGACAACAGACAAAGACAGAATGGCTTTAGTGACCCTATCAAATGGCACCTGGTTTACCAGATATGATCAAACCTCAAGTTATGCCTCAGATGACCCTAATGAAACAAGAATAATTTATGGCCTTGACCCAGAAGACACAAGCAGTGAACCTTATCAAAGGAGAATGCCCTTTAACCGTGCAGATTATTATATCTGGAGAGAGAGCACAAACCCTGCTACAGATGAAGTGCCTGATAGATGTGCACCTAATACAGGTGTCCTCAGAAAGGCTGTTATAAGCCAGAAAGACGGTCTCCGCCAAAATCCACTCCCCCTCCTTGACTGCGTAGCAGATATGCAGGTGATATTTGGGATAGATAATGATGGTGATGGTGATTTTGAACCAGGTGTGGCTGGTAGTACAGATGGATACACTGATGACATTTCAACACGAGATGCTAAGTGGATAAGAGAAAGGGTTAAAGAAGTCAGGGTTTATATCCTTGCTCAGGAAGGACAGATGGACAGAAATTACTCCTACCCCTATAATGAAATCACTGTAGGAGAATTCGGCCTTGGAAGAACTGTTTCGATTGGACCAGATTGGAAACATTACAGGTGGAAAGTCTACACACTTATTGTGAAACCAAATAATTTGAGGTAATTTATGAGAAAGGTAGAAAGATTGATAAATGAAAAAGGCATTGCCCTTGTAACAGTTCTTATCCTTACAGCTATTATGCTTGTCATGATTGCAGGCCTTCTTTATATGGTTACTGTGGGAACTCAGGTTTCTGGTATAGCAAAGAGATACAAAACAGCCCTTGAGGCAGGAATAGGAGGAACAGAGGTTATATTTGAACTTATAAGCCAGAGAAATAAGCCACCTATTAATCTAAGTGAGTTCTATGCCTTTGAGGATGGTAAGGCAGGCAAGCCTGTCTGTTTATCTGAAAAGTTAAACAAATCTACATCAAACTGGAATCAGCAGTTTTGTAGCTCTACATTAACTATTGACCCCAACGACCCTACAACCTATGACATGAGATTCGACCTCGGGTTAAGTCCTGTATATAGAGTTTATGCAAAGATTGTTGATACCGTAGAGGGTAATTCCGGTGGAGATGAGGGACTGATAAAGGGCGGGGTTGTAGAATCAAATCCTGGTGAAGTGAGTGTGATGAGTATACCCTATCTATATACAATAGAAATCCTTGCTCAGGAAAAGGACAATCCATCAGAAAGGGCAAGGTTGTCAATCCTCTACGAGTACTGATAATGATAAGAATTTTATGCCTGATATTTCTCATTCTCTTTATATCCTGCTCAGGAGAAAAACCAGAAGGACACAACAAAGAAAATCCATTATTGACTGAAAGGAAAGTAGAGGACTCCTATTCTCTCCAGATAATTCCAGAAAATCCCACAAGAAGTGCTAAATTACAACTCGTAATCAAGGGATTCGAACCATCCAGTGCTGAGATAACCTGGTTAGTAAATGGAAGACCTGTATCCGTTGAAAGACCTGAAGAGTTTGACGCATCCCAAACAAAAAAGGGAGATTCCATACAGGCCCGTGCACTCATTAAAGGTAAGGAGATTTTATCTAATGTGGTAAAAATCAAAAACTCTCCACCAGAAATAGTCAAGATAAAGATTATGCCAGAGGTCTTTAAACCAGGAGACACCCTTTATATTGAGGTAACTGGAAGAGATGATGATGGAGATAATCTGAGTTTCCTGTATGAATGGCTTAAAAATGGAGAAGTTGTAAGTACTGAAAAAAGTTTGAATGTCAATATTAAAAGAGGAGACAGAATCGATGTGAAGGTAACTCCTTACGATGGTGAGGACTACGGCAATACTGTTATCCTCCACAGAGAGATAAAAAATACGCCACCAATAATTACCTCTTCAAGGGATTGTAAGATATCTGAAAATTACTTTTTATGTAAACTCCATGCCTCTGACCCTGATGGTGATCCTCTCACCTATGCTCTCAAAGAAGCCCCTCCTGGTATGACCATAGACAATTCAGGTCTGATAAAATGGGATATCCCACCTGATTTTAAGGGCAAGGCAAGGGTAACAGTTTCAGTAACAGATGGCCATGGAGGAGAGGCAAGCCAGAGTTTTACCCTTGAAATTACACCACAGTAAACCATAACCAGATTCCAATTGACCACTCCTGAAAGGACAAAAATACATAACCAGTTCCCAAACATAGTTGCTGAAGGATAGAGAATAGTTTATGCTATAATAAAACATGCTCTCTACCTATAAGATTGAAACCTTTGAAGACCTCATTAAGGCATTGAAGGAAAAGCCTGAATGGCTTGAGGAGTTAAGGAGAATCATCCTCACAGAGGAACTTATTGCCCTTCCACAGAGATTCCATACCTTTGTTGAACATGAGTTTAAACCTCAAAGAAGATATTTTTGAGAGAAAGGTGAGAGAAAAGGCACCTGCCTATTTTGGAAGGCTTATAAAGAGATGTAGAACAATGAGCCTTGAGGATTTAGCAGACTACCTCGAGGAGGCTGTTGAAAAGGGAATAATTACTGAAGAAGAAAAGAACAGCGCCCTGAATATAGATGTGGTTGTAACAGGATTTCTTAAAACAGATAAGGATAAAAGGGTTGTATTAGCAGGAGAGGTCTCTGTAAAGGTGGACAGGATAGATGTAGAAAGGGCTTATGAGAGAGCCAGTGTGATAGGAAAGGCCCTTGGATTGCCTGCTATAGCAGTCGTAATAGGTGAAGAAAAAACAGAGGGAGCCCTTACAAGGGCTGATGAACTGGGTGTCGTCCTGATATAAAGATTCTTTTATGTTAAATAAAAAGGATATACCTTGCCATGAGATACATGCTCATGATTCTAAAGGCTGTTTCTTCAATATCTATATAAGAGCTTACTCAAACTGCTCCCTTATCTTTCTCAGAAACTCTGAGGGGAGCACAGGCTTGAAGATAATCACACCTCCTTCTGGCAGGTATTGCCTGTAAAGGCTGTCAGCTGTGTGGCCACTGATGAATATAACCTTCTGAGACGGCTTAATCGCCTTTATATCATCATAGAGGTCTTTGCCATTCTTCCTTGGCATTATGAGGTCTGTTATCACAAGGTCTATCTCATTGACCTTTTGCCTGAATATCTCAAGGGCTTCCACTCCATCAGAGGCCTCAATGACCCTGTAGCCTGCAAATTCAAGGACATGCCTTATGGATTCCCTCACCCCTGAGTCGTCATCAACAAGGAGAACCGTTTCTCCAAGGCCCTTTGTAAAGACAACCTGTTTTCTCTGTGAGAGGTCTGTCTTTCCCTCTGCAGTATAAAGGGGAATGTATATCTTAAATGTAGAGCCTTTGCCTGGCTCGCTGTAGACATTTATATAGCCATTGTACTGCTTTACAAGCCCATAGACAATGGAAAGACCAAGGCCTGTGCCCTTACCCTCCTCTTTTGTTGTAAAGAAGGGCTCAAATATATGGGCTTTAACATTCTCATCCATGCCTGTGCCTGTATCAGAAACACTCAACAGGGCATATTCCCCTGGCTTTCCATAACCATGGATATCCCTGAATCTCTCATCTATATAAACCTTTTCTGTCTTTATTGTAAGGACACCTCCCTCTGGCATGGCATCTCTGGCATTTGTGGCAAGGTTCATAATAATCTGCTCAATATGTCCTGAGTCTGCCATTATTATGAGCTCTTCTTCAGAAAGCCTTGTCTCAATCCTTATGTCTTCACGGATGAGCTTTGTGAGAAGCTTTATAATGAGCTTCACGATATCATTAAGGTCAACAGCCTTAGGATTGCCAGGTTGTTTTCTGCTGAAGGCAAGGAGACCTTTTGCAAGATTTGAACCCCTCTCAACAGCCTTCAATATCTCAGAAACATATTCCTTGAGAGGACTGTCGGGTGGAAGTTTCATATCAAGGAGGCTTCCGTATCCACTCACTGCAGTCAGGATATTATTAAAATCATGGGCAACACCACCAGCAAGCTGACCGATTGCCTCGAGTTTCTGTGCCTGCCTTAGCTGTGCCTCGAGCCTCTTCTGTTCTGTAAGGTCAATCATAGTCTCTATAGCACCTGTTATCCTTCCAGAGAGGTCCTTTTGTGGATAGGCCCTGATCTCAACATAAACAGGCTCACCTGTAGATGATACATGGGTATGAACAGCCATAAAGGGCTCTCCTGTCTTAAAGGCCTCCTTTACAGGACAGAGCTCACCAAGGAGATAACAGGGCTCATTCTGTCTGTGGGAGACCTGCCAGCAATACTTACCTTTAATTGACTCAATGTCTGTCCTGAGCTTTTCAAGATAGGACCTGTTTGCTGAAATGATTCTGTAGTCCCTGTCAAGGATAAGAAAGCCCTCACTAATGCTTCCAAGGATATCATTTATAAGGTTCTCATTCCTTGCCCATTCTGTAATGTCAGAGCAGTTTATAACAAGGGAATCTTTATCTTTTAGATACTTACCCTTAGCACTCAGAAGCCTTAATGAACCATTTCTGTGAAATACCCTGACAGTTGTACTCTGAAATTCAAGGCTCTTTATGGCCTCGTCAATCCTTCTCTTTACCTCAGGTGCATAAATAGGGTCGAGGAATTCAAAGATACTCCTTCCCCTGACCTCTGATGCATTATATCCAAGTTGCTGGACTGACGGGCTTGCATAGGTAATAAAACCTTTAGGATTGGTCATGAGGATAATGTCTGAGGAATTCTCTATAAGACAATGATAAAACTCCTCACTCTCAACAAGGGCCTTGTGAAGGGAGCTGAGCCTTTCTCCAAATTCATTAAAGGACATTGAGAGTCTTGCTATCTCGTCACTTCCTTTAACAGGAATCCTGGAGGAATAATCTCCTTTTTCCATCTCCTTTATGCCTTTAATAAGAAGGTCAAAACCCCTCTTCAGTCTCCTTGAAAATACCAGGGCTACTGTTATTGAGGCTGTGCCGAGGAGGAGAATCACTAATATAAATCTCCTGCTCATGGAAAGGACCTCTTTTTTCACAATACTTAATGGCAAACCAGTAATCACCTTCCAGCCGTGCCTGGTTGTAGTAAAGCTATAAAGCCGCTCTACTCTGTCAGGACCTTTTGCCAGAAATGTCCCTTCCTTCTGGGTGAGGTCTATACCAACAGTCCTGCCAGGGCTCTTTGTATTAAGTATCACCTCACCCATCCTGTCAAGGACTATCACCTCCCTGTCAGGCAGACCATAGGTCTCCTTGAGCCTTCTGCTAAGAGACTCAATATTCAGGGGGATGCCAAGGACTGCTACCTGCCTTTTTTCTTTAAACACTGGCATTGTGACCATTACAGCAGGCCTCTTAAAGTATCTGGATATGTGAAGATTTCCAATATAGGGTTTACCCTTTGCCCCTTCTCTAAACCATTCTTTGTCCATATAATTCAATCTTCTAAACTCAGGGTCAGGAACACCACTGCAGAAATTCCAGCCATCCATCCTTGCACCAAGGACATTTAGAAATTCAGGCTCTTCTCTAAGGAGAAGTCCAGCAACCCTGTCGCAATCAGCAGAATCAAGAGAAACAACAGAGGGATGAAGGGAAAGGGCCCTAAGGAGTGAAAGGGCTCTCAGGATTGTGGAGTCAATATCCTCTGCAATCCTTCTTGAAACCCTGAGGTTATCCTCATAAAAATGGAGTTTCTTCTCTTCAGCCATGATATAGGAGTGAATAAGGGAATAAAGAATAAAAGGAAGGATAATGAGGATGATCAGGATAAGGAATTTATGAAATATGGTGAGTCTCATTTTATTTTAAATTCGGCATTTTTCATAAAAATATTAGGACTTATAATGTATCCATCCCTATCCTCTCTTACAAGACCCTTGAAACTCAAGACCTTTAGTGCCTTTGTAACAGCCTCCCTTGAGGCACCTATCCTTGAGGCAAGCTCTCTGTGAGGGCATTTCCGAATTCGATAAAGGCCTGAGTCTGTCCTTTCACCACCCTCCTCAATCATTGAACAGAGGAGTCTCATAAGCCTTTCTTCCACATCAAGAAATGCCAGAGACTCAATAACACCATTTGCTATCCTTAGCCTCTCAACGAGAGAGCTGAGGAGCTCAAGGCTTATACGGGGTTCCTTTTTTAGAAGCCCTATGAATTTATTCCTCGTAAGAATACCGAGGGTTGAGTCCTCAAGGCATGTGATTGTTGCAGAACGGGGCTTTCCATCAATAAGGCTCATCTCACCAAAGAAATCCCCCTTTTTAAACTCTGCAAGGGTAAGCTCATCACCTTCTTCATTCACAAGGCTCGCCTTTACAGAACCATTAAGAACAATATAAAGGTCTGTACTACTGTCTGATTGATGGAACACAACCCTGCCTTTTTTAAAATCCTTGACCTGAAACTCTGTTACAAGCCTCTTAAGATTTCTTGAAGAAAGGCCTCTGAATAAAGGAATCTCCCTCAATGCCTCAAGTATTAACCTGTTCAAGATACCTCCTCTTTACGCAGAGTCATACCTGTCCAAAATAAAATTTTGAATGGGCATAAGTAGGCTGAAGGCTGAAGTAAGCATTAGGGTGTAGGGGTTAGGGATTAGGGGTTAGTCTACACCCTACACCCTACTCCCTATACCCTACTCCCTAAAGCCTGAGGCCTTATGCCTATTTTAAAAGCCCCTTCTAATTTATTTTGGACAGCAGTGATGCAGAGTTCTAATTAAAGTTTAGCAGAAAAAGAGGAGGAGCTCAAGTAGTATTGAGGATAGACTTTATAATGAGGCTCTCTTCTCTATCAAGCCTTCTCAGTCTTTTTAAGGAGAGATAAGAACCTATAGCAAGACCGAGAAAGCCTGAAAGGACCTCAAGGCCTTTTATAGAAAGATACAATGAGGCTATCAGACCTATAGATGTGCCTGCAAGGAGTGATATGAGTGGAACAATAAAGGCAAGGAGATAACCCCTGAGCCTTATCCCCTCATCAATACCAACAACCACCACATCCCCTGACTTTGCCCCGGGAAGATTTTTTGCTAAAACAATCATATTAAGACCAGAGGACCTGCAGAGCCCTATCTTTGCCTGACCGCATCCCTTGCAGGCCTCACTACCTGTTATCATCACCTTTGCCACAGAACCATCAACTGCTATTACTATACCTCTCTCAGGAACCGTTGGTTTCATAGTTTAATTTATTTTATATTTAGCACCTCAACCAGTTCCATGAGATAGATCATATTGAGATTCTGAAAATTTATATGTTAAGATTATGCACACCTGAGGGCTTTGCCCTCAGAAGTCTAATATATGGGGGTGTATTATGAGGACACTTGGTATTGCTATTCTTCTCATCCTTATCCCTGTAATATCCTCTGGAGCAGGGAAACACGAACTACTTAACTGCACAGGTTGTCACAGCATCCACACAGCAAAAGGAGAGCTCATCTTTGCTGTAGAGCCCAACAAGAAGGCAGTGAATCCCGCCACAAAGACCCCTTACACGGGTGTAACAGCCCTCTGTCTGGGCTGTCATGAAACGCCTGAAAAAGGCGGTGCAGGAATAGCACCAATATCAGGTGCAATGAGCCATCCATTCAGTATAACGCCAAATCCAAAGGTTGCTGCTGTTCCGCAGGGACTTTTAAGGGATGGAAAACTTGAATGTGTTGGATGTCATGATCCCCATCCATCGAATCCAAACTATAGGTACCTCAGGGTTGACACAAAGGGAGGAAGGGAAATGGAAACCTTCTGTGCCCTCTGCCATTCATCAAAGGCAGAAAAGGTTTCAAAGGATATAAAGATCTTCGACAGCATGGATGAGAGGAAGGCAGGCGAGAGGACTGTTTCTGAAGTACCTCAAGCTCCAAAGCCACCTGCCAAGAAAGGGCAATAGTAAGGTACAGGGAATCTAAGAGGCAAAAGCCCAGAAATCTGCGTGGATGCCTTTAAATCAGCAGGTATCCCTGAAGATAAAGCTACAGCTGCAGCAAAAGCAATAGCAGAGATAGGACAGGAAGAAAGACTTACATTAATAGAAAAGGAAATAACAGAAATCAAAGGCGATATTAAACTCACTGCTGTCCAAAACAAATTGAAAGGAGCTTTTAAAATAGGCATAAGGCCTCAAAAACACAAAAGAAGCGACAGGATTTATTTTTAAAGGTATAGTGAGGTTATTAATGTTCTTTGTAAGGTATATTAAGGTCATGATAGGTTATTTAACAAGTTACATTAAGGAGTCGCCTTTTGTGCTTTTTCAGCCTTATGCCCATTCAGAACTTTATATTGGACAGGTGTGTATTAAACTAATTAATTAAATGGATGCTTGGCGTAATAATAGCTGGTATCCTCTCTTTGATACTAAAGGCATTTTTTTAAATCTCTTTATCCAGTATTGACAGCCCACCTGTTAAGTTGGTATAAATATATAGGTCGGGGCTGTAGCTCAGTTGGGAGAGCGCGTGAATGGCATTCACGAGGTCGGCGGTTCGATCCCGCTCAGCTCCACCAAAAAATCAAACACTTATTAAAATTTATTAACTCTTCAGTTCGTGAACTGTACCACATTTGCCACACGGAGTTATCTTCTCAAGGGCTTTCACAGCCTCTTTTTTTATCTCTTTATCTCAAATTATCTCAAAACATTCCGACTACCTTATCTTCCTCAACCATAATGTCAATGAGCCTGTCATAGTCTATCTTTATGGCATCCTGCAATATCTCCTCATCCCTGAGACCCCTGAGCCTCATATCCTCTTCGAGGATATACACCTTTCCGCAGAATCCCTCAAACCTTTCCCTCTGGGCAAAATAAACGCCATTCTGGAGAAGGACCATGTCAGAGGCCATATCCCTTGCAAGCTTAAATCCCCTTTTCCCTTCTGGAGTATCTGGTGAACTCTTTATTATGGTAATCATAACCACCTCCTAAAATATCATTACTGTGTCACTTTCTTTTACCGCCTCTGCTATCTCTTGGGAGTTCACTATCTTCACACCATCAATAATCTCTTCAAGATACTGCTCCTTCATCGAAGACTTATCCACAAGGACCTCCACCCCCATGTCGATACAGTCTTTGATACCATCCTCTATCTTTGAGAAAGGAGTTCCTGAGAC
>Ga0272445_1001218_pt1 | contig 20689 bp, 23 predicted proteins | sample YNPCB0031_FD_194404 | JGI IMG/M metagenome (GOLD analysis project Ga0272445, IMG submission 194404) | Hot spring sediment microbial communities from Yellowstone National Park, WY, United States - YNP-CB-003-1 | ecosystem: Environmental > Aquatic > Thermal springs > Hot (42-90C) > Sediment... | reverse complement strand
ATTTCCCTCTTGCAAGCTTCGGCTGCAGCTGCTCAGGCTTCCTCTCAACATATCTTAAATATATAAACCTCCCAGACCCGCAGAACTCATTTGTAATATCTGAGACTGCTAGCTTTACTGGGTATGGCGGGGATAGGGGTGGACTACTCCATATTTACACCTAATTAGGTGCGAGTCCAAAAGTAACTTTTATCTGAGTGTGACAAAGCTTAAATCTTTCTCCCTTTTAAATAAAAGGGATAAAAATGAAATTAAGTGATCTCTTCAGAAGTATATCAAAACAATTTGACGTGGAGTTTAATGAAATTGCAAGAAGAATTTCTCATCCCGTAAAATCTGGTGAAACTAGAGAACATGCTTTGCGAAAACTTTTGAAGAAGTATCTACCTCAGAGAGTAGGGATTGACCAAGGTTTCGTGATAGATGCTCAAGGAAGAGAGAGCAAACAAATAGATATAGTCATTTATGATAAGACAGTTGCCACTATTTTTAAAGTTGGTGATACTAAATATTTCCATGCGAAGTAGTCTTGGCTGTGGGCGAAGTAAAATCTGATATTAACTCTAAGAAAGAACTCGAAGACGCTCTCGATAAAATTAGATCGGTTAAGGAATTAGATCGTTCAAATCAGGGTAAAAACTTAATCATTACTGGTCATGGTGTCTCTCTTCAAGGGCTTAAGTTCGACCCTTTAACACAGCATTGGGATCAAATCCTAAGTTTTATCTTTACGTGTACATCAATGATTAAAGAATCTATCTTAGAAGCACTCCAAGAATATAATTCGAAGGTGGAGCGTCGATTATGGTTAAATATCTTCTGTGCCTACAAGCAGTTTCTTATTTCATATGAAAGCGAAGAGTATCTAACTCCCTCAGCGATGGATGCTCGACGAATGTACTGCACTACTGAAGATGAAGTACCAAATCTACTATTGCTTTTTATCTCTATATTGTCAACTTTCATCAACGAAGCTCACGTTGCAAGACCTAACTACTTTGATTATGCAAACATCACAACAACGATGCATAGAGATTATCCTCTCACGAAAGAATTCCGCTAAAAATACGCGGTTATGATTATGAAAAATTTAAACAAAATTGATCGCAATTCATATTTATGGAAATAATTTAAGGTGCCAAGATTTCGAATTCCTTTGTCATTAAATTTTTCATAATTATGTTTGCATAATCATATTGGTTTATATTCACAAACTAAAGAACCTCTTCAGCTTCCTTATGAATTCTATATTATCATTTACTGGTTTCAAGCCAGCCTCAACTAAAATCTCATTTATCACTCTTTTTTAACTATCTTGTTAGGCATAACAATGCACACGTGGACACCTAATCTTTCTACAGCTTATATAACTACCCTTCTTCCTCCATTCGTACGATACATTTCACTAAAATTATTGCTACAAAAAATTTATGAGTACTAAAATTAACTATGTAATAGTGAAAGTATGAAGCCGGAAACTCAGACTAAGTTGAAAGAGACTCTTCTATCATTCATACAAAGCATAGTTGAGGTTCCATATAGTATTGAAGAGCTTAAAAGAGCTTACCCGCTTCATGCTCTACTTTTTCCTGGGGAAGCAATAAAATCTTTTAAAAACAACGAACCGTTGTGACTAAAATGAGACAACAACTCATACCACAACTAGCTGAAATTATAGCTAAAGATCAGCATACAGAAGTATACCGTAACCATGAGATTGTAGAACAGCTAGACGTAGCAAAAATAGAGGTTATTGATAGTATTATTAACTCGTTAAGAATGGGGAGGCGAAGACCTGATCATCAAAAAGAAATTCAAGAAATTCTTACCGCAAAAAGCGATAATAAAAAAGAGATTCGCATAATAGCTGACTTGTTTCTTACACTATATTACAATCCCTTTTATCCAAAGAAGTATGCTCATGCTTTCACGAAACGAATTATGGATTTAGAAGAAGAAGCGCTAATCGGAGAAGATATGTGGAATAAACTTGGGGGTGAAGGTACATATGATGAACTGCTAAGTATTATAGAAGAGGTGAAAGCTTGGAGAAGCTCTTAAAAGCTAACTTACTTGCCACGAGACATCTTCTTATTTTAGATGAAGTGTTTAGGTCTAATTATCCTCCTTATGCTGACTGGGCAAGAAAACTTGAAAACTTTCCATTCTACGATGAGTTAAGAAAAGAGGTATATGTAGGAGGAAAAAAGAAGGGGAGAAAGGGTTATGCTCGTCAAATGGTTTTAGGGGATCTTATAGAATATATCCTTACTGGCAGAGGATATTATTTTGCAATAAGAGGAGTTGAAGAATTCAAAAATTTCATTCAAATATTGATGTATATCTCTAATATGCTCATCTTATTAGAAGATATTTCAGTAGATGTAAAGCTACGTAATTTGGTGTTGAAAGAGCTTTATAAGAATCTTGGTGAGGCGTTCTTTGAAGAGGATGCGCAAAAACAGAAGTATCAATCTTTAATGGCTTATGAGGGGATAATTGCTAGGGATAAGGGAAAAGAACATGATGAGTTCCTTGATTCTATTCTTCCAAAACGAGTAGGCATAGCGCCAGAGATTCTTGTCTACTGCTGGCTAATACGGAAAAATTATGGTTATGTGATACCACTTTTGCTAGCTCAAAGATTACTTGGTAAGGGAAAGAGCATAACTCCTCCCGACTTCCTACTTATAAGGTCGAAAGGGGAAATTTTTGGACTAGAGGTCGGAGTAGGAAAGGAAAGACAAATTGCCTCGTTTTGTTCAATTACCGGCATTCCTGTATTCACAGTAGGCATCGGAAGTGTTGAACAACCTCAACCTTACAGGTGCGATAAATGTCTTAGGTGGATCGTGTATTGTCCTTTTGTCATTGATATATGCAAAGAAAATAAGGACAAACCAGGCCAGGTTCACGTAAGTTGTAGTGAATGTAGTTACTTTAAAAGCATAGAAGAAGTTGTTAAATGTCCTTATGTAGTGTATTATGGTAAAGCTCACAATTATGCGGGCGAAGTGGCGGAACGTAGATATCATTACCGATGTGTAAAAGATGACCTTATTGTTAAAGAAGAGATTAAAGTAGCTCCAGAGAAACATTTAGTTGCAGCATTACCAACTGTATATGGAATTGAGTATCTAAGTGAGGAGGATTAAAAATTTAAAAATACCTTTCCAGATTAGGCAGCGCTTTTTCGAATTGTTTAAGTAGAGCTGGAGCTGTTTCGTCGGCAAAACTAACTAGCAGTGGGATAAGTTTCGATTCACAATACTGGATTGGATCTTTATCTTTTGGTAAGTTGGCTTTTGTTGCAGCGCACATTGCAGCAGCCTTTAAAAATATATGAAGCTCGGCTTTTGTAGTACCTAAGCTTGCAAGCACATCACGCATTTCTTCCATTAAACGAAGTGCATAATCTTTGAGCATGTTTTCATCTGTTTTTTCCTCTTTCCTCTTTCTAGCAACTATAATTAACGTTTTGTTAAGAACCGAACCGTTTCCCTTACTGACGAGTCTTGTAAGAAGTTCTGAGGTAACAGGCCATATTTTTGTTACATAAAAACCTCCAGCGTATAAAGCAGTTATGATGGCTTTCCATGCTTCTATTGAGTTATGTGTAAACCATACTAGAAGAACGCCATCCTTAGTAAGTACCTTAAAGCATTCCTCAAAAATTTTACCCATTTGCCTTGTATACCAGTTTATGTTGAAGAATGTAGGTTGCTTTTTCCTAACAATAACTTCTGCTTCACGTGGCACTGCTGAAGATATTGGCTCCCAACTTGGCAGTTTCTCTTTCTCAAAAAAGAAACCAGCTTTTATCAAAGGCTTAAGTCCAATATGTAATACTTGCCAAAAATACTCACTAATATCGCTATATATATGTTGGTCAAAATATGGAGGATCTACATTTATTACATCAACTTTAACATCTGCTAGTACTGATGAAAGAAACCTAGAATCACCTTGGATTATAAAAACTTTCTTTAATCCTTCCAGTCTTTTGCAAAGTTCATTTAGAATAGGACAAATTCCCCCTTCAGTTTTTGTATTAGAGGAGTTTGGCTCAAAAATCCAATTTAAATTTCTATATGGAACTATAGCTTCGCAAAAACTCTCGCTATAACTCATTTTTCTACCTTGGGCATATTGACCTATTGCATCCCTTATTGTGCCCCGTTTCCATGTTGTAATTATCGAGTTATAGTCAGCTACTCTACTAACTCCAAATGCCAGATAAAGAGAGGTGGCAGCTTCTAACCCTCCTTTAGTTAAAGCTTTTTCAGATATCTCCTGCACATATTTAATAAGTGTTGCGAGGACAAGTAGTTGACGTGGGTTAAATAATTCATACCAGTAATTTATTCCATAGCTTCTAATGGGAGCAAAAACTTCATTATCTCCAGGTATCTCAGACTTGGGGATATACTTCTCCATTTCCTTAAAAGAGTTTGAAAGTTCCCTACAGGCTTCTAAAAACCGAGAAAAATCCGCCTCATTACAAATATTGTAAGCTTGTCTACTCTGTCTTACAAGCAAAATATACGTTGATAAAATTTTATCCTCGTCAACTTTACCGTCTCTTAATTCGTTAAGTATGCTAACATGGTTGGTTGTCCAATACTTATAAGCATCCCTTTTATCTATTTTGTTATAACAAAAAGGACATATAATTTCACTTCTTTTCCCTCCCTCATAGGGAAGTTTTGTTGGATACTTCACAATGGTGGGATTAAAACTTTTAGTTGAAGCATCCATTTTTAGGTCTAAATATACTGACCTTGCTATTTCTGTGCCAGAGATTAATGGAATTTTTTTACCACATTTAGGACACTTGATGCCCCTTGCAACTATATATCCTTCAGTACCAGGCGGATAAAGCTCCCCTAGTTTATTTTGAGCATATGCAATTAACTTTTTAGCCTCTTCTTGAACACGTTCTGCTAATCTTTGACCATATAAAGCTGGATATTCAATTGTACCTTTAAGAATAAGATAGGCAACTGGATTATATTCAACAGCTATTGTTTTGAATCCTAACCTTAAACTTTCTAAGGGTATAGTTCCTCCGCCAGCCATAGGGTCACATATAATAATTTCGTCTACCGCCTTACCTAGGAGTTTTGTTACTAATTCATTTATCCTTTCCCTATCAGGATCTGTATAAAATAGAAGAGGTGGATAACCCATTTCAAGGAATGCTAAAGGTTTTTTATCCCAACCAACACTTTTCATAAAATCTTCTTTGGTGATTTTGTTTGGTAGTACCGCAGCCAATGTTATACCTCTTGCTATTGAACAGGGTCTTCTAGCAAACCAAGGATGAAGATTTCTTATTTTTGGATCAAAAAACTCTCTCCTTATCTTTTTTCCATGAATCTTTAATTCTCTACAGTGTTTAATATAGGCTGGTTTTGCTTTATAAGCCATCTCTATAGAAGCATCACGACTCAATTCCCTAACTGGAATCCACGTCTCTATTAATGAATTTTTTAAGCCATTGGTATCAGTCATGTTTTTTACACCTTCTACCTTCCCTTTCATTGCGAATTAAGTACTCGATAAAGCCAGAAAGAGAGCGTATACCTGGATATTCCCCATTTTTAATAACGCTCTCGGCCCATTCTGCAAGATCCCTGGGTATAGTTATGGTCTTTTTAATTTGCTCCATCTTTTTCATATTTTATACTACTTTTATACTACTTAAAGTTTTTTATCTCAGGAGATACTTTTAAATAACTTCTTTCAAACTTGCCATATTTTCCTGCTGGAGTGTTCTTATAATTAAGGAGGCAAAAATTACAAATAAATTTCTCATCCTTTCAGTCTTTTCTTAGCTCATTACATTAGAGCAGCGTCATTCAACATTTTGATTCAAAATACAATATTAAATCTGTCATCACATAGGGAGTTTCACTCGCAATTTCTACGCTGCAAAGAGAAAGAGCTATTTCTTCCCCAGTTTCAAAATTCCTTTGATTCCATGAAGTACTGCGAATATTCAGTTGTGATGAAAACCTATGGAATTTTTGAGCTGATAGCATCAAAAATTATTACTCTTAAGAAGAGACTATCACTTCTCGCTCATTTGTTGTTTATATATCCACTTTTTGAGTTCTAGAAGCTTTTTCTGTTCTCTTTCCGTAACTTGTTCTTTGTATACCCCTATTTCCTTTGCTTTCTCTGGATAGTACTTTGAGAATAGGAAAGCGTAGATATTATACCATTCTTGTGAAAGTGGAACTGCTAAGCTTGCAGTATGCAAGTAAACCATTGCCTCATAATCCGTTGATGTTTCCTCAAAATTTATTAATCTTTCCAGCTGAATCCTCATCCTCATATCCTCTGATACAAAATCTTCATATCCTCTAAAAACTACTATTGGAGCAAACATTCGCTTAATCAATCTTTCAAGCTTATCAACCATCCAATCCAATTCAGTTTTAAAATTCAGGAAAAATGATGTTTATTGAGAGGTAGAAATCCATTATTTCCAAGCTTTAATTACGGAAAATCATCCATCAATAAAGTACTTCTCATATATATCTAACTTCCATTCATGTCTTATCTAAGAGTTTACGTTATGGATAAAGATGGAAAAGAAATGTCTTTTGTAGTTCACTATGGAATGGGTTGTAGGCTTGTTAGTGCAATAAATGAAGGCACTAGTAACTTTAACCTCCTTCTTAAAAGTGCCTACGAGTTTGATAGGGGGATTTACGATATTATGAAGTGTATGGACAACGAAGAAAATTATAAGGCTGAGGTCGAATTCGCCAAAAAGCTTGGCTTAGACTATGTGGCGCTAAAGCCTAAGCCAAGTAAAGAGCCTGTGGATGCTGGAATAATAGAGGTCTACTTCCCAGAAAAGAAGATAATATCAAACCAAAGCGGAGACTACATATGCCATAAAGGTGTTAGGGAAACTTGGGGTTATACAGGCAACCACTTAGACATTGGAATGTTTAAGAGATTCACCATACCAGAAAGCTGGATTATAATAGACAAATACTTCTTTGGAAGGCCTGTCGAGATTAAGGGGGAATTGGATAAGGAGCTTGAGAGAAGACTTTGGGAAAGGGTTAAATGGTATAGGAGGATTGGATATGAGGTGAAAATCATTTAGGCTTCCTAAAAACCAAAACATACTCGTGATTTTTTAACACATGAAACTTCTCTGTTCCCTTATTTTCCTCTCTTTGCGATTTCTTAACTAGGTCCAAAATCCAAAAGCTTGGAAAGTAAAGCTTGTTTATGATTATGTCGTGAACCTCGAAACCAGCCATCTGGCATAGCTTAATTGTGTCAGCTCCTAAAGGAATAGTCCTCCAATTCCTTTGTATATCTTTAACCACAACAACCATAAATTTGCCCGGCTTTAAGACACGATAGCATTCCGAATAAACCTTAAACATTTCACCAAGATAAGTTCTGCCGTAGCATGCATTGCTTATGTTTTCCCTATCTTCTGAAAGCGGTCTATCACATCTATCTTTTAACTTCACATCCTTTCCATATTTCCCTTCATAGCCTTTCTTAGCTATTCCAGAACCTCTATTCACTTCTCCTAAAGGAGGGCTAAACAGAATCAAGCCAAATTGAGGTGTATTCCCTATGTTGTTTAGATTGCTAGAATACACTTGTCTTCTACCTATGCCCTTCTTAGTTTTAGGATCTTTATACCTGCTTTTAAAGTCACTTATTAAACAATAGTATTGTGGGCTAAAAATTATCGAGCCGAACTCGCTTAAGTTGCCGATGTTTCCCTCTTTAGAAGAGTAAGGCGTAGGCAGGTTCTTCTTGACCGCAAATGGCCCGCTTCTCTTCATCTGCAGTTCTTGAGTCGATTCCTCATGCTGAATAGAGGTTTTGCTTCTTCCACCTTTTGTTATTGAAAGAGCATCAAAGTAAGGAGGACTAAAAATTATAGAGCCAAATTTAGAAATGTTACCGATGTTTTCTTTGTCGGTCGAATATCCTTGAAAACGATTAACTCTTTCTTCGTAGGAAATTTTTTTACTTCTTGCGTGCGGTCCTTCATCACCTTTCTTAATGGCGTTAAAATACGGAGGGGAGAAAACTATTGAACCGTAGCTTTCAACATGTCCAATGTTTGACTTTTTTCCATATCCTGATCTACCAAGTTTAGCAAGCTTATGCTGCCTTTCTAGATGCCCATCCTCAGGACCTTGATGACCTGTGCTAACTGATTCTATTGCATTAAAATAAGGAGGAGAAAATATCACACTTCTAACTTTCTGACTGTTTAAACAGGATAAATCCCTAGCATCTCCTTCAATACAGATGGCATTACCGAGCTTTTTGTTAGGGAACAGTTTCTTTAAATGCTCTATGTTTCTATTAGCTTGATCGACAAACTTTTTCTCGTACTCAACACCAACAGCATCCATTCCTAAAAGCATAGCTTCAACTAGCGTAGTACCAATACCAGCCATTGGATCTAAAACAGGGCTTTCGCCATAAATTTGCAAGATAGCTCTCGCTAAACATGGTCTCATTTTAGCAGGGTGATCGTTACATAAGTAATGCCTCCTCTCGGTTTGCGGATGAACTGCCCCAAAATCCCAAAGACTGACTAAAATCTTTCTTTTCTTAAACTTGTTTATGGGATGCTCAGTTGTTCCTTCAGGAAAAATCATGCGAAAAAATAGTTATGAGCTTAATTCTTCGTTATCGAAAGAAAATATTCCTTAACTTCCTTTAGCTCATTAGTCTTCTTCCTAACACTGCAGAAAAGTTTTTTCTTGCTCTAGGAAAGCTACACGAGTCTCTAAGAAAGCGAATAATTTTTGATTTATTCTTCTCAAAAGGGATTTGATATTCCTTCGATCAGCTTACTGTTCCTTTCATTCCGCTTCATCTTATCTTCTTTTGGAGAGAATAAGTTCGCCTATTTCTTTAGTTGCTTCAATTCCTCCAACGCCTTGTTAACTGCATTTAGTTGCTCGCTGTATCTTTGTAGATCTTCCTTTGCCCACTCGACTCTTGCTGTTAATTCTTTTCTCAATTCTTTCAAAATCTTCTCAGCTAAAGTCTTCTCAAACATGAAATGAGAGTATTAATAGTAGGTATACATCTTACTAATGAACAGGTTTCCATACATGCCGATTGTTTAAATATTAGCTTGCTATGAAAAAGCTGATGTATGGAGTGGTTTATGAGTGGATCTGAGTGGAAATGGATTCTAGGCATTCTGTTGCCATTTAAAAACTTAAATAGTAGAGTTCATTTACTATTTAGGTGAAAAAATGGAAAAGGTACTTTCAGTAGGGCTTACAGTTCTTCTACTGATACTTTCAATGCCAACAATAGCGATAACTGTTAACGCTAGTAAACCAAACAATGCTCCACCAGAAATCGAGAAAATAACTTTTGTCCATTACGCTACAGAGCACAGCAAACCAGTTTGGGATGATACAGTAACAGATTATAGATTCATTGCAGGTGGAGTTAGGTGGTTTAATACGATATCTTACCTTGTTTCTACTGCAAGTATGCCTGATTATCTTGATGCTAAATGGGTTCTTTCCACTCTAAAAGAAAGTTCAGAAACTTGGGATTCTGCTGTAACTAATGAATTCTTTGGTAAAGAGTTATTTTCATCACCAGCTTTAACAGATGAGCCTGTTGTTTCTGGCGATGGTAAAAACTCTGTTGGTTGGGGTTTGTTAGAGCCTGGAATAATAGCTATAACAACTATCTGGTATAATCCTGCAACAAAGCATATAGTCGAATTTGACACAGTATTCAATACTTATTATCAATGGGGAGATGCAACAAATCCAGAAACACCAAATGTAATGGACTTACAGAATATAGCAACTCATGAATTTGGGCATAATGGATTAGCGGACTTAAAACCTCTGAAAGACGCAGAACTAACAATGTACTATGCTAGTAGTCTAGGAGAAACAAAGAAGAGAAGTCTTGGAGTAGGAGATATACTAGGAATACAAGCATTATATGGAGCTTAGTCTTAATTTACTTTTTTACTTATTTTTACTTGTTAATTCTTCATCTTCGTTTTAACGTTATAAGTTCTTTCAATGTAGTTAAAGCTTAGTCTAAAGAATCAAAGGACTTCTAGTTTCCATATGTTTCTCTGTAACCACTACGCCTTATTTTGGTTTCATAAGTTTCTACGTAGTATTTCATTTCCACTTATAGGAGGACTCAAAAACCCTTTATTCATTTTCGCTTATCTTTAAAGCATTGCTTACATATCTAGATGTTCTACTTTTTTCCTAAGCTCTGCTCTCAAAAACTAATTCATTCATCTTTCTTCTTCTGTTTGTACTCAACGAAAATATCGAATATTCCTGCGCTTCCTGTTGGGTAAAGGTCTAGTGCAACCTTCTCATTCTTGTATACTTCTTCCCTAAAGCTTATTGGTACTACCTGCAATTCTCCATACTCATCTCTAAAAGCTTCTACTACACCATGGGCAAAAGAGGTAAAGTCTATTGTTTGTTTGTATTCGATGCTTTCTTTCAGACTTTTACCATGAATGCTTATTATAGAGCGATTATATTCCCAGTCAAGTTTAAGCGATATTCTATTGGGTTTAGCTTTAACGTACTTTGATATAAGCTCTTTCACAATATCTTTAGTTTTCATGTTTCACCTCCTTAAGTCTTTTTTGCAGTTCATTGATAGCATCATCTAACTCTTCTATTAACTTGGCAGCATCATAATCATTCTTTATTTGTCGTTCAGGGAACAATTCAACCAGTTTGTTCAAAGTTTCTTCATCGAAAATTATGTTCTTATACCACTTTGGATTGTTATAGTCAACTTCAGCTTTAGCCTTCTCAACTAATAACCTTGCTATTAGGAATTGATCCTTCTTTACGTAGAGGTCATAGTTCTGGTAAAAGACATTAGAGCTTCTAGTAAAAACTCTTGCATAGTCTATGTCATGTTCATCAAAAAGTTCCCTAATTCTTTCATCAAATTCTTTAAGCATATTCCCACTTTCATGGTAAGCTAAAAGTTCAGCAGTATTTACTAGAACATATTTTTCGCTTTTTGCTTCGTAATAACCTCTCCATGGATCTGTGCTATGCCACTCAACTGTAAAATCGCCTTCAGTCTCGTTTCTCGTATGGCTTATAACGTAGGGTTGATCGTCACCTTTATAAAATACAGTAGCGCAAGCCTCATCTTCAAAGTAGCAGGCTTCACAAAGTGGTTTACCTTCATAATAAGTTCCTTTGTCACCATAGTAGACTTCCCCTTTCTTTAAGTACATTCCACAAATTGAGCATTTCATGAAAAGATGAATAGTTTCATGATAAATGTTGGTTACGTATAGGAATTTTGCCGTTTTTAGAATCTTTCTAAGAAGATTTAACTATTTCTAAATCTTCAAAACTGTTTTTCCTTCAAGACTAGGAATCGACGCTGATAGAAGGTACTTAAACTTGGCTATAGTTAGACTTATACCAGTTGAATATCCCCATTTACCTAATGTCCAAATAGGGGAATTGTTCACTAGGTAGTCTTAACTTGTTTTAATAAGGGAATGGAACAGTAAAAGAGTTAAGAATGCCTGAATGTTGCCAACAAGTCTTAAAAAGAAATGTTTATGATTCTATAATCCTTACCTTTCTATGCTTTATGAAAAATGGTTCCGGATACCAGCAGGGGCTGAAAACATAACTTACTGCCCTTGGCAATCTTGTTATAAGCTTGCTTGAGGGATGTAAAGTTATTTCCTTAAACCTTTGAATTTCTGTTTCGCTCATTGCAGACATTATGAAGTATGTACCAATATTCCTTACTTCTGGAGGAATGCTTGTAGAGTATTGCGTTATTAGGATAAAGCCTACGCCACGTTTACCCAACTCATTTATGCAGTAAACAAGGTTTTTAGCCCTAAGCAGTCTTGTTTCGTCAAGAACAATTAAAAGTTTTAGCTCGTTTGTCTCAGGCCATCTTGATGCTTCCTCATATATTTCCCTCAATTTATCTGTGATGTCGGCTTTTCCTTTAGTGAAGTTTACCTCCAAATTTTCGTTTGGTTTTAATCTACTTGCTAATGTTCCATGAGGATCAAAAACCTTAACCTTTATTCCATTTTTCAAAGTTTGCTCAATTAGTATTAAAGCTAGGAAGCTTTTCCCTATTCTCGTTTTTCCAAATATTATGCAGTGGGAGGTTAAAACATCAAGTGGAAAGAATACCTTTTGCCTTTTAACTTTGTTTTTAATTATTGATTCAACAACATAACCAATGAAAGCTGTTCTTGAAAGCTCTCTACTAACCTCTTCTCCTGGGACATGAATTTCCTCTTTTATCTCAACTTCCTTTGGAACTTCTAAAGCCATTGTGAACATTTTCCTAAAAACATTCGCAACTTCCTTATCTGAACTAAAGCCTGCACAGTCTTGAGCTAAAGCAACTCCATAATACTTCTTTACTTCATCCCAGAGGGGGAAGAATTCTGGATTAAAAACAATTAGGGGATCCTTAACATCTGAACATTTAACAAAATAGGTTAAGTTGGCTTCAATCTTTGCAGACCTTTTCCTAGAAACTATTTCATTAAGAGCCTGATCAAAACTTTCTTGCGGATTCGTGTATACATAGAAAAATAGTGCAGCATAGAAAAGATTATCCTTTATAAGGAAGAAGTTCTTTAAATGCTCTTGAATTTGCGATTCTAAGCTTTTAACAGTTTCAAGGAACTTTCTTGCATGATCCTCTTCCTCCTTCATCTGTTTCGGTAAAAAGCTTGGGAAAGGACCTCCTGGCAAATGCATTTTAGTTTGAGCCTCCAAATCCCTCTTTAGATCCTCAGCTTTGCTTTTATGAAATTCATAATTCCTTTTAGCCCATCTTAATCTCCCCTCCAAATCCTCCGGAATATCAGGCTCAATTCTGAATGGAGCTTTACTCATCGTAACTAAAACAGCTTTAAATAAAGGGGAGCGTGAAAGATGTTCAAGTAAGCCTGAAACAGCTTTCCATTGAACATCACTATCAAAAGTTAAACCAAACCTCCTCTTAAAACTCTCGGAATCCGTTATCTCCTTAGCAACTAAGCATGCAACCCCAATAAATCTTCCATCCCTTTCCAAAACCCCAACTCCAAGCTCATCGCTCCAATAAGTCTTGAATGGTTTTAGATATTCCTTAAAGCCAAGCTTCTCCACATTCTTCCCTACGCTTATTCCCTTATCCCAACTTCCCTTTCCATATATCTTCTCATAAGCCCATCTATACCATTTAAAATAATCATCATAAGCATCTTCAGCCATCTTGATCCCCTAAGCTCAAAAATTTTGAACATTTCGAGAGAGTGAAATCAAGTAAGCGCTTGAGCTTTAAATTCGCATCTTTTAAGTTTACTTTTCGAATTTTCCTCCCTTCTTCTTTTCCCTTCTTTTCTTTCTCTTTCTTCTCTTCTGCTTTTTTCCAATAAAATCCGTTAAAGACAAATTAGCGCTCTTGCGTAGCTTTTCCCAACTAAATCGAGTTATTTCTGGCCACTTTTTCGGTCTTCCATTTTCTGGATAGATTTCTCTTTGCATTCATTCACCCATAAATCAATAACCGATCCGCATCTTTCACAAATAGCCAAATCATTTTTCCAGATCATCGACCAAGCATCCTTTCCGTTATCGCTTCTGTATTCCTTGCACTTTGGACAATAACCTCTCATTAAACCACTTTAAGAAAAAGAAACTTTTTATAAAGATGTTTACTGATGTGGAAAATTCCGTTAAAGATAATTTTCTACGACCAAATTCAGTACGAGTAAAATTTGTAAATTTTAATCCAAATACGGAAAAATTTTTAGCTTTAATTTTACTGTTAAAAGTTAAATATGGGGAAAAGTTTTGATTACCAAGATAACTTGAGAAAACTGGAGAATTTGGAATTTAGTCTCTTTGATAGGAAAATGAATAGAAGGGAGTTTTTGTACATAGGTTTAGCTATTGGCAGCATATTGGGCGGTATAGGATTATGGAGATTTCTCCTTCCAAAACGCAAAGAAGAAGAGACAACAACTTCATCTCCCACTCCCACACCCACCGAAACTACAACAACTACAACTTCTCCCACTCCCACACAAACTATAACTGAAACACCAACTTTATATCCCCCTAGATTAAGTAAGGCGAATTTTACAAAAACTTATTCTTCTAAGGGCTTAAACGTTTTGGTATGGCTTGAATTTGACAAGAAAAGCTCGATAAAGAATGCGAAGCTATCTTTTCCGATATTTGGCCCGCTTTTGGTCCCGTTGAGTAAAGTTGAAGAAAATGTTTATAGGGGAGAGTGTCTTATTGAAAGGCCTAAGCCTGTTGATTACAAAGCAGTATGGGATGCTGAAACTAAAGATGGGATAAAGGCTTCTGAAATGATTCCTGAAGAGGAGAGAACGTTGAAGATGAAGATGCCTTTAGAAGATTATGATCCTAGTTGGAAAAAAGAAAAGTTGGATGAGCTTTTCTCAATCTCAATTTTAAGCTATCCAAAAGATCCTGAAAAAATCTTTCTCACAGCATATCAACTTGCAAATAAAACTGGAAGAAGGCCAAAAAGAAGTGAAAGTCTTCAAGCTCTAGCAAATTATTCCATAGCTTTAGAGCAAGGCTTGCCTTTTATTGAAGGACATGAACTGCTTCTTGATGCATGCGAGAAAAATCCTGAAATTGTAGATTTCTCTTCAATAAACGTTGGTGGCCAAGCTATTCAAAGCAAAAATATTCCTAGAGATACATGGATGATTGCTAATTTATTAAAAGAAAGGCCCCAAATAGTAAACGAGCCAAAAAAATTTGAATGGATTAACAGGATGGTTCAGCAAGTAGCATGGTGCATATTTGATGATGATAAATATGGGGTAAACAGCGAATGGATTGAAGTCTGGACTGGAAAAATTCATAAACCAGAAAATTTAAAGCCGAGCGATGATAGTGTTTGGCAAGTAATCCTTCCCTTTTATGATTACATGGATTCTTTGCCATCTAGATTAGAAAAGAATGGAATTGAAATACCAATTCCTTATCATGATTCTGCTTTGCTTAAAAGCTCTATTGCTGATAAGGTAAACAGAACTCTTGCTCTATTTTACTTGTTTGATTTGCCTTCTTCAACTATTGATAAAGAGTTTGCAAGAAAATATATAGAAGAGTATAAAGCTAAAGGGGGCAAAGGCTATCCAAAGGATTTGGTTGAAAAATCTGTGAGAATGGGAATAGAAGGAATGAAAGTTTTCGTTGAGCAATTGCCAACAGAATATGAGGAAATAGTGAAATTGTATCCAAATGGGAAAGTTCAATTCCTTGGCATCAAAAGTCCAAGATTTTTCTATTATTACTGGTTAGATGACAGATGGCATCACGGTTTATCTAATACTGTTGCCCAATTTGTGGGAGGTTGGGATGATTCAAAAGTACAGCACGGCGAGAATATCACTTTTGATTGGATAGAAAACCAAAATGGTATAGATCAGTTTTTAACAAAAAACTGGAAGAGTTGGGATCTAGTGAAGTTCATATACGGCTATGAAAGATTTAGATCTGTAGAGTGGGGAGGGGAATGGCAAATGTACACATATGGACTACCTCTAGCATTTAAAGCTTTTGGAATACCTTCAGGTGCTGAGCCTGGGACATTCCCGGGAATTATTATAAGTCATGATCCTTATCTTACTGAAGCAGGTGCGCCAGGGGACGAATGGGCGGTTACATTACCTGATGATGTGATTAAACAGTTAAAGGAGGCTTTTCCCAATTATCAAATAGTTACTGATTATGCTAACAGAATTAGCTTATTTTCCTTGGTAGACGGCTTAGTGAAAGATAGTAGTGGCGTGAAATGGACAGGAATGGTGGTAAGAAATAAAAACATTTATCTCTGGAAAAAATGAAAATGTTATAATTTGCCGAAGTATGCTTTGAGTTTTTATTTCTTCTGACTCCATCCTGGAGGATCGCAAAGGTATTTGCTTGCATAAATGCTTCCTGCACTCACACAATTGCCAGAGCCCCCCTTTTCTGCATCACAGCAGGCACCATCCACACAGTCGCTATTTGAATTACAAGGTGGCCATTTGCATATGTGTTGCGTAGGATCACACTTCGGCAGTTTATTATCCTTAGAGGGGCAATCACTGGCACTTTGACAACAAATTTCTCCTGTTGGTCCAGTTTTTCCTGCACAGTCAGGATCTGCACAATCTGCTAAACCATCACATTCTTCGTCTCCAGGGGAAGAGCATGATTCAGAATCAAAGGCACAATATTGTGAGTTACAACATTTATTGCTACAACACTCATTATTATTTGCACATGAATAACCTGATTTTATACAGCAACAACACTCACCGCTAGGACAACTGTACTCATATCTACACATTTTAGACTCGCCTGTACAACCACTTGTTGGAACGCAGCCTAAAGTATATGGACATTGCGCAGTTTGAGCAATAATTAACGGTAAATTTGAAAAGAAAGAAATGTAAAGAACTATAAAAGTCATAAAAAGAGTGTAGAATATCATTCTTTCTTTTATTTTTCTTCTAAATTTTCCAAAAGAAACAATGAGTGTAGCACACCAATGAGGCAACAAAATCAAGGTTAATGGACACATACATATTAGCAAAAAATATAAGATTCATTATAGAAATCATTAAAAGTTTGCAAAACTTAAATGTGAACATGTTAAGAGAAGGCGAAAAACCAATAGAAGGACTTGAAGTTGTGGGAGAAAATGAAATAAAATATCTTATTTGTGGCCAAATAAGAGACGTTGTAAGGTGTAATTGTCTTCCTCATCACGACATTCCTCGTGTTTGGTGTTCAACTGTAGAAAAGATTTATGGTTATTTTATTCGCTATAAGAACTCAAAAATTAAACCCGCTACAACACGGGAAGAAATACTTGAGTGGGAGTTAAAAAAGAAATATAAAATGAAATAAAAGCAAGTTTATTTATTTTCCAATTTCAGCATACCGATTATGAAATTATTTAAGAATTTTACTTCACATTTATATTCCTTCTTATTCAATTTGAATCTTGCTTCTGCAAAGTCTTCATTCAAGTTATTTAAGATTAGTTTCTCAATTTCTTTCCAAAAGGAGTTTATAGTGAGGGTTTTAAACGTCCTTTTAGATTTAAAGCAATTTTTGGGTTTAGGGAATAGCACATTTACAGATTTTCCATTTTTTTCTAACAAAGTTAGAAAAATATAGACATCCCAGAATCCATCATGAACAAGTCGACGAGCTAAAATAGAGGATGTAACTTTAAATGTATTCTTAAGTTTAAGAAAAGAAGAAACGGAAGTTTCTGACGAAAGGTTTCTTACTAGCAATGGATAAGGTATAAGAATATTTCTTCCAATTTCAAAGGCAAATCCTTCCCAATCTTCCCAGACATATCTTTCTCTTCCTTCAACTCCCCTTTCTTTTCTAAATGGCGTATTAATGTTTGGGAAATAGCATTTGATTGGGCAGCTGTTTATATCATAGAAGAATGTGTGCCCCAGTTCGTGAGCGATGGTAGTCCTTAGGCGGAGTGGGTTATTCTTAAGAGATTCACTAACCACAATAGTAAAATTTTCTTTGTTCGGCAGAAGATATGCTTCTAATTTCTCTAGATATTTTGAATAAACAATTTTCGCTTTTCTTGCGCTTATAAATTTTGATTCTAATAAGTTATTTAAAATTGGCGGATTTTTTTCTCCACTTTTTTCCATCTCTTTCCATACAAATTCAAACACGTTTCTTTTTATTTCGTCGATGCAGCGTCCACCGTATACTCTTCCCAGAGTTTCCCAAAATGCTTGATTTTTATGTGCCACTTTTTCTGACCTCACTTAAATAGCTCTTTGCAACTTCTATATAACTTCTGAGTTCGCATTCATCAGGTTTCTTCGTTCTAGGACCCATTGTCGGGTATTTCACCGCTATCTCTTTTGCAAGATATTCATCGGTTTCTTCTATTTTAATTTTCTCTTTTTCTAAAATTGTTTTGATTATGTGCTCTTGTGGTAATTCTTCAAACCAATCTTTGCAAATGTTGGCTAACCGATCGCACATCTTATGTGTCATAACATCTTTTGAAACAAATAAAGAAGCTTTAAATAGCGTTTTGTGTTTACTTTCCAAGTTCCTTATATCGTCTCCAATAGTTGTTTTAAATTCTTCTCTTTCTCCCAATTCTTTAAGATTCTCGATGCCGTATTTACTTTCAACTAACACAAAAGCTTCTTTTAATAAGATTTCTGGTTCTTTTTTCTCACTTAATTCTTGTGGAATATAGAAAATGACTCCGCCAGGCTCAACTCCTGTAAGTTCTTCTAACGTCATTTCAAAATCATAACGGTGCTTCCAATCAACTAATTCGCTAAGTCTCTTCATCGTGAGATTACTTTTAATACAGTCGTCTCTACTGAGCTCGTCTTGTAAACTTAAGCTTGTGGTTTAATTCTCTTATTTGACCAGTCAATTGGGCTTAAGCTTTATTTGGGGTTTCTCTCCTTATCTATGGTGAGACTATGTCCAAAGTTGTTAGATTTATTAGGGAGAGAACCCCATTTATCCTAATTGTTTATGGTGCTTATATATATTTTCGTTCGTACTCTTCAAGAGCTGCTTCAGATATTTTAAGCTTTATAATATGTAGGAGTCACACATCTATTCTATCGTGGTTTAGGTCCTTATGTTTCCTGTTTCCTGATGAATGTATTCGTAGGAATGCTAGAGTCTTGCTGGTTGATGATACTAGGATTAAGATAGGTTCTAGAGAGAGGGTATTGTATATTGCCTTCGAGCCCTACTTGAGGAGGATCGTATGCATGATGACTTTTGATGTTGCTAACATACTAACATCAATGGTATTCATTAAGAGGGTTAGGGCTATTTGTGGCTCAAATATAATTATACTAACTGATGGGGCTCCATACTATAGGGCTTCATGCAGAATTCTTAACTTAAGGCATGGATTATATAGTCTTGAAGTTAGGAATTTAATGGAGAGGATAATAGAATACGTTAAGGATAGGACTAGGCTATTCGATAACTACATACCATGCATTAAGGATGAATGTGATGAAGAACATGCGGAAATGCTTCTAAAATCAATAATGATAATGCTGAACGAAACATGGATAAATAAAAGAGTTAAAGCAAAAGAATTCATAGAAAATACAATACCAATAATAGAGGTGATGAAACATGCTTAAGTTTACAAGACGTACTGAGCTCAAGTAAAGGTTTATATAATTCTCTATTTTCGAGTCTTATGGCTAATTTTTTGGCAATTTGTAAATCCTTCAGCTTTGTTTCGTCTTTTATTTTAGATTCATCTTGCTGTAAAATGAAATTTGTTAGGGAAAAATCATCTAACATTGATAAACTTTCCTCACTAATTACGCCTGCTCTCATAGCTGCAGAAACCATTTTTATTATCATTGCTGATGCTCTTTGTCTCGTATGATGAAAATATACGGTAGAAGCTAACTTATAACGAAGGCGTAAGCAGTCAAGTATTGCATGTATAACATCCCACCGCACATCTTTAGAGTCTTTCTTAAATAATCTGATAACCAAACGTTTTTCCCCGTTGTATGTTTGAAGGGTACAGTAGGTAATTAGTCGTTGATCATAGGAGCCAAACGTTCCGGTAAACCATGTATCACGCTCAAGATAGTCAAGTAAGTCTGCACAAATCGTGTTTTGAACGATATCAGCGATGAATGCTAAGTCGCCCAGCTTTTTAAGATCACTTTCCATTAAAATATTCTTTATTTGTTCAATAACGGTATTAGCATTTTTCTCTCCCTTTTCTTTTCCAAAAACTGCCACTAGGTTCTTAACTATAGCTTTCCTAACATTTGACTCTGCACTTAACAACAGTTTTTCCGCTCTTTTTTTATCTTTCCATTGCTTTTGTAATAATCTTCCCTCATCCGCTAAAATATGGCCGAAGCATGTATAATCTAGATCATGAAGTAAAGCAACAATGCGTGTTAAAAAGATTTGGTAAGAGTGTAATCTTGATCCTACGCCATAGTTATCATGATTTCTGTTTATTGAATCAATTATACGCTGAGCCCAGTAGAGTACACCAATAGAGTGTGAAAATCGTGTGTGAGTAGCATCCTTATAAACTAGATGCGCTGGGCCGAGTTGAAATCTCCTCCTTAAGCGCTGAAACTCTGGAGTATTTATAATGTCAACTTCTGTTTGTGTTAACCAAACATCTCTCTTCCCAACAGAGTCTTTTGTTACCTTTACTTCTTTAAGAAGCTCCCTCCACTTCTCTTCTTCCTCCATGTAAAGATTTAGCGGTAATGACATATAATTCCCTACATTTCAACTTTTATAGGATAGCATAAAAAGGTTTCGCCCTCAATTAGGATACCTGTCAAGTTAAGCCTTACGCTTATTGATGAGTTTACTATATGTTAACTTGACAACATCCAATTAGGAGTTTAACAATCCTTATAAAGCCTAGTAATGTTATAAACATAGCATTGATCAACGTCACTTGCTATGGAAAAATATGATATCAGGATATTATGAGCTTCAAAAGAGATTACAAAATGATTAATCATATGTCCTCTAAACGAGGATTAAATAAGAAGGAATAGACTTTCGGTAAGCAATGCTTCTTACACTTATGCCTAAATCATTCAATTTTGCAAAAT
>Ga0272445_1001217_pt1 | contig 20695 bp, 24 predicted proteins | sample YNPCB0031_FD_194404 | JGI IMG/M metagenome (GOLD analysis project Ga0272445, IMG submission 194404) | Hot spring sediment microbial communities from Yellowstone National Park, WY, United States - YNP-CB-003-1 | ecosystem: Environmental > Aquatic > Thermal springs > Hot (42-90C) > Sediment... | reverse complement strand
CTAAAAACCTTTTCCTAAGTAATCCCAAGTTAGCAAAATGTTATCTTTATAAACAGTTCACAGACAAATTGGGAATAAAATGAAAACGGAGATATTTGCCACAAGAATAAAGAATTTGAGGGAGCTTGGCAGAAAGGCTGGAATAAATGCCTTCCTAATAACCACCAAGGAAAATATGAGGTATTTTACTAACCTATCCATTTTGTCAATAGAAAGATTTGCAGCCGTAATGATTCCTGTTGATAAGGGCGGACCAGTGGTTATAGTTCCAAAGCTTGAAGAGGAAAAAGCAAGAAAACAAACAGCCATAAATGACATTCGGAGTTATAGCGATTCAGAAAATCCTGCGATTTTGCTTAAAAAGGTCATAGGGGATTTCAATTTAGAAAAAGCTGTATTCGGGGTTGAGGCAGCATTACCATTTAAATTTTACAAGATGCTCTTGGATGTTTCACCAAGCATACGTGCCGAAGATGCATCCGCATTCCTTGGACAACTTAGAAGTATAAAGTCCGATGAAGAGATAAGAACAATGAAAAAGGCTGCAGATATAGTGGCTGCTGGTATAAGGGCTGGAATAGAATTCATAAAGCCGGGCGTCAGCGAACTAGCCATTTCATCAAAAATAGAACAAACTATAAAAGAGCATGGCGGCGAAAATGTCCCATTCTGCATAGTTTTATCAGGAAAGAATACGGCTCTCCCTCACGGGGAAACATCCCTCAGAAAGGTTTCGGCAAAAGACGTCGTTTTGATGGATGTGGGGGCAGTTTATAATGGCTATTATGCAGACCTTACACGCACAGTTTTTGTAGGGGGAGCAACGGAAAAACAGAGGGAGATTTACAGAGTTGTAGCTGAAGCCCAAGAAGCAGCCATTAAAGCCGTAAAGCCAAACATAAGGGCTGAAGAAATAGATTATGTCGCCAGAAAAATTATAGGGGATGCGGGCTACGGGGAATATTTTACGCATAGAACTGGTCACGGATTGGGTTTGGAAGTGCATGAAGAACCGTACATTGTTCAGGGAAACAAGACCATATTAAAACCAGGAATGACATTCACAATAGAGCCTGGCATATATCTTCCCGGGAAATTCGGAGTTAGAATTGAGGACAACCTTGCGGTGACGGAAAAAGCTTTCAGGCTTTTAAGCAACCTTGAGAAAGAAATGCTGATTATCTAACAATGCTTCTGTTCTGGTGTCATACGCTCTCTGAACATCTCGCAAAGACTTAGAAATTGCACTTCAAGACGGGTCCGAAAAATGGAAAACGAGTAATCGCCAAGTTTATATTACTCACCAATATTCTATTCAACGGCGCCATGTCGGTTTGACTATTAATGGGGCGTTTCAGTAAGTGGAAATAGAGGTGCTTGAAAGAGACGATAAGAACCTGCGCTTGCTCATAAGGGGAGTTGACACTCCATTTATCAATGCCTTAAGAAGGAATGTTATTGCTGAAGTTCCATCCATGGCGATAGATGATGTTGTAATTATTGAGAATTCATCCGTTTTTCATGATGAAATTATAGCCCATAGGCTTGGATTAATCCCATTGAAGACAGACCTCGACGGCTACAACCTTCCAGAAGAGTGCTCATGTAAAAGTGAGTTTGGCTGCAATCTCTGCAGGGTTACCCTAACACTGGACAGGGAGGCAAAGGAAGGAACGGTTACGGTTTATTCAGGCGAGCTTGTCTCGGAAAACCCAAACATAGTCCCTGTCAGCGACAAAATCCCAATAGTTAAACTCGCAAAGGGGCAAAAGTTAAGGCTTGAGGCTTATGCAAGACTTGGAAAAGGGAAAAACCACGCGAAGTGGCAGCCCGTTTCGCTGTGCTCATACAAATACTTGCCACAAATAAAAATAGATGGAAAAAGCTGCGATGCATGTGGGAAATGTGTGGAGATATGCCCGAGAAAGGTTTTGGCGAAACATGAGGGTAAGATAGAAGTTCGCAACCCGCTGGCTTGCACCCTATGCCGAGACTGCATGGATGTTTGCCCAAAACAGCCGCCAGCAATAGAGGTTGACTGGGAGAAAAACGCCTTCATATTCAGCATAGAATCAACAGGCGTGCTTCCACCGGAAAGAATAATGATGGAGGCCGTCAAAATTTTGGACAAAGACCTTAAGGAGCTTGCAAAACAGATAGAGGTGCAAACAGCTTGAGGAAAGTTAGGACGACAAACCCGGAGCTCCTCCAAACAGTTCGCTTCCTAAGAAAACAGAGCAAGGAAAATGAGGCGAGGATTTGGAAGCGTATAGCCGAACTTTTGGCAAAGCCTAGGAGAAAGCGCGTAGCTGTAAACATAAGCCGATTAAATAGATACACAGAGAAAAATGAGATTGTGGTGGTTCCGGGTAAAGTACTAGGTGCGGGTGAAATAGACCATCCAATAACCGTTGCGGCCTTCGCCTTCTCACAAAAGGCCAGAGAGAAAATAAGGAAGGCGCGTGGAAAATGCCTATCCATAATTGAGCTTGTCAAGAAAAATCCTAAGGGTTCAAAGGTTAAGATTATAGGGTGAAAAAATGCAGCTGGAAAGCGATTATAAAATCATCAATGCCGACGGGTTGATTCTGGGAAGAATGGCAAGTATAATTGCCAAACGCTTGCTGAAAGGCGAAAAAATAGCCGTTGTAAATGCTGAAAAAGCCATAATATCAGGCAAGAGGAAAAGCAAGGTTAGGGAAGCAAAAGAGTTTCTTGAGGTTGGTCATCCGGGAAAGGGTCCCATGCACCCTAGAAGACCGGACAGAATCCTCAGAAGAACTATTAGGGGTATGCTTCCCTATAAGCAGCCGAAGGGCAAGCAAGCCTACAAAAGGCTTAGGGTTTTCATAGGCATCCCAGACGAATTGAAGAACAGGGAGATGGAAACAATAGAGGAGGCACAAGCCAAAAAACTAACATGCCCTTACCTTACATTAGGTGAACTTGCAAAGGAAATAGGTTGGAGCGGTGAATAACATGCCCGCCAAAAAGGTTCTAGTGGTTAGTGGGAAAAGAAAGACAGCCATAGCTCGGGCAGTTGTTAAGCCCGGCATAGGAAGGATAAGAATTAACATGATTCCGCTGGAAATTTACCAGCCAGAAGTTGCACGCCAAAAAATAATGGAGCCTCTCATACAAGCCGGCGACGAAGTTTGGAAGCAGCTGGACATAGACATCAAGGTTTCGGGTGGGGGTTACATGGGGCAGGCTGAGGCAGCCAGAATGGCCATCGCGAACGCCTTATTGAAATGGACAAAGAGCACGCAACTGCGTACAGCTTTCATTGAGTATGATAGGACTATGGTTGTGGGAGACCCCCGCCGAAAGGAGCCTAAAAAGTTTGGAGGTCCAGGTGCAAGGGCTAGGGATCAGAAGAGCTATAGATGATTGGAGGTTGATGCGAGATTGATTATACCTGTAAGATGCTTCACATGCGGCAAGTTGATTGGCGATAAATGGGAAGAGTTTGCGAGAAGGGTTAAAATGGGGGAAGACGCCGGCGACGTGTTGGATAGTTTGGGGATAAAGAGGTATTGTTGTAGGCGTATGCTCCTTTCCCATGTCGAAATCATTGATGAGGTTTTACGCTTTTACGAGGAAGCCGAAAAGAGAAGAGAAGCCAGAATGCAATACTATCAGCCATAAAGGAGAGGCGACAAGCATGTCCACGGTTATTGAGGATGTGATTGCAAGGAAAGTTTTCAACAGCCGCGGAGAGGAAACAATAGAAGTTGACGTTATAACTACTTCCGGCTTTGGAAGAGCCTCAGCCCCAGCAGGAGAAAGCCGAGGAAAAGCCGAAGTAGTTTATTACCCGAAAGGTGGAGTTGATGAAGCCATCAAGAGGGTTGAAGAACTCGTATCCCCAGAACTTGTTGGGCTGAACGCCGACTTTCAAGAGGAGATTGACAAAACCCTTCATAGGATAGATAACACAAAGGATTTTAGGATTATTGGCGGAAATACTGCCTTTGCAGTTTCCCTGGCAAATGCTGAGGCCGCCGCAAACTCTTATGGCTTGCCTCTCTTCCAATATTTAGGGGGATATGCAGCCCACGAACTTCCATACCCGCTTGGAAATGTGATTAGTGGCGGAAAACACACGAGTGGAAAATCCCCCGACATACAAGAGTTTCTAGCCCTTCCATATGGGGCCAGCTCTTTTCTGGAGGCCGCAACAGCCAACATAAAAATTCACAGGAAAGTTAAGGAAAACTTGAAGCGGAGAGACAAACTTTTCGGCAGCGGCAGAAGCGACGAGGGAGCATGGATTGCAAATATCACAGATGAGGAAGCCTTTGAAATTATGACTTCAGCATGTGAAGAAGTGAGCAACGAATTGGGTTTCAAATGCGGTTTTGGCGTTGATGTGGCGGCTTCATCTCTCTGGAATGCTAAAAGGAAAAAGTATGTGTATGAGAGAAATGAAAAGGAGCTGGATTCTGACGAGCAGTTGGAATTTGTCAAGCAGCTTATTGAAAAATATCATCTGGTTTACGTGGAAGACCCATTCCACGAGGAAGATTATGAAAGCTTCGCAGAGCTCACAAAAAAGGTTAAGAACTGCCTCATCTGTGGCGACGACTTGTTTGTCACGAACAGTGAAAGGTTAACTCAGGGAATTAAAATGCGGGCAGCCAACGCCATAATAATCAAAGTGAACCAGGTGGGCACGCTGACAGATGCTTTGGAGACTATTGAAACAGCGAAAAGGGCTGGATACGTGCCGGTCATGTCTCACCGCTCCGGCGACACTTGTGATTGGCATATTGCCCACTTGGCTGTGGCTTTTAAATGTTCAATAATTAAGACGGGTATCGTGGAGGGTGCTCGAATAGCAAAAATAAACGAGTTGTTAAGGATTGAGGAGTTTCTTGGGGAGAGGGCTAAAATGGCTGAGCTTCAGATTCCATAATGGAGAGTGAAACGGGGTTGGCTGAAAAAGGTAGAGAGGAGGCAAAAAAGGAAAAGTTTGAAGAGGAGACAAGCGTCAGTGTTGAAGAAGAACTTTTACTGCCGCGGGACACACTTCTCTCAGCCGGAATACATATTGGAACTAGGATGAAGACAAAGGACATGGAGCAGTTCATATACCGTGTCAGACCAGACGGCTTATTTGTGCTAGATGTGAAGAAGACTGATGAGCGTATAAGAGTGGCAGCCAAGTTCTTAGCAAGGTTTGAGCCTTCAAGAATAGCTGCTGCAGCTGCGAGGCTATATGCACAAGAGCCCGTTAAAAAGTTCTGCGAAGTTGTTGGCGCAACTCCAATTGTTGGGCGTTTCATTCCAGGGCTTTTATCGAATCCGCTTTATCCCAATCGTATTGAGCCTAACGTATTGATAGTTTCAGACCCTCGGGCGGATTCCCAAGCGGTGAGGGAAGCAGCCTCTGTAGGTGTTCCAGTTATAGCCCTATGCAGCACAGACAACGACTTTTCTGGAGTTGACTTAGTAATACCAACAAACAATAAGGGCAGAAGAGCCTTGGCTGTTATTTACTGGCTTCTTGCGAGGCAAGTTCTACGCGAAAGGGGAGAGCTTCCACCAGACAAGGACATGCCACTAACCATCGAGGATTTTGAGGCTAAAATCTCAAAGGAGGAAGAGGAGAGCTAGCCCAAAATGGCGAAGATTCGGCTTCCAAGCCAAGCTGGAGCCTTCTACGCTGGAAAAGCCGAATCTTTGAAGAGGCAGATTGAAGAGTGCTTTCTACACGAGCTTGGACCTGGAAAGATTCCAACAGTTATGGAGGGGCCAAGGCGTATAGTTGGACTTGTTTGTCCCCATGCTGGATACATGTATTCTGGACCTGTGGCGGCTCATGCCTATTATAATTTGGCTTCTGATGGTAAGCCAGAAATTGTGGTTCTTTTTGGTCCAAACCACACTGGTTATGGTAGTGCCTTGGCCGTTGTGAATGAAGGTTTTTGGCGCACACCGCTTGGCGATGTTGAAGTTGATGGGGAAACAGCCAATAAAATTGTTAGGGAAGCCCGCATTGTGGATGTTGATGATTCCGCCCACCGATATGAACATTCGATCGAGGTGCAGCTTCCATTTCTGCAGTATCTTTTTGGCTCAGCGTTTAAAATTGTGCCCATATGCTTCTTAATGCAGGATCTGCACTCCTCAAGAGAGGTTGGGCAAGCCGTTGCAAAAGTTTTGGCTGGAAGAAATGCGTTGATCATAGCTTCTTCAGACATGACCCACTACGAGCCCCATAGAATAGCCGAAAAAAAGGATTTGATGGCGCTTAGGGCTGTCGAAGCCATGGATGAGGAACGCTTCTATTCGATAATCGAAGAGCATCGAATTACCGCGTGTGGTTATGGTCCCATAATTGCCCTCATAACAGCTGCAAAAGCGTTAGGGGCGAGAGAGGCAAAATTATTATGTTATAAGACTAGTGGAGATGTTACTGGCGACTACTCAGCTGTTGTTGGGTACGCCGCCGTGCAATTCACAAAATAGTGGTTTGGGATGGGAGTTATCGCCTCGGCTCCCGCGAAAATAATACTTTTCGGAGAACACTTCGTCGTCTACGGCGAACCAGCCATCGTCCTAGCCATAGATAAAAGAGCCTACGCAAAAGCAGAACTACGCGAAGATAAGAAGCTTTTCCTTCGCTCATTAAACTTAAACATTGCTGGGTTCTTTGAGAATGGAAACTTTCTGGTTGAGAAGGGAAACCAAAAAGAAGCAAGAATGAAGCTTGAACCACTGAAATGCGCTGTGGAAAAGGTTCTAGAGATTTCAGGCGAGAAGGTGGGTTTAAACATAGAGGTTAACTCAACAGTTCCAGTTGCGGCTGGCTTAGGGTCTTCGGCGGCTGTGGCTGCTGCTGTGGCGGCGGCTGTCGGCGCATTACTAAATGTAAAAATGTCAAAGGAGGATGTTTTCCGCATAGCCTACGAAGCCGAAAAAATTATGCATGGCACACCGTCAGGTGTTGACCCAGCAATAGCGACGTTTGGGGGCACGCTGCTTTTTCAAATAGACACGGGATTTAAGCCTCTTGATGTTAAAGCGGATATTCCACTTGTTATTGGCAATACTGGCGTTGAACGGTCAACACGGAGCCAAGTGGCGAAGGTGCGAGGTTTGAGGGATCGTTATCCACAGATTGTTGAGCCTATGATGAGGGCTGCCCGTGAAATAGTTTTAAGAGCCATAGAAGCCCTAAAAGAAGGCGACTTGGAAACCCTTGGAGAACTGATGAACATCAATCACGCATTACTTTATGGGTTAGGGGTTTCAGACGAGTCTTTAGAGTGGCTTATCAACGCTGCCCGAAAGGCTGGGGCGTTAGGCGCAAAACTGACGGGGGCTGGTGGCGGCGGGTGCATGATAGCCCTCGCAAATAGGGACCGTGTTGAAAATGTTTTAGAAGCCGTTCAAAGAGCTGGAGGGAATGCTTTCATAGCGAGAAAAACGGATGAGGGGGTTAGAATTGAGCCAACCTAGACCAACAGTTTTGAAGATAGGCGGCTCCGTCATAACCGACAAGAGCAAAGAGCTTGGAGTGCAGATGGAAGCCATAAGCCGAATAGCCGACGAAATACTTGAGGCAAACATGAAAGACTTGATAATTGTGCATGGTGGCGGAAGCTTTGGGCATCCAGTGGCGCAAAAGCACGCAATTAAGGAGGGCTTTAAGGAGGAATCTCAAATAATAGGGTTTGCAGAAACCCACCACGTCATGACAGTGCTTAATGGACTTTTCATGGATGCGCTGATATGGCGGGGCATCCCAGCAATAAGCATCACGCCCTCTTCATGTATAATGACACAGAATGGAAGAATAGCTTGTTTTGAAGACTCCCCCTTAAAACAGCTTATGAAAATGGGTTTTATTCCAGTCCTTTACGGAGACGCCGTTTTTGACACTGAATTGGGCTTCACAATATTATCTGGAGACCAGCTTGTCGCTTTCTTAGCCACCCGATTCAACGCAAAAAACATCGTGATAGGCGTGGATGTGGACGGACTGTATGATGCAGACCCGAAAAACAACGCAAAGGCCAAAATGTTTGAATATCTGACTTTGGCGGAGCTTAGAAAAGTTCAGAAGCTCCTGGGCGGGTCAAATGCGTGTGATGTGACTGGCGGGATGGCGAACAAAATTGCTGAGCTTATCCCCGCAATAGAACATGGAATCCCCGTCTTAATAGTTAATGCCACGAAGCCCAAATATATATACAAAGCCCTTAAAGGAGAACGGGTTAAGGGCACCCTTATAGAGAAGGAATAAAATTGGCTGAAAAAACCAAAAAGCGTAAAGCAGACCACATTCGCATAGCCACAACCTATAACGTCCAAGCAAAAAACATCACAACAGGATTTGAAGATGTGCATTTTGTCCACAGAGCCTTACCAGAAATCGATAAGGACAAAATAAACCTCTCAACAACAGTTTTCAACCACAAGTTTTCAGCCCCAATATTGGTAAGTGCCATAACCGGCGGAACAAGCGAGGCAAGAAAAATTAACGTAACAATAGCCACCGCTGTTGAAGAATTTGGGCTTGGAATGGGTGTTGGAAGCCAAAGAGCCGCATTAGAAGACCGAAGACTGGAGAAAACCTTCGCAATAGTTAGGAAAAAGGCACCAACAGCCTTCCTGATGGCGAACATTGGTGGAATCCAACTTGCCAAAGGATACAACATTAAAGAGGCCAAAAAGGCCGTAGAAATGATCGACGCCGACGCCTTAGCCATACACTTAAACCCCCTTCAAGAGGCTATACAGCCCGAAGGCGAAACAAGCTTTAAAGGAGTCCTTGAAAAAATATGTGAAGTTGCCAAGGAACTAGATAAGCCAATTATTGTAAAGGAAACAGGGGCAGGTATAGCCGCTGAAGAAGCAAAAAAGCTTGAAGCTGCTGGTGTGAAGGGCATTGATGTGAGTGGTGCCGGCGGCACAAGTTTTGCAGCGGTGGAGTATTTCCGTGCAAAGGGCAGGAGAAACGTCTATAATAGAAGGCTAGGCGAGGTTTTCTGGGATTGGGGTATACCAACAGCAATAAGTATAGTTGAAGTTACACAGACGGTCAACATTCCAGTTATAGCCTCTGGCGGAATAAGGAGCGGACTGGACGCGGCTAAAGCTCTAGCCTTAGGAGCAAGCCTTGTAGCCCTTGCGCATCCAGTTTTGCAGGCGGCTGTTGAAGGCCTCAGACAAACAAGGAAAGTGTTACGCACATTAATAGAGGAGCTTAGGAACACCATGTTTCTTGTTGGGGCGGAAAACACTCAGCAACTGCATAAAGTGCCCTTAGTGATAACTGGGAAAACGGCTGAGTGGCTAAGGTTAAGGGGCTTTGACATAGAAGTTTATGCAAGAAGGGGTGAGGGCTAACTTGAGTTTGGACATAGAGAAGTTTCTTGAAGAGAAGGCACCCATTATAAACAAGGCTATTGAGAAATACATACCAAGGATTTTCTCAAAAAGGGCTGTAATCTTTAAGGTTAGCCCGCCTAGATACGCCTATAACATTGAAGCCATAAACAGGGCTGTGGCTGAACCAATTTGGGAATTTCTAGACAGAGGCGGCAAACGCTGGCGTCCAACTCTCTTCCTACTTATTTGCGAGGCCTTAGGCAAAAATCCGGAAGACTATTTGGATTACGCCATAATTCCAGAAGTGGTGCACAATGGAACCCTAATGATAGACGACATTGAAGATGCCTCTGAATTCCGCAGGGGCAAGCCGTGCACCTACAAGATTTATGGTTTAGACATAGCCATAAACGCTGGCAACGCCATGTACTACCTTCCACTATTGCCATTAATGGAAAACCGTGAAAAATTAGGCTCTGAGAAACTTGCGAGGATATATGAGATTTACGTGCGGGAGATGATAAACCTAAGCCTCGGACAAGCCATGGACATAGCTTGGCATAGGGGCTTGGCAGGCGCCGACAAACTAGACGAGGAAAACTACTTGCAGATGTGCGCCTACAAAACTGGAACTTTGGCGAGGATGGCTGCAAAAATCGCCGCAGTGCTGGCTGATGCCGATGAAGAGCTTGTTGAAAAGCTTGGGCATTTTGCAGAAAGCATCGGCATAGCCTTCCAAATACAAGATGATGTGCTGGATTTGACTGGTGAGGAGTTTGCCGAGAAGAAGGGTGGACGTGGACAAGATATAACTGAGGGAAAACGAACCCTCATGGTAATTCACACGTTAAAGGTTGCAAACGCTAAGGACAGGAAAAGGCTTATTGAGATTTTAGAAATGCACACCTCAGACCAGAGGCTGAGGGATGAAGCAATTGCGATAATGCAAAAGTACGGCTCAATTGATTATGCAAAAAACTTCGCCAGAAAAATTGTTGAGGAAAGCTGGAAAGAGGTGGAAGGGCTTCTCTCGGAATCGAAGGCAAAGGAAAAGTTAAACGCCTTTGCAAAATTCCTAATTGAGAGAAAAATCTGAAGCGAGCGCCTAAACCTTGAACGAGATTAAAGAGGACGCAGAATTAAGGGAGATTATTCGAAAGTTTGCTTTACTAAACGCCATAAAACATGATGGTAAAGCCCAAACAGGACCAGTTATTGGGAAAGTCCTGGCTGAAAGACCAGAACTGCGGGCTAAAGCTAAAGAGCTTACGGCCCTGGTGAAAGAGGTCGTTGAAGAAGTTAACAGTCTCCCGTTAAGCGACCAGATGCGCGTCGTAGAAGAGAAATGGCCCGAAATCCTTGTAAAAGAAAAAGTTGAAGAGGAGAAGAGGCTTCCACCATTACCCAACACTGACAAGTATAAGGAAATTGTCACACGCTTCTCACCGAACCCAGACTGTGTTCTGCATTTGGGTTCTGCCAGAGCCATAGTGTTGTGCCATGAATATGCCCGCATTTATAATGGCAAGTTTATTCTACGCTTTGAGGATACAGATCCAAAGTTGAAAAGGCCTGTTCCGGAGTTTTATGACAGAATTAGGGAGGACTTGGAATGGCTTGGCTGCAAGCCGGATGAGGAGTATATCCAAAGCGACAGAGTCCCGATATATTATGAGTATGCGGAAAGGTTGCTTGGTGATGGCAACGCCTACGTTTGCACGTGTCAGCCGCAAGCCTTCAGAGAAAAAGTTTTAGCTCAAAAGCCATGCCCATGCCGCGACCTACCGCCAGAGGAGCACCTTGAAAGATGGGACTGCATGCTCGAAGGCAAATACATGGAGGGCGAAGCGGTAGTACGCATCAAGACCGATTTGGCTCATCCAAACCCAGCTGTTAGGGACTGGCCAGCCCTCCGCGTAATAGACATCGAGAAATATCCTCACCCGCGGGTTGGAACAAAATATCGTGTCTGGCCCCTCTACAATTTCGCGTGCGGATTAGATGACCATTTGATGGGTGTGACCCACATAATCCGTGGTAAAGAGCATTTGACAAACATGGTTCGGCAAGAGTACATGTACAAGCATTTGGGCTGGAAATATCCAGAAGCAATTCACTATGGCAGGTTGAAGATTAAAGGAGCATACTTGAGCAAGTCGAAAATCGTTCAAGGGATAAGGGAAGGCCTATACAAGGGATGGGATGACCCAAAATTAGCCACTTTTGCAGCTCTTAGGAGGCGTGGCATAACTCCAGAGGCCATCAAGAAGCTTATAATTGATGTAGGACCGAAAACCTCCGACGTTATTTTAAGCTGGGAAAACCTTTACGCTTATAACCGCAAAATCCTAGATCCAAAAGTGAATAGGTATTTCTTCGTGCCAAACCCAATACAGCTTTTGGTTAAGCACATCCCGCGAACATTTACTGTAAGGCTTCGGTTACATCCAGAATATCCGGAAAGAGGCTTCAAAGAATATGTTATTAAACCTTCTGAACATGATGGTGAAGCCCTATTTTGGGTTTCAAGGATGGATTTGGAGGTTTTAGCTGTCGGAAGGATTGTTCGGCTCATGGAGTTGTTTAATATAAAGGTTGAGCGGGTGGAAGCCTATTCTGTTGAAGCTTCTTTTGTAAGCGAGGCTTATGAAGAGGCTAAAAAGGCTGAAGCCCCCTTGATTCACTGGGTGCCAATAGGGATGGACATGCCCTGTCAAGTTGTGATGCCAGACGCCACAGTCGTTGAAGGGATAGCTGAGAAGGCATGCAAAGACTTGAGGCCAAACGACATTGTGCAGTTTGAAAGGTTCGGCTTTGTAAGAATCGACAAAGTTAATGCCAAAATCACAGCCTATTATGCACATAAGTAGGAGAATATGCAATGCGCAAGCAAGACAAAGTTATTTTATGGCCAGCATACTTTGATTCGACAAAAACAAGAGGGGATGGGAGAAAAGTGCCTAAAATTTTGGCTGTTCCTTCTCCAAAGATTATGGAGCTTAAAGAGGCGGTGGAAAAGCTTGGATTTGAATGTGAAGTTGTGGCGGATGCGAGTTATCCGAAGACGCCTTGGATTAAAACTGGCATGCTTCTGGTGACTAAAAAGGAGGCTAAAAACCAGCTGCTCAAGAAGATTGCAAAGCAGTTGCGGAAAATTCGTGGTGCTGCATCTGCAGCGAAATCTGTCTAGTCTTGCTAGCTTGCTTCTTCCTCGCCTATTAAAACAGCGTTTATCACGCCATTCTGACCCGGTCTGGATGTTACACGTGCCAAGCCCAGTGAGGTCTCTATTATGGCGCCTTTTGTTATTACGCCCCTTCTGTCATAGTCGACATTTGCCGGGTTTTTAACAACTCGTAGGATTTCGGCTTTTTCAGTTTTCCCTGTTTTCAGGTCTGTTACGCAGGCGTATTTTTCGCTTAAAACCTTTACTTTGATGTTGCCGCCCCTTCCCCGCTCAATCTTCCTTTTAGGCTCGCCTAGCACTGTTTCTACTGGGAATGAGCCTTGCTCAAACTTTCTTTTCCCACGGTATGGTCTCCTTTTTCCTCCCGTTGGTTTTCTTTTGTGTAGGTCACCGTGCCAAACAGACATTTTAATCCTCTTCCAGCATCAAACACTTTATAGGCTTGTTCACTATGATGCTGTTTTGCATATAAACCTATCCGTCTCGAAAGCCTTACATATTTATTGTTGAATCTTGAGCAGCCCCAGGGGAGGCTTTTTCTCCCTCCAAAATCTTTTTCAGTTCCCTTTTCATGGTTGGGATGTCGTGACTTAAACCAAAATAGTCTGCAAAATAATCTGTCGTCTTCAAAATTGAGGAGCGCCCCTTCCGCTCCACCACAACTAAGCCCATCTCTTTAAGTAGCTTAATATGCCCGTAAGCATGGTGCCCCCGAACCTCGACAACCCTTTTTTGGGAAACAGGCTGTCTTAAGGCGATGTAAGAAAGCGTCTTTAATGGGCCGGTGGAGAGCAGTGGTCTTTTAATAAGCTTTCTAACATATGGTGTATATTCCGCTTTTAATTGTAGCACGAATCTTTCATCTTTCAGTTCTAGGATTTCCAAGGCTGTGTCTCTTCTGGCGTATTCTTGTGCAAGCATCTTCACAAGTCTTTTCGCCTTATTTTTTGAACGCGTCTTCAAAACCGAACATAACTCTGTAAGGTCTAGGGGTCGGCCAGCAACGTATAAGGCGGCTTCAACCAATGATATGTCGCTGAAAGATTTCGCCTTTTTAGTCTGCAAACTCTCATCTGTGTTACTGGACTGGGCTTTCGTCTCCTGCAGTGCCTTTTCCTCCAATTGTGATGTATATCTCCTCTGTTTCTTCATCTTGCCATAGGCTTATTTTTCCATCTTGAGCGAGAAATAATAGTAGAATGAATGTGCGAATGGCTTCGAGGCGCATCATCCCTTTAATTAGAGTTGAGAACTGTATTATTCCGGCACCCTTCACCATTTCAGAAAGAGACTTGTAAAGCTTTTCCATTTGAAGCTCAATTTCCATGAGATAATAATCTATTTGCGGGAAAATCTCGGACGGTGTCGGCAGTATAGGCTCGGCTGGAGTCTTTTCTAGACGGAAAAGCTTCTCGCCTTTAAGAACGTCATCTAACACCTCTAGCAAGTGGTGTATGGTTGTTGATGTCAATTCATGTCTAAGCGGTAGAAAAAGTGGCGGGGGAATAAAATCCAGCTGGGCTTTTGGCGGCGGTGGCGGCTCCTCAAGCTTTAGAAGAAGCTTTGACTTCATTAAATATATGAGGGCTGAAGAGTCTAAGGCTACGCCTGAAGCCCTAAAATCAATTTGCCCTGTTTTCTCCATCTCTTCGAGGAAGGTTGTTAGCAAATATGCAATGTTTATGTTCCATGGGGTGAGTTTCTCAAGTTTGTGGAATTCGAAGAGAATGTTCCATGGTGGACGGAGGTAAAAGGGCTTTTTTGCGGTTGCGGCAGCCATTCTAGCTTGCCACCTCTAGAAACTTGGCTGAGATAATGTTGGAGACGCCATTGCGTTCATAAACGCCGTAAACCCTTTGGGCTTTGTTGACCATTTCAGGCTTTAATGTTATGACTATAAACTGGGCTTTCTCGGATTCCTCCAATAAGACGTCGGCAAGTCTTGAAACGTGAAAGGCGTCCAGATGCGCATCTATCTCGTCTAGTATGTAGAAGGATGCTGGTGTGAAGTCCTTTATAGCGAATAGGAAGGCTACCGCTGCCACTGAGCGCTCTCCGCCACTGGCACCGCTGACCACGATGGATGGCTTGTTGGGGAACTGCACAATCATGTCTATGCCGCCGGAGAAGGGCTCTTCTGGATTCTCCAAAATTAGGGTGGCTGCCCCACCTCCAGTAAGTTTGGAAAAGTACTTTTGCAGGTTTTGGTTTATCTTTTCAAAGGCTTCCATGAAAACCTTATGCTTTTTGCTCTCAATTTCCTCCATAAACTTCAGAATGGCTTGCTTCTCCCTTTCCAGCTCATTCATCCTTAAGGATAGTTCTTTGTAACGGGATATCTGCTCAGCATAATGGGAGAGGGCCAGCTGGTTAACACCGCTTATCCTATCAAGCTCGAATTGGAGCATTCTTAGGGAGGCTGTTGCCTCCTCAACTTCTTTAGCTGTAACTACTAAGGGCTTTTCGTAGCCAAACTGCCTAAGCTGGTTTTGCCACTGCTCCAACTGAATCATAGACGTCTGTATGTTAAGCTGGTACTGGTTCAACAGCCGGTCAGTTTCCTCATATTCCGCCTCGATTTTACGGAGCTCCTTGTCTATCTCGTCTATTTGGTTTGAGAATTTTTGGGCTTCTTCCTTCGCAGATAAAACAGTTTTTGAAAGTTCAATGCGGCTTTTTTCCAGCTCTGCCAGTTCCTGCTTCAATTTTTCCCTTTCCTGAAGGGCCTCCTCAACCTCACTTTCAACTTTTCTTAGTTGCTGTTCAACCTTTGCAAGTTGGATTTTGGCGTTTTTGTAGCCAACTCTCAAAACGTTGTCAAACTGTGATTGAAGGGTCGATATTTCCGTTTGCACTGTTCCAAGCTTCTGCCTTAAAGTGTTTATTTCCTCCGCCAGCTTTTCGCGTTTAACCTCCATTTCTTGGATGTTTGCTGGGTCGACCTTCCGTCTTAAACTAGCTAGTTCGGTTTGAAGCTTGCGTATCTCCTTTTGAAGCGTGCTTCGCTCAGCTCTATAAGTCCATATCTTCGCCTTTTCAGCCTCAATTTCGCCCTCGATACGTTTTATGTTAGCCTCTATTCTCCTAACATTTGATTTTGTCCTTTTTATGCTCCTTTTTACGCGGGCAATTTCCCTATCGAGGGTTGTTATGGCTTCTGATAAGCGGGCGATTTCAACGCGGGTTCTATCTATTTCCTCCTCAAGGGTTGCTATGTCGCTTCCCCTTCTGGAGAGGTGCTGTTGCAAAGCCCTAACAGCCTCGTCTAGGCTTTTTATCGCCGCCTCGCTTGGTATTATGGCTGAAAAGTCTATGGGTGCACGGTAATAGCCGCTTTCTAGGGCGCCGCCGGGCTCATAAAGGTCGCCATTAACTGTAACCACACGATAGCCTTGACTTGAAAGTTCAAAGGCAGTCTTATCCTCTGGAACGACAAGGGTGTCGCCGAAAACAAAGTAGACAGCGGGCTCATACTGCTTCGCGCATTTTATAAAGGAGAAGGCGGCACCGCTGATATTTCTGCCTTCTGGAACTTTGACTGGCTTTGCTGTCGAAACTGCCTCCAGCGGGATTATCTTTATCCTTCCAAGTTTCATTCTTCGTAAAGTTTCTGTGCACGTGAATGCCGCGTCAAAGTCCTTCACAACTAGAGCGTCCAGCCATCCCCCAGCAGCAACCTCAATGGCTTGCTGATAAGCCTTGTCAATTTTGATTAAATTGCGTAAACGTCCATAAACGCCTTGGATAACGCCTAATTCGCCAAGTTCCTCAATGCTCTTTAGGGCCTTTTCTTCAGCGGCAACTGTTTCTGCTAGCTCTCGCTGTGTTGCAAATTCCACAACGGCTTCGCGGGCTGATTCGGCTATTTTTCCCGCTTCCGCTATTTCTCTTTCTATGGCTTCTTTTTGGGCTATGCGGCGCTCAAGCATGCGCTCAAAATTTTTGAGTTGAGTTTTCTGTTCTTTCTGAACTTTTATTAGCTCCGCCAGAGATTTTCCAAGCTCGCCTAGGGTTGAGGCAAACCTTTCTTTCCGCTCATTTAAATCCTTAAGTCTTCTTTCGCGGATTTTTATGGCTGTTTGGCTTTTTGCGTGTTCCGACCTTAAAAACGCTAATCGCTTATAGTTCCTGTCAAGTTGGAGCTCTATTTCGCGGATTCTCTTGCTGTTTTCGCCTATACTCTCCCAGAGTTGGGCGGCTTCCTGCGCGAGTGCATCGTGTTCCGCCTGTTTAGAGTTTATTTGGTTCATTATGCGTTCGTACTCACTTCTTAACCGCCTAATTTTCAGCCTGTTTTCTCGGATTTCAGCTCGTATGGACTGGTATTGCTGGAGGCTGTTCTCTCTAACTTTCTTTAGTCCTTCTAAGCTTGTTTTTCCAGAGCTTATTTTTGTGGCAAGTTCTGTAAGTTTTGATTTCAATTCGCCTATCTTCATTTGAACCCTAAAAACCTGCGAACCGCCCTCTTCGACTATTTCTGAGCTTAGTTTTCGCCATTCGCCCTCGATTTCCCTTCGCCTTTGCCTGTACTGGTCGCGGAGTGCCCTAATCTTTTCCAGTCTGCTTTTGATTTTCTCCGCTTGAGTGGAGTCTTGCTTAATCTTTTCCTGTATCTGTGCAATGTCGTGGGAGAGCTTGATGGCTTCAAACTTTTTTATCTCATTTTTTAGGAAGTTATATCGCAGTAGCTCGTTGCGTTCCCTTTCTAAGTCTTCAACTCGCCTTTGCACTTCGTCGATTCTTCCCATGGCGGTGCGTATTGAAATGTCTGCAGCCCTGAGCTTCTCTTCAGCTTCGGCTTTTTCAGCGTCGTATTGGGCTATTCCAACAAGGTCTTCGATTATTTTTCGCCTTTCCATTGGTGAAATGTCGGTTAGGCGGGTTATTGTGCCCTGCAATATTATGTTTTGGCTTGTGGAGCTTATTCCAGCCATCGATAAAATTTCCATTATGTGGACTCTTGAAATTCGCCTTCCATTAAGCCTATAAACCGACTGTCCGTTTCTGTAAACTTCACGGGATATTGTGACAGTTGTTGTGTCTACGGGTATACGCCCATCAGAGTTATCAAATTGTATGACAACTTTAGCCATCTTCGCCCTTTCCAGTCCGGCTTTCTCTGAACCGTGGAAAATTAGTTTGGCGGCATTTTCTGCGCGAAGTCTTTTGGTGCTTAATTCTCCTAGGGCGAACAAAACGGCGTCAACAACATTTGTTTTTCCGCTTCCGTTTGGGCCTGTTATGGCTGTGAACCCTTTGTCTAGGACTATTTTTGCTGTCTGTCCGAAGGATTTGAAACCTTTAATCTCTATTTTTTTGATATAGGGCATTAAGTTTAGCCCTCACCCCGAGATAGACCGTGAGCATCCCGTTTGGAGTGATTTCTGTACTGTTTTGCTATAAAAGTGTTGCATTCTCCATGTTTTAACGGTTATGCACTTTTTAACGCTACTTTTTGGGCTTAGAACCATATTTTGTAGCCATTTTCTTGACAAAATCCTTGAGGTGTTCATCTTCGCCGTAAACAAGCAAACATCCGTCACTTTGCATTTCAAATGAAAGGTTTAATTCGCTAGCCAAAGCCTTCAAAGCCTCGACGGGCATGTCTTCAGAAGGTTTAATGCGGATCCAGCGTTGTTCCCTTGGCAGACCCGGAACAAAGCGTGTCTCCTCCTCTTCCTCATCGAAAACTTTTCTGCTTGCTTCCTCAAGCCTTTGCACCCATTCCTCAACATATTTGTCTCCGAACTTTTGTCCCTCTGAAATGAGGTAAGCCTCAACATTGTTTAGGTATTCCTCAATTTTTTGGCTTGTTTCAATGCGGGTAGGGTCAGCCTTCAAAACATTGATTAGGGTTCTCGCATACTTTAAATCGTTGAGAATGTTTGCTGGAACTTTGGCGCCCTTTCTCTTTAGGTCTGTAATCATTTCTTCTAAAACCTTCCATACGGCTAAATAGCCCAATTTTCCACCAGCCTTTAATCCTGTTTGGAACTATAAAAAGTGTTATTTTGACAAAAATATGTTGGAGGATTCGGCTAGACTCTTCTTCCCCTTCTGCCGCCTGGTCTTCGTGTGCCGTCATGTGGTATGGGTGTGACTTCCTCTATTCTGCCTATGCGGAATCCAGCTCTTGCTAGGGCCCTTATGGCTGCTTGGGCGCCTGGTCCTGGTGTTCTTGGTCCCGGTCCGCCTGGGGCTCTGACTTTTATGTGGATGGCTGTTATTCCCTTGTCTTTGGCTATTTCTGCGGCTGCGGCGGCTGCTCTCATGGCTGCGTATGGCGATGACTCCAATCGGTCGGCTTTAACGAACATTCCGCCTGAGGTACGCGCTATAGTTTCTGCTCCTGAGAGGTCTGTTATGTGGACTATTGTGTTGTTGTAGGAGCTGTATATGTGGACTACGCCCCATTTTTCGGTCTTTTTTGCCGTGGTTGTGGTTGTTCCGCTACCGCCACTGCTCATTTTATTCTTCACCTCTCTCCTTTTCAGTCCTCTTTCCAGTTTGTGTTGTGGTGGCAACGGCTATCATTTGGCGCAGTGGGTGGCTTGGGTTTGCAAGGGGGCTGTCCGGTGCGTAGGCAATTTTATCCTCTTCTTCCCTTGTGACCAGATAGCTTGGCACTGTTACGCGTTGGTCGCCTATGACTATGTGTCCGTGGGTTATGAGTTGCCTAGCTTGGTAAATTGATTTTGCTAGTCCTTTTCTGAAGACTATTGTTTGAAGGCGTCTTTCAAGGATATCCTCAACTGTTAGGTCTAATACGTCGTCTAAAACTGCTGTTTCATGGATTATTCCAAGCTTTTTCAGGCGGGTTAGGAGTTCCTCCTCCATTTTCTTTCTTTCTTCCGGCGCCTTGCCGATGAGGGTGCGGGCTATACCCCTAAATTTTGAGAGCATGGTTTTATGGCGCCACAACTCGCGCTTATTTCTTAAGCCATACTGTCCCAGAAGTTTGAGTTCTTCTTGGAGAACGTCTGTCCGCCACGGAAAACGCGGAGTCTCATACTTCTTTTTCTGCTTTTTGGGGTCTCCCATGGCTACTTGCCACCGCCGCCTCCGGGTTTTGCGGCAGCCTTCTTTTTAACCCCAACGGCCTTGCCAGTCCGCCCCGTTGTCCGTGTTCTCTGTCCTCTAACCTTTAATCCATAGGCGTGTCTGTATCCCCGCCAAGACTTCAGCTCCTTCATCTTTTCAATATCCATCTTTGTTCTTAAGATGAGGTCTGCGCTTATTAGGTGTAAGTCTTTTCCAGTTTCTAAGTCCTTCCGTCTGTTCAAAAGCCATCCTGGCAATCCGTATTTTGTTGGTTCTTTGATTATTTCCTCTATTTTTTCCACTTCGGCTTCTGTTAGGAATCCGGCTCTCATGTTTGAGTCTATTCCAGCCTTTTTTAGTATGGCGTTGGCTAGGTTTAGGCTTATGCCCTTAATCTTTCTCAAAGCGTAGGGCACCTTCAGAGTGCCGTCTACATCCGTGTCTGTTATTCTTAGTATGTGGCGGAATTCTCTGGCTGTTTGGCTTGCCATCTGACGCATCCATTCCCTGTTTGCAAACTAGAAGTAAATCATATTTTATTTAAACTTTCCTAGTGTGGCGCGGCAGAAAAACACTTAACAAGCGTTTAGAAAAATTTTTAACCAGGGCTTGGGAATGAGCGGCACGATTCTGGAGGATGCTGTTTCTGAAGCCTTCCGTAAGAGGGGCTTTATAGTTTTTACAAGGCAGAATCACTGTGATGTTTTGGCTGTCAAGCCTGACATGAGTTTGGCTTATCTGGTGGAATGCAAGGATTACTCTTTATCCCGTAAACAGCAGGTTTTGGCCGTTAGGGAGCTTAACCGCAACTATACGCATGCTCTTGAACTTCTGATAAGGCAGCGCTTGTGTCCGGAGAAAATTTTAAAGGTTCTCGTTGCGAGAGGGTTCGCCTACCAAGCGAAAGGCATATTGCAGTATACGCCTGAAACTTTCATTGAGCATATTTCCTCTTAAAAATAAGCTGTAGAGAGCAATCAGTGTTTTTGTGTAATAAATCATAAATCGTAATATAGGTTAAATCTTTTAAGCAGAACACTCTATAACAGAGAGCTGTGGAAGGTTGAGTTTAGATGGTTGGGAGCGGAGAAGAGGAGAAGATTAGGCGTATATTGACGGATCCTA
>Ga0272445_1001214_pt1 | contig 20718 bp, 18 predicted proteins | sample YNPCB0031_FD_194404 | JGI IMG/M metagenome (GOLD analysis project Ga0272445, IMG submission 194404) | Hot spring sediment microbial communities from Yellowstone National Park, WY, United States - YNP-CB-003-1 | ecosystem: Environmental > Aquatic > Thermal springs > Hot (42-90C) > Sediment... | reverse complement strand
AGATTTTATGACAAGACCTTCATTACCTTCCTCCAGAGACTTTAAGAAAAACTTCTCTAACTCGTCTGGATCAGAGATCTCTTTATATTCAGCTATAGAGAACTCAGGTCTCTGTTCTATACATTTAATTAAATACTCTCTTCTCTCTATTAAAGGCCTGTCCACAAGACTTACTCCGTCTACATACAATATATCAAAGAGTCTTACAGCAACAGGATATTCTTCAATAATTTTTGAAATATCATGTTTTCTTTTTCTATGCATAAGCTCTTGAAAAGGTCTATACTCTCCTGTGTCAGGATCTAATGCCACGATCTCTCCCTCTACTATGGCCTCTCTTGCTTTAATATATTTCCTGCTCATCTCAATAACATCTGGATATTGATGAGATATGTTCTCTAATCTTCTTGAGAATATTATTACATTATCATCTTTCTTATGAATCTGAGCTCTCTCGCCATCATATTTAAATTCTGCAATTCCTTTTCCACCAACCTTATCTAATATCTCTCTAGGATCACTTAATCTCTCAGCTAACATAGGTCTCACTGGAATGCCAATTGAAGGAGTTATAATCTTGATTTTCTCTATACCTTCACGAATAAGTATCCTGCCTATCTCTCCAAGATCGGCTCTTATGTTATAAGCTTTCTCAATAACAGGTTTAGAGCTTTCTCCTCCTCCTAAAGCCACAGCTAAAGCCTCGATAATAGTCGCGTCTCCCACACCTAATCTCAGTCTGCCTTCAACAAATCTCACTATATATTTAGCTTCTTTAGGAGAAGCCTGTTGTAAAAGACCTACGAAGGTTCTTATCTTAAGATCCCTAGATCCTTCTCCAGTCATTCTAGCAATCTTAACAAGTGTAGAATGAACATCAGACACTGTTAGCTTTTTCTCTGAAGAAGAAATGAATCTTGTGAGAGCTGTTGATTGAGTCTTTCTAATTTTAAGATTCTCAGCAACTCTCCCAAGGTCTCCAAGCTTTTTATATAGATTTTCAACCTCGTTCTCAGAGAAACCAGTTGCGAGACTGATAGATTTTATAAGAAGCTTCTCACTAATACCTATCTCAGGCTCTCCATACCAGCTGGGCCATAGACTTCCTTGGATAAAATATATGACTTTATCAATATCGTCAGGGTCAGCTTTTTTAAATAAACTAGCTAATATACTTGTCAAAGTGATTCTACTGCTTGTACCTTCTAATCTCTCGAAAGTCTCTGCTAAAACCTCAAATAACATGTCCAGTCTCCCAATAATATATTAGCTTATATCATTGAAAATATTTTACAACTCCTGATCAAACGGCCTATTTCTAATAGTATTATGAATCTTCATCTGAAACCTTGTATTTAAATTATCATTTTAAAACCAGAGGAAATGATCATCAGAGGGCTCTCTTAAATCATCTTTCATAGCTTTTAACCTTCATCATCCTATTAAAGATCATGGTACAACAAGTTTTTAAGCATTATTCATCTTAAGCAGATTATACGGGTAATACACTCATGAGCTCCAGTGATGCTGTCAACGTGATCAAAGATTTTATTAATAATACATTATCTACTTTAGGAGGTGTGAAAGGTTCTCTTGCTTTAGCAGGTCTAGCAATAATTATGATAGTGTTAATTGTATATGCTGTATATGGCTTCATAAAATTTCTAAGATTCACTTTAAGACTTAAACCTCATGAGTTTGCTCTAGCGATATTAGCGATAGGCTTTGCTCTTATAGTGATAGCAATTTTATTACCATAAAAAATATTGTTTCATATTTTTATGATGCTGCCGTGATAAACAGCCTCATCATTTAAGTAATGTTCTATTCTTAAAAGCTCATTATACTTTGCTGTTCTCTCAGATCTTGCAGGAGCTCCTGTTTTTATAAATTCTGCGTCTAGACCTACTGCAAGATGTGACAAGATATTATCTTCTGAATCTCCGCTTCTATGACTCATTATTGTTATAAGATTATTTCTCTTAGCCAACTCAACAAAATTTATAGTCTCAGTGAAAGTTCCTATCTGATTTATTTTTACTAAAGCAGCTGTCACAGATTTTCTCTCAATACTTTTCTCAAGTCTCTTAATGTTTGTTGTCAAAAGATCGTCTCCAACAATTTTTGTGTTTTTAACTTTTGAGACTAGCCTGCTAAAATTCTCATAATCATCTTCATGAAAAGGATCTTCTATAGAAAAGATCTTGTATTGATCTATTAGATATAAATAGAATTCTAAAAGTTCTTCTGCTGATAACTTTTTATCATCTACCTCATAGACGTCTTTATCTCTCACATAAAATTGTGAGGCTGCGCAATCAAGTGATATAAACACCTCTTCTCCTAAACTATATCTAGATCTTTCGACAGCTTCTCTCAAAAGTTTTAATGCATCTTCAGTTTTTGATAAAGGAGGAGAATATCCTCCTTCATCTCCTACATTAACCGCTGAAGCTCCATACTTACTTTTGATCACGTCTTTAAGTATCTTATAGATCTCTACGCCAGCTCTTAAGGCATCAGAGAATCTAAGGAATTTTATTGGCACAATCATGAATTCTTGAAATGATAATTTGTTTCCTGCATGTACACCGCCATTAATGATATTCATCATAGGAATAGGGATCTTAAAACTTCTTAGGCCACCTATATATCTGAAGACAGGCATCTTATAAGTGTCAGCAGCAGCCTTAAGAACGGCAAGACTCACGGCTGTCGTAACGTTTCCTCCTAGTCTTGATTTATTTTCTGTGCCATCAGTTTTTATAAGAAGCTCATCAATATATCTCTGATCTCTAGAGTCTAAGCCTATTAAAATTGGTTTAACAAAATTTTTCACGTTTTCAACAGCTTTATAAACAGATCTTCCTCTATAAACCTCTGGATTGTTATCTCTAAGCTCATAAGCCTCATGAATCCCTCTAGAGGCGCCTGATGGCGCAATTGCTCTTCCAAAACCTCCTTCGGTGACCACAGCTACTTCAATAGTAGGATCCCCTCTCGAATCTAATACTTGTAAAGCATCAACATCTTTTATACGAAACAGATCATCAGATGCTCTCATAAGATTACACCAAAAATATATATCTTGAACCTAAATATATGTCCCGAAGGATAATAATGGATCACGAGATTACATTGATATATCCCGTAATATTATCATTATCATACCCATTGATCAAAAAGATCTATGGAGGCAAAGTAAATGAAAAAGCATTAAACATAACGTATTCTTTGGCTATATATCTTCCTATATATTTATATATAGCTGTCTATCTAAAAGAGAACTTAATAAAGATCTTCATGATCGTTACCTCTTTGTCTACTAACTTTATATGTCTGAGAAATTATTATATAAATTTTTCAGATAATAAGCTGAGAACTAAAGACTTCATATTTGTCTTGTTAAACCTCGTCTTAACAATTCTGTTAATAGTGTTGACATAAATACAGCATTAGACATGACGAGAAGAATAGGATACAAGATAACAGAACAAAAAAGATAGAAAGCTATTTGGCAACACATAATAGTGTGAAACTATTAGTCCCTTACCAGAAGGCTAACACCTGAGACCCAGAAATTTGAAACCCTGCCCTAGAGGGCGGGATGGATCATAATAAATTAAGAGGCAAGTACAACTCTTTAAAGTAGTAGGGCTATGAAAAACTTAATTAAATTTTCGTACAAATATTTATCATGATGATGAAGTGGGCAGCCAGTGACTAATGATCGATCGTAGCTCACTCTGATAAAAGATCTTTATCTTAATCGTTGTATTCTCCACAGTTTTTTCAGATTTTAGAAAATTTTTAAAAACTTCTATAGAATGCTCTTTTAATTTATACTTATAATATGTTTATGATAGGTTTATTTTTATCAGTTTTAATCTAAAAATATTATCGAAATAGATTTAATATAATTCAGAATATTCAAATATTGAGAGAAATGGTAGATGTGTGAAGAAAAGTATATAGATGCTCATGTTCATCCATTGATTGATCCTATGAAAATCATCAAAGAAGCTGATAATGCATGTGTTGATAAACTATTTCTCTTAGCTACAGAGATCTTGTTGAAGAAAATTAATGATAAAAAAGTTAGAGAGAGACTGAGAAGGATCTCTGAAGAAACGTTTTTTCTCTTAGATCTTGAGATATATAGAAGATTAGGCGTCTCAGACATTGTGAAGGCTTTGGAGATGTTTTACGAGGATCTTTTGAAATCATATCCTGAGGCGAGAATATTATCTGAGGATGTCTTGGAGATCTGGAGAATATTTCCTGATAGAATTGTCCCAATAGGATCTATTGATCCAGATCTTCCTGAAGATCTATTGATGAAAAGATTAAAAGAATTATATAAGTTGGGCATCAAAGGGATCAAGCTTTTACCAACATTACAACTTTTTGATCCGGAGGATAATAATGGTTTCGAGATAATTATGGAGTTTGCAGAGAAAAATAAGCTGATAATGATAATTCATACAGGATGTGATCCAGGGCCTTTTGAGATACCTGCCTTATCTCAATGGGCTAATCCTCTCAAGCTAGAGAGAGTTTTAGAGAGATACTCGCCAACAATTATATTAGCTCACATAGGGTCTTATTGCGCTTATAGATATGGCATATGGTTTAATGAGGCTCTCAGATTATTAAAGAAATTCGATAATGTATATGCAGACACTTCAGCTGTCAATGATTTTATATTTTATGAAGAGAGAATTGTAAAGAAAATAAGAGAAGAAGTAGGTTTTGAGAGAATATTATTCGGCTCGGACTATCCTGTAGTGTTAAACTCGACAATCAGAGAAGAGATCGATCTTGTTTTAGAAAGTCCTTATATAAATAATTATGAGAAACATCTAATTCTTAGAGAAAATGCTGAGAAAATACTCAAAAAAGCTCTCTAAAGTTCTTTTTATCAGCATGATAACTTTTGGATTATGATCTTTTAAATATATCTATGTTCTCGTATATAACTTGAATTTTCATATCACGTGAAAAGCTTTATCTTCCAACATTTTCTAAGTAATCCTAGTAGTCTTAAGCAGAATAAGTTTAATCTGTTAAAAGTCTCTACACAAGACTTTTAGCTAGCCTTTCTACACCTTTAACGAGACTTGAATGACATAGCTTTAAAGATCTTCAGTATGTAATTAAATTAATTGATATAACACAAAAGTTTTTAGATCTTTCGTTTATGTCTCCTAATGAATGTTATGAAAACCATAATTTTTAACAGAATATTTCTATATGTAGCTTTTGCTTAAGATTTGTCATGAGCGTAATAATCAACTTCTTACATGCTCTTCTATTAGATCAATAGATCTCTATATAATCCATATCATCTTTCCAAAGACGTATTATATATTTCATCTACTTTCATCTCTGCACAAGCTCTAAGCTTATATCAGTAGCATCATGGTGAGGAAAAAACGATTTAAGCCTATGAATTTATAATATCAGTCTCGGGCTCTTAGATATGCTAAGAGTTTATCTAAAAGCTGATAATCTTCCTCCAAAAAATTTTTTGCGAATTTTGCAAAGGCTTTATAGAAAGAGTTTCTAGAGTTTTGACTAATTATATCACATAATCTTGGAATCCATTTCATAATATGTTCCTCCATGAACTTCCTTTGTCTCTCTAAAATTTTCATAAAATCCTCAATAGAACCTTTGGTAAGTAGCTCGTAACTTTTAAGACAGGTTTTTGCTATATATTCTAGTTCAACGCCGGCATGATCTTCAAGGACAGATTTATCTTCTAATACAAATCCATCTTCTAAGAACCATTTTCTCACTTCCTCCCATGACCTGCCTTTAAATAGTCCAGTTCTTTGAATAGCCTCAAATGGAATGGCTATGGGACGTGGAGCTATGAAAAGTCTCGTATATTCAGCCCATACATCTATTAACTGTTGCTCATCTATATTTAGTAGTTCCTCGACAGCTCTTAGAAAATCTGCTGTGGAATGCATTAGTTCACTTTCAGGGTATTTGGCAGATATGATTTTAAGCACCTGATCTTGAGCCAGCTCGCGTAAATACTCTCTGGTGGGTTCAAAAAGAAATAAATGACTAATTATGGTGTAAATGTGAGCTCTAAAAAGTAGAAGCTGAGCAATAGAATTTATATCTATATTATCAGAGCTCAATATGTTTCCCTATCCTATAGCTCCTCCTCTCCTATACCTGGTATTTTATATTCTCTAACATAATATTCAGCTAATAGTTTCTTCGCTTCCTCTAAATCTTTTACCTTTTTAATCTTCACGATCATGTTTCCGAATACAGGCATGCCCATAATTGGTGAAAACTTGTAGTCGACAAGTTCGTTGTAATTTGGTGTATAAATTCTATGATAGTATGTTCCACCGACTCCAGGCGAGAATCTACCGCCAGTCGCGAATCCCATACGTATAACACCAGGTCTAACTGTCTCACACACATATGCTTTTGCTATAACTCTTCTCCCCAGCGGGTTCTCCACTACTACAAGGTCACCGGTCTTAATGCCGTACTTTTCTGCATCAATTCTATTGATCTGTACTGTGCCGATGCACCATTTGTTTTCTGGTATCCTCTTCTTGATATACTTGAACCCTTTGCCTCCTGGCTCAGGTTCTGCCATTAGAACTTCGAAGGACTCTGATAACGGGAGCCATAGACCTTCGGCTGGAGTTTGAGCAAGCCACTCACACATCTGTGTTCCACTCATTGCATGATGTACTCTCGCGGAACACAGTAGGAATGGATACTCGTCTTTATACTTTGCATAAGCAGGGTTCGTGTATGGGTTCCAAACTGTTTCAAACCAGTAGAATGTTGTTGGTAATCTCTCCCATCCAACCTCTTTCCAACTTGGTGGTACTTCTCCAGCCTCTTCAACAAGTTTATTATAGCGTTCATACCTATGGAATTTAAACTCTATTTTACCTGTGCTAGTCTTTACAACTCCACCTGGCACCCAATCTTTTTTAGCGGGATCCCAGACTTTATATCTGTACCAGCTCATAGGCCATATAGCTGCACCGTAGTGTTTCCTTAGATATTCTACTGTGACTGGCTCTCCTCTAACAATCTTTTTTTCATGATCTATTGTCACACGTCCCTCCTCTAGAGACTCAGGGGTTCCATATAATGTGTATCCTTCGGGCAGGTTAGGATACGGCAGAGGTCTTCCAACATTAGGTCTGCCAGGTGCTACAAGCAGCATTTCGTTGACAAAGTCTTCCTCGGTCTTGTACTTCTCCCAAAATTCCTTTGGATCTATATCACTTCTTCCGAATTCTTTTAACTCGTACTCATATATCTTCTTAGCCAACATATTCATGATCTCGGTTGGTTTCTTCGCCTCAAACATAGGCTCTACTACAGCATCTCTTAAATATATTACGGGATGAGTTGGATATATATCTGAGAGGCTCATCCTCTCCAGATAGCTAGCTTCGGGCAATATATAGTCGGCATAGAGACCTGACTCTAGGAAGACTGTATCTATGTACACGAATAATTCAAGCTTGTAGGTGCCATCAGGCTTCTTTTCAGTAAATGCTTTAATAAACTCGGGCGTTGAGCCTGCTGTTATAAGCGTATTGCCAGTTCTTAATATATATGCTGCTATTGGATATTTATGTCCTCTAAATGGACCATACCTAAGGGTTATACCTTCTCTAATCATTCTGGGAAGATCTCCTAATACATCATCCCAAGCGGCAGGCCAGTCTCCATAAGACGCGTAATGTAAGTATGCCTGTTTTGCTTTAACCTTTTTACCGTTTATAGTTCTCTCAACTTCTCTGTCATTAAATTGTCTTCCAGTAGCTGTTCCGCCTTTGCTACATTTAACAATTTCTGTATCGATCACGCCTCCAGGTACCTCGAAGTTTCCAGTTATTACATTAAGAAATGTGAATAGTATTGATGCAACATATCCATTATAGTGATGTCCAGGCGCCTGCATACCCCATATGATTGCAGCAGGTTTAGTGATTCCAAATTCGTGAGCTAACATCTCTATATCCTCCTTAGGTATACCTGTTCTTGCCTCGGCCCATTCTAGTGTGAAATATTTCTTACCTGTGGCAGGGTCATCTTTATCCCACCATGCCTTAAATGCCTGGATAAACTCCTCCCATCCTTCAACATATTTTAATACTTCATAATCAATGTAGCGTCTATTAGGATCGTTGGGATTGTCATGTTCAAGTATGTACCTTAACATGGCTGCCGCTAGATCGGCGTCAGTTCCAGGTCTAATTGGGAACCATTTATCCGCTAAGGCTGCAGTGTTTGAATAACCTGGGTCCACTACATAAATCTTGCATCCATTTTCAACCTTTGCTCTGACCGTGCCTATGGTCTCCCATGATATTCTGGTAGCTGTAAAAGGATTCCAGCCTACATATATGATCAGTTTGGCGTCATGCTTATCATACCATTTTATACTTCCATCAGGCATTCTAACAGGCACCGGACGCATAATATCGGGTTCCCAGCGCTTACCCTCGACAGCTAGTTTAGGTCCATGTCTTCTCGGCGTATCACAGATAGCGCCATGTTCTATACAATTAGGAGTTCCGAACGCAAAGAAAAGTCTCCAATACTGATCTCTGTCTGTAACATCACCTGTATCCATTATTACGGCTTCAGGACCATATTTCTTCTTTATCTCCACAAGCTTCTGTGCTATCTCATCTAAGGCTTGTTCCCAGGAGATCCTGATAAACTTGCCTTCTCCTCTCTCTCCAACCCTTTTCAGTGGATGGCGTATCCTATAAGGACTATACTGGAGATTAAGTCCTGAGACTCCTTTGGCACATGCAGCTCCGCCACTATTATAATGTACATAGGGATTGCCATAGATTCTTATAACTTTCCCATCTCTCACCCAAACTTCTAAGGCACATTCAGCAGGACACATAACGTCTGCAGTATACTTGATAGTGACTTCTCCTCTCTTTACTCTCTCCAATATATCCTTGGCTCTCTCAGGTTGATACCTTAAAGTCTCTGTTTTTTGCAAAGCAGCGGTGCTAACAGTGATGCCAGATGCAATAGCTAAGCCAGCCACTACAGCTAGCTTAATAAAATCTCTTCTAGTTAACTTAGGCTCAGACATTTATCTTCACCTCTGACACCTCAGTCTCGGTTTTCCAGTTAGAGAAGATTACTAGACTTAATGATATGATAAAGAGCCATGTAAATATAGATGCTAGAATTTCGACTAAGTCTATGGAGAAGGTCCCAAGTCTATACACATTTACAGAGACCATGTCAACAAGTTCTCCTCCGACAATGAGATTCCATCTATCCGCGAAAGCTCCTATTAACACTAGGACAGATACAGCTAACATTACGCTAGAAGATGCAGAAACTTTATTAAATAGAACTAAGAATAACATAATTAAGGGTATGATCATTCCAATAAACAATTGAAGACCTACATAGCTTAAGCTTAGCGATCCTGTAAGCACTTTGTTAAACTCTGCGAGACCAGGCCCTGGCTCGTAAGTTCTTACAATCAAATCAGTGATCTCGATTATGAATATTAACAGAAGCGATATTAACAACACTCTACTACCATATAACAGAACAGTCTTGTTTATCTCCATACTGCTGACACGCCGTAATATTATGTATGTCAATAAGATTAACGCTGAACCTGAGGCTACAGCTATCAAAATGGATAGTATGGGGAGTGACATGTTATGCCACCAAGCTTCAACGCCTTTACTTACTGCGAGTAAGATGCCTGGATAGCCAGCATAGATTAGAGCTGGCACCAAACCTGCAGCGCCCAAGATCGTTATTGTTAAAGCATGTGTAGCTCTATACCAGTTATCCAATATAACTATGGCTGTTATCAGAATTATCAACAACCCTATCATCCATGCCCCCACAGTCATGGGAGATGAAAAGTTGGGAGAGATGAATATCTCATACGCCCTCCAGGGAGATCCTAAGTGGAGTAATAGAGGTATTAGTACAGCTATGATTGACGCCCATGAGAGGCGTAGTGCTAGCGAAGATATATCTCTAAGTTCTCTGACCTTGAATAACATAGGTAACATTGATATTATGTAAGTGCCAACACTAGTTTCTGCAAAAAAAGTGTAGATAGCAATAGAGGTGCCCCATATCTCTGTCATAATTCTACCACCCCGCCTACCTTCGGATTTATAACTACAGTCTTGGCTGGTAGACCTTTGACAGCCTCTTCAAGTCCTATGTAGAATACCATAGGTTTATTACCAGTTTCAGGTTTTAATACCGCCACATGCTTAGATTGTAAAATCTTAGACACAGGGCTTTCTGGATCATTGAGATCACCGAAGATTCTAGCTCTACCCATACAATTCACAACACAAGCTGGTAACAGACCTTGCTCTACCCTGTGACTACAAAAGTCACATTTATCAACAGTACCTAAATAGGGGTTCTTATATCTAGCATCATAAGGACATGCATGAATACAATAGCCACAGCCAATACACTTATTATAATCCACAACAACAATTCCATCCTCCCTCTTATATGTGGCTTTTACTGGGCATACACTCACGCATGAAGGATTATCACAGTGATTACAGAGTCTAGGTAGAAACGCTCTTCTAACATTTGGATAAGTTCCTCTCTCTATAATCTCAACCCATGTTCTGAAACCTTCGTATGGAACACCATTCTCCATTTTGCAAGCAGCTTGACAAGCATAACAGCCCACACATTTTCTTAAATCTATAACCATAGCCCATCTAGGTCGAGAACTTTTCTTTTCAATCCAAGGTGAGCCGCGAATTCTAGGTAGAGTCTCAGCTAAATTTAAATACTGCGAGGACATATTCGTTCACCATATTCATGATTTTTTAAAATATGTAGATATTTAAATATTATATCTTAGAAAAATTTATATAATTGTGTAAAAATACATAGTTGATCAAAAAATTAAAAGAATTTTTCTTCTAGTCGATCTAATCTCTGGAGTTTGGTTAAGTCATAATATAATATAATATCCTCTCGACGTGTAAGGTTTTAAAATTTATCGAAACATATAAACTTAGTTAAAATGACTTTTAGAGATAAAAATATCTCATCTAAGTGAGGCTCTCCCAAATATTTTTATGAGATACTATGACATAAGATTTCTCATGATACTGCTAGATTAAGTTGCAAATCTCTATATCTACAGCTTCGAAAACTGATAGACTTTAAGCCATGCCTTGAATTAAAATAAATTTAAGTTTTAAAGATCTTAATCTGTATATCAGACGATTCTTGAGTCTCTGTCGATAATAAGTTCTCTAATTCTCTCTCCACATAATCTCTTATAAGAGGATCTTGTATAAAGATCTCTATTAAAGTAGAGGGATTCACTGTTATCTTTAATATTCTCGTCTTTCCATATCTTCCTCTGTTAACTACTCTGGCTGATAATATTCCCAGAGCCTCTAGCTCTGATATTATGTCGCTAACTCTTCTCTGTGTCACAGGATCTATGCCAAGTTTTTGAGATATCTCTCTATAAACTATATATAACTCTCCTGTCGTGACATTAACTCCTTCAGACTCCATTTTTAGAAGTGAGAGAAGAACTATTCTACTGTGGAAAGGTAATGTAGAGACCAGCTGTATAACTCTCTCTTTCTCAAGCTCATCATAAGCTTTATAAACATGTTCTTCTAAGACTTTCTCAGCCTGTTCTCTCTCAGCGATCTCACCTGCTATTCTAAGAAGATCCAGGGCTCTTCTAGCATCACCATGTTCTCTAGCGGCTAGAGCCGCACATATTTTTATAGCTTCCTCACTGACAGAATTCTCTTTGAAAGCAAGTTTAGCTCTCTCACGTAGAATATCCTCCAGTTGTATAGCGTTGTAAGGTGGAAAAACCATCTCCTCCTCACCTAAGCTGCTTCTCACTCTTGCATCAAGATTTTCCACAAATCTTATGTTATTAGTGATCCCTATGATCCCTACTTTAGCTTTGGTAAGATCCTCATTTATTCTAGCTAGTTTATATAATACTTCATCACTCTCATTTCTAGCCAGAAAATCAAGCTCATCTAAAACAACTATATAAATTCTTTTCTCAGAGTCTAGAAAATCTCTAACTCTCTTATACACCTCAGCTGTTGACAAACCTGTGAAAGGAAGTTTCAAACCTGATAACTCGCCTATTCTCGTAAAAACACGATAAGAAGTATTGTCAATTCTAGTATTAATATAGAACCATTTAACAGGCCTATTAAATTCTAGGCTTTTATCACTTAATCTCTTCAAAACATATTTGACCACAGCAGTTTTTCCAGTCCCAGTTAACCCATAGATAAATAAGTTGCTAGGTCTCTCTCCTTGTAATGCCACTGAAACTATCATGCCAAGACTTTTAATCTGTTCTTCTCTATGTGGAAGTTGTTCAGGTATATAATCAGGTCTTAAAACTTCTCTATTAACAAAGATTTTAGGTGCTAAAGCTCTTGAAAATATCTTGTCCAGCTCATCCAAATGAAGCTACCGTTAATAATGTTCTCATATGAAATATATGATGAAACCCCCAAAGATCTTGTTGTATACATATTAAAATGTATTACAACTGGAAACATCGCTCTTTAGGGCGAGGAGGAGGTCAGATCTCAATACTTCTTCTAACATCTCCAAGATCTTTTTATAAGATTTTCAGAGCTTATACAAAGATCTTATGAGAAAGATCTTTTGGGAATCTCTATTCTTATTGTCCCGCGAGATTTGTCTATTGTAAAATATTTCTCAGCAATTAAATCGAGATTTCTATCAATTCTCCATTTAAAGAAAGGCTCTCTTAAATCGTTTGCCAATGTTATCATTTTAATTATATTTTTTATCTTCTCTTCTCTAGTGAGATCCTCATTAAATAAGATAGGCTTAAGATCAATTATGTTATCATTTCTCATAAGACATGGCTTGAGAAATCCGTCTGCGGTAAGTCTCAGTCTTCTACATCCGGCGCAAAAGATCGGGTTGCTCACAGGTCTCACAAACTCTACATAGCCTCCTTCTATTAAATGATAAAGAGGTCTGTTATGCATCTCAACTCTGATTCTAAGTCTATCAGCTTTCTCAATAATCTTCTTCTCAATAATGTTTAGAGGCACAAATTTCTCTTTAAAAATCTCTGCACCAGAACCTACTGGATGAAGCTCAATGAATTGTAGAACCATGTCATCTCTTCCTCTGATCAGCTCTATGAAACTCTCGATCTCATTGTCATTAAGATTTTTTAAAACAACAACATTAATCTTGATCTGTTTGAATCCTATTTTTTTAGCCAACTCAACTCCTCTTAAAATTTTCTCTAAATAATCTCTCCCAGTAATATATCTAAAGATCTCTCTGTTTAGAGAATGAAGACTAATATTTACTCTATCAACTCCTGCATCTCTAAGATCTTTCGCCAGCTCCTCTAAAAGAAAGCCGTTTGTAGTAAGAGATATGTCCTCAGCAGAAGTTCTTGTTTTAATAGCTTTTATAATATCTATTATGTCTCTGCGTAGAAGAGGCTCTCCACCAGTTATCTTAAATTTTCTAACACCAATTCTTGAGAAAGCTTCTGCCACAATACCTATAGATTCTACATCAAGCTCTATTTTAGAGTTTATATCTTCACCCTCCATATGACAGAATATACAATTAAAGTTGCATCTATGAGTCACTGTTATTCTAAGAACATCAACAGATCTTCCGTATCGATCTGTTAGTCTTTGATTCTGCATTTAGCCTCCCACATGTTCATATGAGAAGTTTTCTTTGTCTATAATTTTATGAGATAAAATATTAATAAATCTAAATATTATGGCTCTTCAACAGGTATATATCTTAGATCATAAATAATTAAGAGGGGGCATATCTTTGAAAACCAAGGTTTTTCAAGAGAATCTAAGGAGATTAACTAATTTCTCTGAGAGAAATAATATTCATAAAATAATGATTTTAAATGATTCAAACCAGACGTGGCTGGGAGCTTCTAGATTAAGAGGATCTCTTTTGATCATAGATATCTCAGAAAGAGAGATAAGATACTACACACCACTTTTAGAATATTATAGATCATATGATATCATCAAGAGCAATATTGATCAAAGCTTTAATCTAAAGATCTATGCATATTATAGATATAAGCTTCAAGAAGTGCCTGAGGATATAAATGTGTTAGATAAAGATCTGAACAAGATAATATCTGAGGAGATAAAAGTTTCATCAGAGAAAGAACTTAGATGTGGATATGATGATATAAATATGATTTTCTCAGACGAGCTAAGAGATGTTTTAAAAAAATATTGTATAGATATAAGAAATGAAGTTCTCGACATAAGATCTGTGAAGACATCTTATGAGATAGAGATCATATCAAAAGCGGCTGAGATATCTATCAAGGCATTAAGAAAATTATTAGACGAGGAGTTGATAGGCTACTCAGAGAAACAAATTGCTGCAAAACTCTTATATATGATAAGATTCTATGGCGCTGATGAAGAAGCTTTTCCACTGATAGTTGCCTCAGCCAACAACTCTGTCTATCCTCATTCAAAACCTGAGGACAGAATAATTAGATATGGAGATGTGATTCTCATAGACATGGGAGCTAGAATTAATGAGTATAATTCTGACATGACACGAATGATTGTTTATAAAGGATCTGGAGCATATGAGGGATATATTGAGGCTGTTAACGAGGCCGTGAATAATTCTCTTGAGAAGATCTCGGCAGGAATCAAAGGATCTTTTATAGATAATATTGCTAGAGAGACGCTCAGAAGAAGAGGATTAGCAAAGTATTTCATTCATTCATTAGGTCATGGAGTAGGTATAGATGTTCATGAGAAACCTAGTTTATCTCCTGATTCACAGGATATATTAAGAGAAAACATGATCTTTACTATAGAGCCTGGCATATATATAAAAGATCTTGTTGGTATAAGAATAGAAGAGCTTGTTTTATTAGATAAGAGAGGTCCTAAAGTTCTTACAGATATGGAGAGAATAATTTTCTATTGAGACATATTAATCTTATTGATTTTTAATATATTAGAAATGGTCATGTTTTATCAAAGAAAAAGTCTCATAGATCTTATTAAAGACGTTCTGCCAGAGGATCTGAGCAAAAATGAGCTGGACGTCTTAGATTATTTCTTGAGAAACATATCTGTTGGAGAAATAATTGCTTTAAAAGAGATAAGATTATTATATAAAATAGATGATCCTGCGCCTATTCTTGAGAAGCTTCTGAAGAAAGGTCTTATAGAAAGAGGCGAGGGATGTTTTAATCTATCTAAAAATCTTAGAGATCTTCTCAAAACTAGAATGAAGAGTTAAACAGTATCTACAGAGATGTTTTTCATTATCTATAGGAGCTGAACAAATTCTACATCTCTTATATCGAGAATAATATTTAGACATAAGATTAGGGTGTGAGAACATAAACTCTCTAGATGAGAGACCTAATGTATACAGCTCTCTTATGATCTCGTCGTTCAAAAATTTTGAGAGAAACTCTTTTATCCTATGATCTATAGAAGAAAAAAATTGTTGTAAAGATTTCTCAAGCACAAGATCATCTTTTACATCTGTTAATGATAATGCTATAAGATCTTCTGTTATTAAATTATAGATAGGATTTGATATTATTATCTCATCAAAAGCTCTTTTAGGATAGGTTTCTGAAATCATCTCTTTGACAGAGTATATAAATGAGAAGATGTTTTTCAGAAAAACATCATTACGTGTGCATGGGATAAGAATCTTTTTTATATTCATATCAAGAGCTTTCTCAACGCCTATTAGATACCTGATCTTTGTAAAACATGTGATGAAAGAAATATAATCATTAAATCCCTCGCTACATAACATAATGTAATTCACAGGATCTATGATTATCTGAAAGATGCTATCCATAAGATCTTTGTAGAAATGTTGTTTCCATGGAAATGTTAGTAAATAGATCTGGTTTTTATAGTTAGAAGAGATCTTTATTATGATCTTGAGTAGACTAACATCCCAGATATTTGGGATGAAAGTGTCTACATAAAGAATTTTTTCTTCTCTTCTCAAACCGCTATATCTAGATAAGCTTCTTATAATGTTACGTTCAATACTTCTATAGAGACATTTTTTACATAATTTCTCTCCTGAATCTCTTTTTATATAAAAAGCCTCTCTAACACCACATTTTTCACATAGCGAAGCCTCTGGCAAGATCAGTCCTCACACGGCTCATCATATATCAGTTCCGTGTCGCACATCATCCAAAATAATATTTTGTTAAGAAAAAATATTATTCATAGATTATCTCCCACATCTGTCTAGCCAACTTACCTTCATATTTAAAGATGTGCACAAGCTCTTTAGCCTCCTCTCTTCTCTGTCTATGTTGTTCTAGAAAATCGTTTAATCTCTCGATCAAGATCTCTTTTAATTCTCCGGTTAATAATCTTCCTGATCTATAATCCTCCTCGATCTCTTTGATTCTTTTATCATCAGGCTCGAACAACATATAAAGCCATTGAAATGAGACATCTATATCAGGATTTCCACCTAATTTTCTATGAAGTTCAATCGTAGGCTGGCCGCCTGAGAACGCATATCTCATAATCTTTCTTCTTACAGTCTTAGGATCATCTTGAAGAAATATTGCCGTCTCAGGTCTTGAAGTACTCATTTTTCCTTCAAACCCTGTTAATGGCGGGAGAAATTTTGAGTGTATAGCAGCAGCCTTGTAATATCCGAAGCCTTCAGCAAGATCTCTCTGAATTCTCCAATAAGGATCCTGGTCTATTGCAGCTGGTATCAGACATCTTTTTTTCTCAAACATAGTAGGCACGATCTGTAGGGCTGGATAAAATGTCAGACCTATATTTGTGTCTCCACTGAATCCAAACACAGATCTAACTAAATTCAGATTTATTTTTTTAGCAATTTTAATCGCTAGAGGATACATGTTTCTGATATACTCTGTGTCTAAGAAAATAAATGTTTTATCAGGATCGAATCCTACTGCTATTATATCAAGAATATTTTCATAAGCCCATCTCCTCACCTCATCTAGACTCATCTTCTCTTCGTCTAGAAACTTCTCATCATCAGTGATCATTATATAGACATTTACATTAAAAACTTCTTGAAACCATTTAGTCATTATAAAAGGTATTAGATGACCTACATGCATAGGACCTGAAGGTCCTCTCCCGGTATACAAAAAGAATCCTCTGCCACTCTCAATGTCATCAAGTATCTTATCAAAATCTCTGTGAGAGAAGAAGACGCCTCTTCTAAGAAACATATGAAGCTCTCTTCCAGATATTCTCTCGAGTTTATTCAGCAATTCTTTGTTCAAAGGTTGTGTACCAAAGATCTTTATTAATTTATCATAGTCTACTCTTCCTTTTACCTCCCAAGGTGTGACTTGAAAATCTTCTTTCATCTCATTATTCTCCACAAACTTTAGCCACCAAAATTTTTCATTAAAAATCAGTATATATTTTATCTAACAGATATTGAGTTGAGGCTTGTCAACATGAGTGAAGAGCCTGTATACAGAGCGATCTTTTTTGGAAGAGCTAGAATAGGTGAGATGATAAATATTTTCAAAGATATTAGATTAAGACCTGAGGATTTCTCAAGCCCAGTGGCTATTCAAATGGCTCTCTCAAGAATATATGAAGGTCTTATGAGAAGTCTCACGTCAGAGCCTAAGAAAACTTATGTGGCAGAAGTGAGTTTCCAAGACTCTATGGGCAATACCATAGTTTTCGCCACAGATCTTGGTGAGAATATTCCTCCATTTTCCTCTCAGACTGTCAAGGTGAAAATAGTCGTGGAGTTTTATTCAGAAGATCAGAATATATAAATGATCAGTTTTAATCATAATATATTCTGTAAGTTAATATAATTTCGGTTATGCCCAGAAAGAGAAAGGAGGAAAAAGAAGAAAAAGAAGATTCTTCTAAGAAAAAAGTGAGAAAAGAGAGTATAGAGAATAGTTCTAAGAGTATTTCAAAAATTTCTAAGAGAAAAAGTTTTGATATTGATTCATGGATTGATGAGAGATTAAATGATCTAGCTGTTAAACTTGAGATCGAGTATTTAAATCTTGATAAAAGCTTGTTAAAAGATATTATCAAGAGAATTGTAGAGCTTTTATGGGAGGAAGATAAGAGACCTGACATGGATAGATTATCTAACAGGATCAAGAGAAACATAGAGAGACTTAGAACAATTATCGCTCAAATGATTATAGAATCAGGAGTCTCTCTGTCAAATGAAATGTTAGAGTATGTGACAACCTCTGCAGGTCCGTGGATACTTTCTTACGCCTCTTCTCTATATAAAATTGCTAAAGACAGAGGCAGAGAAGATCTTATAAATATCATGAGAGGCGCATGGGTGAAATGGTGGATACAGATTAGAGGGACAGAAATACCTCCAGAATGTCCTAGATGTAAATTTAATTCATTAATGAGCGATGGCACATGTATAGTATGTGGATATACTCCTTCAGCATCAGAGTTATTAAAATATAACAACTTTGATCTTTATGTAAATAATCTTATTAAAAAGGGAGATTTAAACAGAGCCAAGCTAATCTTAGAGAAAGGATATGTGATAATTTCATCAACAGGTATTAAATCTCCAGATGAAGAGAGATATAAATTTGATATAGAGGTTCATCTGCCAACCACATATAAAGAAAAGATCCTTTCTCATTTAAAAGAACTTGGTAAGACATGACATATCTTACGAACGTTCTTTATAAAGTCAGTATTATTTTCATTTTATATCTGTTAATGAAAGCTCATATTCTTCTTTAAATGTTCTCATTATAACCATAGTACTTGTTGATATAACACCATCTATCTTTCCTACGTCGTCCAATATCTTCGCCAGATCAATATGATTCTTTACAATGACAAAAGCTACCACGGTAGGTTCGCCAGTGACATCATATATAGACACGATCTTGTCAAAACGTTTTAATGATTCTACTACATCCTCCATCTTCTTAGGATCTGTTTTTATAAATATTAATGCTTTTATTCTGAAGCCTAGTTTATCATAGTCTATCAAAGCTATAGTCTTTTTGATATATCCTGTTTTGCGTAGTTTTTTAACTCTTATATAAGCTGTTGAAGGGCTTATATCAAGTATTTTACCGAGCTCAGTAAATGTTATGTCACTATTCTTCTGTAGTATCTCTAAGATCCTGAGATCTTTATCATCTATCTCTTCCCCTCTTCCTCTAGGTTTTCTACTCAAGATATTCACCTCTCCTTTTATATATTCAAAATAAAGTTTATATTGTTAATATGTTTTCTACTAAAATTTTTATGCTCTAGGAGCCAGATAATATATTATTTTCCCGCTTGGTGTTAGACCCATCTCTAATTTAAGAGGTATTCCACTGCCAAGCCATACGTCTACAGCTGTTGATATTTTAACAAGTTTTGATATAGGTGATAGATATGATGCGTCATAATCTGCTGAGACCTCCTCTGATACTGTTGACTCTAGAAGAGAGCCATTTTCTCTTGTAAGTCTCACATATCTCTTCTGAGTATCTGCTTCTCTAAGCTCTAACATGTTAGGGTCTAATTTAAATGTTATATAATTTGCTATCGCAGTAAGATCTGATAGAGCTGAAGCAAAAGGATCTGGCTGTACAGATGCTTTACCAGGATACTCTATCTCGAGCTTAGGTATCTCTTCTGAAGGCAGTTCTAAGCTTCTGAATAAAAATCTTCTTCGAGGTATTCCTTCAATCATGATCTCTATGTTTTCTTCATCAGCCTGTAAAGAGACTCTATTCTGTCTCTTAACATCTTCCATCGCTGTGGAAAGATTTTTTGTTGAGATCCCTACTCTAAGAGGTCTCTGAACTTTGTATTCGAGAAAGCTTTCTTGAGGAAACTCTACTTCAATCATTGAGACTTTGGCAGGATCTATAGCTATAATCTTTAAAAGACCTTCCTCAAATATGTTTATATATACATCGTCAGCAAGTGAAGATATGGCGTCGACAAGTGATAATAATGTTTTTGTATCTGCAAACACTAAAGACACCGGATATTCTCTCGACATTATAAACTCCCTCATCTACATATTTTTATAAAATATTAAATTAGTTAGGTATCCATTAATATTTTCTTTTAGAATATTAATTCTGGTGTCTAAAATTTCTATAGTAAAGATCTCTTGGCATGGTCATGCATGTATAAGTATTGAGAGTTTAGGAAAAATTCTTGTTATAGATCCTCATGACGGCTATTCTCTAGGTATTAAAAGACCTGAGATAAAAGCTGATTATATATTGATCACTCACGATCATTTTGATCATAACGCCTCAAATGTTGTAGCGAAGAAAGATAGTAAAATATTTAAAATGAAAGAAGGAGTGTTTGAGGCAGATCCTTTTAAGATTTTAGGTGTAAAAACTTTTCATGATAAAGAGAGAGGAAGGAGAAGAGGTCTTAACATAGCTTATAAAATAACTACTTCAGGAGGATTAGACATATTTCATGGAGGAGATCTTGGCCACATTCCTGATGAAGAAATGCTTAGAAAAATTGGAGAAGTAGACATAGTTATACTTCCTGTGGGAGGAACTTTCACAATAGATCATTCGGAGGCTTTAGAGATCTTTAGTATGATGAAAGGAAAAATATTTATACCTATACACTATTGGATCAAAGGTAT
>Ga0272445_1001212_pt1 | contig 20739 bp, 22 predicted proteins | sample YNPCB0031_FD_194404 | JGI IMG/M metagenome (GOLD analysis project Ga0272445, IMG submission 194404) | Hot spring sediment microbial communities from Yellowstone National Park, WY, United States - YNP-CB-003-1 | ecosystem: Environmental > Aquatic > Thermal springs > Hot (42-90C) > Sediment... | reverse complement strand
AATACAGCTTTCAATTCTCTTTTTAGATGCATCTGAAGGCTTATATATTGGGTTTATATACCTGTTATGGGTTTGGTGTTTTGGTATATAAAGGTTTTTCTGTTCTCCATGTGGAAGGGCTTCTAGAAAGTGAAATCTCCATAGCCTCTCCGCAGCCTCATGGAAAGCTAGCTATGGGTTTGAATATAGTTTTTGGGGGTAGGCGGGATATTAGGGGTATTACGCGGTAGATTTTTATTTTTCTGGTTCATATATCGTTTAATGGTGGGTATGGTGGTTTGGGTTGTTTTTCACGTTTGAGGATGTAGTGAGGTTTTCTAGGATTTTTAGAGGTAGGCCTTGTAGTGTTAGTGATGAGCTTAGAGGTTGGCGTTGGAATGAGTATCCTCTTGTTCCGCCTTATAGTGTTAGGATTAATGTTAGTGATCTTGCAGGTGGGTTTTGTTCTACGTATAGGCATATCTATGTTAGGTATGTTCTTAGGGTTAGGGAGAAGCCTAACTTTAGGTTGGAGCTAGGCTCGTTTATTCATAGGGTTTATCATTTAGCTTCATGTAAGGCTAAGCATATTATGTATAGTGGTGTTTTATCTGGTGATTGTTTTAAAGATTCTTTCAAGAGTTTTTCTGATAAATGTTTTGACGAATCTTATAGTGGATTTAATGTATTGAAGTCTGGGTTTGCTAGACGTATATTCGATTTGATATGGAGCTATGCATCGAACGTATATTCTGCGGCTCTCGATAGGGTTAGATCCATATCCCCTTATATATCGCTCGATGGACTTGTGAATCATGTTATACCTATGACCGCCGAGTTCCCTGTAGATGGTTCGCTTATAGGTTTGAACCGTGCTATAAGGATAGATGCGATATTAACCCCATGCATAGTTGTCGAGCTTAAGACTAGAGAGTTTAGATCAGATTATGAAGTTGGGCTTGCAGGCTATGCCTTAGCTTTAGAATCTCAGTATGAGATACCGATAGATTATGCGGTCATAGTTGAAGTTAGGTTTGGTAAAGGGTTGAGAGATTTGAAGATTTATGAAAGGTATGTTCAGATATCGGATGAGCTTAGGGAGCGTTTCATAGAGAGGAGGGATCAAGCTATGCGTATGGTGGTAGAGGAGATCGATCCAGGTATGCCTGATCGATGTTCTGATGACTGTCCATTCCTAGGGGTGTGTGGTAGTGGCTAAGATAGCTCTTATCGATGAATGGGGTGCATACCTATCGGCTAGGAAGGGTAGGTTCATATTGAGGGTTAAGGATAAATCTGGAGGGTCTACGGTTAAATGGGAGCTTGCACCCGTAGAAATCGACACTATAGCTTTCACCACTACAGGTGCATCAATATCAGCTGAAGCTGTTAAGCTAGCTTCAGATTTTGGTATAGATCTAGTCTTCATAGATAGGGTTAAGCCCGTAGCCAGGCTGCTACCCTCTACCTACGGATCTACTATGAGGAATTGGAAGGCTCAACTAGATGCATTCAATAATCCGATCGAAAGAGTTAAGCTAGCTAAGCTGTTTATCGAGGGTAAGGTACATAACCAACGTATAGTATTGAGGGAGTGGGCTAGGAAAGCGAGGGCTCAAGGTAAACCTAACCGTGACCTGGAGGATTCAGTAGTTAAGCTCGATGAGTTTCAAAGCCATATTAGGAAAGCTGGATCCGTAGAGGAGGTTATGAACTTAGAAGCTCATGCGGCGAAGCGCTACTGGTCATCTGTAGCTAACCTCCTACCCGTAGAGTTAGGATTCACTAGTAGGGAGATTCGCAGAGAGCAGTATTCGTCTCTAGATCCGTTCAACCGTATACTCAACGTAGGATACTCTATTCTTAGGAAGGAGGTTTGGAGGGCTGTATTCCTAGCTGGGCTTAACCCATATATCGGATTCCTGCACTCACCTAGAGCAGGTAAGATGTCGCTAGTATTCGATCTTATGGAGGAGTTTAGACCTATAGCCGTCGATAGACCGCTCATAGTATTGGCACGTAACGATAGAGACTCTGTATCAAAGTTTAAGGGTAGCGTTAAAGGCGAGGATATAGCTAAGATATGGTCTACGGTAGCCTCAGTACTATACTCGGCTGATAAGCCTCTATCCAATGTTATAGTATCCCAGGCTAGACTCCTCGCTAAACATCTGAGGGGTACAGATAGCTATAGACCGTTCAAAGCTAGGTGGTAGATTTGTCCCCGCTGCTAACTCTAGTCATATACGATATAGAGGATGATAGGCTTAGATCGGATGTAGCAGCATTCCTGAAGTCTAAAGGATTGAAGAGGATACAGTATAGTGCATTCATAGGCCCCCTCACAGATTCACAGAGGATGGATGTCGTAGCCGGTCTTAGAAAGCTTACCAAAGGGTATAATGCTAACATCCAGATCTATCCGCTTACGCCTGCAAGCTATAATATGAGGGTAGTTATAGGCGTACCCATGTACGATGAAGCTGAGGAGGATAGGCTGGTGGTAACGTAGATGTCCGGTGAGGATGAGTATTTCACAGTGGTGGATGTTAAGCATTATGCCTACTGCCCTATGATAGTGTATTTCACGCATGTACTCCATCTACATGAAAGGATTACAGAGGCTATGCTCTACGGAGCTGAATCCCACGATGAAGCCGTAGTATCATCCATAGCGGTTAAGTTGGAGGCTCAGAGGATTATACGCAGAGTAGACCTTACGAGTGAGAGATTGAAGCTTAAAGGTAGGCTAGACTACCTAGTCGTAACTAGGTTCGGTGAGCTTGTACCGGTTGAGTTTAAATGGTCTGAAACCGAGGGTGGATCCATCAAGCGTGATCATAAACTGCAACTAGCATCCTATGCCTTGATGGTAGAGGAGGCTTATGGTAGGCCTGTGAAGAGAGTTGCAGTCTACTATACGAGGTCGTCGAAGATTGTAGTGATACCTCTAGATGCTGATGTTAAGAACCAGGTTAAACGTATACTAGATTCTATGGAGCGTATAACGTTAAGCGAGGATCCTCCGAAGCATAAGCCTAGACCTGGAAGATGCGTGAACTGCGGGTTCAAAGCCTACTGTAGACCTAGAGTTGAGGATCATGGTGGAGAATCAGATAGTTAGACTATCGATAAAGTTCAGGCCTCTAGAAAATATACTCTCACCGCCATATACATCTAAGGTCTCTAAGACGATACTATTTAGCTTACTAGATGGAGCTGGGGCTGAAGATATACTCCAGAGGATAGAGTCTACTCAGCCCCAGAAACCTATAATCGTAACACCTATCGCAAACCTATCGGATCCTACTAGAAGATTCCTATTTAAGACCGTATCGAGCCGTGAGAAGCCGATAATACTGGGTAGAGGGGGCATATACGAATTCTACGTAACCTTCACATCGGGTAACATACCATTACAGAAGCTTATAGAGGCTCTATCGCCTGGGACTAAGCTAAAACTATTTACAGGAGAGATAATAGTCGAAGATACTGTTTTCGAGGTTAGAAGCTACGAATCGCTAGGGATTAAAGGAGGTAAGGTGCACATAACCTTCATGACACCGACACTACTAAGCTTCCCTAAGGAGTGGGTGAAGATAGAGACCCCGCTTAGGCACTCATTGCTACCGATACCATGCTTCATCATATGGAGTCTAGCACAACATTGGAATATATATGCATCAGAAAAACTAAAGATAAGAAACGTAAAGAGGTTAGCAGCATATAGTAACTATGCCCTTGTAGAGTTGGATTACAGGTTAAAGCCGGTAACAGTAGTATACGATGAGAAGAGAAGACCGAGAGGATTCATAGGATGGACGCTATACCAGCATAGAAGGTTAAGGAAAAAACTAAGCATGTATATCGAAAAATTATTAGAATACGCAAACTATGTAGGAGTAGGGAGATCAAGATCGATAGGGTTCGGAGTAACAGCGGTAAGAAGTATAGAGTAAAGTATAATCGAATCATTTATGATAGTAATTTTAGCGTATCTAGATAATCGATTACAACCTCCCTTATATAGCGGGATGCCCTACCGCCTACTTTTTGATAAGCATCCCAGCTATCCGCTATCATAAGGCATCCAGTCACTAATCTACTAATTTGTACGTGAACGGGACACTTAAGATTATAAAGTAAGTGAAGCTCAAAGTAAACATCAATAAGCTGAACCACCTTCTTCTCATTCAACATGTAAACCTCACTTAGATTCTAAAGCTCCAACAAAACAAAAGCCATAACTCTTTACAACACCCTAATTCAGAGCATGTTAAGATCAGGCAGCATGAAACCAAAGACATAGTAAGAAACCCAAAATATTACCGGTTAATAACAAATCCATCAATAAACCATAAATGTTCTAAATGTAACTTCTCCACATGCAGAAAACATCATAAGTTAAAGAAAGCCGCCCAGTTTCCGCAAGATAAACTACATAAAGCACCATGAGTAAAACAAAAGAGAAAATTTATAAACCACTAAAAATACTACTATATAAACTCTCATGGATCTCAAATAAAGAGAATTAAAAGTATTATCATAGGAATATATAAGTTTCACTCTTTAACACGAATCTCATAAAGAGAATTGAAAGATTCTGTACGTATAAGGGTATAGGGGGTTGATGCTTAGTGGTCTGGGCTATGGTTAATCTTAGGTGGCTATTGCTCGAGGGGGTTGGGTGTGTGATCTATCGCTTGGGGTTTTATCCTGGTGATTATGGCTGGGATTCCTAGTTTTCGCTATCCGGTTTTGCTCTCTTTATCGATCTTCTTCAACTCTTTCTCTACCGGTTTTGGTGGAGGTGTTGTTGCGAGTGTATATCCTACCTGTCTAATGCTGTCTCTCCCTATGCATACTGCTTGCCTCTAGTTTAACGTTATATATGATTGGCTTCTTCTTCTAATTGTAGGTGGGTTTGGATGTATTTGAGGGTTGGTTCGAGGGATCTATTTATCGATGAGGATTCTCTATGTTCGCTTCTCTCTAGGAGGTTTTCGAAGCCTGTGGAGTTTATCGGTTTGGATAGGCTTGGTGAGGGTTTCCACGCTGTAGCTTATAGGGTTGTGTTGAGGGTTGATGGTGTGGAGAGGGGTGTTGTGCTGAGGGTTATGCGTGGTGATACCGGCTGGGGTCACGACTATGTATCTGATCGAGCTGCCTCCCTGCTACTGCAGCATAACCTGTATAGGGGTTCTCCGATACCGTCGCCGGTATCCTCTATAGATGTCCTATGCCTCCTACCTGATGGTATGGTTGAATCTATAGGTGACGCTGTGGAGTTTATACATGTTATGGATGAAGTTTCCGAGCGTCATGGCCGTCCATACGTATACGATCTATTCGATATAGCTTCTAGGGGTAGCCTCCTGGATAGGGATATACGTAGGTGTAGGATTCTAGCGTCATACCTATCTAGGCTTCACGGGGTTAAATCATCTAATCGAAACCTGTATCTCAGGCATGTTAGGGATCTTGTTGGTCACGGTGAGATGTTTATGGGTGTCGTAGACTCGTATCCGGATCTCGATAGACTAGGATGGATAGATGAGGCTAAGGTTATGGAGCTTGAGAAGAGGATGGTCGAGTGGAGGTATAGGCTTAGACGATATACGCATAGATTATCTAGGATACATGGAGACTTTCACCCGTTCGGTAATATAAGGTTTACGAACGATGATCAGCCTGTAATCCTAGAGTATTCTAGGGAGGAGTATGGTGAGCCTGCGGATGATCTCTCAGCTCTAACGATAAACTACCTATTCATATCTATGTGGAGGTGCGGATCCTATGCAAAACCCTTCGAAACATTATTCAAGGAGCTATTCGAATCGTATATGGATGAGACTGGCGATACCGAGATCCTAAGGGTTATACAGCCGTTCTACTGCTTCAGAGGCCTCGTAGTAGTTCATCCACTATACTATCCTGAGATGGAAGATTGGAAGAGGAGATCCATACTGAGGTTCGTAGAGAATGTGCTATCGGTAGAGGAGTTCGATCCTGGTAGGGTTAGGGAATACCTCGAGGGATAGATCGTCTAAGCTAGCCAGCCCTCTAGGGGTAGGTATACGTCGAGGTGGAGCTAGGGCTGAGGGTTTAAGCTATATCCCCATACTCCAGGATCTTCCCATCCTCGTAGGATGCTATGAACCTCCTATAGAATTCATGCTGAATACACTCTAGTGGACCTATAACCCTCTCATAGTTGAGGTACGAAGGCTTATACAGATTCTTCAATATCCTAGTGATAAGGTAGTTCAGCTGCCCATCCCACTCCTCGCTAGGGGTTCCACCTATAACCTCTAGAACCTCGTCGACTATCCTATCCAGCCGAGGTCTCCTCTCAGGCTTAATATAGGGCATAGCTCCTCAGACGATACATCTGCAAACCAGCCTACTTATACTATTCGACCTCAGCCGGTAAGGTACACTTAATACAGCTCCCAGCTACAGGTATAGTCTAGGTGATGGGCTTGAGCGAGGGGTGGGCTATATGGATTACAGGACTACCATCCAGCGGTAAATCTACGATAGCTAAGCTACTATCTGAGAGGTTGTGGTCGATCGGAATCCGCGTACAGATACTGGAATCGGATGAGCTTAGAAGGATCCTTACACCCAACCCTAAGTATACTGAGGAGGAGAGGGATACATTCTACAGGGCTATGGCGTATATAGGATGGCTTCTAGTTAGGAATGGTGTTAACGTAATCTTCGATGCTACGGCTAATAGGAGGAGGTATAGGGAGGAGGCTAGGAGGATGATCCCTAGATTCATGGAGGTATACTTAGAATGCCCTATAGAGGTATGTATAGCTAGGGATAGGAAGGGGTTGTATAGGATGGCTTCGGAGGGGTCTGTGAAAACGCTACCAGGGTTGCAGGTGCCATACGAGGAGCCCCTGAACCCTGATCTGAAACTCAATACAGCTCTAAACGATCCTGAGGGATGCGTAGAGCTTATAATCGAAGCTATGCGTGCCAGAGGCTTCATATAATTTAGATCCTTAACCCAGCCCACCCGATCATCCTAGCAGCATCTATGAATCTATCCGCTCTACAGATTATAGTTCTAGACCCCACCCTCTCGACGCCGTGCACACCCCTCATCCTATCGGCATAATTTGGATGCATATACTCCACCATAACCTCTACAGGCTCCCTGAACTTGAAAACGTTGAGGGACCCCCCACCTTTAGCTAAGTTCTCTACTGCTCTCCTAGCAGCCTCCCTTATGAGATCTGAAGTCCTACCAGGCGGTAGGCAGCATGCCGATGTACGAGCTAAACTGTACTTGACGGCTACGGCCTCCACCCCGCCTAGGAATCTCCTAGCTTCCTCTACAGCTTCGCTGCAGCCTGTTACCAGAGCTACCGGTACGCCTAGAGATCCCGCTATAGCGGAATCTACGGCTATCTCCCCCACCTCAACCCCGTTAACGGAAGCCCTGTATATCGACCTCGACGAGAATGTATGCGAGAGGATGGCTCTAGGATTACCGGCCATCGCATGGTATGCTACAAGGAATGCGCAATCGAATGTATCATCGAGGACTGATAGCCTGAGCCTGGATTCATGATCCGTACGTATATAGATAGCCTTGGGATGCATTAAATCCGGTATTATATTCCATGTGCCTCCCCCTCCATGCAGATCGTCTACGTACACCTCATCAGCCCCACCCTGTATAGCACCCTCGACGGATGCGTTCACATCCCCTGTGAGTAGTCTACGAGCCTCCTGATACTCAGCCCCGGTGTAGCCATCCCATCCAGCCTGCTCAGGTCTAACTATACAGGATGCACCCTCCATATCCACCATAATATACACCTTCAAACACGTATCACCCCGAGGAAGTCTATAGATCCGTGTAAAGCTAGTTAAACCTATCTAGGGTATGGATGTTACATAGCCTATACCCCTAGTCCTACCTTCACGGAATACGAAGTTATCCCCATCCCTTACGAACCTAGGCCTATACTTGAATCTAAGCTTAACGTTAGCTGTATCACCTGTCCTTAGAGGCTCCCTATCCATATCCAGGAACTCGACAGCTTCCCTTATCGTATGTAGATGGATCGTCGCGTTATACCCCCTCCTTATAGTCGTAGGATGGTGTAGAACCGTTATCCTAGCTTCGAATAGCCTTATAGGTTTAAGGTTTACACCCTCGCCGGCTAGGGTCATACCCTTCTCCACCTCATCGTATTCTACGTTGGTTATAGCTAGGCATGCATCCTGCCCTGCGTAGGCTTCATCCACAGGTATCCTGCAGACATGTATCGATTTAACCCTGACAAGCCTGATGGATCCATCGCTGAATGGGCCGAGTTGAAGTATATCCCCGACCTTAACTACGCCCTGTATGATTAATCCGCTTACGACTAAGCCCACCCCCTTAACGTCGAACTTATCATCCACATACATTATGAACGGCATCTTCGCATACTCATCCCATCTGAGACGTGGGGGTATTATATCGAGGAAGAATCTTAGCGTATCCAACCCCTCACCGGTTGTATTCGAAACCTTGAATATGGGTGTTACCCTCTCGCTAGATATAGTCCTCGCGGCTACCACTGCATCCTCCCTACCCCTGATTATGAACGGTATACGGTTCACCCCAGGCATCTTCAGAAGCCTACATATATCTGATACAGTCTCGTCGACCTTCGATCTATCTACGAGATCTATCTTCGTGACGACTATTATCACCGGTAGCTTTAAAGCTATAGCTACACCTAGATGCTCCCTAGCCATACCTACTATACCTGAGTTAGCCGCTACGGTTAGTATAGCGTAATCCGGTCTACGTCCTAGGACGCCTTTAAGTGTAGTCCTAAGATACCTTTCATGACCTGCTAGATCTACGAAGCATACTATCTTAGCACTCTTCATGAAAACCTGCGCTTCATCTAGGGGTGAGAGTAGTTTATAGTTGACGGGCTCACCCTCATCGTCGAAGCCTAGTAGATGCGTAGATATGGATGAGGTCCTCCCGCTCTTAACCTCGTGGAGGAATCTAGCAACCCTCTTCATAGCTAACCCGTTCCCATTGTCGAGAAGCCCCGTCGTCAGTACACCTATCAAGCTCGATTTACCTGAATCTACGTTTCCAAGGAGAGGTATAGTTACGAACACCGGATACCTATCCTCCCTACTATACCTTACATGAACCTCGGCTACGAATCCTCTACGCCCCCTCTCTATTCTTAGAATCTTCAGTTTAGCCCCTACGATGCTAGCCGCCCTATCCAGATTCCCTATACTCTCATCGAGCTGCTCCTTAGATAGACCGATAGGCTCACCATCATCAGCTACGCCTACCTCGTAGAAAGCCTCCCCTCCACCCTCCTCCAACCTATACTTCATCTGGGAGGCTAGCCTTTCAAGCTCCCTCCCACCTACACCTGTAACCTTAAGCTTATACTCTACGTTTCCCTCCTCGCGCTCCGCCGGTAGGTTAACGATAGTCATCCCCCTAACACTTTCCCCTCAACCTGGATACTATACTCCGGTGATAGTTAAGTATTCGGTTACAGATGCTACTACCTCCATAGATTCGAATGTATATCGAGTATCCTTAGAGCATTCCTGTACGCTAGCTTCTCCAAGGCTGCTTCAGGTAGACCCCTTTCCAGTAGCTTATCCCAGATAGCGGTCACCTTAGATATATCCTCTAACCCAGGTGGAGGCTTCGAGTATATTAGACCGAAGTAGTCTGTACCTAGGGCGAGTATATCTTCACCGTAATGCTCGTAGACGTAGAGTATATGGTCTGCTAGACGATCGATTGACGGATCATCAGCTATGGTTGAGGGTATAAGCGTGAACCCCATCACCCCCCTCCTAGACGCTAGACTCTCTAGAACTCTATCGCTTAGATTTCTAGGGTGAGGCCTAACACTAGCTACGTTTGCATGGCTAACTATAACCGGTAGCTTCGACGCTTCGATAGCCTCTATACATGTACGCTCGCTTGCGTGGGCTAGATCCACTATCACTCCTTGACGATTAGCCTCCTCGATAACCTCCTCGCCGAAGCCTGTAAGCCCGTAATCCCTCCTACTCATACACGAAGCTCCAGCCCTACAGTCGTAGTTCCATGTAAGCTGTATACCTCTAACACCCAGCCTATAGAATAGCTCCACATCCTCAGCATCATCTAGAGCCTCTGTTCCCTCAAGCGTCACTAGGAAGCCTATACTGTTGGAGCTGAATATATCCTCGATATCCCTACGTGCAGCGACTAGCTTTATCTGAGGGTATAATCTAGCTATCCTAGCGTAGACCTTTATCTGCTCGATCACGTTCAGCTTAACAGCCCTAGGCGTATTCACGCATACAGATTCCACATACTTATACCCGCCCCAAACCCTGGATGCCAGCTTAGGGTTGAACGTAGGCATAAGCGGGAATATAGATGAAAATACTAGTTTAACGCATCCCCTCAGGTATTTAGGTATATCCGCATCCCTACCCTCGACATCTATATCGAGCGGGAGGGGTCTGGATACACCGTTCCCCCCGGTTACGTAATGGTACGCTATATCCTCGTGTAGATCTACAACCGGTATGCATCCAGCCATACCGTTGATACGATCGACGTACTTCGGATTTAAGCGTTAATATATCCAAGCATAGAGTATAACCTGTGATGATCGAGTTAGGCGTATCTAAGGTTAGGATAACCCCGCCTATAGGTGTGCCTATGGATGGATACCTATCTAGGAGGATGCCATCCATAGGCGTGCACGACCACATATACGTGAGAAGCCTCGTCCTAGGTGATGGAGTAAACTTCGTAGCTCTATCCTCGCTGGAGCTACTCTACGTAACCAGGGATATATCATCCCCTGTAGAGGAGGTTGTGGAAAGCGAGCTAGGTATACCTAGGGATTCCATAATCATATCCGCCGTCCATAACCATTCAGGTCCATCGGTTACAGGCTTCCACTCGGTCGAGCAGTATAGATTCCTAGATGAATATCTGGGACTCCTACCAGGCGCTATATCCTCATCGATAATCGAAGCTTACAATCGTAGACGTAGGGTGAGGATAGGTTACGGTAGGGGTAGATTCGATAGGTGGATCGTTAATAGGAGGAAGCCTAAATCAGGCCCCCTAGATGATGAACTTATAATTTTCAAAGCTGAGGATGAGTATGGCCGTACGATCGCATCCATAGTGAACTTCGCATGCCACGCCGTAGTATTAGGCTCCAACAACCTAATGATAACAGGGGATTATCCAGGCTATCTATCCAGGACGGTCGAATCTATAGAGGGGGGAGTATGCCTATTCCTGAACGGAGCCTTCGGGGATATAAACCCGTATACACCGAGTACAATCCTCGAAAGGGTATACGATAGGAGTATTGGTAGCTTCGACGATGCTATACGTATGGGGAAAGCTTTAGGATGCGAAGCTGCGAAGATCATGGAGCTATCAAGCTCTATGGAGGAGGCTAGCTTCTCCTATGCATCGACCACCGTTAAATTGAAGCTTAGACCCATACCGGCTATGGATGGTGGTGGAAGCTTAGATAGATTAACGCTCCGTATACGTCGAACCATCGAGAAGCTATTCCCCCATGGCGAGGCTGAAGTATCTATCAGAGGGTTTAGATTAGGCGATCTCGGGTTGGTAGCGTTACCCGGGGAGCTATTCGTAGAGCTTGGTTTATCGATTAAGAAGTCGTCACCCTTCGGTTACACGATGATAGCTGGATGCTCCACAGGGGAGCTTGGATACATACCTACAGATGAAGCTTACGATGAAGGCGGATACGAGGTCTCGATACCCGTGTGCCTTGTAGAAAGAGGGAGCGGGGAGAAGCTCGTAGAAGCATCCATAGACCTGCTTAGGAAGCTATACTCATCCTAGATATCCTCGGCGAATATATCGCAGTGCAGGCTTCCGACCGGTAGCACCTTGAATGGCTCGGCGTACTCTACACCAGCTTTCCTACCCATAAGCTTCATATACATCCTGATATTCTCTAGGAATCTATCTAGATTCCCGCCTGGGAACTGGCTTCTATGAGCTGAGATAGCTTTAAACTTGGCGTCCAGATACCTGGATACATCTATATACATGTTAGGCTTTCTACTCCAGTAGAACGCTATGAATCCTACACGATGCGGTGTCAACCCCTCCAGTAGATCCTGCGGGTTGATATGTATAAGCCCGGAGAACATGCATGCTTCAGCGGCTAGTATACCTGTAGCTACGTGATCTGGATGAGCTTCATACGTAAGCCACGGATCCACCGTAACGATTATATCCGGTCTAAACCTCCTCACAATGGTTATGAGTCTACTCCTAGCCTCTAGGGAAACCCTAAGCTCGCTATCTCTATAGTTCATCCATATGAGCTGGTTTACGCCTAATACCCTCGCAGCCTCCTCCTGCTCCCCCCTCCTAATCTCGGCTAGCTTCTCAGGGTACAGCGTAGGATCCGATGTACCCATACACCCATCCGTCATAGTTACGTATACTACTTCAACCCCACGCTCCCTTATCCGCGCTATAGTGCCTCCGGCGGCTATATCCGTATCGTCTGGGTGGGGCTGGATGCATAGAACCCTTCTAGCATGCTCGAAAGCATCCTCGATGAGCTTACGTCTACTCTTAACGATCGTATCATAGGCTTCATCCCATGATAGCCGATCCAGGTATCCATAGGGTGTAACAGTCATAGACGACCCGGAGAATATCATTCGACTATACCGATATAAATAGTTCTGCTTAGCATATCCTCTAACCCATCGTTCCGGTTTCGGTGAGCTCATCTATATTCCCCTTAACCTTCTCGATACCGGCTACTATGTCATCCATATCCTCCCTAGAGCCTAATAGGACGTACTGCGGCAGCCATAATCCTTCTACGTAGCATGCCCTCTCGGCTACGGGTAGTTTTACGCTTTGATAATCGATATATCTACCGTAGTATGGGCATGAAAGCGGGCATCTCTCGAAATACTTTAGGTATTCCTCCCTGTATAGGGGTTTGGAGTAGCCTATACTTACAGGTATCCCTTCGGCTTGTAAAGCTTTAGCGAATAGTGTTTTAGGTATCCCGCTGAAAGCCTCAGGGTCATACCTGAATATGTATAGATGATATGCATTCCTAGTGACGCGTTCATCCCTTCTCAGAGGCTTCAACCCATCTATCTTGGATAGCTTGGAATCTAGGTAGTATGCGTTATCCATACGCCTCCTAGTATGCTCATCAAGCCTATCCAGCTGGACTAGAAGTATAGCCGCCTGAAATTCAGTCATACGGTAATTCCATCCTGGTATGCGATGCTCATACCATGATCCATGAGGGAGCCTCCCGCAGTTATGCAGGGACCAAGCCTTCACGTATAGATCTTCATCGTTGGTTACCATGATACCGCCCTCCCCGCTGGTTATATTCTTGCTAGATTGGAAGCTGAAGGCTCCCGCATCGCCTATAGCCCCAACCCTACGCCCCCTCCACTCTGATCCCCATGCCTGGCAGGCGTCCTCCACTACGTACAGATCATACCTCCTAGCTATAGATATGATGGAATCCATATCCGCCGGTCTACCGCCTATATGAACCGGTAGTATGGCTTTAGTCCTCTCGGATATAGTAGATTCTACGCTCTTAGGATCGATCGTATATGTTTCCGGATCTATATCTGCGAATACAGGTATAGCGTTCACGTAGAGTACAGCCATGATCGTAGCCATGAAGGTATATGGTGGGACTATAACCTCATCGCCGCATCCTACGCCTAAAGCTCTGAGGGATATCTCTAGGGCTGCAGTCCCGTTGGTTACGGCTACGCCATACTTTGCATGCTGGTAAGCCGCAAACCTCTCCTCAAATTCCCTCTTATACCTCCCCCCTATCCCCCATAACCCGCTTTCGAGGACGTTTCTCAAAGCTTCAAGCTCCCTATCGTCGAAGATAGGCCATCTAGGAAACGGCTTCTCCCTTATAGGCTTACCCCCTTTCAAAGCGAGTTTAGCCATACCCGACACCTAGAGGATAGCATCTACGATATAGGTACTCACCCTAACGATTTAACAGTTACCTAGAGCATCCCAGCCTCTATTATCTGGGTATAGTCTATAGAATATCGCTGAATATCTAAACGTATCGTTTCAAATACACCGCATCTTTATCGATACTAGATTTGCAACGCCTATACCGTATATGGCTCTGATAATGCTTAAAATATATATCTCTCCCATATACAGTATAGCATTGAGAATATATTATATAGCCGGGGTGGCATGGATATGTCTGTAGGTGCAGCTCGGCAGCAGAGGTTTAGGATATCCCCATCAGGTAGGGGTGCGATATTCAGGGTTAAGAGATGGTTCTACGCTACATTCTACAGCGATATCCCCGATAAAGATGTTAGAGAATCTAATAGGAAGGTATGGCTTGAAATATCTAAGAGGCTCATCGATGAGATAAATAAGAGGAATGCAGCTGATAAACCGACTAGGATACTCCTAGAATACGAGGTAGATCAGAAGGGGTTATTCAAGCCTATATCCGCTACGATAGAAATTCTAGAACTTAAACCCGTTGAAACTTTCAAAACATATTTTATCGAAGAGACTAAATTAAAAGAGGTTGAGAAGCTGAAGACTACTCTATCGGAGCTTCTCAAAAAAGCTAAAGAGCTAGGAATAAGCATCGAAGAACTTACCAAATGCTAGGGAGATAGATGGATCCAAGCTAGAATCCGCTCTAGAAAATCGATCAAGGAACGTAGATAGGCGAAGGATGCTAGTTTAGATACTGGAGATTACCGTATAGCTACTGGATGACGGCACGTATCCACTCTAAGGTTTTACCTATAACCTCCCTTGTATGCTCTCTCTTCGAGAATGTGTGATCCCCACCCCTCACTATGTAGAGCTCACTCCTATCGTTTACCCCTCTGATCGAATCGAAACACTTCCTAACCTCATCTACAGGTATAATCTGATCCCTATCTCCATGCACTATTAGGATCGGGGTCTTAATCCTGCTCATAATACTGGATGGGACTATGTGGTCTACGGTTTCGAAGAACTGCTTCCTCAGATAGAAGCCGGGTGAAACCTCTACTGCTTCGCCTCTATCCAGTTTATCCACATCCTCTCTAGGCATCCTGGATAGCATCCTCTCCTTTAATGGACCTAAAGCTGGGGAGTAGAGTATAGCGAATCGTATCCTCGCATCCATAGATGCTAGTATCGCAGCCACCCTCCCACCCATACTTAAACCTAGAACACCCACCCTAGCTCTATCGATATACCTCTGCCTCATAAGTAGCGTTAAAGCTCTCTCCGCATCGCTCACCTCTCCAGGCAGAGTTATATCCTCGAAATCTCCATCGCTATCACCTGATCCTCTGAAATCGAATCTTAGAACCATAAACCCGGAATCACAGAGGCCTCTAGCCACGTGAACGAAAAGCCTATGCGCCTCGCTCTTATTCCCGGTAAAGCCATGGAACATCACTATCCCAGGAGCCCTCCTCTCATAGCTTAAACCATCAGGTATATGTAGGATCCCGACTAGGTTTTGCCCCTCGTTCCTGAACACTATAGGTTTAATCAAGCCTTGACACCGATCAACATTGGTTGAAACCAGCCGATATTTAAATCTGCATCCTAATAGGCTGCGATACACGACAACTCTAGTTTAGTATCTCGGAAGCATCCCAGATACCTCGGCTTAGATGACTTGTACACTGCATCTAGCTTAGCCCGATCTTAAACTTGCTTGCTAAGCTATCGAAGAAGAGGATTGAGGGTGAAAAGGACTTTAGCGTTTACTATGGTGCGGGGGGTGGGATTCGAACCCACGAAGGGCTACCCCACAGGATAACCCATCGTTCCCAGCCCTACACCGTGGGGCCTAGACGATCTTAAGTCCTGCGCCTTTGTCCTGCTCGGCCACCCCCGCACCGATAGTATTATTACAGTGGCTGAAAGTTTAAGGTTTTCTGTAGTTTACTATCCGCCGAAAGATTTATATATTAGAGTTGAGGGAATTCTCTTGCTTTAAGAGTTGAAATGACCTACATTCTAGGGATCAGCTCTGGGGTGAGGAATGCATATGGAGGCTGAATTGGAGGAGGAAAAGAAGATAGAGGAGGAGGCAAATAAGTGTCCTATCTGCGGATCTAGGAAGCTAGTCTACGATTACGAGAGGGGTGAGGTTGTCTGTAGTGAGTGTGGGGCCGTCGTCCAGAGTAAGCTGATGGATCAAGGACCTGAGTGGCGTGCATTCACGCAGGAGGAGAAGGAGGAGAGAAGCCGTACAGGTATCCCGTTAAGCTTCTCGATACATGATAAGGGTCTCTCGACGACTATAACGAATATAGGTAAAGATGCCTTCGGTAGGAGTTTATCGATGGAGGCTAGGCTTCAGATGCTTAGGCTTAGACATTGGCAGATACGTTCTAGAGTGCATTCATCTATCGATAGGAATTTAAGCCAGGCTATGGCTGAGCTCGATAGATTATCCGACAGGCTTGGTTTACCATCTCCTGTGAAGGAGAAGGCTGCTATAATCTATAGGAAAGCTTTGGAGGCTGGGCTTGTCAGGGGGCGCTCGATAGCGGCTATAGCCGCCGCATCGCTGTATGCTGCATGTAGATCGTCTAGTATACCTAGGACTCTAAAGGAATTAGCCGAAGCTAGTATAGTTAAGAAGAAGGATATCGCTAGATGCTACAGGCTTCTGATAAAGGAGCTTAACCTTAAGATGCCTGTAGCGGATCCTGTGAAGTATGTAGCTAAGATATCCTCTAAGCTCGGTTTAAGCGAGAGTATCCAGAGGAGGGCTATAGAGATATTGAGGAAGTGCCAGGAGCTTAAGGCATGTTCAGGTAAGGACCCGGTAGGTTTAGCCGCCGCCGCGTTATATATGGCTTGCGTAGATGAAGGAGGGAAGATCACGCAGAAGGATATAGCTGAAGCCGCCGAAGTGACGGAGGTAACGATTAGAAATAGGTATAATGGTTTGAGGAGGGTTTTAGGAGCTCCGCTCAGCGGTATTCCTCAAAAACTATAGACGTGCTTGTATCTACTACGGCAGGCATCCTCCTAATTTTAGAGGTAACCTCATCTAGCTGCGGGTTCCCTCTAACATCCTTAAGGTACACTACGTAGTCCCATAGGCCTGTCACCTCGTATATAGTCCATGTTAGATCTGCCTCCAATAGGTACTCTCTAAGCATCCTGAGGAATGACTCCTCATCTACTGAAGGCTTAGTTTTAACGAAGATCATAGCGTCGAGGTATTCATCGTGGATCTTCATCGATATACCTGTCTTCTCCTCTATGATACGCCATACCTCGCTTATCCTCAACGGGCGTTTGAAACGCATAGAGCGATGCCTTATCTCTTCGACTACGGCTAGCTTCCTATCATCCGGTATATCGAACCCCTCCAATAGATAGTTCACGAGCTCCTTAGATTGCATAGCTCCAAACTCGTACTCCCTCTGCAACCCGTATCTACTCCAATCTATCGTTTCATATGCATCTGGGGCCTTCAGAACAGTCTTCTGATGCGTACCAGCTTTATGTATCCTCGCAAACCTACCTACAATAGGATGCTGCGGATGTATGGGTATACCTGTTATAGCCGATACATACCTATACAGTTTAGGTATCATCCTGAAGTTTACACCTGTATCGACTCCGTAGAGTGTCTCTAGGTTCTCTACGAGCGCCGCCATATCCGCTATACCGCATCTCTCGCCTAACCCCATCACGGCTACGTTAACATAGCGTGCACCAGCCTTAAGAGCAGCGATACTATTAGCTACCGCGAGCCCTCTATCGTTATGACAGTGGGCATCCACAGGTATCGATACAGACTCTACGAGCCTAGATATTATCTCGTAGAAGCTCCACGGATCAGCTTGACCCTTAGTATCCGGTATCTTAACGACATCTACACCCGCCTCCTCGGCGACCTTAGCCACCTCTACTATCCTCTCTATAGGCATACTGGTAGCATCCTCCAGCGTATACTCAACCCTATCAAAACCGATAGTATCCTTAGCATACCTTATCACATCTCTTATCCTATCCAAAGCTGACTCGTAGCTCAACCCATCAAACTTGTAGAGGAGATGCTTATCGGATGTAGCCATAAACACGGTTATACATCTAGTACCGCACTTCCAAGCTATATCTACATCGCTTCTCAGAGTCCTGCAATGGCTTGCGAGGAGTGCTTTATACCCCCTCTCATCGAAATACTTTACAACGGCTTTAACCCCCTCAGTATACTCTGGGCTATATGGTGCACCTATCTCCATCACAGACTTGGAACCTAAAGTTAGATATATCATCTCAGCTATCCTACACTTCTCCTCAGGGGTGAAGTATACTGTAGGTGTCTGCTCCCCCTCCCTAAGCGTCGAATCCAGTATACCCTCAAGCTTTATACCGCTCATAGATTACTTAATAGAATGAATACGTCGTAAATAAAAAATTTTCGTCTATATCTGTAGGCTTACTTTTGCATAATTCGTAAAATCATAACGGTATTCGTCCTTTTCACACCTTCAATCCTACGTATATCTTCTATACAATCGTTCAGCTCCTGGATGGAGCTAGCTCGAACCAATATAGCTACATCGTATTCCCCGGTAACCTCGTATACAGCTTTAACGCCTCTGAGATTCAGCGCATCGCGAGCTACCTCGCTCGTAAGCTTAGAAGGATCTATAGAAACGAATATGAATGCCTGCACACCGGTCTCCACGCCGGTCTCTATGGTAAACTTCCTTATCACACCGCTATCGATCAGAGTTTTAACCCTCCTCCTGACAGAAGCCTCCGAGATACCTAGCTCATTCGCTATGGATACGAAGCTCACTCTTGAATTCTCCGCTAGAATCTCCAATATCCTCCTATCGATCTCATCGATCTGCCCAACCGACATAAATCACCAGAAATAGTTATTAAGCCGGCAAGGTTTTTAAGGATTCAAGGCTAGAATCACTAGTAGCGTGGGCCGGTGGTCTAGCCTGGTAAGATGCCACCCTTACGAGGTGGAGATCCCCGGTTCGAATCCGGGCCGGCCCATCAAAATCCTCAAGCGAACCAATAGATAATACGATGCTCTCTCCATCTATTGATGGAATATGTATTAAGTATATGCATCTGCTTGATATGGATATCCGATGATAGTTAGACTATTTATCCGTTAAGTTTATTGTAACTGCTACGATATACAAAAATTTTGAGGTCAATATATATTGCGAGCTTAATTAGGATTAATGCTAAGTCTATTCTCGAGGCTGATACTATCGGTATTTGATAGCTTCCTCGTGTTCTTTTGTCACTATATAGCCTTCAAGGTACGGGGGAATCTCGATCGTACAATAATCTTCTCATCATGAAGGCTTTGTAAATCCTCTGATCGATAGAGGCTTCATAAGCTCTTAAAGTTTCATCTGCTATTCATTTCAGTACGCATAAAGTTTACTGTAAGCTGAAGTTTACACGTTTTTATTAAAAACTTTATGATAGCCTGTTATTCTTTTTCTGTAGCCCTCCACGCAGCCACTTTTTATTTCCCGAGCAAGTTTAGCTATCTCATCTAGTTTTTGAAACGGGGTTTCAAGGTTTTCCGAATATATTCGTGCATAGGCGCTTCCGACAGCAACACCATCCGCCCCCATAGCTATCAAGGCTTTGGCATGCTCCCTTCTTGAAACCCCGAAGTCAACCATTATGGGGGTGGTGCTCAGCTCCCTAACCGCCTTTACAAGCCTAAAAGTAGAGGTTTGGGCTTTCAGCCTCGCACCGGTCACGCCTTCGACGCTTATGAGGTAGATGAAGCCTGAAGTCTCCGCTAGAATTTGTCTAAGTCTTTCAAAGGATGTTGTAGGAGCTGCCTGGAGGATTAGTTTTAAGCCTGATTTGGATATAAGTCCCTTCAAAGGCTTAGCCTCCTCCAATGGAAGGTCTGGGAATAAAACTCCTTGAGCTCCTGCGTTTTTAATTTTATTCAAAAATCTTTCAAACCCCATGACGTAGGGGATGTTAAAGTATGTAGTTACTACTATTGGGGCTTCTAAGCCTTCATCCCTAAGCTTTTTAATTCCCTCGATACATTTTGCAGGAGTTATGCCACTGTTCAAAGCTCTTCGGTATGTTTCCTGGAACACAGCTCCATCAGCTATGGGATCGGAGAATGGTATTCCAAGTTCAATTATGTCGGCGCCATCCTCTACAAGGGTTTCGATAAGCCTAAGTGAAAACTCCTCGTTGGGATCGCCATAGTAAACGTGGGGCCATGTGTGCTCCTTCTCTACGCTTCTTTAAATCCTGGAATCTACCTTCGAGGTCCATAGAGATACCTCAAAATAGTGTCTAAATCCTTATCGCCTTTCCCAGAAAAGTTTATCACTATTATATCGTCCTTCATGAATTCTTCTTTATGGTTTAAGACGTAGGCTATGGCTTCACGAATCAACTTTCTCACCACCTGTCTAGGAAGTTCTTAATTATTTGTTTGCCACAACGCGTTAGAATGGATTCTGGGTGAAACTGTAATCCTTCAATGGGATATTCCATGTGGCGTACTCCCATGATTTCGCCGTCATCGAGGGAGAATGCAGTTACAATGAGGCACTTTGGCAGGCTTGCTTTTTCCGCTACAAGCGAATGATACCTAGCGGCTTGTAGAGGGTTTTCAACATCTTTAAAGATTCCTTTGCCGTCATGTCGTATGAGGCTTGTTT
>Ga0272445_1001211_pt1 | contig 20803 bp, 21 predicted proteins | sample YNPCB0031_FD_194404 | JGI IMG/M metagenome (GOLD analysis project Ga0272445, IMG submission 194404) | Hot spring sediment microbial communities from Yellowstone National Park, WY, United States - YNP-CB-003-1 | ecosystem: Environmental > Aquatic > Thermal springs > Hot (42-90C) > Sediment... | reverse complement strand
CAAACTACTCCACTACCATCTTTATAGCCTTGATTCTGCACTCAAGCCCCTCCTTAATCTCCACAGCCCCCCCACACTTTGGGCAAGCGAGCGATATTGCCCAAAGCCCTAGCTCATCGTCCGCGACTCTTTTTATGGGTCCTAGGTAGCCGCAGCTGCTACACTCCACTTTAGGTTCCTGCTCCGTTATTATCAGCCGTGATCCCTTCAGGATCGTATCCTTCTTTAGCAGGTTGTAGCAGAAGGTTAGTTGTTCTTTGCTGAGGTGTGTTAGTTTACCCACCACTAGGTGCACGCTCTTAACCTGTTTCGCTCCTCTCTTCTCTGCTTCTCTTATGGCTATTTTGACGATTTCGTTTGCGACGTAGAGTTCGTGCAACCCTCTCTCTTTCTTATAAGCCTAAGGCTTTAGCGACCTCCGCAACCCCTTCCCCAGTCTTGCAACTCGTCCTTACCACGGTAAGGTTCGGCTTTATGAGGTGGATATCACGCTCGATCTTTGACGGGTCCACACCCATTATTGTTGCGAGGTCTATCTTGTTTATGACCGCGAGGTCCGCTCCGGCGAAGATATAGGGGTGCTTAACCACCATGTGCTCACCCTCGCTAACACTTACTACCACTACACGCTTTTCACACCCTAAGGGGAAGTCAGCTGGGCATATGAGGTTCCCCACATTCTCTATGAAGAGGATGTCTATGCTGCTCAAATCTAATCTTGACAACGCCTTTTTGACGAGGTTCGCATCAAGATGGCACTCCTTCCCAGTATTTATCTGCAGAACCTTAACACCGTGCCTACCTATCCTCTCAGCATCTATCGTAGTAGCAACATCCCCTCCTATAGCTGCGATCCTATACCTACCTTTAAGCATCTGAACAAGCCTCTCAATGAGAGAAGTCTTACCCGAGCCGACAGAACCCATTATGTCAAATGATCTAACACCATACCTGCGAAGCGTCTCCGCGTTCTCCTCAGCGAGCTTCCTGTTTGCTTCAAGAATATCCTCCTCTAACTCAACATCAAAGACTTCACCAGGCTCAGGTCTTATTACCACGCTGCTATCCAACTTCTTTCTACCCTCTACTTTGAACCCATTATTTATGTGGCTGAACTCTTTATTATATCTGCTTTACCTAACTTAAGGGTCTGTTGCTAGTTTCAGAGCCGTTTCTGCGGCTTTGGGTATCGCTTCTTCGACTTCTTTAGACATTTCAACGGAGACTTCGTCTGGAAGATATCCGGCTACGCAAGCCACTATCGATACTTTTACTCCCATTTCCTCTAATTTAGCAAGCATCTCTATATTTGGGAAGCTGTGTGAAGGTGATCTACCTTTAACTGGTGGTATATCGTTGAGGCTGAGAATCTTCACCTCCCCGACCCTACCTGTCTGATAAAGCGCATCCACTAGAACGATCTTTTTGGGCTTCTCATCATCTGCAAGAATATCTAAGAGGATTCTCGATACACCCAACCCAACATCTAAAACTTCGACACCATTTTTGTCCGCTAAACCTTCTCTAACTATATATTCAGCGACTCTCGGTCCAAAACCATCGTCTCCTCTGAATATGTTTCCGCAACCCAAAATCAATGGTTTCCTTCCCATAGTTAAAAGCTCGCTAACATGTCAAATTTTACTTTTTCTATTAGTCTATTGTTTGCAATTTTTTTGATGATATAACGAATATATAGTCTGGAATGGTCAATACTTTATTTACACCACAAATATATAGAATCACTACCACTACTCTATCTGAGGTAGGAATGAGTAAATACCTCTCCCCTGACCTGAGGCTGAAAAGCCTCAGGACGGAGGTGTGGTATATAGATGCAGACATATGCGCAGACTAACATTCTTGATGCTGTAAGAAAGGTCATTGGTGATCAGAGACCTGAGGCTTGCTACCAATGTATGAAGTGTACAAGCGGCTGCCCCGCGGCCAAAGTGAGTGATTATAGACCCCATATGATGGTAATTTTGACTAAGGCAGGATTGGCTGAAGAGGTTATGCAAAGCGGCATAATATGGGCTTGTTCGATGTGTCTAAAGTGTAAGGAATACTGCCCACAAGATGTTGCACCATTTGACGTAGTAACGGCTCTAAAGAATGTGGCGATCTCACGAGGATATAAACCGCCTGAGATGCTGGTAGGGATGGCAAACAATGTGCTAGACTACGGTTACATAATAGATAAGCCTATGACGATAACCACAACCGAGTTCGAGGAGGTATCTAGAGACACATTAGGGCTTCCTAAACTTGCGCATCCGAAGGATATGGAAAAGTTTAGGAGGATCGCATCGAGCTTCGGATATAGGAGGTTGAGCTAGAAGTTGAAGATGTATCTCTATTTAGGCTGCACAACACCAGCAAAGCAGTACGCTTACGAGCTCTCACTCAGAGCAGTCTTCCCAAGACTTGGAATCGAGCTTGTAGATATGCCTGATTCAAACTGCTGCGGCACTCCACTTATGGGCGTAAACAGATTCTATAATGTATATGCCCCGGCTAGGCTGATGGCTATAGCCGAAGCAGGCGGATTAGATATAGTCGCACCGTGCAACGGGTGCCACCTTGCCTTAAGCGAAGCAGCCTTCATGTTGAGAGAAAGAAGGCATCTTCTTGAGCAGGTTAACTCGCTCCTTAAAGAAGAGGGTCTAAAGTATACAGGCAAAGTTAAGGTCTATCACCCAGTTGAGGTACTTTATGGTCTGGTTGGTGTCGAAAAGATTTCCTCAGCGATTTCGAATAAGCTCCCGCCTCTTAAGTTCGCTTGCCACCCAGGTTGCCACCTCGTCCGCCCATCGCACATCGGTAGACCTGAGAAGAGGGATGGTAAGCTGAAGCTTGAGGCATTAACCGAGGCTATTGGTCTGCAGACCAGAGACCATCCTGAGAAGTATGAGTGTTGTGGTGCAGCCATGATACCGTATTCGACCGATGCTGCGATCAAGACAGTTGCTATGAGAATAAAGCGGTTTGTGGAGGGCGGCTTCGATGGTGTTACAACCCTCTGCCCCTACTGCTTCGACATGATAGATGGGAAGCAAGATGCGGCCAAAACCATCACTGGTGATAGAAGCCTGTCTATACCAACCTTTTACTACACTCAGCTGCTCGGCTTGGCTATGGGTATAAGCGAAAGAGAGCTTGGTCTTAACCTGAATATGAGTCCTGTTGGAAGCGTGCTTGAAAAGCTTAGGAGGTGAAAGGTGGATGGTTGAAGAACCTAAGGTTGGAGTATACGTCTGCCACTGCGGCGTTAATATCGCTGGTGTTGTTAACGTTAAAGCGGTGGTAGAGTACGCATCAACCCTACCCAATGTAGTTGTGGCAAAAGACTACCCCTTCATGTGCTCAGATCCGGGGCAAAACTTGATCATCGAAGATATTAAAACAAAGGGTCTGAATAGAATCGTTGTCGCCTCTTGCTCACCTAGGATGCATGAACCAACTTTTAGAAAGGCTTTGGAGCGCGCTGGTCTCAACCCCTACTTACTTGAGATGGCGAATATCCGTGAACACTGCTCTTGGGTTCACGAAAAGCAGCCGCAAGAGGCGACCGAGAAGGCTAAGGAGCTTGTTGAAGCTGCGGTTGCGAAAGCACGTATGCTGAAGCCTATTGAGACCGTAAAAATGCCCGTTGTTAAAAGAGCTTTGGTTATAGGTGGTGGTATAGCTGGTATAAGGGCGGCGCTCGACATAGCAAATAGCGGTTTTGAAGTCTACCTTGTGGAGAAGAGGCCGAGTATAGGAGGCAACATGGCTAGGTTGGATAAGACCTTCCCCACACTAGACTGCTCACAGTGTATATTAACACCTCTGATGGTTGAGGTTGCTCAGCACCCGAACATAAAGCTCCTAACATACAGTGAAGTACAATCTATAGATGGCTCGGTAGGAAACTTCACCGTAAAGATCCTTAAGAAGCCGAGGTATGTCAACGAAGACCTCTGCACTGGTTGTGGAATCTGCGAGCAGAAATGCCCCTACACTGTGCCAAGCGAATTTAACCTCGGTTTAGGTAAAAGGAAGGTGATCTACTTCGAGTTCCCGCAGGCTGTTCCTCTAAAGCCAGTTATAGATCGGGATAACTGCGTCTACTTTAAGAGGGGTACTTGCAGAGCGTGTGAGAGGTTCTGCCCAGCCAAAGCCATAGACTTCAACCAGCAGCCCAAAGAAATAACCATCAACGTGGGTGCAATCGTCTTAGCGACTGGATATGGTCTATATGATGTTAAGACGAAGATGCCGGAGTACCGATACGGGTTGAGTAAGAATGTGATAACCGGCTTAGAGCTCGAGCGGCTTACCTCAGCAACAGGTCCGACAAAAGGTGCCATATTAAGACCGAGTGATAATAGGGAGCCCAAGAATGTTGCTATAATCTTATGCGTGGGTTCAAGAGACGAGAAGCATCTAGATTACTGCTGCAGAGTAGGGTGTGTTGCTGGCATAAAGCACGCCTATTACATCGTAAGCCACATACCAGATGCCAAGGTAACGATATGCTACACTGACATAAGGGCCTTCGGTAAAGGGTATGAAGACTTCTACGGGAGGATCAGATCGCTAGACAACGTCCAGTTCATCAGAGGAAGGCCTATGGAGATCTTTGAAGACGCAAACGGCTCACTATACTTCGATGTCTTCGACCAGAACACAAACAGGCTCATAAGGCTTAACCCAGATCTAGTAGTACTCGAAACAGGTATTGTGCCAGACCCCTCCTTTGAAGAATTAGCAAAGGTCCTCAAATGCTCAAGAGGACCAGACGGTTTCGCACTCGAACTACACCCGAAGCTCAGACCGACAGAGACCTCGGTTGATGGTGTTTTCATAGCTGGTGTAGTGCAGGGTCCAAAGGATATACCAGATACAGTAGCGCAGGCTGGTGCTGCAGCATCCTCAGCCATAGCGTTACTCGCTAGGGGTGAGGTTGAGAGTGTACCTAATGTCGCCTCAGTTAACCAAGATCTATGTAGCGGCTGTGGTGTTTGTGAAGTGGTATGCCCATACACAGCCATCGTACTCGAGGCTAGAAACGGTGGTAGGGTTGCTAAAGTCGAGGCTACAAAGTGTAAAGGTTGCGGCGCCTGTGCAGCAGCCTGCCCCTCTGGTGCGATGACTCAGCTCGGCTTCGAAGATAAGCAGCTAATACCTCAGATAGAGGTGCTGGCAAGGGGGAGGTAGATGCGTATGGCAAGCAGCTTCGAACCGAGAATCGTGGTGTTTGCGTGTAACTGGTGCTCATATGCAGGCATGGATCTCGCTGGCACAAGCAGAATGTCTTACCCAGCCAACCTAAGGGTGGTTAGGTTGATGTGCTCAGGTAGGCTTGAACCGGAGCATATACTCTACGCCTTTAAAGCGGGGGCTGATGGTGTGCTGGTTACAGGCTGCCACCCAGGTGACTGCCACTACATCGCTGGTAACTACAAGACTAGGAAGAGGATTAGGTTACTTGAGCAGCTCCTAGCCCAATTCGGGCTGGAGAAGGAGCGGCTTAGGCTAGAATGGATTTCAGCATCAGAAGGCGAGTTGTTCACAAAGGTTGCTAAAGAGTTTGTCGAGCAGATAAGGGCGCTCGGCCCCAGCCCGCTAAAGCAAAAAGAGTTATTCGCCCCTGTGATAGGTGTTAAAGCGGCTAGCGGAGGTGGTGAGTAATGAGTAAACCCAAACTTGCGATCGTTTTAGGCTCAACCTGCGCTGGATGTGACTACTCGCTACTCGATCTAGGGCCCACTCTGCTCGATGTGCTGAGCAATGTTGAACCCGTCTATTGGCCTACTGGTGCGGACTTCAAGCTGAGCGACCTAGAATCTGTGCCAGATGGTAGCGTTGATCTAACCCTTTACGAAGGCGCCATAACCAATAGTGATAACGAGGAGCTCGCTAAGCTCGTTAGGAGGAAGTCGAAGGTGGTGATCGCCTATGGATCCTGCGCTTGCTTCGGTGGCATACCAGGGTTGGCGAATGTATCGACCGCAGATGATATTATGAAGACCGCTTATGTCGAAACTTGGAGCACAGATAACAAGGCTGGTATATTACCACAGCCTCTCACGAAAGTGGATGGTAAGCAGCTAGAGTTGCCAGTAACATATGATACGATAAGGGCGCTTGACCAAGTGATAACCGTAGACTACTATATGCCAGGCTGCCCACCACCACTCTCATACATAGAGCAAGCTTTAACCGCTGCTCTCACGGGCAAACTCCCTCCACGCGGCCACGTCTTCGCCTCTGAGCGCGCGTTATGTGACGAGTGTAAGAGAGTGAAGGAGAAGAAGAATATAACTGCGATCAAGAGGTTCCACGAAATCGTACCTGACAGCGAGAGGTGTCTGCTCGAACAAGGTATACTGTGCATGGGGCCTGCTACAAGAGGAGGGTGTAAGGCTCCTTGTATCGAGAACAACATACCGTGCAGGGGCTGTATGGGTCCCACGCCTGAAGCTTTAGATCAGGGTGCGAAGATGGTCTCAGCTCTAGCGTCCATTCTTGCGCTAGATCAGGAGAGGAGTGCCTCTGAAGAGTGGTTGACCCCCCTGATTCAGCAGGTGAAGGATCCGTTGGGCACATTCTACAGGTTCGGGTTGCCTAAATCGATGTTTAGGAGGGTTATTCCGAGGAGGTGAGAAATATGGAGAAGAAGGATAGGGTTGTAACCATACAGCCAATAACCAGATTAGAGGGGCACGGGAAGATCAGCATATTCCTCGACGATAACGGGAATGTAGAGGACGCATACTATCAGGTTGTGGAGTTCAGAGGGTTCGAAAGATTCTGCCAAGGTAGACCGGTCGAGGAGCTACCCCTGATCACACCTAGGATCTGCGGCGTATGCCCTTGGGCACACCATATGGCTTCGGCAAAGGCTGTTGATGCGGTATACCATGTTGAACCCCCGCCTGCAGGTAGAAAGCTACGTGAACTAGCCTACAATGCATTCTACGTCCACGACCACGGAGCGGTCTTCTACGCACTCTCAGCCCCAGACTTTGTAGTAGGACCTACAGCACCTCGCGCTGAGCGTAATGTGCTGGGTATCATGGCGAAGGTGGGCAAGGAGCTTGTGAAGAACATCCTTGCAGCTAGGCTTGAGGCTACGCGCATATTGGAAACTCTAGGCGGAAGGGCTGTGCATCCTGTGATGACTGTGCCAGGTGGTGTTGGTAAGCCGATAACCGAAGAGCAGAGGAAGGAGCTCGAGCAGCGCGCAGCAAAGTTGGTTGAGCTAGCAAAGCTAACGCTAAAAATCTTTGATGACGTGGTCCTCAAGAACAAAGAATATGTGGATCTGATCACAGGCGACATATACCTGCACAAAACCTACTACATGGGGCTAGTAGATGAGAAAGGTAAGGTCAACTTCTACGATGGTAAGCTGAGGGTGATGGCACCAGACGGCAAGATCGTAGCAGAGTTCAAGCCAAGCGAATACCTCAACTACATAGCCGAACACGTAGAGCCTTGGTCATATCTGAAGTTCCCCTACTTTAAGCTGGTGGGCTGGAAGGGCTTCATAGACGGAGCGGATAGTGGTGTCTACCGAGTAGGGCCCCTAGCTAGGCTTAACGTTTCCAACGGCTTCGCAACACCTTTGGCGCAAGAAGCGTATGAGAAGTTCGTATCAACCTTAGGTAAGCCTGCGCACGCAACACTAGGTTACCACTGGGCAAGAGTGATAGAGATTATGGCGGCGGCTGAGGCGGCGCTGGAGCTGGCGAAAGACCCTGAAATCGCGAGTAAGGAGGTCAGAAGGGTTCCAACGGTGACGCCAGATGAGGGTGTTGGTGTTGTAGAGGCACCTCGGGGTGTATTGATACACCACTATAAGACGAATAGCGAGGGTCTGGTTGAGAAGCTCAACCTAATAGTTGCAACCGTACATAACAACGCGGGTATAAACCTCTCTGTGAAGAAGGCGGCTCAGAGTCTCATAAAGAATTGGCAGGTCAACGATGGATTACTCAACATGGTTGAGATGGCCTTCAGAGCGTATGATCCCTGCTTAGCCTGCGGTACACACGCACTACTGGGGCAGATGCCTCTAGAAGTCGAGATTTACGATAGCAAGAAGCGGCTCTATAAGCGGATCACCAGAGGCTAAGCAGGGAGGTTCTTCTTTTTTGATAACGTTCTTCTTCCCCGTCGCTTCGTTTATGGTTATATCGGTATATACCAAATATATCTGCTAGGTGAATTAAGATATGTTTGACCCTGTTGCTATAGCTGCAGCATTCTTCGCGGCAGGAGTAGTCGCTTTCATCATAGGCGCCCTTCTTAACTTAAGGCTGTGGCTGCTTGGTTCAGAGAGCATACCCTCTACAATAGCGTCGGTCTTTAAAACGGTCTTTAGCAGACAGCTACTGACTATAATCCGCACCTTTATAGTAAACATCTTCGGCCAAAAGCGGCTTTACTCTGTAGATCGGCTTAGAGGGCTGGAGAAGGCTTCCTTTGTGACCTTCTACGTGCTGCTAATCCTGATCAACCACATACTTGCTGATGTAGTTGCTGGCGTATCTTCGCTAGAAGCTTTCCTCATCGAATTCTTCAAATCACCTTTCTTCCCAGCATACATATTCGAGGAAGTTAAAGATCTTCAAACGCCCCTTTGGTCTGCTTACTTCTTCATCGATAACTTAAGTATGGCTATGGTCCTCTTCTTTGCAGAGCTCCTAGCAGTCCATCGGCGCTTCTTCAAGAAGCATTTTGAAGCGGCTACGAGGGAGGATGCAGTCCTCCTATTTCTACCCGTGATCTGGTTCATATTTAGATATGTAGCCGAAGCTACTGCTATAGTGAAGTATGGCAGCCCTCCTGGAAGCCAATTCATGTTCGTTGCCTACGCTATATCTCTGCTCTTAACCCCTTTGAGCGAAGCCCAAATCTCCCTACTCTACTCCATTCTCTGGCCTACTGCGGGCTTCTTCTTAGGGCTCTTCTTCGGCAGCATACCCTACACTGGCAGGCTTTGGCACGCCTTTGCTGCACCTTTAACCATGCTGGTAAACTCGGTTGGGGGTGAGCGTAGATGAAAGACCCTAGGAAGCGCCTCCCGCTTACCGTTAAGCAGCTTATAGAGTTAGATGGTTGCACTCGGTGCGAGATCTGCAAAGATGAATGCACAGTATACAGAATTGCGAAGCAAGACCCATCAATAAACTTCCCCCAAAGCTACGCTGCGCTCATACGAGGCTTTAGACAGATTCTTAGGAAGCAGCACGGATTATGGGCAAAGCTCTTCGGCTCAAACCTGCCGAAGGAGCGGCTTAACGCATACATCGAGGGGCTCTTCAGATGCACAACCTGCGGTAGGTGCCGCACCTTCTGCCCAGTTGGAATCGATACAAGGTCTCTAGGTATAGCGATTCGAGAATACTTTGTGAAGCAGAACCTATACCCGAAGAACTTCGACCTCATGAAGGAGGGGTTAAAGAGCAACTATAATGTCTTCAACCTACCTTATACCGAGCGCACCTTCTGGGGTGACTATGCGCCTATACCAGTAAACTTCTTGGGTCAGGTTGAGCAACCTGAGTGTGAAGTGGTGTATTTTGTTGGCTGCATGACCTCATACTCACCAACTATACAAGATATAGCTGTCGCTACAGCCACGCTCTTAGACAAGATGGGTCTAAAGTACATCTGCCTGGGGAGTGAAGAATGGTGCTGCGGCTACCCACTAATACTCGCTGGTATGCGAAGTGAAGTCGACTGGCTTAAAGAGCATAACATAGAGCGGGTAAAGGCTTTGAACCCCAGCATCATAACATTCTCCTGCCCATCCTGCTACCACACTTGGGTGCACGAATACGCACCACACCTACCAGGCGTTAAGATGATGCATAGTTCACAACTGCTATACGAGATGATAAAGGAAGGGAGGATAAAGCCGAAGCCGCTTGAGATGAAAGTAACCTACCACGACCCTTGCGATCTAGGGCGCAACTCAGGGGTCTACGATGAGCCGCGTGAAGTTATCAACAGCATCCCAAAGCTGACATTCAAAGATATGCCTAATAGCAGAGACAAATCTTGGTGCTGCGGCGGAGGCGGCGACGTAGAGATGGTTGACGAAAACCTACCCTATAAGCTAGCAAAAACAGTTTTAGAGGAAGCCGAAGGAACTGGTGCTGAAGCGCTGATAACAGCTTGTGGGCAGTGTAAGCGCATCTTCTTGAAGGCGGTACCGAAACATGGGAAGACTCTTAAAGTTATGGACATAAATGAGTTAGTGTTGCGGTCGATCGAGTAAAAATATGGGGTGCCGCAGGAGCAGTTAACTTCCCTTTACTTCTTTATAACCTTAGGTATCTCTTCTTTGAGCCACTCGGTGAGTACGTTTAAGTCGCTTATGAGGTTCTTAAGCTCCTCATTGAGCTTCGATGGTTTAATTACAGCGACCCAACCCTCGCCATAAGGATCCGAGTTGAGAAGTTTGGGTTCGGTCTTCAGCCTTTCATTAACTTCAACTATCGTGCCAGATACGGGTGATTTTAGCGGACCGACCCACTTACCAGTCTCCATCGTACCAAGAGGTTTACCAGCTTCGACAACCCTTCCTTTCGGCATAAGCCTTACAAAGACGATGGGCCCAGCTGCTTGCTGCGCTAGGTCTGTAATACCCACTCTAACGTTCTCTCCCTCTATTTTTAGCCAAAGATGGTCCTTGGAGTAGTAAAGCCCTTCAGGGAACTCATATTTCTCGAATAGCTTAACCATAAGCCATCATCACACCTCCTCACAGATGTATAATAAAAACCTTACCTTAACCTCGATTTTGTTTAAAAAGCTTTTTATTTCAACCCTACGCTCAGAAAGTGTGTATGGAGCAAGCAAGCCCTGAGTTTGTCACATATACTTTGAGGGCTGATTGGGATGAAGAAAGCGGTGCTGAAATTACAGCAAGAGGTATAACTCTTAAAGTTGATCTTCCACCGGAGTTCGGCGGCTTAGGTCGTCATCTCGCTCCTGATGAGCTCTTTCTAGCAGCAATAGCAGGGTGCTTGATGATAACATTTCTCCACTTTAGAAAAACAAATAGATTGAGGTTGCGTCTGCTTCAGTGCAGGATAAGTAGTAAACGAGTTCAGACTGAGAAAGGTTATCGCCTTCAAGATATTCGTGCTATCCTGCGTATAAAGGTGGATAAGGATCAGGTGGAGGTTGGGAGGAAGTGTATAGAGTTGGCGGGAAAGTATTGCCCACTGTTAGCCGATCTAAGTTCACCGCTAAAGGTTGATGTGCAGGGTGAGATCGAAGTAGCTGGTTAACCCAACTCAGCTTGTATGGCTAACAGCTCCGAAATATCTAAGACCTCTATACTGCTCTTAACTCTCCTAGCAGCGTCTGAAAGCGCTATTTTACAATCTGGGCAAGCTGAAACTATCACATCTGCTCCAACCAAACCAGCTTGGAGGAGTCTCTGCCCAGCTTTCTCAAGTCTAGCTGCAGGGTCAATGATTTCTAGAAGATCTCCAACACCAGCACCACAGCACTTCGTTTCAACACCATGCTCAGGGAACTCCAGAACCTTATCGGCGATTTTTCCCAATATCTGCCTAGGTTCCTTGAACACCTTTAATGCTCTAGAGAGTTGGCAAGGATCATGGTAAATAATCTTCAGTTCACTCTTTTTAACATCCTTTAACACACCCTCCTTCACCCTCTCTGCGATGACTTCAACGACATGCTGCACCTTAAAGGTTGGTTGGTGCTTAATAAGAATAGGATAATAGTTTTTGAGCATGTTTACACAAGAGGGGCAGCTTGAAACAACCTGCTTAACACCTAGCGACTCTATAAACTCAACGTTATGCTTAGCATGCTCTTCAGCCTCCTCCCAAGCGCCTATGGCTAAAAGAGGAGCTCCGCAGCACCATTCATCCGCACCTAAGACCGCCCAATCTTCGCCTAGCCTGTTTAAGACCAAGGATGCTGCATATGCTATATCTTGCCCTTGTGATCTATAAGAGGGTGTGCAGCCAACGAAGTATAGTGTATCCGCCGCCTTATTTATGCGAATCTTTGTAAGCCCTACGTAGTCTATCCACATACTTCTTGCCTGCGCGTCAGCACCGAAAGAGTTTCGGCTCTCCCTTATTGAGTTGCGCAGCTTTAGAAGCGGCTCAGGCATCAACCCTTTATCCGCAAGAATCCTCCTAAGCTTGTAAGAGCTTGCTACTGTATCTAAATTATAGCTGCAGGAGCTTGAGCATCTGCCACATAATCCGCATCTATAGGTATCTTCCAAAAGATCCATCTTGCTGGCTGCGTCTACCACGTTATGGCGATTAGCTTCCATTAGTAACCCCTCAGCTATAATACTGGGGAGAGGGCGTAGCCCACCTCCACTATCTACTGCGCAAATACTGATGCAAGATCTACAGCTTACGCAGCTCTTAAGGCGCTCAACCTCTTCTTTACCTAACTCTTCTAACATCATTTCACCTAACCTAGCCTTTTATAGATCCACGTGAAGAACTCTCTTCACCTCTAACACCCATCTCGATGGTGATGTAACTTCCTGACTCTTCTGTCCCTCTGTTTATCGCTATCTCCGCGATAGCTTTCATATCAAGAAGGCTGCACTTTAACTCCGCTATTACATTCACTAACGCTACTTTAGTAATTTCATCGGGGATAACGCTAGCAACCTTTATAGTAATATCGTCTATTTCATCAGTCTTCTGCAGGATCTGATCTATGATGTTGTTAGCTTTTTCTATGTCACGCGCAAGTAAAGCGTCTATTGTATTGCTTTGAGTCTGTAAAACATATTTACCCAACTCTACAATTCTACTTAAAGTCTCTTTATCCGGTTTATAGCCGCGTTCTATAATACTCATAACCCACTTACATATGCTTTCGTCGTGCCTGATCAAAGTCTTAAGAATTCTTACTACCGCCCTGTTTCCAACAAGCCAGAGATAAGACTTAACACCCAAAGTTTCAGATACAGATTTATCGCCTGCAGCGGTCAGTAGCTGCCTTATTATCAGCCAATAGATCTTATCACATTCGCCTCCAGTGAACATAACATTCTCTAAAAGACTCTTATCCCATACAGTAAGAGCTTGCAAAATGTTATCAAGCATAGAGTAAGCTAGTAGATGCAGCCTTCTTATTGAATTGTCAAGTGAAGGTTTGGTTGGGTCGGCTAGGCTCTGAAGTAGTATTATGTTCTCAGTCTGCTCTACTATATGCAGACCTACCAGCTTCTGCAGAACCTTATTCACCTCAAGTATCTGGTCAGGTGTAAAGCCTCGTCTTGACTGTAACCAAATCAATTCGTGCCCCACGTTATAAGCCCCTATAATCACTCTGTTAAGAAGGGTCTTTGATTTAATGGAATCTACATTTATCACACACACCTTCGGCGCAATATAGACCCTCTCTTTTGGCTTAGATATCTTCAGCACATTTTCTTCACCCTCTTCGGCTAAAACGTAATCCCCTTTCTTCAGCTTCACAGCCTCAACCCACTCTTTTGGCAGCGTCACCGCTAATGTCGATCTCCCTAGCTTCACAACCCTACGCATTTGAGGCTTCATACACTTTTACTTAACGTTTAACTGCCTTATATTGTTTATGCACACTTAACCTGTATTAATATCATTACGGAGAACCCTATATAGAGTACTAACCAATTTTAAAGTGGTGATGTGTATGGCCAAAAGGAGTAAGCTCGAAGAAATTGTGGGTAAAGTAGTGGTTTCGCCTGACGAAATCTGGGCGAAAGTAGAAGGGAATCCACCAGCCCTATTGGTCAGAGTAGGCATCACGGAAAAGCTCCAAAGAGAAGTAGGTAATATAGAGTTCGTTAGGGTCTTACCGAAAGGCAGGTATGTGGGTAGAGGCTACCCCTTCGGCTCCATCGAATCAGGGAGGCGCATAGTCCTACTTAGGGCACCAATATCTGGTTCGATTCAAGAAGTGAACGAAGAGTTGAGAGCTGACCCAACACTACTGAACAAAGACCCAACTGGAAGAGGCTGGGTTGCTGTCTTTAGACCCATAAACCTCGAAGAAGAAATAGAGCAGCTAATAAAGTAAATGAACAGCGCACTTAAAGTGCGCTCCACCTTCTATTTATTTTCTTTATCATAATATAGACTAATTGGTATTGACATATAAAGAGAAATGCGGAAGTAGAAAGTAGAAGATGAGCGTAAAACAAGAACTCTTAACAATTTTGGGCGAGCAGAACGTTTCAGAAGCACATGTAGAGAGGAAGGTATATAGCCACGACCTTGCACCACTACCAAGCGAGGTTGCCTGGCTCTTTAAGAGCACACCAGACTTGGTTGTTAAACCTAGAACGAAAGAGCAAGTTTCAGAGGTCTTAAAGATAGCTAACAAGTATAGGATACCTGTTACCCCACGCGGAGCAGCAACTTGGGGCTATGGTGGTGCTGTGCCAACAAAAGGCGGCATACTTTTAGATTTGACAGGATTAGATCGTATACTCGAGTTTGATAAGAAGAATGGTTTGATTAGGGTTGAGTGTGGTGTAGTGTGGCAGAGCATAATCAACCTGCTGGAGGGTAGCGAGTGGCGTATACCAGTCTGCCCATCGAGCTCTCCAAGCTCTACGGTCGGTGGGTGGGCTGCTACTGGTGGCCTCGGCTACGGCTCACTTAAATATGGTAGATTCGTTGATAACGTGGTTCAAGCTACTGTTGCTCTCCCCTCAGGCGAAATAGTCACCATAGATAAGGTATCGACACCCCTGACCTTAGAGCAAGCATTTTCTTCAGAGGGGGTGCTCTGCGTCTTCTTAGACCTGACAATAAGGCTTGCAGCTAGGCAAGAGGTTGAAGAACCTTTCTTAGCTTACTTCTACCAGCTCCAAGGTGCTCTTAAAGCTGCAAACCGCGTTTTGGAGTCGACGAAGCCTGACACACTTGTCCTAAGAGCATTCGGCTTCTTAAAGGCTAGGCGTGATAAGGCTATTAAGTCGATAGAGGACGCTGAATCAGGTGCGGTTCTATTCGGTCTCTATAACGGCTCTAAGGCTGAAGTTGAAGGCTGGATGAAGGCTTTCCGCGACACAGCTCTTGAATTCGGTGGGAATGTTAGACCGAGTAGAGAAGCTTGGGATGAATGGAATGAGCGCTTCTACCCACTTAGGATAAAGAAGTGGGGGCCAACGGTCTTGACTGCCGATGTGCTTATCCCGGTGAGGGCGTTGCACGACATGATCCTCTACTCTTGGAAGCTTGGTAAAGAATCTGGGATGGACGTGGAGCTGGAGGCGATGTTCACCTCTCCTGAACACGTATTATACTTCCCACTCTTTCTTAGTGATGAAAGGAAGCCTCTGAAGTATCTTACACACACCGCTATCACCAAAAAGCTGATAGATGAAGCGGTGAAGCAGGGTGGTCGCTCCTACGGCTACGGTATCTGGAACTCCTTCCACCTACAGAGATCCGAACCGGAGCGGAAGAAAGAGCTCATTAAGCTTAAGAAGCAGCTAGACCCGAACAACATTCTTAACCCTGGGAAGACCTTTGAAGCTAGATCTAAGTTTGGCTTCGCTTTACCAGCTCCTCTTTACTCGCTATTTTTAGATACATTGTGGCTGTTTGGGAAGGTGTTGTAATATGAGCCTCTTAAAACTACCATCCCTGCAGAAGATAGATATCTTCGCTTGCGCACAGTGCGGCTACTGTGTCAAGAAATGCCCAGTTTATAATGTAGTTAACTGGGAATCCTACTCACCAAGAGGTAGGCTTTATCTTCTGAAGCAGCTTCAAGAGGAGAACAAGTCCTTCATAGGTAAGCTGTTTTCCAGAGATAAGATCGACATTAAAGAGGTCGTTCAGAGAATCTACGACTGCGCTATCTGCGGCAGATGTGAAGTAGCTTGCCATCTCGAGCTTAACCTACCAACACTTTGGGCTAAGGTGCGAGAAGCTTTCTTCTCTATGGGTGTAGCCCCACAGCTCCTAAGCCAAGTAGAAACTACGATACTTGGTAGGAAGAACGTCTTCGGAATGGAGCCCGAATCTAGAGGAGATTGGGTGATATATACTGGTGTAGATGCTCCCGTGAAGAAGGAGGCTGAAATAGTCTATTTTGTTGGGTGTGTCACGTCATATTCTGGTAGGGTGCAGGGTGTAGCGCAGGCTATCGCAAGCATATTAAATCAAGTTGGCGCGAACTGGACTTTGCTAGATGGGGAATGGTGTTGCGGTCACCCGCTCTATGTTAGTGGTGCAGTGTCAAAGTATAGGGAGCTTGCCGAGCATAATGTGAAGGCTATTGAATCTACAGGTGCCAAGATCGTTGTTACTGGCTGCCCAGGTTGTAGACTTGCTTTAGCCGAAGAATACCCAGCAATATTGGGTTATAAACCAGGCTTTGAGGTGCTGCACTTTACCCAGCTCCTAGATAGGTGGATAGCTGAAGGGAAGATCAAGGTTGAAAAGAGCGAAGATCCTGTAACCTACCACGACCCTTGTGAGCTAGCCAGATTAGGTGGTATAATCGAACAACCTAGGCGCATTATATCAGTCCTCACAAGCAAATTTATCGAGCCGGTTGAGCGAGGCAGAGATGGTATGTGCTGTGGGTCAGGAGGTATGCTCAAAGCTACCAACCCCACTTTATCAGCAGCGATTGCCGAAATGCGCCTCAACTCCCTCCTGAACACAGGGGTGAATACAGTTCTTTCAGCCTGCCCAACCTGCGACCAATCCCTTTCTGAAGCTGCTGTTAAGGCGCAGAAGAATGTTAGGGTCGTGGACCTCACACAACTAGTAGCAGAGAGACTTGGGTTGATGTAAAAACCTTAACCGCAATCTCTTTAAGAAGGTATGAGGGGGAGAAAGTGTAGATTGGAGTCCCCAGAGTATGTCCGTACGAGTTTAGCTGGTGCTATGACATTAGGTTTCGTGCCCGGCAGATTTTATAGAGACGCCAAGTCCTACTGCTTGAATCTCTTATTGACTTATAGAGATGGTTGTGCAGGTAGATGTGCCTACTGCGGGCTTTCACGCAACCGCTTACCTGACACCCCTTGGTCTGAGCGAAGCTTCATTAGAGTAGATTGGCCTGTTGTTAAGCTTGATGATGTTATTGAAAGGTTGGCTAACGGTGTCTGCCCTCACGTCGAGCGGGTCTGCGTATCTATGGTTACCAATGGTCGGGCACGCTTAGACACGATAACGGTTGTTGAGAGGATTAGAAGGGTCTTCGACCAGATCTCAGTTCTGATAACACCTACGATAGTAGATAGAGCGTGGTTGAAGGCTGTCCATGAAGCTGGTGCCGATATGGTTGGTGTTGCGGTTGACGCCGCTACCCCAACTCTTTTTGATGCGTTAAGGGGTAGAGGGGTGGATGGCCCTCATAGGTGGGAGCGTTATTGGAGTATACTAAAGGAGGCTGTTGATGTCTTTGGGAAGTATAATGCTGGTGTCCATCTGATCGTAGGGTTGGGTGAGCGTGAATGTGATATGGTTAACGCGATACAACGCGCCTATGATCTCGGAGCCCTAACACACCTATTCTCATTCTTCCCAGAGGAGAGGTCTCCAATGGAGCACCACCCGCAGCCTCCCATAGGTCAATATCGGCGAATACAACTCGCCAGATATCTGATCAATAAGGGTTTGGTTAGAGCTGAGCGTATGAGGTTTGACGAGAGGGGTAGGATAGTCGACTTCGGCGTGGACGAAACCACATTAAAGGAGAGCATCGAATGCGGCATACCCTTCATGACATCTGGCTGCAGAAGCAGAAATAGAGAGGGTGCTTGTAACAGACCCTACTCAAACTCAACACCCTATCAAGCGCTAATAGGTGAGATAAGGAACTATCCCTTCCCGCCGACGCCTGACGATATTAAGATCATAAAGAGGCAGCTATGGGATTACTCAGATATCCCAGTTAAACGCTGGATCGAAGCACCTGAGCTGGTAGATGAAGTGGGGTAATGGATATAATAGATACTTGCCTTCAGCAACCCTTCGCCTCACTAACAAGCTTATTCGACAGAGCGGAGCAGATCCTTAAGCAGAACTTCGGTAACAGACTCTACCTCTATGCACCAGGTATGGTGTATTATGAAACAAGCTACTGCAGAAGCAACCCCCTATCTTTCCCAGCGATATCCGTGACAGGGAGATGGTGCTACCTCAACTGTGAGCATTGTAGAGGTAAGCTTCTTGAAAGTATGTTCCCTGCCCACTCCCCTGAACAACTCTATCGGCTTATGAAGAGGCTTGTTGAGAAGGGTGCTAAGGGTTTCTTAATTAGCGGCGGCTCCAATAAGGAGGGTTATGTGCCGCTCGAACCCTATCTGCCGATGGTGGCTAAGATTAAGCGCGATCTCCCTGTTGAGGTGGTCGTTCACTGCGGCTTAGCCCCACCATCTCTCGTAGATGCGTTGGTGGAGGCTGGTGTAGATGGAGTGTTGGTGGATGTTGTAGGCTCAGAACTAACTTTAAAACAAGTCTGCCACCTTGAGCAGCGGGTTGGGGTGTTTGAAGACCTTCTGAAGAGGCTTTCGGATCACTCTCTACCAGTAGTGCCGCATATTGTGGTAGGTATGCATTACGGCAAGATCTTAGGTGAGAAGGTGGCTTTAGAGATTATTTCAAAGTTTCAACCAGCGGCTGTTGTTATAGTAGCCTTAATGCCTCTTGAGGGAACGGGCATGATGCAGATAACACCGCCCTCGCCGCAAGACATCGGTAGGGTTATGCTGGCTGCTAGGCTCCTCTTACCCAACACGCCGATTGTGCTCGGCTGCGCCAGACCAAGGGGTGATTCGAGGGTTTCGACGGACGCTTTGGCTGTGAGATGCGGCGTTAATGGTATAACATACCCAAGCGACGCGCTTTTCGCTATATGTAAGCGTAAAGGCATCACCCTAATCTTCTCAGAGAAGTGCTGCGGTCTGATCTGGAAAGATATATCTAAGCAGGTTGGTGAAGTGGGTATCTGTTTATGAAACCGACGTGGAGGCTCTTAGACACGGGCCTAAGGACAGCCGCTGAAAACATGGCTTTAGACGATGTAATACTTGAGTGTAGAAGTAGAGATCTGGTTCCAGACACATTAAGGTTCCTTAGGTTCAGCCCACCAGCGGTGCTTATCGGTTACCACCAAGACGCAGAACACGAGGTCAGATTCGAATACGTTAGGGCTCACGGGATAGATGTGAATAGGAGGATAACTGGTGGAGGCGCCATCTACTTCGATGAAAACACCATCGGCTGGGAGGTCGTCGCCTCAAAGGATTCGATAAAGAGCTGCGGTGGAATCGAGGGCCTCTTCGAATATATGTGTAGAGCGCCGATACTAGCGCTGAAGAAACTCGGTTTAAATGCTAAGTTCAGACCGAAGAACGATATAGAAGTCGAGGGGCGAAAGATCTCCGGAACAGGAGGGACAGAGCGAGGAGGCGCTTTCCTCTTCCAAGGTACCCTCCTAACCGACTTCGATATAGAATCCATGATCAAGTCGCTTAAGATCCCGATCGTTAAGCTGAAGGATAAGGAGATAAAATCGGCGAAGCAGAGGGTGACTTGCATAAAATGGGAGATCGGCTACACACCACCCTACGAAGACCTCAAACGCCTCCTAGTAGAAAGCTTCTCAGAGGTTCTGGGTGTGGATTTTAAGGAGGAGGGGCTAAGTGAAGAGGAGCAGCGTCTTCTACAAGAGCGGCTGCCCTACTTTCAATCAGAGGATTGGCTCTACTTAGACCGCAGACCGCCAGAAGAAGCAGGTGTGCTTAGGGCTGTTGATAAAGCTAAAGGTGGGTTGGTTGAAGTAGCGTTAACTATAGATAAGAGGGCTAAGGTGATCAAATCTATACTTATCACAGGGGATTTCTTCGCATCACCGGTAAAGGGTATATTAGATCTTGAGGCCGCGCTTAAATTCACGAGTTATGAGAAAGAAGAGCTCGAAAAGAATGTTAAAAGAGTGTTTAGAGAGAAGGGTCTAGAGATAATCGGCATCGAACCCGATTTTATAATCAACTTGATAACACAAGCCGTAAATAAGGCAAGCTTAGAAGCCTTCGGCTTAACCCTAGATGAAGCAAACTATGTACACGCGCTCAACTTAGACTCAACACCTTTACTGAATCATAAATGGGGTTACCTACTCCTTCCTTACTGCTCGAAACTTTTGAGCTGCGCATATCGCAAACAGGAGGGGTGTGTGCAGTGCGGTTTGTGTAGCGTAGGTGAAGCATATAGGCTTGGGTTAGAAGCCGGTTTGACCGTTAAAACGATTCAAAACTTCGAGCACCTGATGGATGTGTTAAAGGAGATTAAGCAGAAGGGTTTAGCATACATAGGTTGCTGCTGCGAAGCGTTCTTCACAAAGCACCTAGAAGAGCTGAGGGAGGCTGGTGTCCCAGCGCTGCTAATAGATATTGACGACAAAACCTGCTATGAACTGGGTAAGGATGATAAAGCCTACATAGGATCATTCGAGGGCCAGACAACCCTCAAACTGCCCATACTCACAAAGATACTGAGCACATTGAAGTGCAGAGCTCGTTGAACACCGAATATGATGTGCTTGTAGTAGGTGCAGGACCAGCGGGTTCAGCAGCAGCCATAAAGTGTGCTGAGGCGGGTCTAAGCACACTTTTGATCGATAAAGCCGCTTTAGGTAGACATAAGCCTTGTGCAGGTGTCTTACCTAGCGTAGCAACGTATGTGCTGAGTGAGCTTGGTTTAGAATTGCCTCCGATTGTGCTTAGTGAACCCGGTGAGCTCGGCATATTCTATGTTCCGCCCAGCGGTAGAGT
>Ga0272445_1001210_pt1 | contig 20852 bp, 17 predicted proteins | sample YNPCB0031_FD_194404 | JGI IMG/M metagenome (GOLD analysis project Ga0272445, IMG submission 194404) | Hot spring sediment microbial communities from Yellowstone National Park, WY, United States - YNP-CB-003-1 | ecosystem: Environmental > Aquatic > Thermal springs > Hot (42-90C) > Sediment... | reverse complement strand
GTTGGGACGAGCCTCATGCCCTCCCTTGACTCCGCCCACACCTCTTTGCGGAAGGCGGTTCCCTCCTCTACCCAATACGTCTCGGTGTTGTTGAAGAGCTTCACCACTACGCGGTACTCCTTCACGTATACAGCCTCGCAACGGGCGGGCCCCAGCACCGTGAACCTGCCGGAGGCGGGGCAACCGCTTCCTGACCACCCCTTGAACCTGTAGCGCCAGTCTCCCTGCTCCACGTCGGCGCTGGGGGCCTCGACCTCTGCGCCGCGGTCAAACCACCCCTCCACGGTCCTCCAAGGGGTTTTGAAGTAGACGTAGTACTGAAGCCTGTATAGGGCTTTCACTTCTAAGTTCCCCGTTAGGTCGACGCGCCGGGTGTAAGACGTGACGCCGTCGCTCCACTTCTCAAAAACCCACCTCGCGTCGCCCACCCTCACCTCGGGCGGGGCATCCACCACGTGGCTCCCGCCTGCGAGCCACACCTCGCCGGTTACCTCCTTCCCGTCTAGGGAGAGGCGGCCAGGAGGCGAGCCGCCGGTCTGATCAACCGCCGATAGAGATAGCTTTGCCAATGCTGTGTAGTTCACGTATACTGTTGAGGTGTAGTTGATGCAAGTCACCGAGATAGAAAGGCGGCCGCGGCCCGCGGATAAAGGCCTTATAGACAGATCCAAGTCGAGGAAGCCGCCGTAACTCACATCGGATCTGCTGTAGCTGGCCTCCACATCTGCGGCGGGCTCCGCCTTTATAGAGACGGCTGGTTGCCTGCACGTAGGCCCCTCGTTCCTAAGTCTAACCCCCACCCTCAGCGGCTCGCCGACCTTGCCCTCTACCGAGGAGGGGTACACAAGCGAAAAATCGGGATACGGCGAAACGACGTCGTAGAAGGCCGACTGCACGTCGTTTACAATAACGCCGCTCAGCACCGCTGTGAAGTTCACCCTCCCCCGGAGGCCCTCAAGCATGACGTCGAAAACCGCTGTGGACTCCAATTTAGGCCCCACGGAGATTCTCTGGCTAGCGAACCTCCTCCCGTCCACGAGAAGCGTGAGGTTGTACCCAGCCTCCAGCTCGCCGTCGTTTCTCACCTTAACCTCAAGCCGATACCGGCCGTCCCTCCTAAGAACTGTGGCCACCTTAGCACCCTCGAAAAAGGTTATGCCGGTGATCCTCCCCGGCGGGTTGTGCCGCTCGGTAAAGGTGTAGGCGCCCCACTCGTTGCCGGCCCTCACCACTATCTTAAACCTGCGGCCCTCCACCACTGGCTCCACGATTCTGAAGTCTTGGAATATAAACGTCTGGTACATGCCGCTGAGCATCTGGCCCCCGCAGACGTTTAAGGTGGCGGACTTCCTCAACACGACCTCCCCAGTCTCCAGGTCCGTGATCTCCACGGAGAAGGGACACGGCGAGTACGCAGTCTTTATCTGAACTACAAGCCACAGCTTCTCGCCCAGGTAAACCTCCTTCCTGCGGGTCGCTAAATCCGGCGTAAGAAACACAGTGATCGTCCCCTCCTCGGCCTTGTATCCCACGTCGGGGACAACCGTGGCAGAATCCCCCAGCTGAGGCAACGCCAGCAGAAACACGGAGAGAAAAAGCAAGAAAATCAGCAACCTCGTCATATAAATATAGATACGAAAACCGAAACAAGCGCTATGGCGGCTGAAATTGCGAGGTACAGAGAGCTGGCGTAGAAGTTCCCCTCTGCCATCTTGCCGATCAAGATTCCCAGCACGACGGCGTTTAAGACGGCGCCTATCAGGGCGTAGCGCAAGACCTCGGGGACTTGAGGCCATGTGATGAGCTGTATCCCGCCTGGGATCTGCGCCGTAGCGGACTGAAGCGAAGTGGCTTGATCCGCCACCTGGAAAACCAGCGACTTTGCCACGCCTCCCAGAAGCACCGTGATTATCACGACGGTGATCAGTCCGAACATCACGGCGCCCCACATGGCAGATCTAGCCGCCTTGAGGATGTCGACAACGTCGCGGACGGCGTCTGCGAGGTCTGCAAAGATCTCGTGCCTAGCGCCCAGCCTCTCGGCCTCTCCAGCCGCCGCGAGGACAATTCCGGCTATCCACGGGACCTCCCGGGCCTCCTCAACAGCCGCATCACGGAAGGTGGCGCCTCTGGCAATGCGCCGAGCCATCGACCTGAGGACCTCGTCGAAGTGCTTGTTGTAGCTCTTCTTCTGGATCAACACAGCCACGGCCCGGGCGGGGGCGAAGCCCGTCTTCACGCTCTCGGCTAGGTCCCGGACGAAATACGGCAGAGCTGAGATTATGCCCCACCTCCTCCTAGCGTCTAGGAGGTACTTAGGCGCCACGAAGGCGCCTGCGGCGAGCGCCCCGGCGGCTATGCCCACAGCGAGCGCGTAGGCGCCCTTAACCGCGCCTGCGTATCCGGAGCCCGCCGCCGAGATCTTGATCTGAAGAGGCAATGCCGCAAGCGCCGTAGACGCAGCGACGGCGATGCCGGCCCCGATCCCCGCGCCGATGAGGTAGAGCCGGTATTTCTTGAGGAACGACTCAGGCGTCTTCGGGTAGGCGGAGTCTATGAGATATGCCAGCGCTACGCCTATCGCTGGAATCACCAAAAAGACGTAGGCGAGGAGCTGCACGGCGGCTCCTGCGCTGTAGAAGATCGAATTGATTATCAACATCATTAGAGGAAGCACGCCGAAAAATACCAAGATGACCTCGCCGATAAGCTTCACGTTCTCCGCCAGCCTGGCGTAGGCCGACCTGAGCTCGAAAAGCACGCTCTTGAGCACATCACGCGCCTGTAGGTACTGACTCAAGCCAACGGCCCTAGCCGTAGACATCGCCATCAACACGCCGGATATCTTGCTCCCCTCCAGCAAGCGCGCAGCCTCCCCCAGGGCCTCATGCGGAGTGGCGATGAGCCTTTTGATCCGCATCCTCTCCACATTCTTAATGAATTCAGCCATGTGAGGCGCGACCCCTGGCTCGACCGCGTAGAAGCCCTCAGCCATATCCCGCTCGGCCGAGGCGTAAATCGTCGCGAAGAGCGCCGCCGGCAGAAGCTCCCCCTCCACCCTCCCGATCTTGCTCCTGATCTCAAACACGGGGTAAAACAAGAACACCACCGACAACGGCGCGATGGCCAGACCGCCCACCATAAGGAAGAACTGCCGAGACAAAACCCCGAAACCGGCAAGGGCAACGCCGATGCCGATGACCGCCCCCATGAGCAGGAAGGCGGTGCGCCTAGCATCCTCGACCTTAACCCCCACAAGCGCCGCCAGCTCCCTATCCACCGACGGTCTCAGCATACCTCCACCGTCCCCTCCACCTTGCCTATCCTAACCACAGACCCGGGAAACAGCGGAATCCCCACCCCTTTCTCAGCCCTCACGTTGTTAACAAACGTGCCGTTTTTAGAGCCCACGTCCACAATCCACAGCCCGCCGCCCCTCTCCTCCACCCGGAAATGCTCCTTAGACACAAATCTGGCCTCCTCGCCCACGAAGTTGAAATCCCCCCTACCGTACACCTTCCCAGCAACAAGCGGCAGAGACCTCCCGCCTACCTTGAGGCAAAGCCTAGGCGCCTGCGGCGGAGGGGCCCGCTCCCCCAACACCATGGTCTCCTCCACAATCTTCGTCTCCCCCTCATCCAGCACCTTCGTCTCGCCCATATCCACCAAATCCCTCCTAGGCGGCGGAGGAGCCCTCTGCCTCATCAGGTCGACTGCGCCTCTGCCTACAACCCTGCCGCCCATCTCCACCTCGTAGAACAACTGGCCGGAGCCCGCCGCCGACACCGAAAGAGACGGCTCAGCCACCTCCACCTCAGCCTCAGCCCCGCCTACAGACCTCCCGTTAACCTCGACAATCTCTAGGCGGGTCCCAGGCGCCGCCACAGCCCTCAGCCTAACCCTCTTGGGGCCGGCAGGCATTCGGAAGTTCACAACCCAGTCCGCCTTAGCCCTCTGCGGCGGCGGCTTTTTCTCGCCCTCCGGCTTTTTCTCGCACGATGCAGGCGCCTCGGGCATGTAGCCCTGGTAGAATCTGGCGAAGAGCTCGGCCAAGGCCTTGAGGTCGTTGATAGGCGAGTTCCTGTGCAGACAGAGAAGACGCCGCAGGAACTCCACCCTCTTTCTGTACTCCTCCATAAACCTGCCGGCATCCCACTTGGCGAGCTCCAAGATGCGCTTGGTCGTCCTAGCCGAGGATAGATCACCCGCCGCATAGCTGTCTGCGGCGTGGTTATAGGTGAAAATGGGGGTATACTGCCTCGCCCTCGGGTCTATTATGTCGAAGACGTACTGCGTCCTCCTCTGGATCTTCCCCCCGATCTTAAACCTGCCGATAAACACCACAAGAGCCAGCGAGGTCAGATACTCAGGCGGTATGCCGAGGTTGTCCAGCCTGTTGAAGACGCTCTCGACGGTATCGGCGTGTATCGTCGTCACGCCGCCGTGGCCCGTGGAGATGGCTTGAAACCAGGCCCGGGACTCCTCGGCGCTTCTGATCTCGTTGATAACTACGTAGTCCACGTTGGCCCTCAGAAGAAGCTTGACAAGCTCAAAGAGGTCGATCCCCCTCCTCTCGTCAGTCAGATACTTCTGCCAGTTCAGATGCGGAATATTGAACTCAGCTACGTCCTCGGCCGTCCCTATGCGCCTATCCGGCGGCGCCAAGCCCAAGATGGCGTTGGCGTAGCTCGTCTTGCCGCTCCCCATCTCCCCAGCGATGAGGATGGGCATCTTGTACTCCACGGCCAGCCAGAGGTACGCCGCCACCTCCGGCGACAGCGTGTTGCGCTCCAAAAGCCCCAGCACAGTCCAAGGCCTCTCAGGAAAGATCCTCACAACGAAGGAGCTACCACCCGAGATCTCCCTCCCGCAGGTCGCGGTGAGCCTCCCCACGCCGGGCAGAAGCGCGTTGTCCACCTTAGGCGAGGCGGCGCTACAAGACTTACCCGCCTTAAAGACAAGGCGCTGCACCAAGCTATCCAGCTCCACCTCGCTAAACACCATGTTAGTCTCGATACGGCCGAACTCCACATGCACCACGTTAAGCGGCTTCCCCGGACCCTTACACTCCACGTTCTCCAGTTGCCTATCGCGCAGAACAGGATCAAGAGGCCCAAACCCCAAGAGCTCCCGCTCCGCGAAATACAGCAACGTATCATCCCGCACACCAAGCTTAGCCAAACCAGACCTAAGCGCTTTCAAGGCCTCCTCCCTCCTCCCGACGTCTAGAAACAGACTTGGATCTACGCTCTGCACAAACTTCTCCAACGCCTCCCCCAGCCTCCTCAACGCACGCCTATCAACCTCCGGATCGGCCACAACGTACTTATAAAAAGCGCCGCTCTCCACTATATATATCTTGGTAAGGCCGACGCTGTACTGCTTCGCCACACGCCCCTCCGGCACCCCCTTCCACACCTTCACAGCAGACGCGCCGACCTCCTCCCCCTCCTCTGCCTCGCCTCCGCCCTTCTTCCCACCGCGCCCCTTCACGCCAGACCAGCCAACCCTCAAGCCAGGAAACCGCATAAAACACACAAGAAACAAATTAAAAACATTTACCGCCTCAAACCCTCATTTTATACGGCACAAAAATTTATAATACATCAAAGAATGAGTTGTATGCAGAGCCCAAGTCAGAAAAAATTCAGAGGCATCAGCGGCGTGGTGATTGCCGTGCTCCTCACAGTGATAGGAATTGCGGCCGTGCTCATGTTCTGGGGCATGATGAGCGGGTTTTTCAGCCCACAGCCAAAAGTAATAATAGAAAAAGCAACAGTAACAAAAGTTGGGAATAAATTCGATGTTTCAATCACAGTAAGAGAAACAGGCGGCGCTTCAACAGAAATACAAAAAGCGGTTATTACGGGTGGGCAACTTTCAGGGGAAATAGAGCTTCAGTTATCAACAACCGCCCAGCAACAAGACAAAACGCTCAGTCCAGGTCAGTCAAAAACCCTCGTTTATGAGACAACACAATCATTGACGCCAGGCGTGACATATTATGTGGCAGTGTACTATACAAAAGGTAACAGCGTTGAGCGGAGCGACCTCTACCCTGTAACTGTTAGGTGATGGATGTAATACCGGCGATAATTTTTTTCTCACTTCTCGTCGCGGTTACCTTTCTAGTTTTTTCGTTCATAGCTCCTCTACTGTCCTCCGCCGAGAGGACAGAGCCCGCTTGGCAGATGGTAGAAACCGGCAACGTGATAAACTTCAGACAAGCCGCCTACTTCGCCTCGGTCCGGGTCGAGGCTGTCACCAACTGCACCAGCGAGATTCGCCGCTTCAGGGTCTGGTACGTGCTCCCGTCCCCGCCCGGCGAGCTGAGGGGCATCCGCGGGGGCACGCTGAGCGCCGCGTTTGAGGGAGGGCAGGCCGAGCCCGTTGGGAGCTGGGCCGCCGCGGTACAACTCTACAAGGTCAGATACGTGACGGCCACCTTCACCAACATAACCAACGCAGCAGAAGTTGTATACGGAGGGCCTCTGAAGATAGAGGTAATCGATGTGAGAGAGATCACAATAACGCCGCCCTCCAGCTTCCGCGCCTGTAGTTTCTGCATCCGCATCGCAGGCACGCAACAGTGTATATACAGCGATGGCGGAGTGTTTATAAAAATATATAACAGAACCGCCGCGGTGAGGTGATGGAGATCCCAGCAGTTGTCCTCCTCTACGCCGCCCTCCTCGCCGGGGCGGTCGCCTCTCTTTTCTACGTGTTTTCTGTTTACGACGGCGCGGTCTACAGCATAAACAGCCACGCATGCCGCGAAGCCACCTACCTAGTCCAAATAGCACTACAACGGGCAATGGAAGAACCCGGCAACTACACGGCCAAGATAAACCTCTACTACCCAGTCAAAATTACGGGGGGAGAAATAACCGTGGGTCTCGACACCCGCAACCCCGCCGCCTGCAGAATCAACGCCCCCCAAGGCGTCGACGTAGAAGACTCCACCGGCACCGTCATAATAGTAGAAAAGGTGGCACATACAAGCGAGTTTGGGGAGTGCACAGGTCAGCTGGACAGCCCCAGACTAGGCATTAAAGACGGCAAATATATAATCGTGACCCAATGCTCGCCCGGCGTGCAGATAGAGAGGCCCCAGATAAAGGTCTATGCCTCGTAAATGTTTAAAAGAGGGGCCCAGACAAGGCCGTGAACGTTGTGGAGGCGGCTATACTCGTTGTGGCCTTTATTGCCGCCGTGTACCTCGCAGTGCAGAACTTCTACACCACCGTCACGGGCTACGTGGCCGTGATAGAGGCAAGGACGTCGCTAGCTGCCGACGCCTTGGACGCCGGACAGAAAGCACGGTTCAAGCCCAACGCCCCGCCGCTCTTGAGAATAGGCGGCAAGGACTGCCTAATAACCCCCTACTACGCGGAGTGTTGCGGAGACGTGAAGTACTTCGTCGCCTCGGGCTTCCCCGCGCTCCTCATAAACGCGACGCTGTACGGATACGGGAAAGGCTACTACCTACTGGTCCCCTCCCCCAGCTACGTGATAAGCAGCGACGTGGCGACGAAGGCTGGCGTGAAGCCGCTGGAGTGTGTGGACCCCGCCGCACTCTACTCGGGACCGGCTTCGGCGTTTCTGGTGTTGCCCAACGGCACCGTCCTCATATCCCCCATACGATGAGGGGCCAGGCGGCTCTCCTCGAGGCGGCTCTACTCGTCGTGGCGACTGTGCTCACCTTCGTCGTGGCCCAGCACCTTTTCAAGGTGCAGTACGTCCAGTCCGACTACGCCCTCAAGATAAACGCAGAGAGGATACTCATACACTGGGCGGACACAGGCGTGGCATACGCCGTAGCTTACGGTGCCGCGGGCTCCGGCGACCCGCAGTACGCCAAAGCCGCCCTAGAGACGCTACTGCCCCCCAACGTCGGGTACAACCTCACAGTCATATCCCTCATCAGAGGCGTAATATACACCATCGCAAGAGGCTACGACCCGGCGCGGTCAGACGGCGCTACGCTCATCCTCATGCGAGGAGAGGGAAGAATAATATCCCTCCGCCTCTCCCGATGAGGGGCCAAGTCCTAATAGGGGTAGCCGCCCTGATCTTCGTCATAACCCTACTCCTCCTAGTCGCCCTACCCAAGAGGACAATAGGCCCAACCGTCTCCATAGAGAATTACACCGTAGCAAAACGCGAAGTAGAACACATCCTAAGAAACGCCGCAGAAGAAGCCGCATACGCCACAGCCAACACCCTGGAGGCGATATTAAGCAACACGCAAAACCTACCGGACGGTGATCTTCAACAACTGTACAGTCAGTATTTCACTGTGTCGTTAACCGACAAGGCAGGGACATACGCCGTCCTCCGCGGCGTCTTCTGCAAGCTGGATACGTTGGACGTAGAGGTTAGCAGGGGCAATAATTATGTCTATATATCGTCGATCTACGCCGTGGCCACCTGCGACAACGGAGTAATGGCGTTCATAAACTCGGCAGCTGACGTGAAGATAGAGTTTAAAAACCTCGGCGCCTTCGGCGGAGTCAAAGCCGCCGTAAACCTCGCCAGAGACCAGAAACAGATCCAGCTCATAACATACGCCGCCGCCCTCTACAACGTCACAGGCGGCAAGCCCTACAGATTCCCCATAATGGGCACCTTCGACCCCCGCGAGTCCATTTGGTACTTCAACATCACAGGTCTCCACTACATACAAGTGGCCATACCCCCCGAATACTGCATGATGACTAGCCCAACCTACTACGTGGCCATAGCCGCCGCGTCTGTGGGCGAAGGCGCAGCCACCGTGGTCGTGGCCAAGCCAGGCGGGAAGCTCTGCGGGACATGAACCCCTCCTACGTCCTCCTGGTGGCGCTACTCGTCGCGGCCACCGCCGCCATATACGGCACCTACCTCTACATGCTAGACAAGGCGAAGGACTTCCACACAGAAGACGTCGCCACCGCCGTCAAGGCGTTGCTAGACCTAGAGCCGGGCCAGAGCAAAACCGCCCACGTAGCCATACCATACGGCACCACCCTAAAGATATGCCCCGACAAGGAGTGCCACTGCGGAGCCCCCACCTGCATGGTGGTCACAGGCCCCACCACGGCCACAGTCATAGGAACCACCGCCGAGGTCATAATACAGCCCAGCAAGACCCCCCAGACGGAGTACGTCCTCCCCACCGGCATGTACATAATCAAGGCGCGCGCCGAGCCCCCAGACCTAGAAAAAATAACTATGTGCAGAGTGGCGTACCAAGCCGTCGTAGATGTGCAAAATCTCATCTCCAACGGTTGTAGCGCCGTAGTGGATGAGATAATTAACCGGATCAGGGACATAGCCTCTGCGTCTCCAGATATCTCCAGCTGGCTTGACTCCAGCGTACTTCAAAACCTGAGGGAACAGGGCTACGTGCAGTGTGAAAAAGGGGAGGACGTTCCTAAGTTCATCTACGGCTATTTCTGCATTAAGAAAAAACTATATTTAGAGGTCACGCCTACTTAGATACGTCGTAGTAGAGGAACGGCTTCTTTCCGCCGGACCCTTTTGAGCCTCCGTCGTACACCACGACGTCGCCCACGGTTCCCAGCACAAAGAGCTCCCGGGCAGGCGTAGAGTAAGGCACCACGAAGTAGTATGGATTCGGATTGCCGTCCTCCCTCACGGCCATCGCTGGATAGACCTTAAACGCGTCGAAGTACTTATTAACGCCGGCTAATACCGGTACCTCAATCATACGTGCTCTCTGCATCAAAATTCCTCCAAGAAACTGTCTATCGCTTTGGGAAAGCGGTCCTAACTTTAGTGAGTCTATGGTCCATCTAAGGTCACCGTTATCCCAGCATTGATTAAAGTCGAGATATGGGTCAAAGAAAGGTGGCAGTAATTGTAGCCCCCAGGGCTTACACGCGACTTTATTATTTTCTTTTACAGCATTGCCTTGCCATGAAAATACCCATAGTATTTTTGTCTGTACATACTTATCTCCCAAGAAGCTCAGGAGTCCCTTCTTAAGATTATCATTACCTCTTATGATATCTAAGGCATCGATTAAAAGACTTTTCATCTCATTCTCGCTAGTTGGTAACGGTGGCTGTGTATATATATAATAGGGGCTTACAACAACGCCGTAGCACCACCTCGCCGTAGGCGACTCCTTGAACTGTATGGGGTAGGCAGAGAGGAAGTAGGACGGGACGTAGAGGCCCTCCTCCGCCGCGTCAAAAATCCTTACTGTATAGAAGCCAAGGTAAGTGATTATCTGGGGATTCTCCAATAGACTACAGAAGGCCTCCGTTAACTTGTTGGAATCTGAGTCGTAGAATGCACGAAAGCTGTAAGACATTTTCTGGTTCTGAGAAAAGCCGATCGTGCCGTATATATTGAAAAGCCTTTCTAACAAGGAGGAAAGCCCCTCCTCAATTTGATTACCTACTTGGTCGCCCAGCCAACTGCATACAGACTGCCCTATTTTTCCGGCAAGCGGCTCTATTAACATTTCTGAAATGGTATCTGAGATTTTGGTTTTTATTGCATCCCTAGCCGCATATATCGCGGCCTTTACGCTGTATGCCAACACATCCTCTAAAGAACAGGATATTTGGTTTTTCGAATCAATTTTAAATTCGAACAAATTATTAATGACATGAGACATGGCGTTATTTACTACCCCTACAGCGTTACTCACGATGTTAACGCAGGCGGACTCAACGGCACTTCCAACTCCAGGTGAAGTATGGACTGTCGAGACAGGGCATATATTGGTAGAGCTTACAATCTGCCGACGAACATCGCCAATTGCGGGAAAGAGAAAACTCCGCAAAACTCCAAACAGGTCTGCCACAAGAGTGTAGTTGTAACCAGAACCAAACCTCGTCCCAGCCATATAGGGCGGAATAACGACGAAATACAGATTCAGAGTAAGAGTGCTCGTATCGCTTTCCCGCGCACTATAATTATAATTATTTCCGTAGGCTTGCTGATAAAGTGCGGTCCTGTTTCCGAGATCCGTCGTGCCTAATACGTTTTTAACTTTCTCATTAATCTTCTTATAAAGTTCACATTTAGCTCCATTATTGTAAGATTTTGCTAAGTTCTCTTGTATTTTATTTATCATATCTTCTTTAAATTTATCTACTATACTTCTTGCATTAAGATTGTCGATCTTTAACACGTAGACGCCGGGCGTTGCGGTGAACATGAAGTAGCCACCTTTAGGCATATCTACAGTGCGGATTATGGGTATGAGATCCGCGACACTTCCGGGCTCCCCGTAGAGCTGTGCGACAGACGAGATGAAGCCCTTGATGGCGGCGAAGATGGCTTCTGATGTGCTTGGCTTGCTCTCGAAGTTTTGGCCAGATATATCTCTTATCTCTCTGCTGTAACAAGCTATGCGGTTCGACACGTTGTAGACCTTGAAAGCTCCGAGACCCCCAACAAGCACAGGCTCTGAAATTATTTGGCCAGTTATCGTAACCTGATTCTGCAATGCTCCCATGATGCCGTTGGCCAGAATATAGCCAAGATTAACCACCGGTATAGTAGAAACCACAGAGTTGATGCCTCTTTCAGCTATCTCTCCTAGGTACTTTCCGACGCAACTCCCAGCCACAGAGCCAATTTCCCCAGCGACAGTGTTCCCAAAGTCTTCAAGAGTGTTTCGTATCATTTTACAACTGTTATCATTATCACAATTTGGCAGAAGAGAGGACTTGATATCATTCACCACACCTAAACAATTATTAATTGTACCATCTATGTCTTCCAGCATCCGCTTGTAGCTGTTTTTTAGCCACGATTCCAAAGAGCTTGATTGTTGTAAAATGGAATCGATCATTTGTTTTTTATTATTTTCACAATCACAGTCATCACTGCTACAGATAGTATTATTATATTTATTAAATAAACTATTAATATGTCCTTTAATAATTCCACTTAACATTGTCTTTTCGTTATTAATAATAGTAGAATAATAATTATCTATTTCAGTATTGAAATCGTTTATGATATTATTGATATCGTTTTTTCCTGCAAAAACGCGCTGAAGATCTTCTAGGTCAAGTTTTGGTAGGGTTGTACGTATCTCATCGGCGAGTTCGTCAGTAAAGCTTTCATATATCTGTCCAACTGATGAAGATAATGTACATATCGTGATGGTTTGTGTTTGGTTGTTAACATTTATTTCCTCCGTGTTTTTGGACGCCGTTACGGTGACTGAGAAACTTAGGACCGTTTTTCCGTCGACTTGGCCCGTAAATGTAATGGTGTCTCCACTTTGTGAAGTTTGAAGTTTGAAACTGTTTATTTTATTTTCTAGTTTTGGCTTATTAGAGCTTTTCCATGTCTGATATTTTGCATAAAGTATCTCCATTATCGAGTTTGTGTAAAGTGCGGCTCCACTTTGTCTATTGCCGCTGTTTAGTAAGTTGGCGGATGTCTCTATGGCGTAGTCTATTAGGGTTTGGGTGTGTACGAACATTATGAAGATGAGTCTGACTCTGAAGGTTTCGTAGGGGTAGAAGACACTTCTTATGCTCAGGAGTTCCTTGATGGCTTCGCTAACTCTCTGGTTGAAGTTCTTACTGGTGTCAATCAGCTTGTTTATGGCGTTTTTGATGGCTTGGTCGGGGTCTTCTTCGGGACTGTAGGGTATGGCTATTACGATGAGTTTTATGTTGCCGTAGTCTTTGTAGGCGGCGGCGGGTAGCGGTATTGTGATTTGTGGGAGTTCTGTTCTTTGTTTGACGAGACTGTAGGATATGTCGTCGATTGTTGTTTTTATGGTGTCGGGGAGGTTGATTATCTGGGTGGCGATTCCTGGCTGTGTTGCTTGCGCCGCGACGAGCGCAACCAGCGCGATGATGAGTAGGTAGGTGCGCATGTTGTATCTCGGCGGTATTTATAAATGTGAAGGTGCCGAATATATTTTAAAAGGGTTGTAGTTTAGCTTATGAAGTTGTTGGTGGTGGTTTTGTTGCTTGGCGTGGTTGTGTTTGCGGCGACCGCAGGTGGGGCCGGCTCCAACGCGACGGATGTGGAGGAGCTGAGGCAACAACTGGACAAAATAAAGGGGGATGTTGCTCAGCTGAGTCGGGATTTGCAGAGCTTGCGCAACGAGTTGAATCGGCTAAGGGAGCTTCTGGATAGGAATTGGACGGAGGTTCAGACGCTTAGGGGGAATGTTAACAGTGTGCAGAGGGAGTTGAGTGATGGTTTGGATGCGGTGAGGGGGAAGCTGAATGTGTTGAGGGGGGAGGTGGACTTGTTGAGGGGGTGGCTTGCTGGTAATGTTACTGTGTTGAGGGGTAAGGCCGACTTCTCTGAGTTGGAGCGGGTTGGTGGAGAGTTGGGGTTTTTGCGGTTGTTGGTGGTGGGGTTGGGGGCTGTGGCTGGGGTGGCTGTTGTGGTGGCTGTGTTGGCTTGGCGTAGGGCGGGGAGGGGCTCGGCGGGGGGCGGCGTGGAGGTGTGTGGGTGACATGGCGCGTGGTGGGCTTCTGTTTGAGGGGGCTTTGTTGGGTGGGAGGTACGTGGTGCGGAGGAGGCTGGGGGAGGGGGGCATGGCTATCGTCTGGCTTGTAGAGGAGAAGTCTGGTAGGCCTTACGCGGTGAAGGAGCCCATCGTTAAGGGTGTTGAGGAGCAGGAGGCTTTGCGTAATGTGAGGTTTGTGGAGCATGAGGGGAGGATGCTTTCTATGATTTCTCATCCCAACGTCTGCGGCTTTTTCGGCCACTACAGGGTGAAGTACGGCGGTCTGGATTCGGTGATTGTGGTGCTTGAGTACATGGATGGGGGGTCTCTGAGGGATGTGGAGGGGTCTCTTTCGCCGAAGGCGGTGAAAGATGTTTTGTTGCAGGTGTTGGGGGGCTTGGCGGCGGTCCACGGGGCGGGGGTTATACATAGGGACATCAAGCCGAGTAACCTCATGAGGAGGGGCGGCGTGGTGAAGCTGATCGACTTCGGGACTGCGATCTCGCGTTTTCAGTCGGTTAGGGAGGTCGTCGTGTCGCCGCAGGGTTACACCGCGCCTGAGCAGCTTCGGGGTCTTAACTTGTTTCAAAACGACGTGTGGTCTGTGGGCGCCACAGCGCTCTTCCTCGCCACTAGGAAGCATCCTTGCCAGTTCATGAGGGGCTACGACTGCTCGGCGTCGAAGGCGCCGGAGGGGGTTGAGCTGAAGTTGCCCGACTTGGGGGACGACTTGTTGAATAAATTCGTGGCGAAGGCGCTGGCCCCCGACTACTCGCAACGCTTTGCCGACGCTGGGGAAGCTCTGGCGTTTCTATCAGGCGGGGTTGTGGAGCGGAGGGGCCTCACCCTCATGGTTAAGGCGAGGGCGGTGTCTGTGCCCAGGGGTACTCTCTACATTGGCCGGACTGACGAGGAGAAGATGGACTTGAAAATAGAGGGGGAGTTTCTGTACATATATGACCCCGACAAATATATATCTAGGCGGCATCTGGAACTGGCGGAGATACAGGGGAGGTGGTATATTAGGGATCTGGGCAGTACGAACAGGACGGCTGTGTACCGCGGGGGGAAGTGGCATCTTGTGTGGCGTGGGAGGGGGGCTACGTCGCAGTGGTTTGAGCTGAGGGACGGCGACGTCATTGCGTTGGGATACGACGAGGAGAAGGGCCCCTACGTCCTCATCACTGTGAGGTTATGATTAGGGCGGTGCTCTATGCGTTGGAGCGTCTCTGGGCGGGGGAGCTGGCGCAGGAGGCCGCGGGGGGTGTTGACTGCGGGAGGTTGCTGGAGCTGGGGCCGGCGCGGCGGGGGTGGGGGTGCAGGGGTGCTAGGGCGGTGGGCGGCGTGTTTAGCCACAGGGGGCCGCGGAGGAACAACGAAGACGCTGGGCTTGTGGCGGTTGCGCCGGGGCATTTTGCCGCTGTGGCTGTGGCCGACGGGGTTGGGGGTCTTAGGGCCGGGGAGGTGGCGAGCTTCAGAGCGATGTGTGTAGTGTTGAGGAGTCTCGCGGAGGCCGCCGGGGGGCTGGGCGTGTTTTCTCGGGAGTGGTTTGTGGATTTGTTCAACAGGGCACATAATGAGGTGGCTGGGAGGGCGGGGGGCGGCGCCACGACTCTGTCGGTTGCTGTATATGACCTAAACGCCCACGTGCTCCATGTGGCTTCTGCGGGGGACAGCGTTGTGTATATGTCGCCCGATGTGTGGAGCGGGGGGTGCGGGTCTGCGGTGGGGTATAGGTTGGTTACGCCTGATCTAGACGAGTCGTCTAACGCCGAGGGGCGCTTCATAACGCAGGCAGTGGGCCACAAGTCGTACCGAGAGCCGCATTACTACCAATATCCGCTGGGCGGATGCGAGGACACGGTTAAGATAGTGTTCGCGGCTACCGACGGCGTGGATGACTTCATCGACAGGTCGCTCTACGGCGGGCTTGTGGGCAGGTTCAGGAGGTGCGGAACGGCGGGGGGGCTGGCTAAGATGCTGGTGTGCTCCGCCTTGAAGCGGGGAGGCAAGGACAACGCGACTGCCGCTGTCTTGGCTATTTTGCCAGTAGAAACCTGAGGCTCAGCACCTGGGCCACGGTTATGACGTCGCCGTGTTTGAGGGGCTGGGGGTTGAGCCCCTTTATGGGCCTTCCGTTGAGCCAGGTGCCGTTCTTCGACCCCATGTCCTGTATGTGGAACCGCCCCCCCTCTGCATATATGGCGAAGTGGTTGCGGCTGATGTACTTGGCCACCTCCGGCGGGACTCCGAGCTTCATGAAGAACTCTCGGCCGAAGACTGCTTGCGGTGTGTTTATCTGCACCACGTAGTTGTTCGGTAGCTGGAGACGGTATGTAAAAGGTGTGTGGGGTCTCGGCAGTAGTTTGGCGCGGTAGTACCACAGGATGTAGGCCGCAACCACGGCGGCGGCCGCCGTGACTAGGTAGAGCTGCCAGAATATGGGTGCGGCGATGGTGATTGAGTAGACGTATGGTTGGCCGCTGAATGTTATGTAAATTCTGTATGTTCCCTCTGCCGTGTTGGGATGGAGTTGCCAGAGGAGTTGCTGGCCGGGGGTTTTTACATCTATTGTTCTCTCAAGTACTACGGCCCCCGTGGCCACGTCTATTATTTTGATCTGCGCCGTGCCGGGTTCTGGGAAGTAGATATACACGGCGTCGCCGGGGGCGAAGCTTGTTTTTGCCGTGCCGAACTGGTCTGTTACTATGGGGGCGGCCGCGGCGGAAATCGCAAAAAACAAAAGAAGTAGATACCGCATAAAAGTTTATATTAATGAAATTTATAAATTTTTATGCTTAATGTTGATGTCTCAGCTAGCCGTGACGGGGAATATGTGGACGTAGAGGTGAGGCTGTCGGCGCCTATCGCGGGAGTTCCAGGCCCGCGCATCCCCATGGCGTTTGTGCTACTTATCGACAGCTCTAAGTCCATGGGCGAGTTCGACAAGTTGGCGCAGGCTACTGACGTCGCCAAGAGGCTTATCGAAAACATGGGCGCCGACGACGTAGTCGCGGTCTATACGTTTGACGAGAAGGTCAAGGCAGTTATTCCCCTCATGTCTGCTGAGAAGGCGAGAGAGAAGATGGGTAGGCTGGACAAGATCAAGCCGGGGACATACACCCTTCTGTATCAAGCCTTGGTGAAGGCTATCGAAGAGCTGAGGTTTGGGCCTAAGTCTCTCTTCGGCAGGAGGGAGTCCCTTGAGAATTTCGTGAGGCGCATCGTCGTAATTACTGATGGGGAACCTTGGCCCGATTATACTGAGGAGCATTGGTATGAGGCGTTGGGGAGGTCGGCCGCCTCTTATAAGATCTCCATTACTGCGATAGGAGTGGGGTATGACTACAACGAGAAGATTCTGTATAAACTCGCGTCGGCTTCCGGGGGCACTTGGTACCACGCGTCTAAGCTGAGCGACGTCTCTGAGATTTTGCTTAGAGAACTAAAGAGGGCTAGGGGCGTGGTGGCTAGGAGACCTGTGGTGAAGGTAGAGACAAATGCCGACGTAGTGGAGACCAGGAAGCTGGGCCATACAGTGACGTCGCTGGGCGCCGTGCGGGAGGTCGAGCTTGAGGACCTCTCGGCTGGCGATGTTGTTAGTGTAGTGTTTAGGCTGAAGCCCCAGGGCTCTCTCAACGCCGGGGTAGTGGTCGTCACCGAAGAGGGAGAGATCAGAAGGCAAGTTTCTGAGGAGAGCGTGGCGGCGGACAGAACCGCCACTTTGGCTTTTCAGCTTGCCGGCGAGTTGCAGAAGGCGGTGGAGGGCGGCGTGATCCAGGTGGAGGTGCTTCAAGCCGTCTCTGAGGAGGAGGGCGCGCCGGATCTCTACAAGGAGAAGGCGAAAAAGGTCTTGGAGAAGTGGCAAGCTGGGGAGTCTAAGGAGCTGGTCCACGAGGCGACGACGATGATCTACCCTCTGGCCGCCGAGACGGGACCGGCGCCGCCGCCACAGTCGACGGGTGGAGCGCAGGTGGGGGCCGGCACTGCGGAGGGAGGCCCCGCCCCGCTGGCCACGGTTCGGGAGTGTGAAATTTTGTGTATAGAGACTGGGAAATCTATGCGTGTTTCTCTTCCGGCTGTTCTGGGGAGGGGGGAGTTAGCGTCTATATTGCCGGCTGACAAAGTGGGTTACATATCTCGGAAACATCTGGAAATCTTCGTAAAAGACGGAGAAGTGTATATTAAAGACGCCGGGAGCAGAAACGGGGTTTTTATCGGAGGCGAGCGAGTGGCAGAGGCAAAGATAGGCCCGGACGTAGACGTGGTTTTGGCAAAGGTAGCAACTGTTAAAATTAAGTGTAGTGAATAAAACGTGGTCAACGCGGAAGATATGGCTACTGAAACTCTGAGGCGGCCTGCTCCTGTGGAGCTGAAACCTATTCCGCCTGTGGAGGGGATGGAGACCAGACGTATAAAGGAGATTCCCAAGCCGCGGTATGTTCTTGTAGATAAAAGCGGCCGTTATAGGTTTTGGACTGATAGATACGCCGAATACGGCCGGCAGGATTTCTTAGACCTTGACGTAGCTGGGTACATCTCTAGACAGCATTTCGCCCTCAAATACGACGGAAGCACCCTCTATATTGCCGACCTAGGGAGTAGAAACGGCACAAAGGTCAACGGGATCGATATCAAGGGTAAGGGCTGGGTACCGCTGAAGCCCGGCGACGTGGTGGAGGTGGCCAACGTTGTTACGCTCACGCTAACCGAGATCGCCGACTAATAACCAAGAGAAGTTTTTTATATTCATCCTAACCACTATATGCGATACGCTATACTCCTACTGATCGTGCTTGTGGCTACGTATGTTTCGGCATTTGATATGATAGCGTATCAAGCGGCAGTGTCTCCCGGCGGCAGTTTTGGCGATTTTCCTGTGTGGGTGATCGACTCTTCGTACAATGAAAGGAGTGAGCTTTACCTCGGCGAGAGCTTCTACCTAGTTTTTGACCTGAGAAAATTTAGCGGTACCCTATATGTGGAAATTAGGGAAGGGGCTAGCTTAATTGCCGCCGGCACCGTAAATGGGGGTTATGTATATGGATACCGTATGACGATTGTTGAGCCGATTTACGAGGGGAAGCTGTATACATACAGAGTAACCGTGTGGGACGCAAGCACTAAGGCGCTTCTGGGCTCGGCGTCTGCCAGCTACGTGGAGAAGTACTGCCCCGATATGCAGATTTCGGACGTGTCGTGGGACAGCTTCGTCTACGGGAGGTCTGCGACTGTGAAGGTGGCTGTGAGGAATTTGGGCGAGCTGGGCTGGACGTACACGGTGGAGGCGTGGACGGAGGGGGGCTCGGCTGGGCGGGGGTCTGCCTCTGTGTCGGTGCCTGCTGGGGGTGGCGCGACTGCTACTCTCAGCCTGCCGGTTACCAGCTTCAAGTCGGCCAGCGACACGCTGGTGGTGAGGGTGTCCTGCGCGGGGGGGAGGAAGTACGTGGACAAGAGGTATTCCGTAACTGTGACTCCGCCGAGGCCGGGGCCCTTCGAGTTTTCTGCGTCTCCGGTTGAGGCGAAGCTGGGGCAGGAGGTCGTCTTCTCGGTGGGTTTGAAGAATCTGGGCTACGACGCCGAGCTTGTGTCTCTGACGCTTTCTGAGGGGCGATACTCGGCTGATCTGCCGGGGAAGGTGTCTGCGGGGTCTTCCGCGTCTATGCAGGTGAGGTTTACGCCGACTAGGGCTGGGGAGTACTCCGTGACTCTGAGGCTGAGGTACAGGTCGCCGGTGACGGGGGAGGCGTATGAGGACTCGGCGTCTCTGTCTGTTAGGGTCTACGTGCGGCTGTCTGTGAGCGTCTGGGACCACATGGGGCGGCCTGTGTCTGTCACGCCTACTATTGACGGGAAGCAGACGTCGGAGCTGTGGGTGCTCCCAGGCCGCCACGAGGTGTCAGTCCCCGCCGAGGTGTCTGTGTCTTCCAGTGAGAAGCTGGTCTTCTCCAGGTGGTCTACTGGGCAGAACACGGCGTCCGCCGCCATAGACGTAGACGGCAACGTGGAGGTAAAGGCGGTGTACAACCGGATGTATAAAATCGCGCTTGACCTTAGGCCGGCTCTGCCCTACGGCGAGGAGTGGGCGAGGGAGGGTGACCACTACAGCAAGGACGTGCCTAGGTACGTCCCCATGGACGAGAGGTCGCGGTGGGTTCTGGCCGGCCTCTATGTGGACGGTAGGCAGGTCTCCTCCGTGTCTTTCACAGTGTCGGGGCCCGCGTCTGTGAGCGCCTCCTGGGCCAAGGAGTATAAGGTCGTTGTGGACTGCGGCCAGGTGGCGTGTCTGGGGCGGGACAGCAGGCTGGAGCAGTGGGTTAGGGAGGGCGACAAGTTCTCTGTTGACCTCGCGCCGTATGTAGATGTGAGCCCGCGGGAGCGGTGGCGTCTGGAGGGGCAACAGAGGGTGGAGCTCACCGTGGAGAGGCCGGCCACAATCACGCCGAGGTACGTGAAGCAATACCTAATAAACTTCGGCTTCAAGGTCAAGACGGCGGCCGGGGCCGAGTCTGCCACAGTTCTGCAGAGCGAGTGGAGAGACGCGGGGGCTTCCGTGACTGTTGTGCCGGAGGCGTTGAAGCCTCTGGAGGCGTCTGGCGTCTCCTACCGCCTCGCGTGGATAGAGGTCGACGGCCAGCCGGGGTCATCCGCCCTCACAGTCTCCAGACCCCATGACGTGTATGTGGTGTGGGATAAGTACTTCTACGTCAAGGTGACAACGCCCGTGGGTTCGGCGAGTGGTTCCGGGTGGTACCTCGCCGGCTCCACGGCCAAGGTAGAGCTTGATAGGACTGTCAGCGGCTTCCTCGTCGAGGACGTCTTCAGGAAGTGGGTAGACGACAGAGGCGTGGAGTACAGAAACGCCACAGTGATCCTCACCGTGGACCGGCCCATCGTGATGTACGCCGTCTGGGACAAGGACTACGCCAAGGCCCTCGCCCTGGCGGGCGGACTCTCCGCCTCCGGCATAGTGGCGTGGAAACGCAAGGAGGTCATAGACACCATCTCCACCCTCACCAGAAGGCTCGGCACCAAGAGCAAAAAGATAGACCTGGAGCCGATACAAGAAGGCGAGACGAAGGTCTGGGCAAAGGAGGAAACAGAAGAAGAGGAAAACAAAAGAGTGAGATAAAACCTACGCCTTTTTTCACCCCGAAGACCTCTAAGGATGAAAATATATTTACCCTTGCTAGCTAGTTATTTATTGTGCGGACAAGTGTTGTGGTTGCTCTGTTCATCACGCTAGTTGCGTCTGCGTTAGGCCAAACTTCTAAAATAGTATACATCGGCGCGGCTTTGCCTTTGACCGGCGGTCTTCAGTCTTACGGTATCGGTGTTAAAAACGCTGTGGAGCTGGCCGTCGAAGACGCTAACAAGATGTGTCCTAACTTCCAATTCCAACTAC